>PJUL01000022.1_pt1 | contig 316740 bp, 294 predicted proteins | sample 1512221 | NCBI WGS metagenome assembly PJUL01 (sample SAMN08177667, study PRJNA422409) | Feces metagenome, whole genome shotgun sequencing project.
AACGCCGTAATTAAGTCCCCCGGCAGCACCTGAACCTTTGATATGGTTGTTGGCGATGTAAAGATTAGTACCGTTTATACCGGCACCTGTTGCAGAGGTGGTGGAAGCAGAGAATATAATACCGTTTATATTGGCGGCTGTAGTACTGGTAACCGAGCTCATATCGAACTGGCACCTGGTGATACTGTCGTAAGCCGCGCCTCCGGTAATGCGTGCGCCCCATCCGTAGGTAGTATTAAGTGATTTGAAGACCAGGCTGTCAATGCGCATATGTTTAGTACCATCAAGTGTTAACAGTTGCCTTTCTGAAGTCGTATTGTCAAACTGGACGATTGCGCCGTTCCCGTTAATACGTATTGTATTTATGGCACTGGAGCCGGGAATGTTACCAAATGAAACGGTCTCGTTATAAGGCCCGGATCCTGCCGCAACATTCACGGTTACGGGGCCGGATATCCCGGCACAGTTAATAACATTTACAAAAGCGTTAAAGTTCGCAAAGTTAGTGCCGGCAGTTGGCGCGGCGGCATTAATAGTATAGGTTCCGCTCAGCGGAGCCGCTACCACTACTTGCGTGGCATTAGAATAAACAGGAGTGCCACCTGAGCAAACAAGCTTACACCTGTACCATTTAGTACTCGTGGCTACGATTGAAAGTGCTGGTAATGGTTGCGCTGCGCCTAAACTAGTCCAACCGCTGGTGCCATTTAATGATTCTTCCCATTCATAAGTCATACCAAGCCCCATGGAATTGCCACTAAGGTTAAGAGTTATACTGGTGTTAGGGCAAACCAAACCGGATGGAGATGTTGTCACAGTTCCTGCAGTGGGAGGATTGGTGCAGGGAACTCCCGGCATAAAGGTTAACTGGATATTAGGTCTTTGCTTATAGGTGCTCAAATTACTATTGCTGCCTATGGCTTCGCCAATAATATTACCCGCAAAACCAGTAGTGTACTGCCATGTAAAAATGCCACTTGCGCCACTACCTCCGGGCATCGTCTGCTCTGTTGAGATCTCAACAGAGCCTCCCGTATAAATGAAAGGTGTTGTAAAAGTAATCGTAAACCATCCCGCGGAAGGTGGTACATTAAAATTGGTACTTGTATATACAACCGACTGGTTGGCTAAAATAGCAGGCCAGTCGGAAGCAATAGTTCCGGTAAGCGGCGCTGTATTAGTGCTATTGCCCATGCGCAAAGTATAAGTGATCCCGTTAGTGAAGTTATTGGCATTTGTCTTATTGAAGCCGATAGCGGTAATAATGTCCCCGCTGTTAATGCCAGCTGTGGCCATCTCGGCTGCGGTAAAGATCATGTTGCTTTTCGCATCTGTAGTGGCTGAAGTGGCACTAAACCTGTATATGGGACTATATAAAGTACTCGAGGAACTTGTGGTTCCTGTCCCGATTTGTACGGTTGTCTGCCCCTGACTGACTATTGGATAGCTGATCATTAAAAAGAGCAGATAGAAGCTGATTTTTTGTAATAAATTGTTCATAATTGCTTTAACATCTGTTGCCTACTCTAAAGGGTTTTCGGCTACCCCCTTTGTCTTAGTTTATCTTATGATGTGGTTTTTTAAGGTGAGGTTTCCTTTTGCGGCCTTTAGCACTATGCGCCGGAGTTGGGTACTATCGGTGTAGTGCGGGGGAGCATGTTGCCATTTCATGCCAATGGGAACTCCATATTTAAGGAACCCCAACCCATTTCTGAAGATCAGAAACGGATTGGGGCTTTATTATTTTATCTCCTTATTTCGAATTGCTTACTTACCGTTCCTTTTTCGGTCTGGATTTTCAGGTAGTATAGGCCATTGGCTATATCACCGGGTAAGTGCAACTGGTGCGTTTTCTGGCCTTTGATGAATTTGTCTTCTGTAATAATTGTCTGGCCAATGAGATTGATAAGCGATACATTGATAATGCTGAACTGCTTATCCGAGGTGATATTTAAGATCCCGTTGCTATTGGGGTTCGGGTAAAGCTGGATTGTATTGGCAAGGTTTTCGGCATCTTTAAGGCTCAGCCCAATAATGTTTATGTAAGCGCTATCATAGTCCCCGGCGCAACTACTAAAGATGCGCATTTTTACCAGATAGTGGCCATTAGTATGGTACTTATGTGTAGGGTTGGCGGATATACTGATAGCGCTGCCATCTCCAAAATCCCATTCATAGTTCGTAATGTTTTGCGGGTTGATAGCCGAGAAGGTAAATGAATCAACAGAGAGTGCATTTACATGAATACCGTCTGTGGTTGGGGCATAACCGTTAGTGGTAACCGTTATCGTGTCAGCGTTGAAGCATCCGTCGGCAGAATTAACCACCACTATATAGGTGCCGGCATCCTCTACCTCGATGGTTTGGGTTTGGGCACCGTTACTCCAGTAGTAAGAGCCGCCATTCTGTCCGCCGGGGCCGGCATCCAGGATTTTGGTCGCCCCGTTACAGAATGAGGTACCATTCGCGGCAAGGTCGATCGCAGGTTTTTCACGCATTAAGATAACGATGGTGTCACTGTTTACACAGCCCTCTGGTGTAGTTACTCTAACATGGTAAGTGCCTGAAGTGCTGATATTGCGTTGAGTTCCTGTTGTATTGTCGTCCCAGATATAAGTCGAGCCGGCAGGTTGTGTACCCGGGTCTAAAGTCATAGGGATAGCATTAAAAGTACAGGTATCCAGGTCAGTGCCCAGGTTTGGAGCCGGGACTTCATTAATCGTTGCTGTAACCGGTATTCTTGGGCTTTCGCAGCCGGCGACTGTTTTGATTTTTACCACAGCCTGCCCGCCAGAAGTGGTGCAGTTGAAAAGAGAGGAACCCCTGTTTCCTGCCCTGATTTCCATGTTTGTACTGGTAGCGGTTACGGTGCCTATAGCTGCTGAAGCATATTGGTGAGTGCCGGTTACCGGAGCAATATAAAGGGAGTAGGTTGCCCCTGGCGGAACTGCCAAACTAAGATTGCTGGCTATTGTTGTATAGTTAGTGGCGCCAAGAGATACTACATTGGCAGTGCTGGCCAATAGGGTCCAGCCTGCATTAGAGGTATTGGCTCCTGGCACTAATTGATAATTGTTGGGCCGGTAATAAATATCCCAGGCCGTTAATGCTCCTGCTGCGTTGTTTATTTTCAGTGCGATATCTGAAATGGTAGTGCCGGTGGTAGAGGAAACCAGGAACATATGGTGGTAAACACCCGTTGTGGTGCCGCTACTCAAAGGAACTGCAACAGAATCTGGGCTGTTACCATCTCCCGCGGTTACGTAATAGTCAGTTGTAGTGGTCAGGCTTGGTGTAGTAAAAGTTGCTCCTGTGCCTACAGAGGGTCCTCCTACAGGGTTTTCGTACCATTTTAGTACACCGGCACCGGCTACTGAGGCGGAAAGCGTTAGCGGGCCGGGGCCACAGCGTTCTGCGCCGGTAGCTGTTGGCATCGTTAAGTTAAATACCTGTACGGTATCAATGCTGGAGGTACAAACTCCTGTTGTTCCCGTAGTTACTTTGGCCCTGAAATAAGTTTGGCTTGCCAGGCCGGTTATGGAATAGTTCGGAGTGCTGGCCCCGGGAATAGTCGTCCAGGTGGTTCCGTTGGTTGAAGATTCCCAGCTGATAATATTTGAAGGGCTGAAGCCTGTACCGGGACTCAATGCCAGGGTTGCGGGACTATTGGCACAAACAGTGTCCGGGGTGGCGTTTACTGTGAAGATGGAAGGGGTTAAAGTAGCGGTGATCGTGTCATTGGCATTTAATGTATCCACGCCTCCATTGGGCAAAGTAGTCCATGCTTTCAACTGAACCGGAACTGCGGCAAAAGTATAGTTGCCCAGGGTTACTTCAAGTTCGTTACCGCCGGGGCTTCCCGCGGTATCGATTGGTGTAGTAATGTTAACGGGAGTTTGGACTACTCCATTCATCGTCCATTGTACCTGAAGGGTGTTCAGGATGTTGATCCCATAGTTTTTGACTTTAACTTTTACCTGTTGTGTGCTTGGGCAAAACAGTCCCAAAGGGGCAGTATATTCTGGAATACCTGCGTTATTAAACCCGCTGCCACCCGGTATGATATCAAATCCGAAATCTGCCAGCCGGTCCTGTATGGACCCTGAAGTGTTGGCTGCAGCTCCGAATACGCTGCGTCCTGTAACTCCTGTTGTAGCCTGATTAACGTTAAACCCCGGAGCATTCCCGGTTTGAGATACCTCTACCACGAAGTTTTGAGTATTATCATAGGTAAAGGGGGTTTGTAATGTGATCTTAACATAATTTCCGGCAACAGTAGCTTGGCTATAAGTTCCGGTATAAACGGTCTGAAGGCCGGTAATATAATTGGTATTGGGAAAAGTATTTAAAGCGGTAGTTCCCATTTTGACCGTCAAATTGGTAAAACTTGGCGTTACCGATGCCGAGGCTTTTATATAAATATCCGTTATGTCGCCGGATGGTGCTGTAGGGAAATTAGAAGGATAGTATATCCATTGCCTGAAATTACTTGTTGCTCCGCTTGCAAAAGGTATTGTATTTGCTGTAGGCGAAGCTACGGTAAATGCATATTGTTGCGCCAATGCAGGCTCTGTCAGGCAACATGCCAGGAGGCTCAAAAGTAAAATGTAAATTTTCTGTTTCATTTTTTTTATCGGATTTTGATGCAATTGATAGGTAGGGTATGTTTCTTTTATTTAGATTATTCTTTTGAATGTGAGTAAAAGCCAATTGGGCCCTGTTAGCCTGCTGCTTAATTGGCATCACTTCACCTCCTGGTGCTTGGTCAATTGTCTAATCAGTCATTTTTGCATATTGAGCAACTTAAGTGGGTAGTTAAATCATTTTTATATTTATAAAATGACAGTTTTTTTGTTGTCTATATTTTTAATAGACAGTTAAAAAAGCGATTTGGTTTGTCCAAAAAGAAAAAAAGTCCTTGAAATATTACATTTCAAGGACTTTTAGATCTTTAGGATCTTTAAATTGAGATTTATTTTCTTATTTCAATCTTTCTGGTAGTGATACCTTTGTCAGTTTCAATTTTTAAATTGTAGATACCGCTGGCCAGGTGTTTAGGTAATACAATTTGTTTTACCTGCTGATGGGTTGTGATGTCGCTGATCTCCGCTACGATTTGTCCTACAACGTTGATCATGGATACTTTATGAACCGTTACATCCTTTCCTGCATCAATATTTAAAATTCCCAACACATTCGGATTCGGGTAGATCGTCAGGGTATTTAAATGTTCATCTTTATCATTAATACCTACCCCGATAATATTTACATAAGCACTATCCAATCTGTCGGCGCAAACACTGTTGGTTCTCAGGGTTACCAGGAAGTTCCCGGATTGATAGTATTGCTTGGAAGGGTTAGGCGATGTAGATACCGGCGTTCCGTCTCCAAAATCCCATTCATAACTCGTTACATATTGCGGATTGATGGCCGCGAAGGAGAAAGTATTGGAATTCATGGCTAAGGCCTGGATGCCATCTATAATTGGCGCATAGCCAGCTTGAACTAAAGTAACTGTATCAGAGTTGGCACAGCCATCCGCGGAAGTAACAAAGGCGATATAGGTGCCTGCGCTTGTCACTTCAATAGTTTGGGTCTGAGCACCTGTGCTCCAGTAGTAAGTACCGCCGTTCTGTCCGCCGGATCCGGCATCCAGGATTTTTGAAGCCCCGTTACAGAATGAGGTTCCGCCGGCCTCAAGATCAATAGCAGGTTTTTCACGCATTAAGATAACAATAGTGTCACTGTTCACACAACCTTGCGGTGTAGTTACGGTAACGTGATAAGTACCTGAAGTATTGATATTGCGTTGTGCTCCTGTTGTATTGTTGTCCCAGGCGTAAGTCGAACCTGCAGGCTGTGTACCCGGGTCTAAAGTCATTGGTATCGCGTTAAAAGTACAGGTATCCAGGTCTGTGCCCAGGTTTGGAGCCGGTACTTCATTGATCGTTGCGGTAACCGGAACCCTTGCGCTTTCACAACCGGCAGCGATTTTCCAATTATATAGATAATAGTAATAGCTGGAAGAAGGGCCGCCTGTATAGGCTGAAGTGATCGATAAAACACCAGGTACGGTATAAGGGTAAGGTATCGTACCGGACTCACGGATTAAGGTACTCACACCGGAAGCAGCAGTAACCACTAACCTGTAGTTGGTACCAGGGGTAACGGGAAAATTTAATGGAACTGTATTCAATGTTCCGGCAGAACTTACGGTTACCGGCGCCGTTGCGGTCTGTAAAGTAGTACCGGTTGAATTTTTAAGCGCAATAGTGACGCTACCGGTACCCGCTGTTCCCGTAGGGTAAACATCAACGGAGCTGATCGTGAAAGAAGAGGTCGCATTGAACATTAACCCGATATCGCTAAAGCCACTGTTGCCTGAAGTAGACACGGGAGCCGGCATACCGGCAACCTGGTTGCCACCACCTGCTGATGTCGCTACATAATAAGTGGTAGTTGTCGTCAGGTTCGGTGTTGTATACGTGTTTCCTGTAGCTAATTCTGTAAAGGAAGTCAGGTCTGCATACCATTTAAGGTTACCGCCACCGGCACCAGGTGTTGCGTTAAGGGTTACTGTACCCGGGCCGCATCTTGAGGCGCTGGTAGTTGTTGGTAATGAAATGTTGAAAATAGATATATTTTTTACCGGAGAATAACAGTTGCTGCCGCCGGTTAATATTTTAACGCGGTAGCTGGTGTTCACCGTAAGGTTATTTACAGTGTACATGCTGTTATTGTTAGTAGCGGCGGTGGTCCATGTGCCTCCTCCATTTGTTGAAGATTCCCATTGCAGGGAGTTATTGGCATATGGAGTAGACGGGCTTAAGTTTAAAGCGAAAGAAGCGCCGTAACAAACGGTATCATTTGCCGTAGTAAGCGTAAATGTGGCCGGAGTAATGATAAGCTGCGCGGTATCATTGCTTGGATGACTATCCGGCTGGCCATTCGGTAAGGTTGTCCATACCCTGATCGTATTGGCACCGGTAATAAGGTTGGCATTGCCTAATGTAACCGTATCGGAGAATTGCCCCGTTTGGCTGGTCATCGGTACCAGGGTCGGGTAAGCTGGAGTGCTATAGCTTAACGGCGTTTGCGTTACACCGTTAACGCTCCAGTTAACCTGCATGTTGGTGATATTGTTGACACCTGCATTACCCACAACAACAGTTACAGGCTGCGGGCCGGTACATACATTGCCTGTAGGGTTCATTATAGCAAACATTCTCGCGTTGTTGTTACCAACCGGCGCGATTTCGAAAGCACCGATAGTAGGAGCCGTAGAGCGTGGAATATTAACGATATCGGTAGGCACGTCTGCTAAAACATTGACCCCTGTACCGATCAGTGCGCCTGTAGTAGGAGTAAGGTCCCCGATAGCGGGGTTAGTAAATGCCGGAGCTACTGTTGGAGAACCCAGTTCCTGGGTTGGATAGGCTGCCTGGAAAGCCGCTAAAGAGGCATAAGGAGTGCCATAGTAGTAAGGAGTTTGTGTACCACTCTGAGTAGAGTTTACATAAATATTATTTTTCTGGTAGTTTGCGCTGTAACTGGTTGAAGAATGGTAGATACCATATTTGGTACCTGTGTTACCGCCGGTAATGTTGACAATGTTGTTTTGTACCTCTGTACCTGTATTGTAGCCCACATAAATACCATACATAGCACTTGTATTTGCAGTCTGAACAGCGCTGGCGTCTATAGTATTATGGAAGACTTTATGAGCCGGGCCGTAGGTATAAAGCAGGTATTGTGTACCGGCATAGTTCTTAAGATTGTAAATCGCATTGTTGGCTACGAGTATAGGAGTTGCCGCAGTATTGTTGTAATTGTAGACATACATACCATAAAAAGTACTGGTAGAAGTAGTGCCGGTAGCTGCCATATCATGTACCCTGTTGCCTACAGCTCTACCGCCGATACAATAGTAGTAGTAGATACCATAAGCTGAGGTTCCGATAGCTGTTTTTGTACTTCTGTGTACATTGTTGCTGCTCACATTAGGGGCATTGGCATAAGTAATGCGGATACCGTAGTAGTAGAAATTGGTGATCTCATTACCTACTATCGAAATGCTGTCATTCAATGCGGATGAAGAACCTGTAGAGGTAATACCATAATAGCCGCCGCCGGAAGCTGTAGAGCCGGCAATGATAGTATTGTTACCGATATATATAGTTCTTGCGCTGGAAGCTGTAGTTGTGCTCGTTGCCGAACCGGAAAGAACAATACCACTGGCATTTACAGAAGAAGTTCCTGTAATGGAACTCAGGTCCACCTGGCAGTTGATGATACTGTCTTTTTCTGCATTATTGCCAATATGGATCCCCCAGCCATAGGTAGCATTAAGGCTCTTGATCTTAAGGTTACTTATGGTCAGGTATTTTGTTCCGTCCAGGGAGACGATCCTGTGATTACTGGTTGAAGTCGAGTTGAATTGAATCGTTTCGCCATTACCGTTAATTCTGACCCTGTTAGTAGCGCTTGCACCGCCAATGGTGTTCAGGTTGAACGTTTCGTTATACGGCCCTGATCCGGCTACTACGTTAACCGTAACCGGGGCTACGATACCACAGTTAAGGGCAGTCGCCAGGTCTGTAAAGTTGTTGAAATTGGTACCCGCCGTTGGATTGGCCGAGTTTACCGTATAGGTACCTGATAAACCAGGTGCTACTGTAATCTGCACAGGTGTTGAGTAAGCGGGTGTACCACCGGAACAGACCACTTTACACCGGTACCAGGTCGATACTAAAGGAGCTACCGCGAGGTTGGGGCCAAGTGAAGGCGCACCCAGGCTCGTGTAGGTAACATTGTTTGGAGAGCTTTCCCATTCATAGGTCTGGCCACCACCCAAAGTAATACCTGTTAAGGTAAGTGTTTTGGTAAAGCCCGGACAAGACTGGCCTGCAGGCGTGAAGCTTGCCGTACCGGGAACTACAGGATTGGTACAAGGTACTAAAGAAAGTACCTGTACTTTATAGTCATGAGTTTCCCCGAAAGAAAAAGAACCACATGGCCCGCTCGGACTGGAGTTCCAAACCAGTACCACACGCATTCTCTTCATACCCGGAGTGGCTGTCATTGGTATAGCTGCAGAAAATGTAGTCGATGGTGAACTGCCTCCAATAGGTCCTACGGCGGCCATTTGTTCTGTGGCGTCAAAGACACCATTGTCGTCGAGGTCAATCCAGATCTTTACATATTCTGACATCCCGGTATAGTTTGTCGATACGGTACCTGTATAGGTCTGGCCCGGAAGTAGATCAGGTACACCTAAAGTAGTACTTGTGGTATAGTCCTGGTAACCGTTAGAAGGGCAGGGGGTATTCATATTACTTAAGGTAACAGATTGCCCTACGAAAGTGAAATCGTCGATATCATCAGCACTTGTACAGCCGAATGAGTAAGTCGGGGTACAGGTTGCGGCCACCTGGGCCGCAGCCGGCTTGCTGTTCAGGAGTAAGAGCATACTCATGGACAGCAAGCCGGCTGTAAGATAGCGCTTGCTAAAAGTAAAATTTGTTTTCATGTACTTGAGATAAGAAATAATAAATTAATGTTTGTACAAATATATCTATTATGTTTTGTTTTTAGAAATAAAACTGTACTTTTTTTGAGTTCTGGCAGATTTTTAATTGTTATAGAAATTCTAAGTGCGGTGCTGGAAAATATATGGGCTTGTTCCGGTAAGTGATTTAAAGTATTATGTGTTTCAAATCTATAGTATATGAATTATTATTTATTTGATTAGTGAGATAATTGAGGAAAAACAACTTATTTTTGCACCTCGTTTTTAATAGATGGGATTATTTTTTTGATAAAAAAGAAAAAATATTAAAAAAAAATTGGTCATTAAAAATATATGTTTTAGTTTTGCACTCCCAAATAATAAAGGAAGTTTTTTGAATTATGTCACAACGCATTCGCATTAAATTGAAATCTTACGACCACAACTTGGTTGATAAGTCAGCAGAAAAAATCGTTAAGACGGTAAGAAGCACAGGTGCTGTAGTAACTGGTCCAATTCCATTGCCAACTGACAAGAAAATTTACACGGTGTTACGTTCACCACACGTAAATAAAAAGGCAAGAGAACAGTTTCAATTAACTACTCACAAACGTCTTTTAGATATCTACACATCAAGCAGCAAGACTGTAGATGCATTATCTAAATTGGACTTACCAAGTGGTGTTGAAGTAGAAATCAAAGCATAACCTGCCGCAATTTCGAAAGTAAAATTTTAATAGCGAAAGCTTTGTTCTTTATAAAAATGGTCTATACGGCTTAACCTTCGATAGATTTTGAATTTTGGATTCTGAATTTTGAATTAGCGATAATTCAACCTCAAAAATCAAGCATCAAAAATTATACAAAGGCGCTGAGCTAAGGGTGCCAGGCAATGTTCTGGTTTTCCATTGAGCTATTAAAAACATCAATCAATAACAATGTGAGATGGCAACATCTCTTGTAATAACTGAATAATAATTATCTCTAACAATGAAAGGTATTATTGGCAAAAAAATCGGCATGACGAGTGTGTTCGAAGCTAATGGAAAGCAGGTTGCTTGCACCATTATCGAAGCCGGTCCATGTGTGGTGACTCAGAAAAAAACTGAAGAGTCTGATGGATACAACGCGCTTCAGATTGCTTATGGCACGCGTAAAGAAAAAAATACGCCGAAAGCTCTTCTTAATCATTTCGCCAAAGCAAACACAGATCCTAAATCTGTAGTAAAAGAAATTCGTAACTGTTCTATTGATAAACAAGTAGGTGAAACTATTACTTGTGACATCTTCGCTGAAGGTGAGAAAGTAAATGTTGTCGGAACTACTAAAGGTAAAGGTTTCCAAGGTGTTGTAAAACGCCATGGCTTTGCCGGGGTAGGTGAGGCGTCTCACGGTCAACACGATCGTCAGCGTGCACCAGGTTCTATTGGTGGATCATCTTATCCAAGCCGTGTTTTCAAAAATATGAGAATGGCGGGTCAAATGGGTGGCGACCGCGTTAAGGTTAAAGCTCTAAAAGTAATGAAAGTGTTTCCTGAACAAAACTATATCGTAGTAGCTGGTTCAGTTCCGGGTCACAATGGTTCCATCGTTTTAATTCAGAAATAATCATGCAAATCGAAGTATTAAATAGCAAAGGTGAAAAGACCGGCCGCTCGGTGGAATTACCGGAAGATATTTTCAATATCGAGCCGAACGATCACGTAATCTATCTTGCTGTAAAGCAATATCTGGCAGCTCGCCGTTTAGGTACGCACAAAACTAAAACTCGTGCGGAAGTAAAAGGTTCCAGCCGCAAATTACACCGTCAAAAAGGTACCGGTGGATCCCGTAAAGGTAATATCCGTAACCCATTATATAAAGGTGGTGGTGCCGTAAACGGTCCTCAACCGCACGCTTACGATTTCAAATTGAACCGTAAAGTGAAAGATCTGGCTAAAATGTCTGCGCTGACTTACAAAGCTAAAGACAACCAGATCGTTATCGTAGAAGATATCAAAGTAGATACGCCTAACACCAAAACAATGTTGGCTGTATTGAATAGCTTGAACGTAGCTGATCAGAAAACTTTATTAGTTAATGCTGATTATGATGCAAACTTCTACTTAAGCGTACGTAACTTACCAAAAGTAAAAGCCAGCGTACTGAGCGATATCAATACTTATGATATCCTGAACGCTAAAACTTTAGTAATTACTGAAAGCGCTGCTAAAATCTTTAACGAAGCAGTTGAAGAAGTAGAAGCATAATTTTTATTAACGTTATGTATAGACCCGCTTAAATCCAGGTCTGCAAAAAAATAAATTATCAACAATGAGACTTCAAGAAGTATTGGTTCGCCCGGTAATTACCGAGAAAGTTAATGGTCAAATGGAAAAAGAAAACCGTTACACTTTCGTTGTGGACAAGCGTTCCAACAAACTGGAAATTAAGGAAGCGGTAGAAAGCTTTTACAGCGTAAAAGTTAACGAAGTGAATACTATCGTCGTTCCTGCAAAAAATAAAAGCCGTTTCACTAAAGCTGGTTTTGTAAAAGGTCGCAAGCCTTCTTACAAGAAAGCTGTAGTAACACTGGCAGAAGGTGAAACAATCGATTTGTTCTCTTTCTAATTCATTAACACATTTAGTAAACAGTTTGGACAATTATTGGTATCACACCAGATAAACAAACTACAAACCAAAATAAAAAATGGCTTTACGTAAATACAAACCGACCACTCCCGGTACCCGTTTCAGAGTAGGAAACGCGTACGCGGAGATTACTACCAGTACTCCGGAAAAGAGCTTATTAGACAAAAAGACCAGGAACTCTGGCCGTAACTCTAAAGGTCGTATGACTGTGCGCAACATTGGTGGCGGTCATAAAAAACACTATCGTATCATTGACTTCAAACGTAACAAAGCGGATATCCCGGCTACCGTTAAGTCTATCGAGTACGATCCAAACCGTACAGCATTCATCGCATTGTTAGCTTATGCTGATGGTGAAAAACGTTACATCATCGCTCCTCAGGGCCTTGAAGTAGGTGCTCAGGTAATCAGCGGCGAAAGCGTTGCTCCGGAAGTTGGTAATGCTTTATTGATGAAAAACATGCCATTAGGTACTGTGGTGCACAATATCGAAATGCAACCTGGTAAAGGTGGTGCGATCGCCCGCTCTGCAGGTACTTATGCGCAATTAACCGCGAAAGAAGAAAGATTCGCGGTATTGAAAATGCCATCCGGCGAATTACGTAAAGTATTAAGCTCTTGTTATGCTACTGTAGGTATCGTTTCTAACAGCGATCACCAGTTAGAATCAGTTGGTAAAGCAGGTCGTAACCGTTGGAAAGGTCTTCGTCCACGCGTAAGAGGTGTTGCGATGAACCCTGTAGATCACCCGATGGGTGGTGGTGAAGGTAAATCTTCTGGTGGTCACCCACGTTCCCGTACCGGTAAGTACGCTAAAGGGGAGAAAACACGTAGCAAGACTAAACCATCTAATGCTTTGATCATTCAACGCGCTAAGAAAAAATAATTCATAATTTTTAATAGATAAAATGGGCAGCTTTGCTGTAAAGTGAAGCTGTCAAATCATCAAAAAACAACGCAACAATGGGTCGTTCAATTAAAAAAGGTCCTTACATTGACCACAATCTTGAGCAAAAAGTTTTAACTCAAAACGAAGCAGGCGCTAAAAGAACTGTAATCAAAACTTGGAGCCGTCGTTCTACTATCTCTCCTGATTTCGTAGGACACACTTTTGCAGTTCACAACGGAAACAAATTCATTCCGGTTTATGTTACCGAGTACATGGTAGGCCATAAATTAGGAGAGTTTGCACCTACTCGTAACTTCAAAGGTCACAGTGACAAGAAAAAATAATTTTTGATTATAAAATTAGCATAGCTAATTACCAATATTAAAGAAAATGGAAGCAATAGCTCGTTTAAGAAATTATCCTACTTCGCCACGCAAAATGCGTTTGTTAGCGGATCTTATCCGTGGTATGGAAGTAGAAAAAGCTTTGAGTGTATTAAAATACAGCACTAAGCACCCTTCTGTAGCATTAGAGAAATTAGTATTAAGTGCTATCGATAACTGGAAACAAAAAAATGAAGGTCAGGATGTGGCTGAAGCTAACCTGGCTGTGAAAACCATCATGGTTGATGGCGGTCGCATGGTGAAGCGTATGTTACCGGCTCCACAAGGTCGTGCATACCGTGTGCGCAAGCGCAGCAATCACGTAACCGTAATTGTTGATAGCAAAAAATAATATAATTAGCTGATTAGCAAATTAGCTGATTGGCTGATGAAAAATTAATATAATTAAATATCATTAGCACATTAGCTAATTCTCAAATTATCAAATTAAGACAATGGGTCAAAAAGCAAATCCAATAGGTAATCGTTTAGGAATCATCCGTGGTTGGGATTCTATGTGGTATAGCGATAAGAAACAATACGGTAATAACTTAGTACAAGATCACAAAATCCGTACTTACCTGAATGCCCGTATCAATAAAGGTGGTGTTTCCCGTATCGTTATCGAACGTACGCTTGGAAAATTAATCATCACTATCCACACTTCTAAGCCTGGTATCATTATCGGTAAAGGTGGACAGGAAGTGGATAGAATTAAAGAAGAGTTGAAGAAATTAACCGGAAATAATGATGTTCAGATCAACATTATGGAGATCCGTCGTCCTGAACTGGATGCTCAGATCGTAGGTGAAACGATTGCCCGCCAGATTGAAGGTCGTGTAAGCTTTAAGAGAGCGATTAAAATGGCGATCTCTACAGCAATGAGAATGGGTGCCGAAGGGATCAAAATCAAGGCAAGCGGTCGTTTAGGTGGTGCAGAGATTGCACGTTCTGAAGAAATCAAGCAAGGTCGTACACCATTACATACTTTCCGTATGGATATCGATTACGCTAACGTTTATGCAATGACTGTTTACGGTAAAATCGGTTTGAAAGTATGGATCTGTAAAGGTGAAGTATTAGGCAAGCGTGAATTGAACCCTAACATCACATCTGGTTCAACTGACCGTCGTGGCGGTGCAGAAGGCCGTGGTGGTGAGCGTCGTGGCGGTGGTAATGATCGTCGCGGTGGCGGTAACGATCGTCGTGGCGGTGGAGAACGTCGCGGTGGTGGTGCTGGAAGAGGTCCTCGTCAAAACTAAGACTAATTTCATACAATCCGGGGAGCTAAGCCTGATCCAACCTTAGGTATTGCTCCCTGTTAATAAATACAATTTTTATATACTCTGATGCTCGAGGCTCTGATCCATATCAACCCTCACGGTCAGAATAAAAATATCAAACAATGTTACAACCAAAAAGAGTTAAGCGTCGTAAACAGCACAAAGGCCGTATCAGAGGTAACGCACAACGTGGTGCCACTGTAGCCTTTGGTTCGTTTGGATTGAAAGCGTTAGAGCCAAAATGGATCACTAACCGTCAGATAGAAGCAGCACGTCAGGCTATGACCCGTCATATGAAACGTGAGGGTACTGTTTGGATCCGTATTTTCCCTGATAAGCCGATTACTGCAAAACCTGCCGAGGTACGTATGGGTAAAGGTAAAGGTAGCTTGGAATACTGGGCAGCTGTAGTTAAGCCTGGAACAATTATGTTCGAAGTTGAAGGTGTTGCTATGGAATTAGCCAGAGAAGCTATGGAATTGGCAGCTCAAAAATTGCCGATCAAAACTAAATTCATTGTGCGTCACGATTTCGTAGAGGCATAATCCTTTTAGTGTAAACCAATAACCAAAAGTACAAACCATTAAATTTATTTTTAAAAATGGCAAAGGCTAAAAATACAGAAGACTATCGCAGCTTAAGCGACGAAGCGCTGGTAGACAGAATTAATGCTGAAGTGGATCGTTTGAATAAAATGAAATTCAGTCATGCTGTTAATCCGATTGAAAATCCTATGGCTATCCGTGGTGTGCGCCGTGAGATTTCACAATTGAAAACTGAGCAACGTAAAAGACAATTAGGTAACTAATATAAAATATTAACGTCATCATGACAGTAGAAAGAAAAACAAGAAAAAGCCGTGTAGGTTTAGTTACAAGCAACAAAATGGATAAAACGATTACTGTTGCTGTAGAACGTAAAGTAAAACACCCTATCTACGGTAAGTTTTTGAAAAAAACAACTAAGTTCCACGCTCACGATGAAACTAATCAATGCGGTATCGGTGATACAGTACGTATCATGGAAACCCGTCCTCTCAGCAAAACTAAATGCTGGAGATTAGTTGAAATCATCGAAAAAGCTAAATAGTTTTTCAAAAACCATCTTTATTCATCTGCCTGCCCGGAGGGTTGTGCAGCGCTGAAAAAAACACTTCGGGACCAACCCCTGGAGATTTATATTAACCAATAAAGCGAAGAGCTAAACATTTTTATAAAATGATACAGCAAGAATCAAGGCTAAAAGTAGCAGACAATAGTGGTGCAAAAGAAGTACTTTGTATCCGTGTATTAGGCAACTCCGGCCAGCAATATGCTTATGTAGGCGACCAGATCGTAGTTACTGTAAAAGATGCTATCCCAGCAGGTGGTATTAAAAAAGGTACTGTGGTTAAAGCCGTTATCGTAAGAACAAAAAATAAATTACGTCGTAAAGATGGTTCTTACATCAGCTTCGATGAGAACGCAGTAGTATTGTTGAACAATGCAGGTGATCCTCGTGGTACCCGTATTTTCGGGCCAGTAGCAAGAGAATTGCGTGACAAGGGATATATGAAAATAGTTTCCCTGGCTCCTGAAGTTTTGTAAAAAATATTTCGTACCTTTGCCGCCCGTTATTTAAAGCGGCACTATAGAATTCGTTTAAAATGAAAACTAGATTCAAACCAAAATTCAATATCAAAAAAGGCGACCAGGTAGCTGTAATTGCAGGTGATGATAAAAGCCGCACTACTCCTCGTCAGGTATTGGCAGTATATCCGCTTAAAGGGCGTGTATTGGTAGAAGGTGTTAACATCGTTACTAAACACGTTAAACCAAGCGCTAAAAACCCGCAGGGTGGCATCGTAAAAGAAGAAGCTCCTATCGCGATCTCTAACGTAATGTTATGGGATGCTAAAGCTGGTGCTCCTGTACGCGTAAACCGTGAACAAAAAGAAGGTAAAACGGTTCGTATTTCTAAAAAAACTAGTCAAGCAATTTAATAATGAGTACAACATACACTCCACGTCTTCAGAAAAAATATGCTGACGAAGTTAAATCGGCATTGATGAAGAAATTCGGTTACAAAACCGTAATGCAAATTCCTAAATTGGTAAAGATTTGTCTGAACCAAGGTGTAAAGGGATCTACTTCTGATAAGAAATTAGTTGATGATGCCGTAAAAGAAATGACAATGATCGCCGGTCAAAAAGCGGTGCCTACTTTGTCTAAAAAGGACATCTCTAACTTTAAATTACGTAAAAACATGCCAATCGGCGCCCGCGTAACTTTACGTGGTGCTAACATGTATGAGTTCTTAGATCGTCTGATCTCTATCTCTTTACCGCGTGTACGTGACTTTAAAGGTATCAACGATAAATCTTTTGATGGTCGTGGTAACTACACTTTCGGTGTAACTGAGCAAATCATCTACCCAGAGATCGATATCGATAAGGTAGCACGTATCTCCGGTATGGATATCACTTTCGTAACTACAGCCAAAACTAACGAAGAAGCTTACGAGTTATTGAAAGAGTTAGGTTTACCTTTCAAAAATATTAAAAAAGATAATAACTAAAATATGGCTAGAGCATCCGTAACAGCGCGTCAACGCAAACGCGAGAAAATGGTAGCACAGTATGCTGAAAAACGTGCCGCTTTAAAAGCAGCAGGTGACTATGCAGCATTAGACAAATTACCAAAAAATGCATCTCCGGTTAGATTACACAATCGTTGTCAATTAACTGGTCGTCCTAAAGGATATATGCGTCAATTTGGTATCGGTCGTGTTATCTTCCGCGAAATGGCACTGAATGGTTTGATACCAGGCGTGAAGAAAGCTTCTTGGTAAGCTTTTGAGACACACTAAAGTTTGAAACGATAACTTTAGTTCATTGAATTATATTAGGCTCAAGTCCGTAGCCCGGTAACTCGAGTCAATTACTCAAACAAAAAAACTTGTAAAAATGGTAACAGATCCTATTGCAGACTTTTTAACGCGCATTCGTAATGCACAAATGGCTAAGCACCGTATCGTTGAGATCCCTGCTTCTAACTTAAAGAAAAGAATCACTGAGATTCTTTACGATAAAGGTTATATTTTAAAATACAAATTCGAAGACGATAACAAACAAGGTTTGATCAAAATCGCTTTGAAATATGATGCACAATCTAAAGAGCCGGTTATCCGTTCTTTAGACCGTATCAGCCGCCCGGGTCTGCGTCAATACGCTAAACCTTCTGAAATCAGAAAGGTGAAAAACGGTCTGGGTATCGCTATTATCTCTACTTCTAAAGGTGTAATGACTGATAAAGAAGCACGTGCTAATAACGTAGGTGGTGAAGTTTTATGCCATATCTGGTAAGATAATTTTACTTCAATATATTTAGAAAGGCTATCCCATATGGATAGCCTTTTTTCATTTAATATTGCTTTGCACATCCTGTTCCCGGCTGCGCTGGTAAATAAATAATTATGCGACTGCAACCATTTTGGTATTTTTTGCATCCTTTTATCAGATAGTGATATTATTTTAAAAGTGCAAAGGACTGTGATCAATTTTATGAACTGTAAACATTATCAATGCGCTTTTTATCTGTTTTTGCTTACTACTCTTTGCCTGGCTTTTGGAGCAACAGCGCAAAGGAATGAATTGAAGGAGTGTAAAGCGCGGGTAAAAGCCAATAGAAATAAGTTATTCCGGTTTGATGCTTATAAGGTTATCGAAAGTGAATACCAGATTGAGAAAAGCACAATAAGGGTGACGCATAGAACTGCCCTGGATAGTGTGCATATATATAGCCCGGACGGCCAATTGGCCGTAGCCTTGAATGTACAGAAAAATGGACTGATCAGTAGCCCGGTACGTTTAAAATATGTGGTAAATGGACTTCGGTTAACCGACAGCGTCGTGCCCGATGGAGGCAGGAGAAGATCAAATGCCTATTTTGAAAATTTATTATCCAGTAATTCGGTATTGTGGACGGCAGATTCACAAGCGGGAACAATGACTTATTATGGGATCGGCGGGCAAGACTCCTTAAGCGTTACAGACCTGAAAGGGCAGGGGCGCGAAATAATCTGGTACAAGGATGGCATGGACAGTTTGAAGAAAAGATGGAATGAAGCCGGGAGCCTGGAATATGAACGTACCTTGACCTCGGAGAAAATTTGGAGTGCGGAACAACAATTGATACAACACACTTTTGATAGTCTGGTACACGATAAATGGCCTGTTCGTTGTCAGAAAAACTGGTATCCAACAGGTATTTTATCTTCGGTTACCTTTCATTACCGGGATACACCCTGCCTGACCTGGAAGTATTATAATGAACAGGGTAAACTGACCAGAATGGTTAAGCATAAAGCCCTAAAAGGAACGCCGGTTTATTCTGGTGTCGGTATTATTCCTATGGAAGAAAGATTTTTTCCGACCGTTTATCAAGAAGACCCAGTGAATTCGGTGTTTACTGAGGTGTTGAACTACAGGCTTGCGGCATTATTGTGTCGGGCAAATGTGGCGCTTGACGGCGTTTATACTTTGCAGGTAGACCGGACAAGCGCCGGAGTATTTATTTTTAAAAGTATTGAGGGGCTGCACGCTGCAGAGATACAGGCAGACCTTGCTCGTTTCTTTAATGGGTTGGAAAAGGTTAGGCCCGCAATAAGAAATGGCCGGCCTTACGCTCAATTATTAGAATTGACGTTAAAGGTGAAGCCTAAGGTCAAGTAAAGGTTTTCATTCTTGGTAGGAACAAGAATTTACTTTTTTTATATAATCCGGATTATTTTGCTTTTTTTGCATCTTGCACATTAGTAATTTAACCCGATTGACCAATCTATGAAGCACATCTATTATACACTACTTTACTGCTTATTGTTAAGCGGAGTAATCAGCTTTAATCCCGGAACAGCCATAGGGCAAAATAAAGAAATGGATTGTACCCCCAAAAAGCGGGCTAACCGGGATAAAGTTTGGCTCTTTGACTCTTATACCGTCCTGGAAAGCGAATACCGGATAGAACAAAATAAGATCCGGATGGTACATGGAGCAAAGCAAGACAGTGTCTACTTTCAAGGCCAGAGCAGCACGATAGTCAGTAAATTTATTACCAATAAAGAAGGACGGATATTAAGTCCGGTCACCTTCGACTATGTGGAGGATGAAAATCTTTTGACAGATAGTATCGTGCCTGGAAAAAAGGGTAAATCAAAATACTATTTCAATAAACTGTTGTATACCGATGCGCTGTTGTTACAAGTGGACCTGATGAAGAATGAAGAATGGTATTATAACCCAAAAGGACAAGATTCTTTACTCATCGTTAGTTTTGAAGGTGATACAAGCCTAATGAAGTGGTTCCGCAATGGAAAAGATAGCCTGCAGAGAAGATGGAACGATAAGCACCAACTGGTTGAGCAAATATTTGATACCCTTATTCAAGGTGAAAGAGTCTTATGTACCCAATCCTGGCATCCTTCAGGCAAGCTGGCATCGGTAAAGTTTTATTATTTTGAAGAGCCCTGCCTGAACTGGGAATACTATGATGAAAAGGGCCGGCTGGTACGGCTTGACAAGAAAAAAAGACTGGATGAAATTACCCCTATAGCATATGCAATAGACCCGCCGCTTGTTAAAAGCTTCGAAGTGCAAAAAGAAAACGTAACGGAGCTATTTAAAGGGGCACTAAACCGCAAACTTTCGGAAATATTGTGCCGGACAAGCATCAAACCGGAAGGGGACTACCAGGTACAGGTATGGCTGGAACCTTCAGGTAAATTAATACTCAACAAACTGGACGGTGAATATGCCGATGTAATAGGGCCGGAAATGGAAACTTTTTTCCGGGAACTAAGCGGGGCCAGGCCGGCGCAAAGAAACGGCCAACCCTATGCCCAGCTGTTGGAATTAACCTTAAGGGTCAGCACTAAAGACAAATAGAGATGTCGACCAAGTTAAGCTGGCCGGGTAAAAAGATATTTTTTGATCACCTGGTTTAAACCTTTTTTATTTTTTGTGCATCCTCTTACAAGGCAAATGCTTGCCTTATAAAAATTGCCGGTACGGATCTTTATGAAAACAATATATTTAAGGCTACTTTGCAGTTTGCTTTTTTGCACCTTCATCAGCTTCACTCCAGATGAGCTTAGGGCACAAAATAAGACCGGCGACTGTAAGCCGCTCAGGCGGGCCAACCGGGATAAATCCTGGCAATTTAACTCCTATAGTGTGCTGGAAAGTGAGTACCATACAGATGGAAACAAAATAAGGCGTATTCATCAAGGAAAAACAGACAGCATTTATATATATGATGCAAACGGGGAATTGGTCACCGCTTTTCTTTGCGACCAGAACGGCCGTATTTTAAGCCCGCTTCGTTTAAATTATGTTGCGGAAGGAAGTGCGCTGACCGACAGTATTGTTCCTGGCGAAGGTGGTCATTCAAACCATTATTTTAATGGCCTGTTGCATAGTGAGGACGTAAGGTTAACAGAGCACCGGCTGGGCGGCACAAAAAGATATTATGACAGTAATGGGAAAGACTCCTTATGGAGTGTGCATACTTCCGGTAAGCTTCGCTTAATGACCTGGTACAGGAACGGGAAAGACAGCCTGCAAAGAAGATGGGATGAACAAGGCCGGCTTGAATATGAAAAGACGGGACATAATGAGCGGATATGGGATGCCGGGCAAAATCTGGTGCAGCGATCATTTGATACCCTGGTGCAGGATAAAGTCGTGCAATGTAAAAAGACATGGTATCCTACAGGTATATTGGCTTCAGTCACCTATCATTATTTTGAGCAGCCTTGTCTTACCTGGAAATATTATAATGAAAAAGGTAAGCTGGTAGAGCAGGTCCGGCAGGAAGACCTGGATAGGCTTGGGCCGCTAGGGACTGTTGAAGCACCACAGCAGGTATACCGGATGGTGGACCAGAATGAAGAAGTGATCTCTTTATTTAAACAGGACTTGAATCCTCAACTTTCCTCATTATTATGCCGGACGCAGGTGAAACCAAATGGATCATATCTCCTGCAGGTATGGATGGACGTATCAGGGAAGTTAACGCTTAAAGATATACAGGGAGCATATGCCGATGCCATAAAGCCGGAAATGGAAACTATTTTCAGGGAATTACCCAGGGCCAGGCCGGCTAAAAAGAATGGTACCCCTTACGCCCGGCTATTAAAAGTAACGCTGGAAGTTAAGATAAAATAGACAGCCAATTTTCCTGATCCTATATGTGTAACATCCCAGGCTTCTATCAAAAGCACAAAATCTTAATCATGCAGCTCTTAGCGAGCCTGCCTTTTAATGATAATACAAGGAAGATAATCCGGGAATACATGGATGCGGGTGAGTTTGGAATTGTCTTTGATCAGATCGTGCATGATATTTACGAGTATAGAATACCTATTAACAGTGCTGACTATAGCCTGATCAAAGACCTGGCCCAGCTTATAGAGCTGCCGGAGGAAAACTATACCTTTCTTAGATCTTAAGCAATATCATGAAAAGTCAATGGAAGTTGGAGCTTATCGGGCTTTTAAACAAAGGCCTTTCACTGACGGCCTGGTCTACCTATCTGCGTACTTTGAAAAGTAATGGTATTGCCCGGGAAGAGCTGCGTTTATTGCTGAATGAATGCAGCAATAATACAGATCAGGAAGCTGTTAACGATCACATTTTAGAGCTCCTCGATCTTGTCGAAGGCCACTGCCAGGCCCAATACAGGGTATGGTGAATAAAGCGTTTGAGTGAACTAAAAAGATATATATAATCAACTTGTAATTGATAATATGGATTTAACGCTCACTTAATATGCAATGACAATCTTTGCGGCGTCAAAAGTTTGTCATGAAAAAATTATTAACCCTATCGTTAACTTTTTTGTTGTCTCTACTGGCTGCCCGTGCGCAGGCACAATGCCCGTCCATCTCCAGTATATGCATCAAGTCCTGCGCCAGCCCGGAAGGCCTGAATGAATTTTTCATCTTCACTACTGGTTCCAGCGCAATTAATGTAAACGACATTGATATCGACTGGGCCACTACCACTATCGCTTTCGCCGGTTTTATCCAGAATACAACCACCAATACTAAGGTGGCCAATGCCAATACCGCTATCGATAATGCGAATGGTTGTGGCAACCTGATAGAACCTACCGGTACGATACCGGCCAATTCCAAAGTGCTGGTATTTACCAGCTATAATGCAGATTTTAGCGCATTCTCCTTCGGAGCCTTAGGCGAAGATATTTATGTGCTGTTTACCAATAACAGTAACAGTACAGGCCATTTCGCCAACAACGGGTCCGGCACGAGAAGTATGACCTTAAGTATTGGCGGTACTTTAAACTGCTCCCAGACGGTAACCTACGACCGCAGCCAGGTTTCCACGGCTAATGGTGCTTCTGTAAGTTTTAACAGCACGGGTACCCCAAGTTATTTTGTCAACAACTGTGTAGTGCCCTCTACGCCTGCTATAGGCCCGGACCTTACTTTGGTCAGTGCCAGTGCCGATGCCAGTACCTGTATTAATACGGCCATTCCCAATATCAATTTTACAGCAAGTAACGCGGTAAATGTCGTGGCTACTGGTCTGCCCGCCGGGGTTACCGGTACCTGGAATGGAGCCGGCAACAGCTTTACCGTGAGTGGTACCCCTACAGTTGCCGGAACCTTTAATTATAAAGTAAGGGCGACCGGGGCCTGTGGAGCCGACTCTATATTAGGTACAATCATAGTTAACCCCAGTGTTGCTGCGACAAGGAATATAAGCATCTGCCAGGGCCAGAGTTATGAATTTTATGGTACTACCTATACTACTTCAGTTACAGGAGTGACCCATATGGTAACCAATCCTGCGGGTTGCGATAGCGTGATTACTTTAAACCTTACCGTTAATCCCTACCTGTCCGGAGACCGTATAGCGAGCATCTGCCCTAATGGTAGTTATTGGTTCAATGGCATTGAGTACACCGCTGCAGTGTCGGGGGTTATGGACACCATAGCGAATACTACCGGGTGTGATAGCGTGATTACGCTATACTTAACTGTAAGTCCCTACAACTATGGCGATGTATTCGAAGTAATCTGTGAAGGCGATAGTTTTGTGTTTAACGGGATTACCTATACCCATAGTGTAACTGGTATAACCGATACCATCATCAATCCTAACGGTTGCGACAGCATCATTACCTTTACGCTGAACGTTTTGCCTGCTCCGCAACAAATATTAATGGCCGATACACTCATCGTTTGCCAGTATGATACGGTTGCGCTGACCGCCCAGGTATTGCCCTCCAGTAATGACTATACCTATAGCTGGAGCCCTGTGGCCGGTTTGAGTAACAGCGCTCACCTCAATACCTGGTTTATCGCCGATCAGTCTATAGATTACATGCTTACGGTACAACGGCCTACCAATGGTATTCCCTGTGCCCTGAGCAGGTATACAAGGATCATTGTTAACCCCGGTAATTTTTTGCAAATGGCATTTACGGACACCAGTATTTGCCCCGGTAGCCAGGTTGCTATAAACTTAAGCGGTGCGCAATCTTATGACTGGTCCGGGCTACAGGATGCCATAGCTGTAAGTAGCCAAAAGGATTCGGTGCTTTTTCATCCACAAACCTCAAGCAGCTACACCATTGTGGGTACCAGCGATAAAGGTTGCAAAGATACTTTGCAGCTCAATATTGAAGTGTATCCTAATGCGGTATTGAGCATGCCGGATTCCATAACTATTTACCCCGGGACACCTTATTTACTGGAACCGCATACCAATGCTTCCTATTTTGAATGGTTTCCCAATTCCGGCATCAACAGTGTGACTACGAGTACGCCTACTTTCAGTCCGGAGGTGAACACCCGCTATTTTGTAAAAGCGGTTACAGACAGGGGGTGTATGGTAGAGGACTCTATAGATATTTTAGTACATCCAGGTAACCTGGGTATGCCTAATGCGTTCAATCCCAATTACGAGTCTTTTAAAATTGCACGGAACGGTATCGCGAAATTAAATGCCTTCCGGGTTTACAACAGATGGGGGCAGCTGCTGTTTGAAACGCAGGATATCTATACCGGCTGGGACGGCACTTTCAAAGGGATGCCACAACCCATGGGGGTATACATTTACCAGGTAGATGCTTCTGGCCCCGGCGGGCAAAGCTTAAAACAAAGCGGTAATGTAACCCTGCTCCGGTAATGAGCGCCGGATCAATATTTACCTGTCCGCGCATAGTCTACCAGGGCCGGGTAATTATCCGGGCTGACGTAATCATAAGGGTAATCATTACCAAAAATCTTCTTAGCAGGAATTTTCAGGTTGTACTTTATTTTTAAGCTATAGCGTGCTTTCAGCGGTTCCTGTAAAGTAGATACAGCCGGTACAGAAAGCATATATTCGCTGTGCTCGGTGAACTCATCCTGGTCCAGTACCAATGGCGTTACCTGCTCCAATATGTCATATTGCCTTTTTTTGAGCAGATTTTTATTCGGGAATTTTGCCTGTCCGGACCACCAGATGTCTTTGACCTGTAACATTGCGTTCCGGGTATCTTCCAGTGTGGGTAAAGCGCCAAGATGCAGCAAGGCCCGGTGAATATTGAGGGTCATCTCGGTTTCATAAGGTTTATCACTGAGAATGGACTGAATGGCTAAGTGAACACCTAAAAGATTAGAGTACGCGTCTTCGACCGAAAAACTGGAATACCGCTCCGGAACAAAAGGCAGGGAAGACGCGCCATACCAGGTCGATATCTCATGCCAGGTGGACAGGTCATAGGCAATACGCCCGGATAGCAGGGCTATATCGGTATCGTTGAAATGCTCCGGCACCTTAACACTTAAAGTTTTAAGCCCTGCTTCCCTGCCGATTTTGAAATCTTTCAAACCCGTTTCCCTGTTGGCCCGGATCAGGGAGAACAGGTAGGCGGTTATATCAGCAATGTCGCGCAGGTGGCCGAGGTCTATAAATCCGCCTTTATGCGTATAGATGATGCCGTTATTCTCCAGTTTGTTGCCCAGGAACTGGTGTCCGCCGATAAGGTTAGGGGCCGAAATGCTGGATATACGGATAAAAGGCAACATTACTACCTTCACATCTACGCCAAAAGCACAACAGGTCCGGATTACTTTAGGAGGTGGCTTCTTTAAGTCAACAGGTTGCGGCAGTGCCATAGCCTTAAGCTGCATCTGCAGCAAAACAATGATCAGTATGGATATTCTTTTCATGTAGCTATAATTGCGGGTATAAAGTTAAGCAAGAGGTAGTAATAAATTAACGTTGTATTTAATTGAGTTTAGTATAACGGAAGCGCTCCTGTCGTCTTATTCTTGTCTTAACATTTTTTTATAACCTGGTCCTGCTTTTCTTAATCTAGGTTAATTTTTGATCCGGTTTTGCAAAATACCTTTGTGCTGTAATTAAGGAAAGGGTGATCAGATACTCCCGGACTTAAGCAATTAATAATCTTAAATTTTAAAATAGAAAAATGAAAAAAGGCTTACTGGCAGGTTTACTTTTAACGGCAACTACCGTATTTGCGGCAACCGGATTGTGGAAAAATGATAAAGCGCATTCCCAGTTAGGGTTTACCGTAACCCACCTGGGTATCAGCGATGTTTCCGGTACCATCAACGATTTTGATGTAACCGTTTCTTCAAGCAAAGAAGACTTTAGCGATGCCGTAGTTACCCTGGACGCTAAAGTCGCTTCAATCGATACCCGTATCGAAGCAAGGGATAATCACCTGAAAAGCCCGGATTTCTTTGATGCCGAAAAGTATAGTAACATTACGTTCAAAAGCACTGCTGTAAAAAAAGCAGGTAAAGATAAATATAAACTGACCGGTAACCTGACCATGCACGGTGTAACCAAGCAGGTAACTTTGGACTGGACCTTTAGAGGTACTACTGTAAATCCCATGTCAAATGCCAGTACTACGGGCTTCCAGTTAACGGGAACTATCAAGCGTTCTGACTTCCAGATCGGCGCTAAATTCCCGGATGCAATGGTAAGCGACTTAGTACGTATTAAAGCGGACGGTGAATTCACAAAATAGATTTTTGTTTTTTGATGCGTTATATAGGTGAGTGCCTTGCGAAAGCAAGGCACTTTTTTTAGCTACAGATCGTCTTACATAAGTTAAATTTGCAGCCTTAACAGCCCTTATGTACTCCATTGCCTTTCATCCTCAATACATACATCCGGTGCCCGAAGGGCATCGCTTTCCCATGTTGAAATATGATTTACTGCCCCGGCAGCTGGTCCATAGAGGTATCGTACGCGAAACGCAGTTTTTTGAACCCGCAATGGTGGCCCTGGAGCATGTCTGTAAAGTACATGACCCTTTATATGTAGATCGTTTTGTACGACTGGAGTTGAGTGCTCAGGAAGGACGCAGGATCGGGTTTATACAGGACCAGGCAATTGTAGCACGGGAGCGTTTACTGGTCCAGGGTACTATTGACGGAGCATTGAATGCTTTAACGGATGGCATTGCCTTCAATATTGCCGGTGGCACTCATCATGCCTCCATAGCACATGGTGAAGGCTTTTGTATGCTCAACGACCAGGCAATAGCCGCCCGCTTTTTGCTGGACCATACCGCCGTCAAAAAGGTGCTGATCATTGACCTTGATGTGCACCAGGGCAATGGTACAGCTGATATTTTTGAAAACAGCACCGAGGTGTTTACCTTTTCGATGCATGGGGCGGCCAACTACCCCTTTCATAAAAGCCGCTCTCACCTGGATGTAGCCTTGGAAACAAATACGGAAGATGAAACCTACCTCTCTGTTTTAGCCGATAGTTTAGCTTTGATCAGGAAGCGGTTTCAACCGGATTTTATATTTTACCAGGCCGGGGTAGACATCCTGGAAAGTGATAAAATGGGTAAACTAAAATGCTCACTGGCCACTTGTATGCAGAGAGACCGTATGGTGATGGAATTCGCAAGGTCCCTGAAGGTGGGCATGCAATGCAGCATGGGTGGAGGCTATTCACCGGAAATCACAACGATACTAGAGGCACATACCAATACGTACCTGGTAGCCGGCGAACTTTATTCCTGAACTTATTTTAACGCTCCGCACGATCTTTATTCCCTTAAATTTGTGCCTGAAATAAAGATAAGCTCATGAAAAAGATGATTACCGCCTTAATGATTTGCGGAATATTTGCGGCCTGTAATCAGCAGGGCGATAATACCGGTAAAGACGCGCAGACCGCTGAATCAAAAAATCCTATTGTCGGCAATACCGTTACAGATGCTGCAAAGTACCAGGAAGAGCTGCGTACCTTTTATGAGAACCCGGAAACGACACCACTCTCTGCCGAAGATAAGAAGCACTTTAAAGGCATCACCTTTTTTCCAATGACAGAGAAATACGTGGCCCAGGCAAAATACAGTCCTATAGCAAACGGTAAAGTAATCGACTTCCCGACCTCTGCTAAAAAGATCAAGCAATACAGGGAATTAGGCACCGCGGCATTTACTATAGATAATAAGCCACAAGTGCTTACCTTGTATGTGCCTGCTGAAACGATCCCGGGAGCTGAAGACCTGGTGTTTATTCCTTTCAGGGACGCGACGAGTGGTATGACAAGTTATGGCGCAGGCCGTTACCTGGAGTTGTCCATGCAGGACCTGGCTAAAGAGCCGCTGATCCTGGATTTTAACCGGGCTTATAATCCTTATTGTGCTTATAGCGGCGACTACAATTGCCCGATACCACCGGAGAACAATACACTAAGTGTAAAAATAGAGGCCGGCGTAAGCTATAATAATATGCCTTAAACATTTTCAGCACTCACCTGCAGGTATACCAGGTCCTTATAAGGTATACCTTTTGTTTTGCTCTCCAGCCAGCGGGGTACATTGAAGAAGTTAAATACCTGCTGCTGCACCGGGTCGTTTTGCGAGGCCTGTAGCGTCTCGAGTAATGTCTGTAAAATTATTTTTTTATCTTTCCGGCGTTTACAGTGGAATGCCTTGGCTACAGCCTGGATAGTGCTTTTTTCAAAAGGAAGCGGCATTTTATTCCGGTAAAAATAGGCATAAGAACTTTTATATTGCACCTCGAAAAGGTAAGGCTCTCCTTTCTCATAGCAAATGAGTAAAAGAAAAAGATAGGCAAAACTATATTGCTCCTCGCGGGTTTTATCATTAAACAGCAGGATGCTTTGTTTGATGTAATAAAAAGCATCTTCGAACTGGTCCAGCGCAAAATTCGCTACCCCTACCGAGAGGTACAGCGTCCGTGCCAGCTCTACATTGATATGACGGCTCCAGTGCGCCAGCCGCGTTTTGATATAGGCTAATACCTGGCTGACCTTTTCATAATTGCCGCTGCGGTTATACAGCCTGTTTAAAGCCAGGTACTTGATCGTTTCCACATAAGCATAATTAGATTCCGTATTTACCTCCTGGTTAACCGGGTGGTTCATTACTTCCTCAATACAGCTCGTGTCTTTTGCCAGTACCGCACTGTAGTAAAAGATATACAGCACTTCGATATAGTTATCCTGGTCATAGGACACATGTTGTGCATTCGCCTGCCAGGCGCTTACGTTCTGGTAGGCAAAGGAATAAGCGCTGCTATCATTCAGCACATACAGCAGGGTGGCTTTGGTCATCCGGTAATAATGCCTGATGAGAAATGAATTCGTTCTGGGCTCCTCCTGCATAACGGGCTCCTGCAGGATAGCGTGAACTTTTTCTTTATCCTCCTGGCACAGGTTGAAATGCGCTTTACGCCGGATGATCAGCGCGCTGAAATGCAGTTCCTGGAGTTTGATGAGGTGGGTGAACTCTGAACTGTATAGGATATTATTATTGTATTCGTTTTGCAGCTCGGGCTTTTTGATCTTGGGGTTATGGTAAAGTTGCAGTTTCCTGTACTCCTCTTTCAGTTGGAAAATAAGCCCGAAAAGTTCCAGGGCCCGTGCCTGTACTATAGCTTTTTGCCAGATTTTTAAAGCTTGTTTATAAAGTCCCTTCTTCCTGAATACGCGGATCAGCTGAAGCTGCCCGAATATCTCCGCATCCTGTTCCTGTGACTGGTTCTGCCGCAGGAGGGCCTGGCAGATTTGTTCATATAAATAATTCTTCGTGTAAGAGATATTGTCCGGTTTCAGCCGCGGCTTCAGCTGCCGGATCAGCTCTGCTTCATCATATTCCTCCTGTTTATTAATAGTATCAAACAGGGCCAGGTATAAAGGTAGCTCCTTCTCCTTATCATATAAGGCATAGTCGCGCCTGAAGAACCTCTTTTCCTGGGGGCTCATGCTTTGGATCAGTTGCCAGATATTATTTGAAGTCATGATAATGCTTATCTACCCAAAAAAAATGATGTAGGAGTGGTAATTATATATTGAAATTACATCATTTTAAGGAGAATGCCGGGTCTTATCCACCCAAAAAAGTGAAATTATTGTACAAAATCACAATATTACCCGGAATACCTTTGTACTACATTGTTTTAATGTTTAAATCTTTGGTTATGACGAAGTTTCTATCCCTTTTTTTGTTCCTCTTTGGCGCGACCATAAATTTTTGCCAGGCCCAGGTGCAGCATGCAGCTACGGTAAACGCAACAGGCGGTTCTGCCCAGCTTGGCGGAAATACTTATGAATGGTCTGTAGGAGAAATGGTCCTTGTCAACACGGTGGCTACGGCTAATCTCGTAGTTACCCAGGGGCTTTTACAACCGATACTTAACCCGACCGATATCAGGCATCCCGAACTATCTGCAGACCAGTTAAAGGTCTATCCCAATCCTACGAAGGACATTGTGTTTATTCAACCCAACTTAAAACCGAATACAAGCTTGTCTTTGCTGGTGTACGACATTTCAGGGAGGGCCTTCTTCCGCAAAACACTGGTGCTGAAAGCCGGTACTGAAGTACAGGGTATAGACCTGGGCACATATGCAGCAGGCAATTATTTACTGGATATTGTTGCCGGAACCGTCGGCGCTACTTCCAGGAATACCTTTAAAATTCAAAAAGTCAACTAATTAAACTGTATAAAGATGAAAAAAGTTTTACTAACGCTAGCCTCTTTTTTAATACTGGGAGCTGCGGCTCATGCCCAGTCTTTTAACTACCAGGGCGTGGCCAGGAATTCTAGCGGCGCTCCTTTAAATACGCAATCGCTGGGGATACGTATTACCATACTGGACGGCTCTGCCGCAGGTCCTGAGCTCTACCAGGAAACCCATGCCGTGACCACGAATGCTTATGGTTTATATAATCTTGGCATTGGTGCAGGTACACCGGTCAGCGGCAATTTCGCTACCATAAACTGGGGCGCGGCCGACCGCTACATAAAAGTAGAAATGGATCCTGCCGGGGGCACCAGCTATACCGACCTCGGTACTAATAAACTGATGAGTGTTCCCTATGCCATGTATGCCTTGAATGGTACACCCGGCCCGGCCGGTGCTGCCGGTCCTCAGGGGCCTCAAGGCCCTGCAGGGGCACAAGGACCAGCAGGTCCCGCTGGTCCTCAAGGTCCCGGGGGGGCCACGGGCGCTACTGGAGCCGCAGGCCCTCAGGGTCCTCCCGGTTCTGCCAATATCAATGGTACAGCAAACACGTTGGTGAAATTTGGCACAGCGACCACAGGAGTGAACTCGCAGTTAAGCGATGACGGCACTTCTGTAGGTGTAAATACCGGTACTTTATCCCCTAATATTAAGTTCCAGGTAAGTGCCGGCGCTATTGGTAACACAATAAGGGGTACCCTGTTGGGTACACCGGCTACTTCTATTGCTACAGCAGGTTCAATTTACGGGGAATCTACGACCGGTATCGGCGTGATCGGCGTGAGTGGCTCGCAGAACGGGGTGTATGGCTTGTCTACCGGAACTTTAGGTGGAACGGTGGGAGTTGCTACCGGTACGGGTAACGGTATCTGGGGTGTTGCCACTGGCGCCGGTGTTGCAGGCTTCTTCGACGGTGGTACTACAGGGCGCGGTATCATAGTATCTACAGGGTCTTCCGGTTTCGGTACCAGTACGCCTACGGGCCGTCTTGTGGTTATGCAGCCAGCAACTCCCGTGCCTGCAATTGATACTTTTCCTGCTATATCGGGTTACTCGTACACATCACAGGGTTGCGTTAAAGGCGGCATTTCCGGCAGTTATAATGGCAGCAACTATGGTGTAGGAGTGCAAGGTACCGGTTATAACGGGGTGAATAACCAGGATGCCAGTACAATTTTTGGCGTAGGTAACCAGGACCTGGGTATGTATGGCTCCGCTAATACTGCTGGTGTAATGGGCGCTTCAGTAGGCGGTATCGGTGTCGTAGGTTATAATAAAAATGCCTCTTTCGCCGCGACTACAGGTATAGGTAATACTTACGGTGTCTACGGGAATGCCCAGACTGTAGGAGGAGCTACGGTACCGAATGTAAGATATGGCGTTTACGGTTTCGCTTCCGGTGCGACTACTAACTATGCCGGTTACTTTAGTGGTAATGTGCAAATTACAGGAAGTATCGCAAAAGGAAGCGGTACCTTTAAGATTGATCACCCGCAGGACCCTGAGAATAAATATTTATACCACAGCTTTGTGGAAAGCCCGGATATGATGAATGTATACAATGGCAATATCACAACAGATGCCAGCGGCTACGCTACCGTTACTTTACCGGCTTATTTTGAATCCCTTAATAAAGACTTTCGTTACCAGCTTACGGTAATCGGGACTTTCGCCCAGGCTATCGTGCTCGAAAAAGTAAATGGCAACAAGTTCAGGATCCAAACCAGCCAGCCCAATGTGGAAGTAAGCTGGCAGGTGACCGGTATCCGCGACGATAAATACGCCCAGGCACACCGGGTAGTAGCAGAGGTAGAGAAAGAACCTGAATTTAAAGGTAAATATTTACATGCTGCAGAGTGGGGGCAACCAGAGTCTAAAAGCATAGACAGCGTTACCCGTCCTAAAGAAAGAGCGGAAGCACGCAAAGCCGATAGTGGAAACCCGCAAAGCAGCAGTACCCGGAAGGCTGAAGCAAACGGAATTGCCGGCGCTGAAGTAAAATAATCCTACACAAAACATCAACGCACCGATGTTGGACGAATAGCCGCAAACCAGGTTTGCGGCTATTTTATGGCAACAATAATAGGGCAGCTTTATGTGCTATAGCTTCAGAGGAAAGATCTTGACGGAATGCGCTCGGTATTAGCTAAATTTGTTTCTTTTATAAAGAATGGAGATAAGAACTGCAATTTTAATCAGTATCGGGGATGAACTGCTCATAGGTCAGACCATAGACACAAACAGCGCCTGGATAGCGAAACAACTTAATCGTTTAGGCATTCACATTACTTTAAAACTAACGATCAGCGATACTAAAGAGGCGATAAAGAGTGCCCTGGACCTGGCAATGTCCCAGGCCGATCTTATCATTTGTACCGGCGGCCTGGGCCCTACCAAAGACGATATCACGAAACTGACCCTGAACAGTTATTTTGGCGGTACCTTGATCCGCAATCAAACCGTGCATGAACATGTGGTTCGTTTCTTTGAAAAGCGCAACAGGCCTATGTTGGCGGTAAATGATATGCAGGCCGACGTGCCCGATAATTGTACTGTTTTATTCAACCGTATGGGCACGGCCCCTGGTATGCTTTTTGATCAGGCCGGTACCTGGATTGTTTCCCTGCCGGGCGTTCCTAAAGAAATGCAGGTGATCCTTGAAGAAGAGCTGCTGCCAAGAATAAAGGCTAATGCGATACGGGATCAACATATCATTTACAAATACTTACTATTGTTTGGAAGAGGCGAGAGCTTTGTAGCCCAGGATATAGAGGATATCGAAAACGCTTTACCGGAACATATTCATTTGTCCTATCTGCCCAATTACGGAGAACTGAAATTAAGACTTTCAGGTAGCGGAACGGACTATGCCGTACTGAATCGTGAGATGGATACCTATATTGACCTGATCCGTAGCCGGCTGGAAGATTATGTAGTGGCTGATGAAGACCTTAACCTGGAAGAAGCCCTGATCAAACAGCTGAAAGAGCATCGCCTGACTTTAAGCACGGCGGAAAGCTGTACCGGCGGGCTGATCAGCAGCAAGCTGACTGATGTCGCGGGCGCCAGCGCGGTATATATCGGCAGTATAATCGCTTATCATAACAGGATAAAGCAAACTGAATTAAATGTAAGTTATGAAATACTGAATACGGTAGGTGCGGTAAGCGAGGCGACCGTACTGGAAATGGCGCAAAGCGTGAAAGACCGGATGGGTACAGATATCGCCGTAGCGGTTTCCGGGATCCTGGGGCCTACAGGGGCGACCGCGGAAAAACCGGTAGGCCTGGTATACTTCGGCATTGCTTCTGTAAAAGGCGTACAGGCATTTTCTTATAATTTTCCTTATGACCGGCCGATCAATAAAGAAATGGTGGCCAAAACGGCTTTGAACCTGGTGCGTAAAGAGATGCAACGCCTGCTTGCAGAGGCTTAAGGGCCGGGCAATATGGGATGTTATGAACACAAAATAGAATTGTTTGTACCTTTGCGCTATGAAGCAAGTGATCCTGAATAAAGGAAAAGATAAAGCAGTAAGACAATTACATCCCTGGGTATTTTCCGGGGCTATAAAAGCAAAGACCGGTGATCCTGAAAACGGGGAGTTGGTAGAAGTCTTGAATGTAGACGGGGATGTGCTGGCGCTCGGTGTTTACAATAAACAATCCCGGGTGGCTGTGCGCCTGCTGGAGTGGGGGGCCGCATCGGCTATAGATGAGCAATGGTGGCGGGGTAAAGTGCGTGCCGCTATTGAAAACCGGAAGCATTTACTGACAGAAAATAATAATACCCTTCGCCTGATCTTTGCTGAAGCAGACTTCCTGCCGGGCTTGATCGCTGATAAATATGCTGACTTTATTTCTATACAGGTACACTCAGCCGCAGTAGAAAAAGTAAAAGATATTATCGTGGACGAGATGGTCCGCTGCCTGCAGCCTGAAGGGGTTTATGAGCGCAGCGACCTGCGTTCCCGCGAATTTGAAGGCTTACCGGATGCGAATGGCCTGGTTTATGGAGCGATGCCTCCCGAATTCGTGGATATTATTGAAAACGGGATCCATTACCAGGTGAATATCGTGGATGGCCAGAAGTCCGGCTTCTATTGCGACCAGCGCGAGAACCGCTGGCTTACGGCCCAATATTCCCAGGGTAAAAAGGTACTGGACTGTTTTTGTTATTCCGGCGGCTTTACTTTGAATGCTTTAAAATATGGCGCTGCTTCCGTTACGGCCGTAGACAGCTCCGCTTTAGCTATAGAGACCCTGCAAAGAAATGTTGTTTTGAATGGCTTCGACGCTGCAGCTTATAAACCCGTAAAATCGGACGTAAACCAATACCTGCGCGAATTAGGCGCGCAAAATGAAAAGTTTGACCTGATCGTTTTAGACCCGCCTAAATATGCCCCCTCAAGATCAGCGCTGGAAAAGGCTTCCAGGGCTTATAAAGACCTGAATCGACGCGGCCTGATGCTGTTGGAAAAAGGCGGTTTACTGGCTACCTTTTCCTGTTCCGGCGCCATGGATATCGAAACCTTTAAACAGGTCATTGCTTGGGCGGCTATTGATGCGGGCAAGCAAATACAATTCATTCGCCAGTTCAGCCAGCCGGAGGATCACCCGGTACGGGCTTCTTTCCCTGAAGGTGAATACCTGAAAGGATTACTGGTGAGAGTGGTTTAATCAAAATAACAAGTCCCGTCAAGGCTAATATAGCCGATCACGATTTCCGTGCGTACCCGTTCTCCTTGACCGAGATAAGTTGTCCGGTAATTGGGGTTGCGCTTTTCCCGTATCTCTGTTACTTCAATAGTCCTGATGATGTTGCTGCCATTGACAAAGTCTTTAGGAGCGTACCGGTAAAACAAGCGATTGTCCAGTTCATCTGTTTTGCTTTTTTCGAGTGGAACCGGGCTGAAGGAGGTTGCTGTTAATATTTCCGATGTTTTATCATCCGGGTTGTACCAGGTCAACAATACAGGCATTCCCTGGTAGTCTTTGACAGCGTTAAAATAACCTGCAGAGCGTTCAAATTTTTTAGCAGGGTTTGTGGGGTCTGTGATCTTGAAATATTGAATCCTGGAGTCCCCGCCTGTAGCTATGATAAGGTTATTCGCACTTAATTGAAATTCAATGTCGAAGTAAGCTTGTTCATTATTGTGCATGCTATATTGCACTTTACCTTTAGCATCCAGCAAATCAACCTGGCAGTTGGCACTGGTATATAAACTTTTACTTTGATTCGCAGGCAGTACCGTACCGTACTTTAAACCCAAAAAAGCATCATGGTGAGCATAGCCTACCGCATCATCATATCCGGTTACTGGTAATAGTTTCTGCGCATTGACCAGGTAAATATATTGTTGCCCCTCTTTAAAAAGCATGAAGTTTTTATAGCTATAGGTATAGCGGGCCGAGTCAAAGGCTTCGGTCAGTGCTTGTAAATTATGATCGGCCACGATCCATTTCCCTTTTTTACGATAGGCCAGAACAGAAGCATTGGATACCGGGAATAGTATAGAATCTATATCCTTTAGTTCGCGGTATTGTTCATCATAATACCGGAATTTTTCATCGGTATTGTTTCTAAGGGCTAAATAATACCGGGTAGTGGTCTTGTGTTGGAGCTGGCCTTCTCTCTTGAGCATAAAAGGAGACTGTTTCCTGCGATCATAGCTCATTAAAACTTTACCTGCATCGTCTAATACGAAGAAGGAGTCTCCGGCACTAATGCCGGGAAACATGTAGCCATCCGGGCTCACACTGATGTGATCCGGAAAGGTATTGTTCCATATGAAATCCCTGTTTTTTTCGCTATAAAGCGTTTTCAGTCTGCCTTTACTATCATTAAATGCCAACAAGCCTTCTTTGCTCATGTTTGTCCCCACAACCTGCTCCATTATTAATTGCCCCTGGCTGTTATAGAGATTGCCGGCTCCATTAGAAGTGCCTTTGCCCGCATAGATCAGTTGGTTGGCAGGTAGCACACTAATTCCTGTAAGATTGTCCTGTAAGACCTTTCCTTCTGCGGACACTATTTCAAAAATACCTTTCCTTATTTTCGCGTATTGGGGAAGAGTTGTCCCCGGCACGTTCGTTGCCGCACGTAAAAAATTGCCATTATCAAATATCTGGTAAATATTGCTGTCTTTGTAGTAACGATTGGCCGGGAATTCCTGTCCGTTATAGCCAAATGTTTTTATTGTCCCGTTTGCATGATAAGCAATGATCCGTTCTCCTTCCGGCACAATAAAAGAATCATATTGTGGTGGGATGATCCAGGAGTTACGATTTAAATGATAGACACCCGTTTTTTCATTTTTTGTAACGAAAAATATATTGTGCTTTGTCATAGTAAAGCCCTGGCGGCCGGGATGGGCAAAGCTACCGGTAATCGTACCGTCTGTAAGCCTGCTTAAATTGTTTTTATGCAGCAGGAATAAGTCGTATCCTTTTTCATAAGCGCTGAAGTGAAGGCGGAAGGGTGCACTGATATTATCTTTAGGGATCAATTCCGTTTCGCGCCATACCAGGAAACTATCTGTACCCGTAACCCGTTCAAAATCATCACAGCTGCCCAACTTTTTCCCATCCAGGTCAAAGATCATCACCTTATCTATTGCATCGGTGGCAAAGTAATAGGGAGGCAGAAAAGATATTTCTTTATAAGTCGCCGGGATGATGATCTTCCTGGCTTTGGTGCACAAGCCCCATTTTGCACCCTGGCGATAGGGGATCAAAGCTTCTCCTGCATAGCTGTTCCAAGTGCATAAGGAAAGCAATAGCAAAACAATATATTTCTTCCAGCTCATAAGTGATCCTGTTTAAGGTTTAGGAATACTAAATTAGCGGAAATCCAGTAAAGTGTAAAGCGCGCTTTAGAAAGGTAAACCGATCCCGATATTCAGGTTGATATTTTCGGCCCGCCATTTCTTAGAGCCAAAGTTGACTTCGTCGATTACCCAGCCTGAATGGTCCGGTATATAAGGCTTTTTAAGCGCAAAGGCCCAGTCCGCCCTCAGGATCAGGAAACCGCCAATGTCGGCCCGTAAGCCTGCGCCGGTACTCAAGGCGATGTCCTGCCATAATTTATTAAAAGCAAATTCCGCTCCGGGAAGGTTTTCATCTTTGTTGGCCAGCCAGATATTCCCGGCATCCGCGAATAAAGCCCCGTGCAAGCCTATAGCCCCGGCAAACAACTGGATCATCCGGAAACGGTATTCCGCGTTCCATTCCAGCTTGATATCGCCGCTTTGGTCTATAAATAAACGGTCATTGGAATTTTGCAGCGCGGGATTATAATAACTGCCCGGCCCCAGTAAACGCGGCCCCCAGCCCCTGATGCTGTAAGCACCGCCCACAAAATATTGTTTGATGTAGGGCAGGGTGCGGCTTTCGCCGTAAGGCACACCTATACCACCATGCATCCGGAATACCAGGGAGCGGTTAGTACGGGTAATATATTGCCGGATATCAAAATCCAACCTTACATAATTGGCATAATTGAAGCTTAAACCATTGCCCCTGGTGTTTTCCAGCAACCTGTTGCCCCCGCCGAGTATCAGGCCGGCTTCTTCAAAACCCAGCCTCAGGAAGGTATGATGACCAATACGCCTGCCCTCATCGTTATAAATATATTCTATGTTTTCCCCGAGGATGAAGTTCTCCTGGTAAGAATTCCGGATCGCCTGTACCTCGTTCAGCCGCACGCGGAAACTGTCGGATACATTGGTCAGACGAAGCGAATTGAAGAACAGGGGATTGAGCTGCCAGGTCGACCAGTTACTCCTTTTCCATACATAACCGAAGCTGCTGTTGATCGTTTGTATCCGGAAATAGTTGGAACGGTCGAGGTAGTTGCCACCCAGACTGAACACGGTTTTGGGAATACTTACTTTATTCGCATTAAATTTAAAAGGGGACAGGAATGTCGGGAAAATAAGTTTTGTGTTTAAACCAAAGTTCTGGGTCATCAGGTAAAACCGCTGGAAATAACCCAGGTCCGGGTTTTTGGTCTGGTTGAGCTCAAACCCGTAAGTGCCGGAAATGGATAACTGATTCGCGCCCTTGAATAAATTTTTGTTGGTCACAGAAGCATTTAAAGCGCTGCCCGCAAGGTACAGGTCGCCACCGGAAAGCTCGAAATTGGTATTGAAGTCATAAGTCTTGCCCGGGTTCAATACGATATGGGCATCCAGGTAATGCTGGCCCGCGGCATTAAAACCGGTATCTTCTGTAATAAAGATCCGGCCATAATTGAAGATACTCAGGTCATTCAATTGCAGCAGGGTATTGTTGTAATCCGATTGTTTGTATAAAGCTCCTTTTTTCAGGAAGATCTTCGATTTTACCACATTCTTCCGGACGATAGGTTGCTTGTTTTTAAAGCGGTAGATCAGGCCTTTGCTGGTATCTTCATAGTTAAAGGTGCGGTAAAAAGCTTCATTGTCCGTGTACTCCGGGTAGACATAAATCTTCCTGAATACAAACTGGTCAAAAGCGTCATAGTCTTCGGTCTCTTTTACAATGGCCCTAACCGACACCGTAGGTCGCCTGTTTTTTACCTTGCCGGCAAGTACGTTGGCGGCGCTTTCCACAAGGCTTTTTTTACTCCTCAATACCCTTTGGGCGGCAGTGTCCAGTTCAAACTGGATATTATCGGTATTGAATTTGAAAAAACCCTGTTCTTTGGCCAGCAGCACCATCTGGCTTCTCTCTGCCGCCAGGAGCCCATTGCTGTAAGGCAGCGATGCTTTGAGCAATGATTTGTCTTCCCATATCGGTTGCATGATGGCCTGGAGCGCAGAACTGTCCACATCGTAACGGACGGTGTCTAAGAGGAATTCATCTTTGGCATCTACATGATAGAATACACTTATCTTTTTTCCTGTAGTATCTGTACTGGTGTGTAGCTTTGCATTAAAGTAGCCCTGGTTACTTAGTAAACTCTGCATTTTTTTTACAGAGGCCGGGATGGTACCGGCTTTAAATACTACCGGTTTTTCTACGATCCGGGAGCGCACCTGGAAACTTGTAGAGTCCCGCTCAAAAGCTTTATAACTTAAATTATAACCCCAGGCTTTTACCGGGAGCGCGCCGAAAAGATAGGTATTATTTTGCTGTTCAATAACACTTTTAAGCCCGTCCTTTAAAGCAGATTTATCCGCGTAGGTCTGGCTGGTTTTAAGTTTGATCACGTTCTTGCGCAGGATATATTCATCTTGTTTTAAATGTCTTGTGATGCCACAGGAGCTCAGCAGGCATAAGAGTAAACCTGCAAGCCATCCCAACGGGACACTAATCGTTTTTCTAACAAGATGATTCATGGGCTAACCTACAAAATCTATGATTAGGTTGGCTATATCTTTTGCATTTGCTCCGTATAACATCGTCTGGTGATTACCGCCTACAAATTCCAGTTTGCAGTTTTCGAGCAATTCGGCCGTTTCCCTTGCTTTGTGTTTGGGCAGCAGGGGTTCTCCCAGGGTATAGAAATCAATACCGTTGATCAGCAGGCAGGGCACTTTGATGGTGGAAAAAGTTTGTTGCCAGTTGTTACCTACTACCGCTAATGCTACTGTTGCCATATTGGTGAGATTGGGAATTGTGTCTACTCTGCCGTCTTCGCGCATTTGTATATCGGCACAATAATAGCTTTCCATAAAAGGGTCCCATTCCGTGATCTGCGGAGAGTTTTTGATGTGCTCCATAAAGTCGTCATAAGAATCGTATACTTTGCTTAAACGGGCGAAGACCGGTTCCAGCATTTTCGCTGAATTGGGATTCATCTCAGCCGCCGCGTCCAGGAATATGATCTTTTCAACCCTGTCCGGGTAATGGGCACAAAGGTAAGCGGAGAGCAGGCCGCCGTAAGAGTGACCGATCAGGATCGCTTTTTCGATCTTAAGATGGTCCAGCAGGCCCAGGATATCTAAAGCATGATCCTTAAGGGTATAGGCAAAGGCAGGTTTAGAACTCAGGCCTCTGCCCCTAAGGTCGGGGCATATAATATTGTAATTACCGAACAGCCCGGAGTGAATGATACCGTCAAAAGCATGCGCATTTGCCGTAATGCCATGGATCATGATAATAGTAGGCTTATTTTCAGAAGTCTTAAACTCTATATAGTGCAGCTTGATATTATTGGTTTCTATAAAGTGATTTTGCATGTCTGTAAAATAAATTTTGATTTATTTTTTTCTAAGGTGAGTGTGTTTCGGCTGAAAAAAGCTAGCAAATTTATAATAAAATATTTACTTCAATTTTAAAAAGAACTTATATTTGCAATTTAGGGGTCATTATTAACCGTTTTATTTATCTACTCCGGAAAACGCGAAGGCCCACGTTTATATAAGAAAATTTTTCTTCTACTTAAATTACTTAATGAAATACAATACATCGCGTAACAAGCTATTGATGCCCGAATACGGCAGAAATATTCAAAAAATGGTGGACTATATCCTTACTATAGAGGATAAAGAACAAAGGCAGAAAAACGCTTATGCCATCATTGAACTGATGGGTATTCTGAATCCGCATTTAAAAAACGTAGAAGATTTCAGGCACAAGCTTTGGGATCATATTTACAGGATTTCAGATTTTAAAATTGATATCGATTCTCCTTACCCTACGCCCAGCCGGGATGAAATGATGAAAAAACCGGACCCGGTACCTTATCCTCAAAAAAGTATCCGCAACAGGCATATAGGAAGAAATATTTCCCAGATCATCGACAAGGCAGTTGCCACAGAGGACGAGACTAAGAAAAAAGGCTATGTGAACAGCATTGCCTATTACATGAAACTTTCTTATGCTAACTGGCATAAAGAGCAGGTACAGGACGACATGATCAAGGAGGAGCTCAGGCATTTAAGCAATGGCGCTCTGGATTATGTACCCGGCGATACCCGCACGCCCAGGTTTAATAATAGTAACAGTAATAATGTGCATAAAAAACATGCGCAGAACAATCAAAACCGGAATAAAGGCAATCATAATAAAAACCGGAATGCGAACAATAATTTCCATGGCAAAAACCAAAAGCCGAACAGTAACCGTTCTTTTGGACAGAAAAATGGATAGATTTTATGCATAAAAATTTGGTTTTTCAATTTCTTTAACTACTTTTAGGCATTAAATTAAAATTTTATTATAAACCATATTATTATTCATTTGTAAGTTATAACTATGAAGCGTTTTATATCGATATCTTTAGCTGCTATAGCAAGTTTGGTCACTATTAGTTTGGGCTCCTGTAAGGTGGACAAGTGTAAAGCTATTGTTTGTGCAAATGGCGGAACGTGTGAAGAGGACGGTTCTTGTACCTGTCCGGTAGGCTATGAAGGTGAACGTTGCGAAACGCTTTCCCGTGAGCGCTTCATAGGTGCCTGGATCGTGGATGAAGATGGTACGGTGAGTAATGTGGCCCGTTATACTGTTTCTATAGAGAATGGCCCTAATATCAACCAGGTGCAGATCCGTAACTTCAACAACCAAAGCAATGCTGTAGTTACCGGTACGATCCATAATGATACGATTACGATTGCTCAGCAATCTTTCACGGTAGGTACTTTAACCAAAACCGTTGTAGGATTTGGGGTTGCTGAACCGGAAGGCTTCTACGGAGCGCATGGTAAAGTTCGCTTCTATTATTCCGTATCTTCGTCTGATGGCGTTACCGACAATTTCGGTTACAGAGATCTCGGTATGCCTTCTATCTGGGTTAAGTAAACCATTTACAAAATATATTTTCAAGGGTGTTATTGATATTTAATCAATACACCCTTTTCATTTGTATATAATTCTTTAATTTAGACCTTTGTGTAAAGAGTGATCTTTCCCGTTTTATGAATTTTTCTGATTATGCCCGCATTTTTTATCAATAACAGGTGGTTTCTTGCCCTGGCCATAATAGCGATTGCCTGCGTAATGGCATTTTTTATTCCCTGGGTCTGGAATGTCGCCATGATCCTGTTACTGCTGTTTGTTATCCTTACAGTGCTGGATTTTGTCTTGTTGTTTTCAAAGGAACAGCGCATTAACGCAACCCGTGTTACCGCAGAACGCTGGCACCTGGGTGAGGATAATGCGGTAAACCTGGCAATCGATTCAGCTTATAAATTCCCGGTAAGCCTGGAAATAATTGATGAATTGCCGGAGATTTTTCAAAAAAGAGATTTTATACTCCATTATAAAACCACGCCGGGAGCAAAACTCTCGGAGCAATATGTACTTAAACCCCTTACCCGGGGAACCTACCGGTTCGGCAATATCAACGTGTATGTGATGAGCCCTTTACGCTTGCTGAAAGCCCGGTACAAGTTTGAGGACACTGCCGCCGTAAAAGTATACCCAACCACAAAACTGTTGCGTTCTTACCAGTTGTTGGCCACAACAGACCAGCATAGCCTTTTTGGCGCCCGCAAAGTAAGAAAGCTGGGTCATAGTATAGAGTTTGAGCAGATCAAGGAGTATGTGGCCGGTGACGATATCCGGACCATAAACTGGAAAGCAACGGCACGTAGAGGATCTATGATGGTCAATACTTATACCGATATCCGTTCCCAGCAGATCTTTTGTGTCATTGATAAAGGGCGCTCCATGAAAATGCCTTTTGAAGGCATGACCCTGATGGACCATTCTATCAAATCGGCACTGATATTTTTAAACATAGCCCTGCATAAACATGATAAAGCCGGGCTGATCACTTTTTCCTCCCAGGTGAATGATATGGTTCCCGCCGACCAGGGATCCATGCAAATGCATAAGCTACTGGAAACGCTTTACAATCAAACTACCGACTTCCAGGATGCGGATTATGAGCGCTTGCTGAGCCAGGTGCACCAAAAGCTATCCCAGCGTTCCTTTTTATTACTTTTTTCTAACTTCGAGTCTTTATCTTCCCTGAACCGGCAAATGCCTTACCTGCGGGGGCTCGCTAAAAAACATATGCTTTGCGTGGTGTTTTTTGAAAATACAGCCGTAAAAGATATTGTAGAGCAGCAACCTGATACTATTGAAGGCATTTACACCAAAACAATCGCGGAGCGTTTTGATTATGAAAAAAAGCAAATGGTAAAAGAGCTGCGTAGATATGGGATCATAGCTATTCTTACAACCCCGGAAAAGCTTACTGTAGATGTAATTAATAACTACCTGGAGTTAAAATCAAGACAATTACTCTGATGAACTTAAAGAATAAAAAGATTATCCTGGCGGTTAGTGCCAGTATCGCGGCCTATAAGACACCGGAACTGGTAAGGCTGTTGATTAAGGCCGGGGCGGAAGTCCAGGTATTGATGACCCCTGCGGCTGCCGACTTTGTAACCCCCCTGTCCCTGGCTACCGTTTCCAAAAAAGAGGTGTATGCCAGTGTCAGTAACCATGCGCAATGGAACAACCATGTGCACCTGGGCAGGTGGGCGGATGTTTTGCTCGTAGCCCCATGCAGTGCCAATACATTGGCAAAGATGGCGCATGGTCTATGCGATAATATGGTACAGGCGGTTTACCTTTCGGCTACCTGCCCGGTATTGGTGGCGCCGGCTATGGACGACGATATGTGGCATCACCCGGCCACGCAGGCCAATCTTTTGGCTATCCAGTCTTATGGTAATAAAGTTATTGCCCCCGAGCATGGCGAGCTGGCCAGTGGTATCGTGGGCATGGGCCGAATGGCCGACCCGGTAAATATAGTAGCTTATTTGAATGCTTTTTTTGATACCGCAAAACCGGTGCAGGTTCCGTTCAGGCATGCCCTGATCACCGCCGGGCCTACATACGAAAAGCTGGACCCGGTCCGTTTTATAGGTAACTACTCGACGGGTAAAATGGGTATCGCTTTCGCCCGGGTTTTAGCGGAGCTGGGCGTTGCGGTTGACCTGGTATTGGGCCCAACCTCGGCCCGGGTCGATATCCCGGGGGTGCAGGTGCACCCGGTAGAGAGTGCTCAGGAAATGTATGACAAATGCCTGTCCCTGTATCCGCAGGCTGACCTGGCGATCATGACCGCGGCAGTCGCAGACTTCAGGCCGGCCATACAAGCTGATCAGAAAATAAAGAAACAGGAGGGGAGTGATAATATGATCCTTGAATTGGTGAAAAACCCGGATATACTCGCTACACTGGGCAGTTTGAAGCAAAAACAGGTTTTGGTAGGATTTGCCCTGGAAACAAATAATGAATTGGAAAACGCTAAAAAGAAGCGGCAAAAGAAAAATGCAGATTATATTGTCTTAAATTCGCTGAATGATTCCGGTGCCGGTTTCGGCGCAGAGACCAATAAGGTGAGTATCATTAGCGAACACAGTGTGGCAGAGCTGCCTTTGCAATCCAAATATGAAGTAGCCAAGTCCGTGATCAATTATTTAATAAATCAATGAAAAAAATAATCTTCTTATTCATCAGTCTGCTTGCATGGATCGGCGGGGCCAGCGCGCAGGAGCTCAATGCAAAAGTAAGTGTACGCGCTGAACGTTTACAGGGGGTAGACCCAAAGATCTTTGAGACCCTGCAGGCATCACTGATTCAAATGTTGAATACGAATAAGTGGACCGAAGATGCTTATAAACCTTTTGAAAAAATAGAAGTGAGCTTCCTGCTGAATCTCACCGCGAGAACCAATAATATCTATAAAGGCTCTTTAACGGTCCAGGCATCAAGACCGGTATTCAATACCAGCTATCAAAGCCCGATCGTTAACTTTATGGACAAAGATGTGGCCTTTAAATACGAGCAGGGACAAGTTGTTATTTTCGACCAGCAAAGAATAACAGGCAGTGATCCGTTGGCCTCCAACCTTACCGCCTTATTCGGTTATTATGTAAATCTTATTCTCGGCCTGCACTATGATTCCTTTAGTCAGGGGGGAGGTACCGAGTATTTTAAAAAAGCCCAGAATATAGTGATCAATGCGCCGGATGAGGGTGAAATTGCGGGCTGGAAGTCGAATGACGGCAATAATAAAAACCGGTTCTGGCTCATCGACCAGTTCCTGAACCCGAGGTATGCTAACTTCAGGCCTTACTTTTACGTTTATCACCGTTTTGGTATGGATATGATGACCGAAAAGCCTGAAGAAGCGGTAAATTCAATTATGGATGGCTTAACTAATATAGAAACCATCAATAAAGAAAATCCAGGAAGCATATTATTACAGTTTTTCTTCAACGCGAAAAGCGCAGAATATATTAACCTTTTGAAATCGGTGCCGGAAGCAAAAAGAAAACAGTTAGCGGCTAAGCTGGCTGTAATGGACATTCCGAATGCTGCCCGTTATAATGATGCCAGATAATATGAAAGTAAATATTATTGCTTTTTTGCTTGTTTTGTCTTTTGTTTTTTCCGGCTGCAGTAGTAAAAGTGATCCGCCCATTGGCGCCGATAAAATGAGGGACCTGCTGTTTGATCTGCAGGCAGCGGAGGCTTACAGCAACGGTAAATTCGATGGAGATAGCTTAGGGCAGAAAGCCAACATAAAGAACCCCGATACCCTTGCTTATTATTACGCTATGGTCTTTAAACGGCATGGGATCAGCCAGGTTGATTTTGAACAGGCTATAGACTGGTACCTCAGGCACCCGGATGAGCTTACAGCGGTTTATGCCAAAGTGATCGATACCGCCAATCATTTCAAGACAAAGTTTGGTAAAAAAGACCTTGTGCTCCCTGATTCTTTACAGTCAAAAACTGATACTGCGGGCATAGATACCGCTATGGAGGCCAGGATGAGGAAAAGGGACAAGGTACTGGATTCGCTTAGGCCCGATCCTTTGAGTAGCCGCCCGGTAGTCCCGGAAAGAGAGCTGCCCTTTAAGGAAGAAGAGGAAGGGGCTAAGAAAGAGATCCGGAAGAACAATAAGTCGATGAAAGAAACGCTTGAAAAAGTAAAAAAGGAAAATTAATTCATGAAAACATATTTGTTTACCGCTATAGCACTGGCCGCTTTATTGTATGGCTGTAAGCCGGAAGTTACGTTGCCCAAGCCCAGGGGTTATTTTAAACTGGACCTGCCGGAAACGCATACCTACACAAAATTTGACAGTACCGGTTTTCCATTTACATTCGAGTACCCGAAATATGGCCATATTGTGCAGGATACTAACCTGATCAAGGAAGAAAACCAGCCGTATTGGATCAATGTAAGCGTGCCGCAACTGAATGCTATGGTCTACCTGAGCTATAAAGCGATTAAGCCGGGCGTATCGCTTAATGGCCTGGTGCAGGAAAGCTATAAGCTGACCAATGCCCATAACACAAAAGCCGATTTTATAGAGGCGCCTGATTTTACCACGCCATCGGGGCTTTCAGGAGTATTTTATACCGTTGGCGGTAACGCGGCGAGTGCTTACCAGTTTTATGTGACCGACCATAAGGCTAACTTCATCAGGGGCTCTTTGTATTTCAATAGCCAGCCCAATGCGGATTCAGTAGCCCCGGCCGCGGAATTTTTGAAAAAAGATATCGAGCATATGATAAATACCTTGCAGTTTAGATAAAAATTTACTTAAATTTGCAGCGCTTTAAAAGGACAGCGTGATCAATACGCTCCCTGGCCTCGTAGTTCAATGGATAGAATAGAAGTTTCCTAAACTTTAGATCCAAGTTCGATTCTTGGCGAGGCTACAAAAGACGAAAAGGACTGATAACTCAGTCCTTTTTTTATTGCCTAAGGCTTTGTGTACATGGAATTGTAAACGTTTTAACCAATTATTTGTTTTACGGCGTTAGTGAATTAATAAACAGGCTAATACGTCATAGTTTGGCGTATAGCAAGTGTATTTTTGAATCGAGGTAGGAAAAAAATACGGGAATTCCCTTATTGTTAGATTTTTTGTTATCCTCTATCTTCGCTGTACTTTCTAATCCCAGAAATTAGAAACTAGAGTTCTTTATTTAAAAGTTATACCTGTTGGGAAGTAAAAGAATCTAAGATTGATTGATTTTGCCTTTTAGAGTATTTTCAATTACTTTCATTACAGCATCTAGACTTTCTGGATTGTGAGAAAAAAAATTATTTAATATAGTATTATGGTTACCGTTAACACTATTATTACCATTAAATGTCTGCGGGTTATTACTTACAGGAATTATTTCTGAAACACTGACGTTGAATATTACGGCCAATGCTTCAAGACGTGTGAGTGTTATCGCTGTCTTGCCGGTCTCCATTTGGCTGTAAGCTCCCCGAGTAATATGAAGACTTTGAGCTACAGCATCGGCGGTTAAACCTGCTTTTAGCCTAAGCTCTTTAATTTTATTAGCTGTTAGTTGATTGATATTCATTGAAAGTTTTAACTAACCAAAGGTAATGGATATCTAAAATATTTATCCTCATTTTTTTTGGGACTATAATTTTAACGCCTTAATATTGTGATTACAAGTGGCTAATACATAATTTTATTATGTGCAGTTGCATTAAATAACTAAACGACCTAACCTTGTTCCTTCTTGTTTTCGATTAGACAGTAAACCCACCATCCCACCATCTTCAAAGTAAACTATTTGTCACACATTACAATAATGTGTGGCTAAAGATACTAGTAGCTACAGTCGCGGTCTTTGCCCTGGATTAGACCAAAGGAAAAATAAAACAAGGGAAACTTTTATATCAAATGAGCCAAAAGATTAAAATAATATTTGATCTTTCTAAAAATGAAACCTAAATGTCTGGTTATTAAACATAATTAACTTGCCACACAAAGTATTGGGATAAATATTAAATGGTCAGATTCTTTACTAAACTATTTATATAAATGAAAAAAATTGTGTTTTTTGTTTTTGTTGTATTGGTATTCTCTCAATGTGGTAAACGTAAGCAATACTCTACCTGGAAAATAGATGGGAAAGAATATAGTTCAAATGATATCAATTTTTCATCAAATGGCCGGTCAATAAGTAACCTTAGGGGAAGTAAGGAAAATACACGTTTTGCACTAGAGTTTTTTTTACCGAATCTCCCAAAACAGGGCGACTATTTAATAGTTAGGGAGAATACCCAGCAAGCACAAAATAAATGTGTACTTAGTTTCGGATTAAATTCTAAATGGTATAGGATTTCCCCTACTAATTATTCTTATGTAGAAGCCAGATCCAATAATAATAAATCACAAATTGTATTGCCTCCAACATGGTATTTTAACAATGATGACTCCCAAGACAGTGTTTTGATCGAAGGAACCTTTAACGAACCTTAAAAGATTTTCATAACCTTCAAATTTAAATAATGAAAAAACAATATATCTTATTGTTAATGGCTTTGCTATGCCTATTAAATCAATTAGCAATTGCACAATTACCCCCTGTAAATTTTCCGACCGCTAAAGTTACTTGCGATGCTACGCCTTGGAAACTAGTAGTGTTTGATGACTTTAATGGAAATTCGCTTAATACAAATAAATGGTTCCCATTTAATACTAATAGTTGGGATACTACCGACAATTGGTGTGGAGCAAGGCTTGGCTATCCCGGCAATTATTCAATTCATAGAGACGAAAATGTAATTGTGAGCAATGGCACTTTGAAATTGACCGTAGAGCAGAAGACCAATACCTGGCAGTGCGATAGTTGTAATCCGACAAGATGCCCCGAACCCGGATGGGGAGATGCTCCACGTACGGAAAATTACACCAGTGGCTATATCTCTAGTAGACTGCGATTTGATAATGGGAAAGTAGAAATGAGGGTTAGAATGCCAAATCACAAAAATAGTTGGGGAACAATTTGGTTTTGGTTAGGAACCAATACCAATGAAATTGATATTGCAGAGGCTTGGGGAGGTAATTATGGCGCGATTGGAGAAATGCAAAGACCACGCAATACCTGGTCCACACATGCTTGGGCTACAGATTCGGTTTATTTGCATTATGGCGTTGTTGATGAGCATATTACCGACCGTTATCCTAACCAGAGTTGGTGGCAATGGCTGTGGGGTAATAAGAAATACCTGCGACAAGAAGCATGGCACGACTATACAATGGAATGGGATACAGCCGTCATTAAGTTCTACTTTGATAACGAACTCAATAGAACAATTTGGAAATACTACAAATCTGAGATGGTGCCCTATTGGGACGGAAATAATTGGGTTTGGTACCCGGTTAAATATCCATCTGGCTGCCTCATAACACCTGGAGACTGGAAAATTACAGAAGGATTCCCATATGTTAAAAATTCAGATTGTAAGCTTATTTTTTCTCTTGGGCAAACTTCATCAGATAAAATTAGATCTTCGGATGGCTATGTTGGAGAAATGGAGGTAGATTACGTTAAAGTATTCCAACGACACCCTGAATTGGATGGACATACAGAGATATGTGCCGGTACTGTACCGCAGATAGTAGGCCCCGGTACGATGTGTGGAGGCACAGCCTACACCCTCACTTTTCCTGTTCCTGGCGGTACATGGAGTGTAAACAATGATGCAGTTAGCTTTGGCGGTGGCCCAGCCGGCGGAGGTTCTGTTCTGTTAGACCGAAATCCAAATTCTAACAGTCCAACCACGATCCTTACTTATACCTATACTCCTGGAGAAGGATGTCCGCCAGTAAAAATTTCCAAACTTATTTATACCGGTCTGATATATGCGGATGTAGGGGTTGTCAGGACATGGACACCATTATGGCAACGTTTCAATCTATTTGTTGACCCAGGAATTGCCGGTGCCACTTATCTATGGAAAGTTTGGTATGGTAGTATGGGGCCTACCAACTATTATGAGGCTACAGGCAATTTTATTACAACTCCTAAAATACCGAATTCCATATTTTTGGCACCTTATTACCTGAAATGGGAAGTGCAGATCGTAACCGATTGTGGCAGCACGATTGTTAAAGGAACAAGATCTAATCTGCCGTTCGCTACACCGATGATGGGCCAAACCGAAACCTATATGACGAAGGATTCATCCGCCATTTATCTCGAGGCTAAGTTTGAAACCACAGCGGACATAACTAAATATGAACAAACAGTAAGTGCGAGGGTTGCGAAAGAGTTTGTAGAAGACCTGAACGATACGGCATCCATAGCCAAAATGATCGGACGAATCGAATTGGAAGCACTTGAGCCATACCTATACTTCGGGGATAGGGAAGAACTTACTATGGCTTCAAAGAAGTTAATTCCTAAAAATGATGCAAGTGTGGTGTACCCAAATCCAACTTCCAAATCTATTTTAGTAACCCTGTCCAAAAAGTTTGACCAGAAAGTACCCACACAATACGTCATAAGTGACCTGACAGGAAAAAAAATAAGCTCAGGAAAACTCCTTGACGAAATTGACGTTTCTGCGCTCTCACAGGGTATGTATATGCTCGAAATACGACAGGGCGAATTGCGTGATTATATAAAATTTGTAAAGGAATAAAACAGATATTTATTTCTAGGGTTGTCCGATAGGGCAACCCATTATGTAATATTTTACTGCTTAAAATTCCATGTTTGTAGGCTTTAAACTTCAAAGACCTTTTAGAAAAAGCTCTCCGTGCGGTCCGAATGGAAAAAACCAGCTACATCAATTTTATACTTCGCACCGAAAGCTTTACAAACCCCGACTTTTTCCAAAATTTAGAAAGACGAATGCAAGAAGTAAGAAAAGAATACAACTTGCCGGATTATTTTTGGAATCCTTTTTAAGTTAGGAGTTTTACTTAATGGTAAGAAAGAAATAGAAATTCAATTATTGGCACAGTAGCCTGGGTTGTTACCCTGACGGACAGCCGGGCCAGCCTGCAAACGCAGGCTACGGAATCTGCCAGCTTCATCCCTACTAATTCCTGGCGCTATTATGTACTCAACTACAATGACCCGCCACAACCATATGGCTTGTACCCTCTTACCCTGTTGAATGGAGACATCTTAAGCTATAACTATTATGATGACTATACGCTGGTCAGCAATTCATTTGACGCGGCCAGGATACCCGCAGCGCCCACAGGAGATGCCAGCGTGGTGGCGGCTGTCAAAAGTAATGTCACCCGTGGGCAACTGACCGGTACCCGGGTAAAGGTGCTGGACCCGGATAACCCTACGGCAGGCCAATGGATCACCACAGCTTTCTATTACGATGCCAAGGGCAGGGTGATACAGACCGTGACCAACAACCTGGTTGGCGGTATGGATTATAACAGCCAGCTGTACTACTTCCAGGATATGCCCTACCAGTCTGTAACGCATCACCATAACCCCGGGGTAAAGCCGATACCGGGGGCCACCGCAGCATTGAACCATATCAAACTGGACAAGAAGTCCAAGCGCAACCTGGGAACGGGTGGCAACGACCAGGTATGGCAGCTACAGCAGAGCATTAATGATGGTACCCCCTACAACCTGGCTTACTATGACTATGATCATCTGGGCCGTAATGTGATCAAGCAGTTTTCAATGGTCAATATCCTGCAGGAGTACAATATCCGGGGCTGGCTTAAGCTGATCCATGCACGCAACCCGATGTACCCCGACAGTACCTACTTCCGGGAGCAGCTCTATTACGATGATGGCTTCGAGAGCAAGCTGTACAGCGGCAATATAGCAGGGATTACCTGGAACAACTATGGCAGAATCCCTAACAATAATGCCAAAAGAAATGCCTATGGCTATAGTTATGATAAACTCGGAAGGCTTACACATGCCGAGTACCGGAATAATCCGATGTTTTCAAATGTTTGGGTAAATAATAATAAAGACTATACCGTTTCCGAAATCACTTACGATGACCGTGGAAATATATTAACAATGAACCAAATGGGCAATGATCAGCAGGGCATTGTGGACATGGACAAGCTCAATTATGAATATGCCCCCAACAGCAATAAGCTGATCAAAGTAAGTGATTTTGGTGCAACGGGCACGACACTTCCTGATTTTAAGGATGATGCCAACCTACCTGTGGAATACGCCTATGATGAGAACGGTAACCTGCTGACAGATGCCAACAAAGCGATCTCTTCCATCACCTACAACCACCTGAATAAACCGTCTGTGATCACCGTGGACGGCAGGGGCAGCATCACTTATGTATATGATGCCCTGGGCAACAGGCTTAAGAAGCGGGTACATGATTTCGAGGCACAGACCACCCAAACCTGGGACTATATAGAAGGTTTCGTTTACAAAGACAGTGTTTTGCAGTATATCCTCAACGAAGAAGGCCGCAGCCGTCCCGAGGCAATAACCGAGGGTACACAGGCCGGGGCAACCAAGTTTGTTTATGACTACTTTATCAAAGATCACCTGGGCAATGTGCGTACTACGCTGGCAGCAGAACCGGCCTCCCATGAGTATTACGCAATGCACGAGCTGGCCACGGCCAATAGTGAGCAATTGCTGTTCGATAATATAGCAGTGGTAAGAGACGATAAACCGGGTAGTATAAACCCCGATGACTTGAAAGCAGTGCGGCTGAATGCCAATGACCCGGACCGCAAAATAGGTACGGCCATTATGCTGCGGGTAATGCCGGGCGACCAATTTACCTTTGCTACAGATGTCTATTATGAGGCTGATGAAGGGCCAAAGGATTACGAGCATACTTCGGCAGAAGATATCGTATCTTCGTTACTGGCTACTTTAAAAGGGGGCACGGTCGGTGGAAAACCGGTAGGGGAAACAGAAGGCGCGTCACTGATTAATGAGGTGTTCTCCAGGCCGGAAACGATAACCGGTATCGAGGACATCTTAAATAGCAGTACTACTTTGGGTACAGCTCCAAGGGCTGGATTGAACTACCTGTTCTTTGACGACCAGATGAACCTCCTTTCCGGCAGCGGAAGGCTATCTGTAGGGCCGGTAGCGCCGGGGATCTTTGACAACCTGTCCACAGAAAGAGTAACAACCACAGAACCTGGAATTTTAGTCGTTTATGTGGACAACCAAACGATGGGTAAAGATGTATGGTTCGATAATGTGCAGGTATTGCACTACAACACGCAGGTATTAGAAGAGAACCACTACTATCCGTTCGGATTAACCATTTCGAAAAGTGCATTGGGAACAACTCCACAACCTTTGAAGTATAACGGAAAGGAACTGGAAAAAAGTTTCGGCCTGGAATGGTATAGTTATGGAGCAAGAGAGTACGATCCACAAATAGGACGTTTTGCGACAATAGATAGATTTGCCAGTAACTTTGCGTCAAGGTCACCTTATCATTATGCAAGTAATAATCCAATTTCTAATATTGATATTAATGGAGATAGTACTTGGACCACAACCAATACCATTAAAAATGCAAATGGTACAACTACAACTACTTACACTACGCATATCACTGGTAAAGTGTTGGATTTAGCAGGAGTTAAATTAGGTGGGGGATGTAATGTGCGTTCTGGCACCAGAGAGTTAGCAAGAGATATTAATAGTTCTTTTAATAAGCAGAGAACTATGAATCAATTGCCTAATGGAAATCAGGAAATATGGAATTTTGACGTCAACTTTACAGAAGCAAAAAGTATGAACGATGTTTCTGGATCCGATCATTTGTTGGTAGTTGTAGATGATGTTACAGGTACTGCTGATCCAGAACTTGGAGGAGGTCCAGCTGGCGGCCTGGCAGAAAGAAATGGGAAAATAGCGTATGTCGAAAACGCCTCTTATTATTTTCTCGTCGATAATTCCGTTCATGAAATTGGACACAACATGGGACAACGTCATGAGAAAGATGGTTCAGGCAATTACATGAGTTACGACCAACAAAGAAATAAATTTAGTGGGCTTCAAATTATGCAAATGTTCAATAGTTCACGGAATGGCGTATTAAATCAAGGAAGTAATAGTCAACGCAGCATAATTAATACCAACAATTGGTTCTATAATACCTCTTCTAATAAAACACCTTGGTTGAAAAACACTAATAAAGGAGAAATAATACCTAAAATATTAAACAATTAATAGTTATATGTGTAAATCGAGAAATATGAGATGGAGTCTGCTAATATTAAAACTCACTTTGTTGCTCTTTATGAGCTGTAAAAATTCAAAATCACTTAATATTTATTATGAAAATGGAAGTGATATTAATAGTGAGGTAATAATAGAAACTTTTCTAGAAGATAATTTGATTGATAATAGAACTGTTAGGAGAGGCGATACCCTGATCCATTGGGAGTTGTTAAGTATTAAATTACCTAAGTCTGACGATAGTATTCGACTACGATTCAAAGTACCTGAAACCAACTATAACTCTGAATGTACTATTTCGAAGAGCCAAATCTCTAGTAAAACATGGCTTCATGTAGCGTTAAAGGAAGTAGTATTTAAAAAGGGTGATCGTATTCCTGGAAAGATTTTAGAGAAAGATAGCATTATGGAAAGAAAATTCTATTGTGAGTTGGTAAATACACCAAGGTAAAATACTATTGGACTTATAGAAAGGTTACCAAAGCTTTGGTAAGGATATTTGGCTCGAAAATGTACAGGTGCTGCACTACAACACTAAAGTATTGGAAGAAAACCATTATTACCCGTTTGGGCTGACTTTGACTTCAAATGCAGCAAGCATTATAGAGCAACCGCATAAGTATCAAACCAAAGAACTTGAAAAATCTTTTGGAATAGAAACCTATGATTTTCATGCAAGGATGTACAATCCACAGTTAGGGAGGACTTGGCAGCCAGACCCACTGGCTCAATTGACACCCTGGACATCACCTTTTGGTTGGGTACAGAACAACCCAGTTGGAAGGATTGACCCAACTGGAGCAAGCGATGAGCCAGTTTTTACTAGTACAGGAGAACACAGAGGAGAAACTGAAGAAGGTTATAACGGCCCGGTTATAATTTACGATGGGGACAAAGATTTTACCAAAATGACTAAAGATGAATTGGTTGAAAATACTAAGAATGATGAAAAGAAAGCAAAAACTTATGACGAAGTAAAAGATAAAATTCACGACAACGATAAAGCCAAAATATGGACTCATATTCTTTCTCAATTTGATGGACAATATATAAATGGAGTGAAATTTTCAATGGCCAGCCTAAATGGAGGAAAAATTCATTTTGTTGCTAATAGGCCGGGTGCCTGGAATACAATTAGGATTAATGATGAAATAAGTGGAACAGGAAGATATCATTATGAAACAACAGTTGAAAATATTGCTGCTTCACTTTTTGTACATGAATGGTACTCACATATGATGCTAGGAATTAGGGATAAAATTGAAGGTGGTACAACCCCTGGTAATCATCGTTTAGCATATGAAAATGTAATGAAACATGAACTTTGGGAAAAGACGACACCCTCATATAAATTTTACATGTTAAATAATCTCAAAAAGTATTATTGTGAAGAACTTGACCAGGAATTAAGCCCAGAAAATCAAAAACTATTAGACAAGTATTATCTGGAAAATCGTAAACGATTAGGACTATAGTTAACTCTAAATAATTAATTATGTTACAGAATTTGTTTTTTTTAGTATTATTCGCTGAGGACGCAAATAAATTTCAACCAAAAATTGATAATACAATTTATTGTGCAAAATCAAATCGAGTTGAGAAGAAGTTAAAATCTGCAATGATTGAATATGATGATATGACTAATACCATATTTTCTAAAATTTCATATTACCCGAAGAAGCTATATATAACTTCAAGTGGATTTAAAATAACTAACAATAAAATCGTCAATAAGGATACAATTAAAATTATCCAAACCTATTTACAGGAGTTTTATGTTGACGAATCAGAAAAAATAGAATTAAAAAGAACTAAAATTGAAGGACCAATTACTGGAGAATATTCAACTATCAAAGTTACTTTGTATTACAAAAATGCAGAAACAGAAGTGTTTTCAAACAAAATTGGGTCTGAGGACTATATAATTGAATACAATCCAAAATTCAATTCTTTTTTAAAATTTATCGAAGACATGGTAGAGTAGAAATTGTCGAAAGTAAAGGGTTAGATCAAAATAAATTATTGATCATCAACCTTAGGCGAATTAACCAGTTATATACTTTTAAAAATCAATACAATTTACTATGAAGTAGATAGTAAGTGCTTTCGTTACGCTATTATGCGGCTCATTAATATGTGTCGCTCAATACAATCCTAATACGATAAAAGTTCATAGTGACCAAAAAGTAAACACTAGGGATACAGCCAACACAATTTCACCTTCAAAAAAAGCGAATTCGATTTATTCGGACAATCAAATATTATCCAACAATAATAAATTATCATCTAGTGTAAACAGGCATATTCTCAATCACAAAGTACGACGAACAAAAGAACATGAATTGTGTCCCTCAAAAAGACGGTAATAACACCTAACAACAACCTAATAAAACCAACCCCAAAAATAAACTTTAATGAAACCATTAACCAAAAACCTTTTAAGTACCTTACCAATTCTCGGCTTAGGGTAGTGTATCAAATATGTTGATGGACTATGAAATGCTTACCAGATAAAGGTTGACGCGCTTTTAAGTATGAATATTAAAGGCAAGGAAGAATAGGTCATACCCATTCTTCCTTGTTTTAAAGCTTAAAAATCGCCATCTAATAATGTAGATGCTGACTAAGTGTACAAATGTTGATGAACCTCCTTTCCGGCAGCGGAAGGCTGTCTGTTGGGCCGGTAGCACCGGGGATCTTTGACAACCTGTCCACAGGAAGAGTAACGTCGACAGAGCTGGGAATTTTAGTCGTGTATGTGGACAACCAGACCATAGGCAAAGATGTATGGTTCGACAATGTACAGGTATTGCAATATAATACACAGGTACTTGAAGAGAACCATTACTATCCATTCGGGTTAACGGTATCGACCAGTGCTATGGGGATAACGGAGCAGCCCTTGAAATTTACTTCGCAAGAGTTACAGTCTGATTTTGGTCTGAATTTTTATAATTTTAAATATCGTCAGATGGATATGCAGTTGGGGCGATTTGTACAAATTGATCCTGTCGCAGATATGTATCCACATAATAGCACATATGCTTATGCGGAAAATAGGGTTATTAATGGGATAGATATGGAAGGATTAGAATGGTCTAGTAGTATAGATGGCAAAGGTGTAGAGCATTTGAATGTAAATGTTAATTTTAGTGTTGATGCTGCTTTAAATTTAAGTAGCCAGCAGGTTCAAGCATACCAAGATGCTATAAATAATCAATTTAGAAATTCTTTAGAATTATCGTCTGGAGGAGCTATAACAGGAGCTGTTACTTTCAATGGTGGTGATGAGGTTACGCTTGGCCAAGTTGTTCCGAGTATATCTCTTTATGGAAAAGCAACAGAACCTGGAGCTAATTTTGGCTTTGCAGGGAATACAATGTTTGAAAAAGTTTCATTAAATGTTTATAATAATGATGGCTCTCTTAAGTCTCCTAATGTTGTGGGAGAAGACGGGGCACATGAGCTTCCTCACACTTTAAGAACAGCACATCCATTTGAGATAACACAATCGCCGGATACGAGGCTTATTAAAACAGGCGTTAATGAATATAGTAGCACTCCAACGACAAATGTAAATATCAAATATAATATTATGAATTACTCAATGATAAAGATTGATGGTGTCAAGTTAGGAGATTTATGGAAACTGAAGCCTGGTAATTTACTCACTCCAGGACAATTACAACACATGCAAAATGAAATCAAATTGCAAACTAATGGAGCCGGCACTAATAAGGACCCTAATTATTTTGATTATTGGATAAATACACCCGGAATAGATGTACAAGGTAACTAAACAATTAAAAATAATAGCTTTAACAGCTTGGTCCATAACGATAATTACATCTTGTGGGGTGCGGAAAAATACTCCCAGTGGACCGCGGAGTCACTGTGTAAGTGAGCATGATACTGTTATAGACAGAATAGTATATACAAAATCAGATATACTACCAGTATATGGTACAAATAGCTCAGATTTTCTTCTTTTTTTCTCAAAAGAATTTAATTATCCCCAACAACAGCTGGATTTTCAAGGTAAGGTCATTTTAGAATTTATTATTGATGATATTGGTAATATCTACAAAAGTTGGATTTACAATAAAGAGGAAAAGGATCATTCTTTAGTTGATAAAGAAGCATTGAGAGTACTGAAATTATCTTCGCGATGGAAACCTGCTAAATGTAATGAAAGATATGTTTGGTTTAGAATGAAAATACCAATAACATTTTAAAGTATATAGGGTAGTATACTAGATATGTTGATGGATTAGAAATCCTTATCAGATAAAGGTTAGCTCGTTTTTTAGAATAAATATTATAGATAAGGAAGAATAAGTCATACCCGTTCTTCCTTGTTTTAAAGCTTAAAAATCGCCATCTAATAATGTAGATGCTGACTAAGTGTACAAATGTTGATGAACCTCCTTTCCGGCAGCGGAAGGCTTTCTGTAGGCCCGGTAGCGCCGGGGATCTTTGACAACCTGTCCACCGGAAAAGTAACCTCAACAGAGCCTGGAATTTTAGTGGTGTATGTGGACAACCAGACGATGGGTAAAGATGTATGGTTCGATAATGTGCAGGTACTGCACTACAACACACAAGTGTTGGAAGAGAATCACTATTATCCGTTTGGGCTGACAATATCTTCAACAGGAGCGGGTGTTACAGAGCAACCTTTGAAATATCAGGCTAAAGAATTAGAAAGATCATTTGGTTTAGAAATGTATGATTTTCATGCAAGACAATATGATCCGCAGTTGGGGAGGTTTAATAGTATCGATCCATTGGCTGATAAGTTTGCACAGATATCACCTTATGTAGGAATGGGGAATAATCCAGTTCGTAAAATAGACCCTGATGGTAAGAAATTTTACAACTTTGACGCAAGTGGTAACTATGTTGGGAAGACTAACGATAATTGGTTTCATAATATGTTCTTTAAACAAGGACGTTTATTGAATACAGATGGAAGTGTAGCAAGACAATTTAGATTTGCAGACAGAAAAAATGATACTAAGGGAATTGAAAACAAAAAGTTGTTTATAGTGACTGATGCGCAGATGCAAACAATGGTGTCCCGTTCCGGTGGTTTTACTCACGAGAATAAGACAGCAAATAGAAGCTTAGAAGAAAGGTTTGATTATATTAAGAAGGAAGGAGCAGCTAATGGTAAAATGGACTTTTCTTATACTCAAATACCAAATGTTATTCCGGGGGCGATTCCTCCTTCAAAGCCAACTGAAACAGGTAATTTATTCCTGCCACCAGAGGTTAAAGGACAGGCAGACTATGCGCATAATCATTTAAATTTTGGCAATTATCTCTTCGGGGCATCAGGTCAAGCTCAAGGGTTCTCTTTATTGGAATTAAGTTATGGTGCACACTGGCGCGCATTGTCTCAAAAAGGAGAAGATGGTTATCCAAGTCAGTTTGATTCTAATGATGACCAGGCGTCTATAAGAATGGGTTATCAGTACGGGCAATCACAAGGATATGATGAAAAAGAGTACGGTGTCTTCATTGGACCAACATTACCAACAACCCCATAAATTTAATTATTATGAACTGGAAAAACTATCTTATACTGTTATCAGTATTCTGCTTTAATAGCTGTGCATTTCCCAACCGGGATGTTGCTCAAGATTTTATTAAAAAATATGGAAATAGCGATTTTAATGAATTTAAAAACTATTCATTGTTTGTAAGAAGTTACGAGGAACGTGGTAAGAATGTATGTGTGATGGTAATGCACGATAAAGATACCGGATATTGTACATTACATTTGGCATTTATAATTCAAAAAAGCACTTTAAATATTATTGAAACGAAAAAAAATGAAACAGAAAATCAGCAATGCAAATTAGATACAGTTGTTGCTAGGAAATTAGCGATTGAGCTTTTGAAGATGAAAATACATGCCATTGGAATAGATTCTAATGACAATGTATTTGTAAATGTAAAATTTAATGAAGAGCAACCCGCAGAACTAATAAAGTTTTCTGATGAAAAATTTATTACCGGTACCTATAAGAAAAATTATAGGCCAGTCGGGGGTAATTGGTATGAGCGAAGAGAATGAGAGTCGCTGAGTAGATAGAGTTCATAGCGGTAGTGTATCAAATATGTTGATGGATTATGAAATGCTTGCCAGATAAGGGTTTGCTTCATTTTAAAGATGAATATTGCAAGTAAGGAAGGATAGGCCATACCCGTTCTTCCTTATTTTAAAGCTTGAAAACACCTTTTAATATAATATCATAACCAACCCGCTCTCGTTCATTATCATTTTGTTATTGGCTGTACTTGTTGGGTATTGCTTAAAGGTTAAGCTAATCCAAGCCGTTTCATTGTTTCTGTTCTGTACACCGCTCCAATAGGGAGTTCCGTATTATGGATAGTAATGATATTATTTTGAATAAGCTTGATATGGTTTTTGTTGATGAGGTATGATTTGTGGATCCGTATAAACTCAGCACGGGCGGCCAATTGCTCTACCATATTGAGCATGGTGCTGTAAATAATGATCTTTTGCGTAATCGTGTGAATCAGTAAATAGCTTTTTAGGCTCTCTACATATAAAATGTCTTTTGCTAACAGGCGTATTAGTTTACCATCACTTTTTACAAAAAGGTCTTCCGCGATAGGGGCAGCCGGTTGCGGCTGTACAGGTCTCGGCATTGCTTTATTTACCGCCTGCAAAAACCGCTCAAATGCTATAGGCTTCACCAGGTAATCCACAACATTAAGCTCATAGCCCTGTAGAGCATATTCAGAATAGGCTGTTGTAAGAATAACTTTAGGCGGGCTTTTCAGCAGGCGCAAAAATTCCAGCCCACCAATGCCTGGCATTTTTATATCCAAAAAAATGAGATCAACGCTGGTGTTGCTCAGGAAAGTGAAAGCTTCAGTAGCACGGTCACATTTAGCTAATAGCTCAAGAAAAGGGATCTGGAAGATATAATGCTCTATAACCTCCTGCGCCAGAATTTCGTCATCTATTATCAGACAAGTCATGGGTAAATGTTTTTAGGTAAAGGTTCACTTCAAAAATATAATTGTTGTTCGTTATCCTCAACTCGTGTGTGCCGGGGTAAATAAGCGCTAATCTTTTAGCTACGTTACGCAACCCGATTCCACTCCCTTTATCCTTTGTTCTGTTAAGATCAGGGCTGTTGTCGAAATTATTGATACATTGGAAATGTAGTCGCTCCGTATCGTTCTGTTTGCTCATTTTTATAGTGATGAATCCCCCGGCCGGCAAGGTCTCCAGGCCATGCTTTACCGCGTTTTCTACAAAAAATATAAGCAAAGCCGGCGCAATATACCCTTGCGCTGCAGCGGGGTCAATCATAATTTGGATGGCATTTTTGTCTTTTAACCGCATCGTCTCCAGGTCTGTATAAGCCCGTAGCATCTGTAACTCTTTGTCCAGGGGTACGTATTCCTGTTGGGATTCGTACAGCATGTAGCGAAGCAGGTGGGAGAGCTTTAAGATCATTTCAGGAGCTTTTGCCGATTGCTTCAGCGACATGGCGTAAATGCTGTTTAATACATTAAACAGAAAATGAGGGTTTACCTGGGATTTCAGCAGTAATAGCTCTGATTCCAATTGTTTTTTTTCCAGCAGCTCGCTCCGCTTTCTTTCCTTGAAAAAATACTGTACCAGCCTTCCCAGGGAGAACAAGAAGTGGGTGGGCAATACGGAAGATAATAACACACCCATGTAATAACCTAACTGGCTATCGAAAGCACTGCGCAATGGCACCGTAATGAAAAAATAAAAATGGCTGTCCGGCACAGGAAAAGCTTGTAACAACCATTCGCTGTACCAACCGATCCAACAGGCGAACAATAGGGATTGAACGGCGAGTGATAAAAAGTAGAGCGCATACTTTTTACGGATCAGGAGCCGCGGTATAAGCACTGAAGTATTGCTGTAAATCAGCAGAAACCAGCTTAGGTGCATCAGCAATGCTGCCAGTAAATGACTGCCATTCTCCAGCCGGTAAATATCATCGACGCGTGGATTATAAACCCCGTCAATAATAAACAACCATACCAAGAGATTTAAAGCCCAACGGCTGCTGATTTTACTCCAGATTTTTTCTGCTATTTCTTTAAAGGACATTCAACTACGAATTTAATGAGAATTTGCCTATGGCCATCATAATGCCGGGATCATTATTTAGGCTTGCGCATTGATTGCAACAGAGCTGTTCTTGTTTCTGGAGGCCAGGATTCCTGTAGGTCCAGGTTTACTTTCAGCACCTTTATGTTGCTTTTTTTGTTTTGACGGGCCAATTCCTCCCAAACCTTAACCTGATTTTTATTCATTTTTCCCAGCCAGACCGACCAATATATCAACAGGTAAAAATCCGCTTTTGCTAAAGGTGCCGAAAGTTCATGACCATTGATATCCCGCAACTTTTGTAGCTCTTCCTGTAAGGTAGTCTTTCCTGTCTTTCTATAAGCTCCTCCAGGTCGCAGTGATGGAATAAAATCAAGCAGTATGCCATTGCAATAATTACCCGTATCCCGGTATTCAATATAATTTCCCGAACTGTCAAAAACAAGCATATCCGGTAATGGCCGCCCGCTAAATGTAACGGGAAAATCCTTGGCCGCAACCGTATAAATACCTGTGGTATCCAATCCATATCGTTGGGCGCTTTTTAAGATGCTGCTCCTGTTTTCCACAGCCGGTTTCCTGATCTGATACATTTTAAGCAGCAAAGGTTTGCAGGAAATAAACAGGAGCAAAGCGGCGGGCAGAAAGAAAATTCTTTTCATTGTTTAATTAAATTCAGGCGTTATAGATAAAGGTAAAATTCAACCTTATGGATAGAAGCGGACAGGACTTTTAGACCAACTGCCTTAAATACCTTACAAAATTTATAAAAACCCGTTCAATTGTTATTTACACCTGTTTGTTCGGTGATTCGCCCTGTTCATATAATGCTGCAAAAATGTAGGGCAAAATTTACGGTCTTTGTACTGGTTTTTAAATAATTGAATAATGAAGAAAATATCAATCATCATGTTCCTTACGGCATGCATGGGCACAGCTTCCGCGCAAATCAGTAAAGGAGGATTCCCAATGAGTAAAAAATTGCAAGCGGGGCAACCATCGCTATCGGTTCATAACTATCCTTTGCCGGACTGGGAGGCAAAGCAGGCAACCAGGAAGGCCGCTTCCGAAAGAGGTTTGGGTGCCCCTCAAATAGTCGGCCTATTTACAGCCACCGATATTCGTTTTCCCGGGTCCGGGATCTTTACTTATTTACCGGACGGGCAAATTATATGGCGCACAAAGATTCAAATAGACGGCGCGCCTGCCATAGGTTTGTATTACGATGATTTTCGGCTCCCCGAAGGGGTAAGTTATTATATAACCAATAGCAATGGCAGCCACCAATTGGGTGCATATACCAGCGCCAATGGTCCATCTGGTGTTTTTGCGCATGAGCCAGTACAGGGTGCTGAAGCTAACCTGGAAATCAATATACCGGCAGATGTGGCTATAGAAGAGATACATTTGCGTATTAACAGGGCCTTGGTTTATTTTTCATCTGTCAGTTACCTGGATAAATATAAAAATGAGGGCTTATCTGAAACCCGGATACCAATCACCGGGGAACCTGATTCGCTGGGATTAGAAGGCTCCTCTTCTACCTGCCAGGTAAATGCGGTCTGCCCTTTGGGCGCAGGTTATGAAATCCAGCGAAAAGCTACGGTACAGTTGATTATCGCTTATGATAACGAATTTGCGGAAGTAGGGGGCTGTTCTGCAACACTTATTAACAATACCGGCAACTCAGTTGGCAACTGCAAACCTTACCTGCTTACAGCAACACATTGTGAAGGAAAAAACTTTAATGATTCCAATGCGACACCTTATGAATTGATGCTGGTACGGTTTAATTTCGAGAATGAGGATTGCAACGGCAGCACAAATGCTACTGTAAATACGCTTTCGGGGGTAACGCTAAAAGCGCGGGCGGACTATGCTGACCCGAATGTGATATTGGGGGATTTTATGCTTTTATCATTAAAAGAGTCTATTCCTAATGATTGGGATGCCTATTTGTCTGGTTGGAATCGTGCCGACAGCTTACCGCTACAAGTCAGTTCCCCTAAGAAATATATCGGTTTTCATCACCCGGCCGGCGATGTGAAAAAGGTATCGGTCAGTCACATTATCAATCCCAATGGTTACGGGTTTGATCCTTCTTTTACGGGCACACATTGGGAGCTCAATATAGATTCCGGAGGTGTTGAAGGAGGTTCTTCCGGTAGTGGCTTGTTTGATGCCGACGGGTATGTTGTAGGGGTTGCGTCTGTAGCTGATGCGCCAAAACCTGGTTGTAATACCAGTGCAAATGGCGCACCTGCTTTATTTTTTACTAATGTTTCCTACAGCAAATTAAGTTATGCCTGGAATTATGGGGTAGATGGACCCGGAGATTTCAGGAAACTAAAGCCCTGGTTAGACCCGATAAACACAGGTGCTGTAACCCTTGATCCTGTGAAATCCAATTGTGAGTCTGCGCCAACTAATATAGGTGTAATTAACACAAATGAATTAAATGATGCCCTGTTTATATACCCTAACCCTTCATCATCAGGGAAGTTTACCGCTACGGTAAATTTTAAAAACCCCAGAGCGTTACAGGTAGAGATTATAGATGTCTCAGGCGCCAGGGTTGCCGGTTATACTTTCAAGAAGTTAAAACAGGAAAAAATCACCCTGGATATCAGCCACTTGCCTGAAGGCGTTTACATGGCCAGGTTCAGTTCACAACAGGAATCTGTTTCAAGAAAAATTGTTATTCGTAAATAAGTTGCCTGAACCGGATACTTTAATGAAAAGACAACTCTGTACAAGTTGATATAGCCCTTAGTGGAAATAATCAATGCGCTGCAGAAACGGCAAAAAATAAAAGTAGCTGGCCCAAAAGGTTAGCTACTTTATTATATTTTATATATTTAAAATTCTGGGACACGACAGCAGTCATTAAAGTACTGGTTCATACATTCAGACCGGGATAATTTTACCTGTTTATGGTTTGAGTGCAATCCCTCCCGTTTTACTTTTTGGTTTTTTGCCGTACATTTGCCCAGCAAAAGGCCTTCCCCGGGACGGCCGGTTATTTGTTTTTTCATTAAACACAAAAAATTACAATCATAATGGAATTTCGTATTGAGAAAGACACCATGGGCGAGGTAAAAGTCCCTGTTGACGCGTATTATGGCGCACAAACACAACGTTCAGTAGAGAATTTTAAGATTGCGCAGGACATCAACAGGATGCCGAAAGAGATCATCCAGGCATTCGCTTACCTGAAGAAAGCCGCGGCACTGACCAATACGGACCTGGGTGTTTTACCGGCAGAAAAATCTGCATTGATTGCCAAAGTATGTGATGAGATCCTGGACGGGCAATTAGCCGACCAGTTTCCATTAGTGGTGTGGCAAACCGGTTCCGGTACCCAGTCCAATATGAACTGTAATGAAGTGATCGCTTACCGTGGTCACGTTCTTTCCGGCGGTAAATTGACCGATGAGAAGAAAGTATTGAACCCGAATGACGATGTCAATAAATCTCAATCTTCTAACGATACTTTCCCGACAGCGATGCACATCGCTGCCTACAAAATGCTGGTAGAAACTACCATTCCGGGCTTAGAAAAACTGCGCGATACTTTAGCAGAGAAATCTAAAGCCTACATGCACGTGGTGAAGATCGGCCGTACGCACTTAATGGACGCCACACCACTTACTTTAGGCCAGGAAATTTCCGGCTATGTAGCCCAGCTGAACTATGGTATTAAAGCCATTAAAAATACTTTACCCCACCTTGCGGAACTGGCTCTAGGCGGTACCGCTGTAGGTACAGGGCTGAACACGCCAAAAGGATACGATGTTCTGGTAGCAGAGAAAATCGCCGGTTTAACCGGTCTGCCTTTCGTAACCGCCCCTAATAAATTTGAATCTTTAGCCGCGCATGACGCGATCGTAGAATCTCATGGCGCCCTGAAAACGGTAGCTTGCAGCCTGATGAAGATCGCCAATGATGTGCGTATGCTGGCTTCCGGTCCCCGTGCAGGTATCGGCGAGCTGCATATCCCGGATAATGAACCGGGCTCTTCCATTATGCCGGGTAAAGTGAACCCTACACAGTGTGAAGCATTGACCATGATCGCGGCACAAGTACTGGGTAATGATGTTGCGATCAACATTGGCGGTGCAACCGGTCATTTTGAATTGAACGTGTTTAAACCGGTAATGATCTATAATTTCTTACACTCTGCCCGCCTGATAGGCGAAGGTGCGGTAAGCTTTAATGATAAATGTGCGGTGGGGATTGAACCGATTCAAAAAAATATTGATGCGCACGTAAACAACTCCCTGATGTTGGTTACTGCCTTGAACACTAAAATCGGTTATTACAATGCTGCGGCGATTGCGCAGGATGCGCATAAACGCGGTATTACCCTGAAGCAAGCGGCTTTGGAATACAAATTACAGGGTTTGGATTTTGAGCACATGACCGAAGCCCAGTTTGATGAATGGGTAGTGCCGGCAGCTATGTGTGGCGATATCAAATAGTTGACTATCCCGAAGGAATATTAAAAAGTAAAGGACGATCCAATAGGTCGTCCTTTACTTTTTAATAAGTGTTTTTCTTTTTCAGGTCCGTATAGAGCTGTTGCAGGTAAGCTTTGGATAGATTTTCTTTGCCCGGCACCGCCTGCTTAAATGTATTGTTGATCGTATTGTACCTGAGCGTGTCCGTGCCGTTAATAAAGACGAAGCCTTCACCATAGGTAGACAGTGTGTAGGGATTAGCCTGCGCAAAAATATTATGGCTGAAAGTAAAAGGGGAGGCCGGTAGCTGAAGCTGGTGTAAAAGGGTAGCTGCGAGGTCAGTCTGGGCGCCCAGGGTATTGATCACGGTATCTTTACAGGCTATAGCGCCGCCCAGCCACAGCATCGGGATATGGTACTTACGCGTATCTTCCGGGGAGCTATTGCCCGGGGAAGGGCTTCCGTGGTCTGCAATAAAAATGACCAGGGTATTTTCCCACCAGGACTGTTGCTTAGCCTTTGCAATAAATTTTCCGATACATTGATCCGTGTAATGTATCGCGTTTAAAAATAAGGTATCCCTGTCATTACCTTGGTACAAAGGAGCAATAGGTATTGTAAAAGGATCATGGCTGCTTAAGGTCAGGGTCGTTACAAAAAAAGGCGCTTTATTCCTTTCTATGACTTCAAGTGTTTTATCCAGTACTTTTTCATCATAAGCGCCCCATTTTGTTTCCAGCTGCTGCCGGGGGAAATCGATGTCGGAAACCAATGTTTTATACCCTGCCTGTACCAGGTAACTTTTGTAATTGGCAAACTCTAAAGTACCACCATATATAAAAGTGGACTGGTAACCGGCACTATCTAAAGACCGGGCTAAAGACGGCATCTTGGATAAGATGTTAGGGTACTTCAGCGGGCTGGATGCCGGTAGGGAAGGGTAGCCCGAGATAACTGCCGCTATGCCTTTATCGGTCCGGTCGGATGCCGCGTAGATCTGGTCAAAGAAAATACCTTCCTGTATCAGCCGGTTAAATTCAGGCATAATTTCAGGACGGGCGCCGCAGCGTTGCAGTACTTTAGAGGTAAAGCTCTCCACGATCACCAAAAGGACATTAGGTCGGGTTGTTTTAAGCAGGCGGGTATGGTCTTCTTTTTTAGCGCTTAGCGCTGCCAGGTAAGTATTTTCTTCGGCTTCCGGGAAGTAGGTATAGCTTTTATTCAATTGCTGGTAATCAAAGAGCCCGGAACCTACATTCCATACCGGGTTAATAGCGGCATGATTAGCGAATAAATTATTGCAAAAGTAAGCATAGCTGACATTCAGAGGGGATACGCCCAGGCCTCCCCTGATCGTAATGCCCAGCAGCACAAAAGCGGGCACGGTAAACCAAAGACTTTTAATACTTTTCAGTTGCCGGAACCTGTTCCGGAGAAGGAAATGGAAAAGGAGGTATACACCTGCAGAAAGGAGGAGGAGTAATGTTATATAGCCTGCAATACTCCCGGTATCCAGGCTTGCGCTTGCGGTACGGATATCTTTAAGGTAAAAGAATGGGGTAGCGTCCATCCGTATGCCCCAATGCCCGTAAAGTGCCAGGTCGCCTATAACAACACTTGTAAAGAGCAGGATTACGATGGCGCTGTATATATTATAGAACTTCCTGAGCCATTTTGCCTCCCATGGAGCCGTTACTATCAATAATAAAGTGGGCAAAAAACCGGCATACGCGGCTGCAGATGTATCTAATTTAAAGCCATACCAAAAGGTGCGGAGCAATTCCCCGGAGCTGAGCTGGGTGGTATCCTCTATATAGGTAAGCAGGAACGCGATCCGGACCAATACGAAATAAAAATACCAGAGAGCAAAATAGAATAATGCGATCAGAAAACGGTTTTTCGGCATTAGTTAGGGTAATTTAAAATGAGCTCTTTTTTAATGCTGCAATGTTATTAAAATTTTAATTAAAATTTAATGCTATTTTAATTGTGTTGTAATGTGGGTTTTGTAAGAACGCTTTAGGGCCTGCGTACCCGCATGCTTAGTCCCCAAAAAGGTTGTAGAAGAGCGCGGCATCACTTTCCAGAGATACCGTGCAGTTATTGGACATAGGAGATCCCGGGGTAGGGTGTTAAAGCTATAAAATCCTTACTTGCTGATTTGAATGATGGTCGGGACCGGCGGGAGCTGGCAGGACCTGGTATAGACCTCTGCTTTTCTACCTTCAAAGTTATATGGCTTGTCCTGCCGGAACATGGTTAAAAAATCGGCTTTGCCAATACCCCAGTACATAGTAATGATGCCGGAATGATAGGGGAGGTCCGGGAATTGGCTATAGTCTTTGAAAATGTGGTGTATTATGGAGTCGCTAACCGGGTAGATTATAATGGGTTTATAGCTCGTATGGCCCAGGTATAAAGTATCTTTTATGCCCCAGTTGCCTGACGTTTGTAGCTGTATATTGATATGCATTTCAGGCGACCGGTAGAGCTGCCCCAGGTCTACCGTCTCACCGTTAAGTGGTTTACGGCTTAATCCTTTAGCGGTCCATTCTTCACCACCGACCTCGAGTTTGAAGCTTTTGTAATGATTCACGGGTATGTTTTCGAGCAAAATATTACCATTGGCGTCTGTAAAACCTGTGCTTAATACTTCTTTTTGCGGCGGGAAGTTGTTCCATTTGTGACGGTATATAGTGATCCGTTCATTAGCTGCAGGAGTGCCATCACAATTATAAATCAATTGTGTTTTCAGGGAAAAAAACTTTTTGTGCTTATCACAGGCACCCAGGAGCATTGAAATGCCCAAAAGGAGGAGGCTGTAAATTCCGTTTTGCATTTTTTAGGTTTAAGTAGTTTGCTGAAGATATAGACGTGATCTTTTAAAGAAATATTAGAAATGTTCGGGTGCATTAAAAAAGGTAACTGTTTTATCAACAATTACCTTTTTTAATAAAATGAGGTTATAGAAAATTTATTCGCCGTCGTAAGCTTCCATTGTAAAATCGTAAAGTTTGGCTACTTTTTCCTGTTCGGCCCGTACCGCAGTAAGTACTTTTTCCTCTTGAGCAGTTTTTGAGGTTAAAAGATCAAGCTGTGCTTTTATGGTTTCATCACTTGTTTTGTCGGTGAATTGTTCAAAAGGCTTAAAGGCTTCCTGTATCATAGCTTTTTCAAAAGCAAGGAAATCCAGCACGGCGACCTTTAGATCTTCCATGTCCGGGTTCACCTTACGTTTGATCAGGTCTTTCTGGCTTTTTTCGATAAAAGAGTATATTTTGTTGGAGTGCACGGTCAGCTGGGAAAAACTATTGGATTCGTAAGCATTTCCGAAAGCCTGCCCCCAGGCGGTGCCATAAGTATAAAGGGAATCGGTAAGGCTGGCGCAATAATCATTGAAGGCAAGGGCAAAGTCGGTTTCTTTTTCCGTCTTTTGGGCATAAACAAGGCCACTTAATGCCATGAGCAAGGTTAAAAATAGAGTTTTGAGCTTCATACAAAATTAAGAATTAAGGTTATTACAAAAATAAGTGATTCTGCAAAGGATTATGCTGAATAAGCCAATTATTTTTCTGATAATTAGATAAATACCCATTAAGATTTATTTTTAATGCGGTTCCGGTAAATAGGTGGCGCCTAAAGTGAGTATTCCTGCAATTTATAATCCCGGCGCTGTATCTCTTAAAAGGCAGCATCCGTCGTGGTGCAAAAAAGAGAAGTAGAAAATTGGAAATTTTAAATAAAAGGGTATTTTTGCACAAAATCTTAAATTTCAACAAACATGTCAGAAGTTGCAAATCGCGTAAAGAAAATCATCGTTGACAAATTAGGCGTTGACGAATCAGAAGTAACTCCAGAAGCTAGCTTCACTAATGATTTAGGAGCTGATTCTTTGGATACAGTAGAGTTAATGATGGAGTTCGAAAAAGAATTCAACATCTCTATCCCGGATGATCAGGCTGAAAACATCACTTCAGTTGGTCAGGCTATCTCTTACTTAGAAGAGCATGCAAAATAATAAGTCAGAAAACTTAAACATTTTTACGTTTTAAATTTAAACAGTACAACTTAATGAATTATCCGTTAAAACGAGTAGTAGTAACGGGGCTCGGTGCCCTAACTCCCATTGGCAATAGCGTTTCAGAATATTGGGATGGTTTGGTCAAAGGTGTTTCGGGCGCCGATTTCATTAAACAGTTTGATGCTTCTAAATTTAAAACAAGATTTGCCTGTGAACTGAAAAATTTCAACCCTGAAGATTTTATTGAGCGTAAAGAAGCCCGTAAACTGGACCGTTTTTCCCAGATCGCTATGGTCGCTGCCGACCAGGCGGTGAAAGATGCCGGCCTGGACGCGGAAGGCATCAATAAAGACAGGGTAGGAGTGATATGGACCTCAGGTATCGGTGGTATGATCACCTTTATTGAAGAAATGAGTAACTTCAATGCAGGAGACGGAACACCGAGATTCAATCCTTTCTTTATTCCTAAATTGATCCTGGATATCGCGGCAGGACATATTTCCATGAAATATGGCTTTCGTGGCCCTAACTATGCGACCGTGAGTGCCTGTGCCTCCTCGACACATGCCATGATCGACGCATTTAACTATATCCGCCTGGGTAAGGCTAACGCTTTTGTCGTTGGTGGTTCAGAAGCTGTGGTAACACAAGCCGGTATCGGTGGCTTTAACGCTATGAAAGCCCTGTCTGAACGCAATGATGATGCCGCTACAGCCAGCCGCCCATTTGATGTTACCCGTGACGGTTTTGTCCTGGGCGAAGGTGGAGCAGGCCTGATTTTAGAAGAACTGGAACATGCAAAAGCGAGAGGCGCCAACATTATTTGTGAAATGGTAGGCGGCGGAATGTCTGCCGATGCCTATCACCTGACTGCACCCCATCCGGAAGGATTGGGCGTGATCAACGTAATGAACGAGGCCTTAAGCGATGCCAACCTGAAACCGGAAGACATTGACTATATCAATGTGCACGGTACTTCTACACCATTGGGAGATATCGCAGAATTAACCGCCATTAAAAAAGTATTCGGAGATAGTGTGTATGACCTGAACATCAGCTCTACCAAGTCTATGACCGGCCACCTTTTAGGTGCAGCCGGTGCAGTAGAAGCCGTAGCCACTATTCTTGCGATGAAAAATGGCATAGTACCCCCTACCATTAATCATACAACAGCAGACCCTGCTATAGATCCGAAGTTGAACCTTACTTTAAATACTGCCCAGGAAAGAACCATCAATGCGGCAATAAGTAATACTTTCGGGTTTGGCGGCCATAATGCCTCTGTTGTATTTAAGCAATACCAGCCTTAGTCATTGCGGAGCGACCCCCAAAGGACCTTAGGTAAACTTTTATCGGAGAGTATTATTATGTTTCTTAAGACAAGCGCAGACGATAAAGAACTTAAGAAAGCCTTAAAGAACATTTTAGGGTTTCAGCCGGGTCATTTGCGCTTTTATATCACTGCCTTTACCCATCGCTCTTCCAATGAAGACCTGGTGGCTAATAATGAGCGCCTGGAATTCCTGGGAGATGCTTATATAGGCAGTATTGTAGGAGAATACCTGTTTAAAAAATATCCCAACAAAGATGAAGGTTTCCTGACCGAAATGCGTTCCAAGATCGTTAGCCGCAACTCGCTGAACGATATCGCCCTGAAAATGGGTTTACAAAAGCTGATCCGTTTTAATAAAAACGATAAAATGCTGCGTCGCAGCAATATCTTCGGTAACTGCCTGGAAGCTTTGGTTGGTGCCATATACCTGGACAAAGGCTTCGAGAAGACCCGGAAGTTTATCTTAAAGAACATGCTCTACAACTACATCGATATCGATGACCTGGAGATCACTGACTTTAATTTCAAAAACAAACTTTATAACTGGGCCCAAGTGAATAACCATGTGCTGGACTTTGTCACTTTAGGCGAAAGCAATGAAGCGGGAAGGCGGGTATTTACAGTCGGTATTGAAGTGGATGGTGAGCTATTCATCAAAGCTACAGGCTACAATAAAAAGGCCGCCGGGCAAACCGCCGCGCAAAAGGCACTGGAGCAGCTGGATATCACTTCCGAAGAGTAGTTTTCTTCTTTTATAGCTGTAAGATTTAATACCAGTAAAGCAGCTACCTCTACTGCAAAAACTTTCCATTATACCGGTTTTTAATCCCCCGGATACCTGATCAATTCTTTATCTTTGTAAGACGAACTATTGACACTTTTTACTTTTTACTATTCACTCATCACCCATCACCCATGTATATCCACAGCGTTTGTAGTATCAGCAGGTTACCGGTAATCCAAACAGGTGAGCCTTTACCAGAACTGGCAGGAACCTTTGCCCCTGGGGTACAGGAGCCGAACTATGCGGACTATATACCGCCCATGCAAGCCCGCCGTATGAGCAAAGGGTTAAAAATGGGCCTTACCGCGGCATTAAATTGTCTGCAAACATCTGGTGTGCACCCGGAGCAATTAAAAGCTATTGAAGTGGGGACTTCTTATGGTTTGCTGAAAGACAGCGAAACCTTCCTGGATAATATGATCGTTCACGAAGAAACGGCGCTGACCCCTACCGCGTTCATCCAGAGCACCCATAACACGGTAGCGGGGGCTATTGCTTTATCGCTCAAAAGCCATGTGCATAACATGACCTTCACGCAAAAGGGACATTCTTTCGAAAGTGCTGTAAAAGATACAGAGCTGGTTTTATCCGGCGATGAAACAGGTTGCGTATTACTGGGTGCTGTAGAAGAGAAAGTAGCAACATTGGAATGGCTGTTGAATAGTAAAGCAACTGAAGGATTGCCTATAGGCGAAGGGGCCTCCTTCCTGCTGCTGAGCAATAAGCCGGACAAGGCGATCTGTAAATTGGCCGGGACCAAAATTTTCAAAACCAAAAACCCGGATATTGCTTCAGAGCAATTGAAACAAATAATCGGCGTATACAGTTGCCGGGAAAGCGGGCAATGCCCTATCATTATCTGGAACAGCCTGAACCCTGGTATATTGAACTATACCTCTAAAATAGTGGACGTTTCCGGTCTTATCGGTTATAATCCTACCGGCGCGGCACAGGCCCTGGTAATCGGTGCGAAGACCTGTCAGCAGGAGCAATGCCCGGTAATTGTAGTAAACCAGTTTAAAGAATACTGGTCTGTATTTGAATTGAGCTAGGATGTATTCCAGCTCAGCTGGAACGTATTGTTGCTTAATACAACTAAGTGGTTGTATCTTCAAAGGGGCCTGCTTTATCTTTTTTCTTAATCACTTTTTGCGCCCTGATGCGGCTCAGGGTTTCCTGGGAAATGCCAAGGTAAGAGGCGATATCGCCCAAAGGTGCACGGGCTGCCACTTCCGGGGCATGTACCGTAAGTAATTGGTAACGCTTTTCTGCAGGCTGGAACAACATGGAATACATTTTTTCAGAAAGTACAACCAGGAGCTCATAAGTCAGCTTCCTGCCAAAACGTTCAAACTGGTGGTATTGCATAAACAGGTCTTCCAGTTCCTGTACCGTGATGGTATAGACCAGCGAGTCCTCCAGGAATTCAAGGTTCAGCAGGCTGGGTTTCTTTTGGAAAAAACTATCATTAGCGGTAATAAAATCGCCCTCTTTACTGAACCAGCCCGTAATATCCTTGCCATCCCGCTGATAATATAATTTCGCCATCCCTTCGGCGATATAATAGAGCTTTCTATAGGTCGCACCGCTGCGTTCCACGATTTCCTTTTTCTTAAACCGTTCTTCCCTGAACCGGCTCAAGATATCCGGTAAAATACTTTCATCGATAGCCGTGTATTCCAATATGGCCTCCTGCAATGTTTTCATTGTTGCTCTTTTCCTGATTTGAAATGAAGTAGGGTGTTTATTTATAAAAAGTATTTTCTAAACACCAATGATATCCACCAAATAATACTATGAAAATACAAAATTTGATCCATATCATAATCTTAAATTAAAATCCCGCTTTTTGATATAGGTCAAAAAAAAAGTAAAGAAATAGAACTTAATTGCAGTAAAGATTGAGTCGTCAACTATTAATCTAATTATATATTAAGATGAAGAGAATTATCAGGAAAGTAGCCGTTTTAGGTTCCGGGGTGATGGGTAGCCGTATAGCCTGCCATTTCGCCAATGTAGGTATTGAAGTACTGCTGCTGGACATTGTACCGGGAGAGCTTACAGCGGCAGAGCAGGGAAAAGGATGGACCACAGAGCATAAAGCCGTGCGCAACCGGATTGTTAATGAAGCGCTGCAAAGTGCCCTGAAGTCCAATCCATCCCCCATCTACCGGCAATCTTTTGCCCGCAGAATAAGTACGGGTAACTTTGATGATAATATGAAAGACATCGCGGCCTGCGATTGGGTGATCGAAGTCGTTGTGGAAAACCTGAAGATCAAACAACATATTTTTGAACAGGTAGAGCAATACCGGAAACCCGGGACGCTTATTACTTCCAATACTTCCGGTATTCCCATCCACCAGCTTACAGAGGGGCGAAGCGAAGACTTTATACGAAACTTTTGCGGTACTCACTTTTTCAACCCGCCACGCTACCTGCGCCTTTTGGAAATTATTCCTTCTCTGCATACCGATCCTGAAGTGATTCGTTTTCTGACGGATTTTGGTAAACGCGTATTGGGCAAAAGCGTCGTGATCTGTAAAGATACCCCGGCCTTTGTCGCCAACCGGGTCGGTGTGTTTGGCATAATGGATATTGCGCACCTGGTAGGACCACTGGAGCTTACCGTAGAAGAAGTCGATAAATTCACCGGCCCCGTGATCGGGCATCCTAAGTCGGCAACATTCCGCACAAGCGATGTAGTGGGCCTGGATACCCTGGTACATGTGGCGAATGGCCTGTATGAAAACTGCCCGGAAGATGAAGCCCGGGATTTATTTCAATTACCGGCATTTATGGACAAGCTCAACCAGAATAAATGGCTAGGGGATAAAACGAAACAAGGCTTTTATAAAAAAGTAAAGAACAACCAGGGTAAGTCGGAGATACTGGCCCTTGATCTCAATACCTTTGAATACCGTAGTGCTCAAAAAGTAAAATCGGCAACCCTGGAAATGGCCAAACCGATTACCGAGCTGAAAGCAAGACTAAAAGTACTGGTTACCGGGAAGGACAAAGCCGGGGCATTTTACCGGGCATCCTTCTCCGGCCTCTTCCAGTATGTTTCCAATAGAATACCCGAGATCGCAAATGATCTATACCAGATTGATGACGCTATAGAAGCCGGTTTCGGCTGGGAGATAGGCCCCTTTAAAACCTGGGACGCCATTGGCGTAAAAGAAGGTATCAGGATGATGGAAGCGGAAGGCAAAAAGCCTGCCCCCTGGGTCGAAGAGATGCTGGCTGCCGGGCATGAAAGTTTTTATAAAACAGAAAAAGGAAAAACGCTTTACTACGATATTACCTCCCGGTCTTATAAAGTAATCCCGGGTACCGAAGACATCATCAACCTGGATGCCTTAAGGGCAGAGCATACTGTATTCAAAAACGCAGGCGTTTCTGTAATAGATATCGGTAACGGTATTTTGAACGTTGAGTTCCATACCAAGATGAACGCGATCGGCGGGGATATACTGGCTGGTATCAATAAAGCCATAGATATAGCGGAAGCCGGTTATAAAGGCATCGTGATCAGCAATAACGGGGCTAATTTCTCTGCCGGCGCTAACGTCGGTATGATCTTTATGATGGCCGTTGAGCAGGATTATGATGAGATAGACTTTACGGTACGCTTATTCCAGAAAACTACCATGCGACTGCGTTATTCCTCCATCCCGGTAGTAGTAGCTACACATAACCTCACCCTGGGTGGTGGTTGTGAGATCTGCCTGCATGCCGATAAAGTAGTCGCCCATGCGGAATCTTATATTGGCCTGGTTGAATTTGGCGTAGGCCTGATCCCGGGTGGGGGCGGTACCAAGGAATTTGCCGTAAGGATCTCCGATGCGCACCGCCCGGATGATGTAGACCTGAATGTATTCCGGGAAAAATTCCTGACCATAGGCCAGGCAAAAGTATCCACCTCGGCCCATGAGGCCTTCGACCTGGGCTATCTGCGCCCGGGCATTGATGAAATAGTGGTGTCCAGAGAGCTGCTGCTCTCTGAAGCGAAGGCCGCTTGCTTAAGACTCGCCGACGCGGGTTATCAGCAGCCGGTACCAAGGACTGATATCAGGGTGATGGGGCAGCAGGCTTTAGGGATTGTTTATGTAGGTGCCAATTCCATGCGCTCGGGTAATTACATCAGTGATCATGACCAGAAAATTTCAGAAAAACTAGGCTTCGTTTTAGCCGGTGCCGACCTCTCCGCACCGACAATGGTTTCCGAGCAGTACCTCCTCGACCTGGAACGTAAAGCCTTCGTAGAACTGTGCGCGGAGCGCAAGACATTAGAGCGTCTGCAATCTATTCTGAATGGCGGTAAAGTATTAAGAAATTAAAATAAAAAACTGAAAAAGATGAACGCATATATTGTAGCAGGATACAGGTCGGCTGTAGGAAAAGCAGGCAGAGGTTTCTTTAAGGCATACCGCCCGGATGACCTGGCCGCGGATGTGATCCGGCACCTCGTCGCTTCTGTGCCGCAGATCGATAAACTGTTGATCGATGACGTAATAGTCGGCAATGCCATGCCGGAAGCCGAACAGGGGCTGAATGTGGCCCGCTTGATCTCTTTGATGGCACTGGATACTGATAAAGTCCCGGGTATGACGGTAAACCGCTATTGCGCTTCCGGCCTGGAAACTATTGCCATTGCTGCGGCCAAGATCAATGCCGGACTGGCCGATTGTATCATCGCGGGTGGCGCTGAAACCATGAGCCTGATCCCTATGGGCGGCTGGCGGGTATCGCCGAATGCTAAGGTCGCTAAAGAAAACCCCGATTGGTATTGGGGCATGGGCCTCACTGCTGAAGCTGTGGCCAAAGAGTATAATATCAGCCGGGAAGACCAGGACCTGTTCAGCTTTAATTCACATCAAAAAGCAGTAAGCGCGATAGCGGCCGGGAAGTTTTCAGCTGAGATCGTACCCCTGAAGGTAGAAGAAATTTACCTGGATGAAAAACAGCAACGTAGTAAAAGAGTACTGTCGGCTGATACGGATGAAGGACCAAGAGCGGATACTTCAATGGAAGCGCTGACCAAACTAAAACCGGTATTCGCGGCAGATGGCTCCGTGACTGCGGGCAACTCCTCGCAGACCAGTGATGGCGCCGCTTTTGTGATGGTGGTGAGTGAGCAGTTTCTGAAAGATCATAATCTTAAACCTATAGCGAGGATGGTGTCGCATGCCGTAGCAGGCGTACCGCCGCGGATTATGGGAATAGGACCTGTGGAAGCTATTCCAAAAGCCTTGAAGCAAGCAGGACTGCAGCTGAATGATATTGATCTTATAGAACTCAATGAAGCTTTCGCATCACAATCCCTGGCAGTGATGCGTACATTAGACCTTAACCCTGAAGTGGTCAATGTAAATGGCGGCGCGATAGCCTTAGGCCATCCGCTGGGCTGTACCGGGGCAAAATTATCGGTACAGATATTTAACGAATTGCAGCGGCGGGAACAGAAATATGGCATGGTAACCATGTGTGTGGGTACCGGGCAGGGCGCGGCCGGTATTTTCGAAATGCTGTATTAATAAAGGCTACAGCTAATTAAATCAAATTAGTAAACAATAAAAAGAAATATAAAATGTCAAAGCAAGCAATAAAAGGAGGGGAGTTTATTATTAAGGCCACAGCGGCAGAGGATATTTTTATTCCCGAACAATGGTCGGAAGAACAGCAAATGCTCAAACAGACTGCGCAGGATTTCCTGGAGCAGGAGGTGTTCCCTAACCTGGACCGGATCGATAGCCTGGAAGAAGGCCTGATGCCTTCAATTGTTGAAAAGGCAGGCGCTTTGGGTTTGTTAAGTATTAGTATCCCTGAAAGCTATGGTGGTTTAGGCCTCGACTTTGTGACCAGCATGCTGACCGCGGAAACCGTGGGTGCCGGGCATTCTACAGCAGTCGCCTTAATGGCGCATACTGGTATCGGTACCCTGCCGATTTTATATTATGGTACCGAAGCGCAAAAAGAAAAGTATATTCCAAAACTGGCGACGGGTGAATGGAAAGGTGCTTATTGCCTGACCGAACCAAATGCCGGCTCGGATGCCAATAGCGGCAAAACAAAAGCCGTCCTGTCCGAAGATGGCAAGCATTGGATATTGAACGGCCAAAAAATGTGGATCACCAATGCGGGTTTCGCGGATGTATTTACCGTATTCGCCAAGATCGATGATGATGCTAACCTGAGCGCGTTTATTGTTGAAAAAGACGCTCCCGGCTTATCGCTTAATGCCGAGGAAAAGAAAATGGGGATCAAGGGGAGCTCTACAAGGCAGGTATTCTTTAATGATTGCAAGATCCCTGTAGAGAATTTACTTTCTGAAAGAGGAAATGGGTTTAAAATAGCGGTGAACATCCTTAACATAGGGCGGATTAAACTGGGCGGTGCTGCGATCGGCGCAGCAAAAGCCGTAATCGGGCAGTCTGTCCGATATGCGAACGAACGGGAACAATTCGGTCGCCCCATTGCCAAATATGGCGCGATACGCCATAAAATTGCCGAGCAGGCCATACGTACCTATGCCAGCGAAAGTGCCCTCTACCGCGCTTCACAGAATATTGATGATGCGGTAGATGCATTAGAGCAGGGCGGTATGGAAGCCGGGCAGGCCAAGCTGAAAGGTATTGAGCAGTTTGCTATTGAATGCGCGATATTAAAAGTACATTGTTCTGAAGTGTTGGATTATGTGGTAGATGAAGGCGTACAGATCTATGGCGGCATGGGCTTCAGCGCCGAGGCACCTATGGACCGTGCTTATCGCGATAGCCGTATCAACCGCATCTTTGAAGGGACTAATGAGATCAATCGCCTATTGATCGTAGATATGGTGTTGAAAAGAGCCCTGAAAGGGGAGCTGGACCTCATGGGCCCTGCCCAGGCGGTAGCCCAGGAATTAACTTCGATCCCGGATTTTAATACGATTGATGAAGAGGAGCTGTTCGCTAAAGAAAAAGAGCAATTGGCAAAGCTTAAAAAAGCATTATTGATGGTGGCTGGTGCTGCCGTACAGAAATTCATGCAATCTTTATCCAAAGAAGAAGAGGTATTGATGAATATCGCAGATATGGCCATAGAAATCTATGCAGCCGAATCTTGTTTGTTAAGAGTGGAAAAGCTGGTAAGTATGCAGGGAGTAACTGCCGCAGGTATTAAACTGGATATCGCCCGTGCTTATTTAAGTGAGGCGGTAGATAGAGTATGGAAATCAGGGAAAGATGCTTTGAACAGTTTTGGTGAAGGTGATGAGCTGAGGATGATGCTGATGGGCTTAAAACGCTACACGAAGCAAGAACCTTATAACATAAAAGAGGCGCGCCAGCGGATCGCGCTATACCTCATCGAAAATAATAAATACACATTATAGCGCCTGTTTAAAATTAGCTCATCTTAAAATTTTGTGTCGTATGAATATGCAGTCCCAACGTTTGTTTGATATTTTTTTACCCGAAAATTTTAAACAACTGCCCGAAGAGTTTTTGCGCTACAAGCGGGATGGTGCCTGGTTGCATTATACCCCGCAGGTATTGAAAGAGCTATCTTTCGGCTTGGCCGATTACCTGATCAGAAAGGGGTATAACAGGAATATCAATGGTAACCCGGAAGAAAAGGAAAAGGTAGGCCTGATCTGCTTCTCCAGGCCCAACTGGTTGGTAGTAGACCTGGCGACACAACTGACAGGTGCTTTATTGGTACCTTTGTACCCGAATATTGTAGCTTCAGAGATCGTCAATATTTTCAATGAAACGGGCCTTAAGATCTGTTTCGTTGGGGATATGAATATCTATAATAAAATACAGGAAGTAAGAGCACAGATCCCGGCACTGGAAGAATTATATGTTTTTGATGAGCCGGCAACTCCTGAAATGAACTGGCGTAATATTATTACCCCTTTCTCTGAATCGCTGGAACAGCAGGTATGGCGTAACAGTGCGGCGGTAAAAGGAGAAGATGTGGCTACGATCATTTATACTTCGGGAACGACCGGCGCCCCTAAAGGAGTAATGCTTTCGCATAAAAATATTTTATCCAATATCAAATCCTGCTCTGCAGAAGTATTTGACCTGTTTCACCTGGCAAAGAATGAGTCATTGAGTTTTCTCCCGCTGAACCATATACTGGAGAAGATGATCATGTATGTTTACCTGTTCAATAATTTCTCCGTGACCTTTGCGCAAAGCGTGGAAACGATCGCCGAGAACCTCCAGGAGCGAAAGCCCTACATATTTGTTACCGTGCCCCGTTTATTGGAAAAAGTTTATGAAAAAATTATTTCTAAAGGCCGCGCGCTTAAAGGGATCAAAAGTATGCTCTTCTTCTGGGCAGTAGGGTTGGCACAAAAATATAAGCTTGGCACCCCTGGCTCTTTTTGGTACCGGCTGCAGTTAAAGATTGCAGATGCGCTTATTTTCAGCAAATGGCGGGCCGCACTGGGGGGGAATGTAAAAGTGATCGTGGTGGGCGGGGCTGCCTGCCAGCCCAGGCTCATACAAATATTTGCCGCGGCCGGGATCAATATCCTGGAAGGCTATGGCCTTACCGAAACTTCCCCGGTGATCTCGGTAAACCGCCTGGATCTTAAAGAGCGTATTGTGGGCACGGTAGGTAAAGTATTGGACACCGTACAGGTAAAAATATTAGCCGATGGTGAGATTTGCGCTAAAGGAGACAATGTGATGGCAGGTTATTACAAAAAACCGGCAGAAACGGCTGAAGTAATGGAAGATGGCTGGTTTAAGACCGGTGACGTAGGAGAATTGAACGGTCGCATTTTAAAGATTACAGATCGTAAAAAAGAGATCTTCAAAACTTCGGGTGGTAAGTTCGTAGTGCCACAACCAATAGAAAACAAATTGAAAGAGAATTTTGCCATAGAGCAGGTCATGCTGGTCGGCGAAGGGCAAAAATTTGTATCCGCGCTGATCGTACCCAATTTTGATGCGGTGCGCTCCTGGTGTGTGCGTAATGAAGTAAAGTTTGAAAGTAAAGAAGACGCCATTAAAAATGAAAAAGTGCTGGCCTATTTTCAAAGTATCATAGACCGGGACAATGAGCAGTTTAACCATGTAGAGCAGATCCGGAAATTTATACTGCTGCCTACAGAGTGGACCGTAGATGGCGGTGAGCTGACGCCGAGCCTGAAAATGAAGCGTAAAGCAATTGTAAACAGGTTTCAGCAACAGATCAATAGTTTTTATGAGGAAAAAAACGGTTAAAGTAAGTGCAATGGAAACGCAGAACGTATTTTTAGAAACACAGATATTATGGTCGATGATAGATGCCAACGGGCATTTAAGACACTCGGCCTATGCTGACCTGGCGGCCCAGGCAAGAGTAAATGTATTGGCCGCATTAGGGTTGGCGAACGAGATCGCCCACCTGCGTATAGGTCCGATCCTTTTTAAAGAAGAATTGACTTATCTGAAGGAGGTGCGGATGAACGAAGAGGTTAAGGTAACCGTTGAATTGAAAAGATACCGCTCCGACGGGGCACGATACAGCCTCACCAGCCAGATCATACGCTCTGATGGGGCTTTATGTGCTATGGTAGCAGTAGAAGGCGCCTGGCTGGACCTGAAGCAAAGAAAGCTTTGTACATTGCCCGAAGCGATGCAGGAGGCCTTTATTAAAATACCTAAGACCGAGGATTTCGAAGTTTATACAAAGGAAGCCAATCTTAAAGCATAGTCATGAACAAGCTCCAGCTCTATTACCGGAAAGCGAGAAACAGCGCCTTTTTCAGGTGGCTGTTCAACCGGGTATTGTGGCGTACCGTGCCTTTTAATCAACCGCATAGACTTAAGGTCACAGAGTTTGAAGAAGAGGTTTTAACTATAGAAGCACCTTATAAGAAAGCGAACCGGAATCATGTCAAAGGGATACATGCCTGCTTATTGGCTACACTATGTGAATACGCGGTAGGGTTGAGCCTGATGCTGAGGATCAACCCGGAGCAATATCGTTTGCTGCTGAAGTCGATCCGCATGACGTACCATTACCAGGCCAGGACAAAAGTACAGGTACGCTGGGGAATTAGCGATGAAGAACTCGCAATGATTGTTGAAGTCTTAAAAAAAGAGGGTGTCCTCACAAAAATTTTTATAGCTAAAGTGTACGACGGAGCCGGGAATCATATCTGTACCGGCGAGATAGAATGGCAGCTGAAAGCCTGGGACAAAGTAACTACGCCGGTTTAACAGGTGCCGGCAAAGATCTAAGTATATCGAATTCTATTTATTAACCCATTAAATAAGTGTCAGGATGAAAAAACTATTTACAGGTTTTGCACTTTTAGCACCCATGGCGGTCTTTGCCCAGGGCTATCAACTCAATCTACAGGGTACCCGGCAGATAGGAAAGGGAAGCACCGGTCTTGCCGATCCTACAGATGCTACCGCTATGTTCACTAACCCCGGGAGTACCGCATTTTTAGCCGCCAATGATATTACTTTTGGTATTACGCCCGCTTTCTCAAAGGGCACTTTTACCGATGCGAACACTAACGTGGAAAGCCATTCCGATAACCCCGTGGTGACACCCTTTAATTTAAGCGCGGCTTATGGTAAAGAAAAGAGTCGCTTTAAATATGGACTTTCCATTTATACTCCTTTTGGCAGCACTATGAAATGGGAGCCAGGCTCCGCAGGCAGGTTTGAAACCCGTGAAATAGCCTTGCTTTCAATTTCCTTTCAACCAACGGTAAGCTATAGGATTTCCAATAAGCTGGGTGTTGGACTCGGGCTGGTATATACTTATGGTCATGTCCAGATCCAGAAAGATGTGCCGGTACAATTCAGTAATGGCGATTTCGGTACGGCATCCATTGATTGCAGGGCGAATGGCTTCGGTGTAAACGCAGGCCTCTATTACGCGGTTACCAACCAGTTGGCATTGGCCTTCACCTACCGGTCAGCCCTTAATATGAAGACCAGTAGCGGGACTGCTGAGTTCAATGTTCCGGTTTCTGTCTCTGGTAATTTTCCCAATCAGGCCGTCAACGCGACATTACCCTTACCACAAATATTCGGCCTGGGAATGACCTACAAACCAACAAAAAACTGGACCGTTAACCTGGAAGGCTATTTATCCGACTGGTCCAAATATGATACCGTGCGTATCAATTACGAAACGGCACCTGTTGCCGGCTCAATGAGCAGCGACCTGATAAGGGAATATAAAACGGGTTTCTCTGTCAGGGCAGGGGTAGAGTACCTTTCAGAAAATAAATACGAATTAAGAGCAGGGGCTTTCTTCAGTAAATCCCCGATACAGGATGGCTATGTCAATCCCGATGTGCCGGATGCGAACCGTATTAACCCGTCTATAGGCGCGAGCTATAACTTTACCAAAAGATTCCGGGTAGATGCGGCCTTATTGGCAGAGTTTATTAACCGTAAAGATGAAAATATCGTCAGTGGTATCCATGGTACTTACAATTTCACGATCTGGTTGCCTTCTGTCGGCCTGACTTATAAATTTTAAAGCTTGTTAATGATTCAAAATTTTATTTTATGAAACGGTTTAATCTATTCATGACGGTAATAGCCATTGCAGCTTTAAGTTGGGCCTCCTGTAAAAAAGATGCCAAAACCAAAGTAAGTGCGGGTGATGCCGATTTTTCAAAATATGTAGCTATCGGTAATTCACTTACCGCAGGCTATGCCGATAATGCGCTTTATTATGACGGCCAGATGGTCGCTTATCCTTACCTGATCTCCCAGCAGCTAAAGCAGGTAGGTGGCGGCGAGTTCAGGCAACCCCTGGTCGACCGGTCTTCTGTAGGGATTGGAAGCTCGGGTAATGCCCGCCTGGTACTATCTGTAGTTAATGGCGCTTTGACCCCGAGGCCGGTAGCGCCCAATGGTGATATGACCATTTTCACCAGCAGTGTAGCTAGCCAGGGGCCATTTAATAATATGGGGGTACCCGGTGCTAAAATAACGACTGCTGTTTTCCCCGGTTATGGTAACCCGGCCAATGGTCCAGGCAATTATAACCCGTTTTTTACCAGGATGACTACGGCTCCAGCTAGCGCTTCTATGCTAAGCGACGCTGCGGCACAAAACCCTACTTTTTTTACAGTATTCCTGGGTAGTAATGATGTGCTTGGTTATGCTACAAGTGGTGGCGCGGGTGCTGCCATTACGCCAATGGAAGGTGCCCCGGGTATCGGCTTTTCTGCCAGCTATGACGCCCTGGTGACCACTTTGGTAGCAGGTGGCGCTAAAGGTGCCCTGGCTAATATTGCGGATGTAACAACTGCGCCTTTCTTTACGACAATTCCTTATAATGGTTTGGTGCTTACGGCACAGGCACAGGCTGATGCGCTTAATAACGCTTATGCTCCATTGATTACGGCCGGCCTCGTTGCATCCTTTAAAATCGGTGCCAATGGCTTTATTATTGCTGATGCGGATGCGCCATCGGGCTTACGGCAAATGAAGCCGGGAGAGCTGGTGTTATTAAGCACACCACAGGATTCTCTAAAGGCCGGCTGGGGCTCCAGCAAGCCTATCGCGGACCAGTATATTCTCACTACAACGGAATTAGGCCAGATAAGGACCGCGACGACGAATTTTAACCAAAAGATCCGTTCTGTAGCTACAGAAAAAGGATTGGCTTATGTAGATGTAGCCGGCTTTTTGCAACATGTGAAAACAGAAGGTGTAGAAGTGAACGGCCGTAAAATAGGTACTACATTTGTTACCGGTGGTGCTTTCTCCCTGGACGGTATCCATCTTACACCAATCGGGAATGTGCTGCTGGCCAATGAGTTTATTAAAGCGATCAATGCAAAATATAATGCTTTTGTTCCACTGGTAGATGCTTCCGGTTATGGTGGTGTGAAATTTCCTTAGAAAATATATTTTTAACGAATAAAATGCAGCAATTATGTTTAAGAAAATAAGTCTGTTACTCACTCTTTCTTTATTGATCTTTATGGCATCAGCTAAAGCGCAGGAGATCACGGGTTTTTGGTTTAACGATGTCAAGGATGCTAAAATAGAGATATTTAAAGCTACCGATGGTAAATATTACGGGAAGATTGTCTGGCTGAAAGAACCTAACAGGGACGGCAAGCCCAAAGTAGATAAGTTCAATACTAATGCGAAATTGAAAACCAGGCCTGTCATGGGTTTGAATATCCTGAGCGGGTTTAAGAAAAGTGGTAGCATTTATGAAGACGGAACGATCTATGATCCTAAAAACGGGAAAAGCTACTCCTGCAAGATCACCCCTGATGGCAACAATAAGTTGAATATCCGGGGCTATGTCGGGATCAGTTTATTAGGAAGAACTACAGTCTGGACCCGGACTACCCGATAGTGGGTTTCTATTAAAAACAATGAATATGAATTTTGAAGAAGCGATCGCTTTAAGTAAGACCTTAAAAGAAAAACCTTCCAACGATGTATTGTTAGAACTCTACAGCCTGTTCAAACAAGCAACCGAAGGCGATGCTCCTGAAAAAGGAGATTATAATATGTTTGACTTTGTGGCCAAGGCGAAACATAATGCCTGGCTGGCGCGAAAAGGACAATCAAGTGAAGTGGCAAAAGAAAAATATGTAGACCTTGTGACCAGCCTGCTGGCCACAGAAGATTAAATGACCAACTATGCAATTAAATAATAAAACAGTATTCATCACCGGCGGCAGCAGGGGCATAGGAGCGGCTATTGCTTTAAAGCTCGCCGCAGCCGGCGCCAATGTGGCCATAGCTGCTAAATCAGTAGTGGAAGACCCCAGGTTAGGGGGAACCATCTATTCAGTGGCCGAAGCTATTGAGAAGGCTGGCGGCAAAGCCTTGCCCATTCAATGTGATATCAGGAATGAGGCCGCCATCCGGGATGCGGTTGAAAAGACTGCCGCAACCTTTAATGGTATCGATATACTGATCAATAATGCGTCTGCCATTTACCTTAATCCAACAGAAACGCTAAGCGCGAAACAATTTGACCTGATGCATGATATTAATATCAGGGGGACTTTCCTGGTAGGAAAAGCCTGTTTGCCTTACCTCAGAAAATCAGTAGCCGGGCATATCCTTACTTTGTCTCCGCCCATCAACCTGAACCCAAAGTGGTTTGGAAAACATGCTGCCTACACCATTGCCAAATATGGCATGACCATGCTGGCTTTAGGCTGGGCAGAAGAGCTGGAAGGCTATAATGTAGCCTCCAATACTTTATGGCCTAAAACAACCATTGATACGGCAGCAGTACGTAACCTGCTGGGGGGCGAAGTGCTGGCCCATAAAAGCCGTACACCCGATATCATGGCCGATGCTGCATTTGCTATTTTAAGTAAAGAAAATAAAGAGTATAACGGGCAAACGCTGATTGATGAAGTTGTATTGCTTAAGGAAGGCGTCAACGATTTTTCCCGCTATTCGGTAGTGCCCGGGGCGGAACTGTATACAGATCTCTTCCTGGATTAAAAGATTTTCAGGGAAAAGGTGAAATGAAAAATGCCTGCTCTGAAAAGCAGGCATTTTTATATAAACGCATTTATGCAGTTGCTTACTCTACAGTTACTGACTTAGCCAGGTTTCTTGGCTGGTCTACATTCGCACCGCGCATAACGGCAATATGATAAGATAATAATTGCAGCGGGATCATGGTTACCAAAGGACTGAGTACTTCTTCTGTTTTTGGCACTTCGATCACATAGTCCGCCATTTGCTTGATTTGTGTATCCCCTTCATTCACGACCGCGATTACAATACCTTTTCTGGCTTTTACTTCCTGAACGTTAGAAACGATTTTCTCGTAAGCGCTTTCATTGGTCGCCAGGATAATTACCGGCAGGTTTTCATCAATTAAAGCGATAGGGCCATGTTTCATCTCTGCTGCAGGATATCCTTCCGCGTGGATGTAAGAGATCTCTTTCAGCTTCAGCGCACCTTCCAGCGCAACCGGGAAATTATAGCCACGACCCAGATAGAGGGCGTTTTCCACATCTTTGATTTTTGACGCTATTTCTTTGATATGGCTATCCAGCTTAAGTGTAGCCTCCAGCTTCTCATGCAGGTTCTCCAATTCGTAAAGTACCTGTCTTAAGTAAGAAAGAGAAATGGTACCTTTTTGCTGGGCTAATTGTAAAGCCATTAAAGTTAAAATAACTACCTGTGTGGTGAAGGCCTTTGTTGAGGCAACACCTATCTCAGGTCCGGCATGGGTATAAGATCCTGCATGTGTCGCGCGGGCGATCGAAGAGCCGATCACATTACAAATACCATATACCAGTGCCTGGCGCTCTTTCGCGATCTCTATAGCTGCCAGGGTATCCGCAGTTTCCCCGGATTGAGAGATGGCTATTACCACATCCGATTCGTTGACGATCGGGTTGCGGTACCTGAATTCTGAAGCATACTCTACTTCTACCGGTACACGGGCCAGGGTTTCAATAAGGTATTCCGCGATCAGGCCGGAGTGCCAGGAAGTACCACAAGCGGTAATGATAATGCGCTTGGCATTATTGATCCTGTTGGCAAATTCACTCACGCCACCCAGTTTGATCCAGCCATCGGTAGCATTCATTCTGCCCCTGATCGCGTCTTTGATCACTTTAGGTTGTTCATAAATTTCTTTCAGCATGAAATGTTCAAAGCCGCCCTTCTCAATAGACTCAAGGTCTAATTGCAATTGCTGGATAAACGGAGTGATCTCCACATTTCCCAGTGTCTTCACGGTAAAGGTTCCGTCCCGGTCGATAATCGCGTATTCCTGGTCATCCAGGTAGACTACGTGCTTAGTATATTCAATGATCGGGGAGGCGTCCGAAGCCACAAAAAATTCAGACTCGCCGATACCTACCACCAAAGGGCTTCCTTTACGGGCGGCGATCAGGCGATCATTATTTTCTTTATCGATCACCACAATGGCGTAAGCGCCGATTACCTGGTTTAACGCGATACGCACCGCATCTTCAAGGGATACCTTTTCTTGTTTTTTTACTTCTTCAATAAGATTAACCAGGACTTCCGTATCCGTTTGCGAATGGAAGACATAACCGCTTTTTTGTAATTGCTCTTTTAACGGAGCATAGTTTTCAATAATGCCGTTATGTACTAAGGCAAACTGTCCCGAATTAGACAGGTGCGGATGCGCATTGGTATCATTGGGAACACCGTGTGTCGCCCAGCGGGTATGGCCTATGCCAATATTTCCCTTGATATTTTTATCCGCCACGAAATGCTCCAGTTCCGATACCTTTCCTGCCTTTTTATAAACATTCAGGTCTGTATCCAATAATGCTATGCCGGCGCTGTCGTATCCTCTGTACTCTAATCTCTTTAAGCCTTTGATCAATACCGGGTATGCTTCTCTTTCTCCTAAGTATGCAACTATACCGCACATAAATTTTCAGTTATTTTTTAGTGTAAATTAGATTAAGCTTAAACTTCAGGGCATCGCTGCTATTCAGCCCGTAGGCAAGGATCCGGTACATGCCCGGGTTGTAATTTGTTCCTTTGAAACGAATCGTTATTTTATCTTTCCGCTCCAGTATATATTGTTGTATCGTCCTGGGGAGATTGATCTTAAATTGCGTATAGGATACTCCGCCGATGTCAACCTTCAGTGCATAGGGATTAACCATAGTGATACCGGCATCATTCGCAGAGCCATTATTATCGATACGCTCATAAAGAGGTACCTCTGTACCCGCGTCGTTAACGATCACGGGAATTATGGGGCTGAAGGGAAGCAGGTAACCCAGGGGCGGATTCTGAACCGTAAATACAAACTCTGCTTTATTGATCACAGCAAGCGGGATTTCATTTAAACCGGTTAAGGTGAGATCAGTTCTCAATCCCGGTTGGCTTTGTATAAGTATGGAATCCGAATTGCGTGTGAGCAGGTTGGCTACCGGGAAGTTGTTGTTCTTTTGTTTTATACTGGAGTAATAGGCACAAACACTCGGCCTGACCACTATACTTGAAAACGTGGTGTCGGTTGGTGTGTGGTAGTGAAATTCTATTCTCGCATTAGATAACATTTTCTGCTCTGTTGTTGAGCCTGACGGAAGCAGGAAATAAGCTAAAAATTTTTGCTCTTGGGTCAGGTCAGGACTAATGGTAATACCTTTTAAATAATTAAAAAAATTAGTAGAGCTTTCAAAGACTGAAGTATCCGCCGCAAACACCTCTGCCGCAAAGCTTTGGTTTAATTTTATGCGCAGTTGCGAGGGCGTCGTATCATTTGTTGCCGCTAAAATTTGTTGTGTACCGCTTTTGAACTGGTGATAGTTTATGGTTCCCCGGCCTATTAATTCCCCGGTCTTTATACTGTCTGATGAGTAATAAACCTTTTTTTCCATAGCCCCATCATTTTTATAAATATTCCAGGTACTAACAGCGTTTGTATCGCCGTAATAGCTACCCGCAATATTATTGATTATGTAGGGTAATACTAAGACCGCAGAGTCAATCACCGCATCGGCAGGAAATTCAAAAGCGGGTCCATAGGGAGTCATTTGGAAATGTGCGGAAGCCACGGTTTGGCCGAAGAAAGGATCCGTATAGGCCCCGATAGCCACCGCGTTTAGAGGGCTTGAGCCGCCATTATGGTCATAAGTAAAGCTACTGGTAATAATAGCATCTGTAGTCCCGTGGCTAAACGTAATATCAAAATCACTTGCCGATTTTGCAAATGTATTGATGTTGTCCACCTCAGGTATTAAACCCCCGGATTTGGTGACGGAGTTCTCTTTACAGGCGACTAAAGAAAAAAAGCCTGTGCACACAGCTAAGGCTTTTATCAGACTTTTTGAATAATGTGATATCAACTTAAGGTCAATTTTTAGCGAAAATGAATTAATTATACTTAATCTACTGTTAAGGTTTGGTAAATTTCGAAAAGACTACTGATATCTTCGCTCCATTCATTGTTATAAGGTACGACTTTCTTTGATTTGGACGATTTGAAATCGTTCATAATATTATCGCTTAACTTACCCTCCGCATGGATTACAACGTCCGCATATTTACAGGCGCCGTACATCAGACCTTCATTGTCATTTCCGTAAGGTTCCAGATCCTTGTCTTTAATAGGAACGCTATTTAGTACCATTTTAAACATATCCTCCGACAATTTTTCTTCAAATTGTTTCGGCTGAGCGGTAAAAACAGATTTTGACTGAGAGAACACCGGCTCTTTTTTATACGCAGTTTTTAAGAACATGGGCACTAAACTGGTCATCCAGCCATGGCAATGTATGATATCCGGCGGCCATCCGAATTTTTTTACAATTTCGAGTGAGCTTTTTGCAAAAAAGATCATACGTTCTGTATTATCGGTATAGAACTTCTCTTCCGCGTCCCGGTAAACGAATTTACGTTTAAAGAAATCTTCATTATCCATGAAATAAACCTGTAAACGGGCATTTGGAAGCGAAGCTACTTTGATCAGTAAAGGATGATCTTCTTTGTCCACCACTACATTGATCCCCGAAAGGCGCACAACCTCATGCAACCGGTGGCGGCGTTCATTAATAGTTCCGAACCTTGGCATAATAACCCTGATCTCCATTCCGGAGTCAAAGGTCTTAACGGATAGTTTGTTTAGTAATTCTGCAAAATCAGAGGATTCTAAATAGGGCGCAAGTTCACTTGTGATGATTAAAACTCTTTTCTTAGACATTCAAACACAGTTTATTTTTACAATTTCAGATCGCAACAAATGGTTGCTTAAAAGGGTAATTTCCCAACCATTAAAAACGGCCGATCCGTTTCAATTGTCGCAACTTTTTTTAACCTTTGTTCTTTATCGAACAAAAAATTAATTGTTTTAATTTGCAAAGATACGAAATTTATGTGAATTTTCTCACATATCTGCGTACCTTGCACGGATTTTACATTTAAAAAAGCAATGCTTTTTTTCGAAAAAGATAAGATTAATTGTAATATCTTATTGTAATTCAATTAATTATCAATTTTTTTAATGAAAATAATAAAATCTAAAGAGGAACTTCAAAAGGCCATTAACTTATTGCGCGAGGAAGACAAGACCATTGGTTTTATTCCAACCATGGGCGCTTTACACCAGGGACATTTAAGTTTACTGGCAGCGGCTCAGCAAAAAGGGCAGGCCGTCGTTTGCAGTATTTTTGTGAACCCGACACAGTTCAATGACAAAAAGGATTTTGAAAAATACCCTATAACTCTGGAAGAAGATATCGCTAAGCTCCTGGATGCCGATTGTGATATTTTATTTTTACCAGGAGTCGGGGAGATTTATCCCAATGGTACTGATCAACTGGAAGCTTATGAGCTGGGTTATATAGAAACGGTGCTGGACGGTGCTTCCCGTCCCGGGCATTTCCAGGGTGTTGCACAGGTGGTCAGCCGCTTGTTTGATGCGGTACAACCCGATGATGTGTATATGGGCCAGAAAGATTACCAGCAATGCCTGGTGATCAAACGCCTGATGGTTTTAAGAAAAGACACCTTTAACCTGCATTTTGTACCTACACAAAGAGAGCCGGACGGGCTGGCTATGAGTTCCAGGAACCGCAGGCTGAATGATAACCAAAGGGCCCTGGCATCTTTACTCTATCAGTGCCTGGTTTCGATTGAGGCGCAGCAGGGGATGAAGCCTTTTGCCGTAGTTCAGAAAGAATGCGTTGACCTGCTGGCACATAAAGGGTTTACGCCCGATTATGTAGCATTGGCTGATGCGGCAACGCTTGAACCTCTGGCAGATTATGACCCTTCTAAAAAAATGATCGCGCTGATCGCGGCTTTTATCGGCGAGATAAGGCTGATCGATAATTTACTTTTAAACCATTAAAAATAATTATGAACGGGAAAAAAACGGCCTTGATTACCGGTAGTACTAGTGGTATCGGTTTAGCCATTGCAAAACGTTATGCGGCAAAAGGGTATAACCTTGTATTCAACGGCCTGGAGCCAAACGGTGCGGAAATTGCTCAGGCGGTAGCAGACGAATACCAGGTAGCACATTTGTTCTTCCCGGCCAATATGGCTGACCCGGCACAGATCGCCGCTATGGCTGCCGATAGCCTGGAGCACTTCGGTACAGTGGATATCCTGGTCAACAACGCGGGTATCCAGTTCGTGTCGCCGGTAGAAAGCTTTCCTGATGCCAAATGGGATGCGATCATAGATATTAACCTTAATGCGGCTTTCCATATGACAAAAGCTCTATGGCCTAAAATGGTGGAAAATAAATTCGGCCGTATCGTCAACATGGCCTCCGCACATGGTTTGATCGCGTCACCGTTTAAAAGTGCTTACGTATCGGCTAAATTCGGTATAGTCGGCTTTACCAAGACACTTGCCCTGGAAGGCGGCCCTGTGGGTATTACTGCCAATGCGGTATGCCCGGGTTATGTATTCACCCCGATCGTGGAAAACCAGATACCTGACCAGATGAAAACCCATAATATGACCCGCGAAGAGGTGATAGAAAAAGTATTTTTGAAAGAGCATGCGGTTAAAGAATTTATTACCGTAGATGCTATTGCAGAAGCGGTATTATTCCTTACAGATAGCGCTGCCGCCTCGGTAACTACCGGGATCGCTTTACCGGTAGATGCAGGCTGGACGGCACATTAATACGTTATTGTGATTTAATAAACCTCAAATAAAAGATGCCCTTACAATAAGTAAGGGCATCTTTTATTTGAGTATGATTTCTTTTATACTTTGTATGGTATTTTTATTGTCAATTAGATAAACGTAGTAAACGCCGGCATTACATTGTCCCAGATCGACAGGAACGGACTGAGTATTATGAGCTTTATGGTAAAATGTCCGGCCAAGATTGCTGATGATCTTAATACTGTACTGCTTATGATCAAAACTGTTATTAATCACTGTGAAAACAGCTGCTGAAGGGTTAGGGTAAACTGAAAGCCTGTCATTTTTATAGATACTATTACTTATAGAAGTGCTGTTGCAGCCTCCATTGTACAGCTTTATAATCTCCTTGATGTCTAAAGAACGGGACCAGAAGCCAATATCGTCCAGGCTGCCTTTAAACGGTTCGTCAGTATTATCATTTTGATTGGGACTGGTAGAATATCCTATTGTTGTTGCCGTAGTAATCGAAGGGTAACTGGAACTGTTGCCGCTAGCGATTAAAATGGCATTTCTATAAATCTGCTTAGTTTGTGTAGTTTTATCATAAGTAACCACTACGTGTTCCCAGTCGTTACTAATAGAAGAGTCGCTGGTCAGGTTGCTTATATTATTGGTAGGATAGTTAGCTATCATAAAGCGATAGTTAAACCCCCAGGCAGAGCTTGGACTTCCTAATGTGATCCTGTATTTGTGGGAATAGCTATTGGTGCCTCTATCATTAATGATCTCCGGATTGATAGCGGAAGCATCTTTTTTTACCCAAAAGGCAATTGAAAATGAGGTGGTGGTATCGGGGAGTATATTATTCTGGATGATCAGCTTCTGGTAATTACCATTAAAATAAATGGCACTATTAGTATTCCCACATCTGTCGGTTGTGTAAGTAGTTCCGTAATTGGTAGCGTCATTGGATTTCCCGCTAATATCATCATAGTTGCCTTCAAAAGGAAGCCACGCTTCCAGGTGGGACAGGGGAACATAATTAGGAATGATTTGCGCCTGGCTTGTTTTTGAAGCGATCAGGCCCAGGCAAAATAATTTAATTAGTTTCATGGTAAATTTTTATTTTTTAACAAGGGATCTAGAAGCACAATGTTAGTGCTTACTAAATTCTATAATGAGATTTTTACTTTTTTTAAGTGCTGTTATATCAATAACCCGGCAGAAATTAATGTTGTGGATAGGTTTGCTATTCTATGACAATCTCTTTAACACTCAATATCTGGTTCCGGTTATTGATCAAATAGATGAAGTGTATTCCCGGGGCAATATTTTTATCTATTTGAATGGTTTCAATTTTTTTATCCAGTAATTTTTTAGAGACTTCTTGTCCCTGATTATTAATCATTTTTATGGTATAAGGCTCATTATTAAAATTTCTGTTTTCAATATTAAGGAACTGTGTTGCCGGGTTAGGATAAACCGCTAGTTTTTCATTGTTATAAAGTCTGTTACCTATAGAGGTGCCAGTGCTGGTGTCTGTAGACGTACAACTTCCCCGGTATAAGGCTATGATTTCTTTGATGTCTAAAGCTCTAGACCAAAAGCCGATATCATCTAAACTTCCTTTAAAAGGATTGTCCTCATTATTACCGCCAGTAGGTACTGTAGAGTAGCCGATGTAGGTCGCGTTTGAATGTTGAGGATATCGTTCCGCCACAACATTCCTGTTGGCAATTTGCACCCCGTTTGAATAGATATATTGTTGCTGCAAGTCTTTATCATAGACCATGACTACGTGTTCCCAGGCAGTTGTTTCTGGCTCATGGGCATAAAGTCCCTCAGTACTATATGGATAAATATAACTAATCAACAGATGAGAAAAATCTTGAGGACTGCTGGAATTATTGGAACTTAACAGGATCCTGTATTTATAATTCCAGGAATCAGTTCCTCTGTCATTGATTATTTCTACTTTATTATTAAGTTCAGGAACTCTTTTTACCCAAAAGGAGATTGAGTAAGAGCTAGGAGTATCTGGTAAGATGGCATTATTAATGATAAGCTTTTTAAAATTACCATCAAAGTACAAAGCGTTACTTGCATTTTGACAGCGGTCTTCAGTAAAAACAGTACCATAATTAATTGCATGATTATTATTCCCACTGATGTCGTTGAAGTGGCTATCAAAAGGAAGCCAGGCTTCGAGACCTATTAACGGAACATAAGAGGGAGGTGCTGTTTGAGCGTTAAGTTCCATTGTGCTTAAGAGCAGTAAAATAGATATTATTTTTTTCATGATCATTGTTTGGCGCAAAAGTAATTACTTACCAGGTACAAATTTAAATTTTTTTTAAACTTATTTTTTTGAAAATAGTTATTTGAAATACTGTTTTATGCTTCATCAGTTGGCGCAAGATGAAATGGATAAAACAATATTTAATGGAGGGACTATTAAATTGGGATAACTATTGCTATAAAAACTAAATAATTAAATTCTCTTTACTCTTTCCCAGTGTTTCGATAGCAACAACCCTGCAGGAATGAATGTCGGGGATCTGATTGATCCAATATTGCAAAGGTTGGCGGGCAAGTTGCAGGCATTCATCCTGGACCAGCATGAAGTATTGGAACTGCTTTTGCTCCGGGATCAAAAAATAGCCCCGTTGCTGATTCTGATAAATATAAATATGGGCATCAGAAAAACTTAATTGGTGCTCATATAAGGCAAAATATACCAGTTCTTCAACCGGGACATTTTCGAAAAGGGTACCTGTAATACCCAGGCCTGAATCTTTACCGGAAATAAAATTTATAGCTACATCATTGGTTAACTTACGGTGGAAAGGAAGCCCCAGCTGAGCTTCCAGGGTATAGCAAAGCTGTGTAGCGCCAAGCTTTGTTTGTATGCCTAAAAGCTGACAATCATCAAAATAGAAAGTATCAATGCTTTCCAGGGATAATAATTGTTGCTTTACCATAATTTATCTTGCTCAAAATACTCCTCAAAATTACTTATTTTAGCTCAATCATTTAATCCTTAAAAACAAAACCCCAGTTTATGAGTCCCGGAATTATCGTTGCAATCGTTATATTATTATTGTTGTTTTCATTTTTTGTGACCGTAAAACAGGGTACTGTTGCCGTGATCACCATTTTCGGGAAATTCCGACGCATTTTGCGCCCGGGCCTGAATATGCGTATTCCTTTTATTGAGCAGATCAATCGCCGTATTTCTATACAGAATCGTTCTATTGAGTTAAAATTCCAGGCCATTACCCAGGACCAGGCAAATGTTAACTTTTCGGCCATGCTATTGTATGCGGTGTTCAACCAGGAAGAAGAAACCATTAAAAATGTGGCCTTCAAATTTATGGACGAACGTAGCCTGATGCAGGCACTGGTGCGGTCTGTAGAAGGTTCCGTACGTTCTTATGTGGCGACTAAAAAGCAGAGTGAAATTCTTTCTTTACGTACGGAGATTATTTTGCATGTAAAGGAGCAACTGGACAAATCCCTGGAAGAATGGGGGTATCACCTGATCGATCTGCAAATCAATGATATCACTTTTGATGAGGTCATTATGCGTTCTATGGCCCAGGTAGTAGCGTCTAACAACCTGAAAGCGGCAGCGGAGAATGAAGGCCAGGCATTGCTGATCACTAAAACGAAAAGTGCGGAGGCGGAAGGTAACGCGATCAAGATACAGGCAGAGGCAGAACGCCAGGCTGCACAGTTAAGAGGGCAGGGGGTTGCCTTGTTCCGGGAAGAAGTAGCCCATGGTATGGCCGCAGCGGCTAAAGAAATGGAGCAGGCTAACCTGGATGCTTCCTTTATCCTGTTCTCTATGTGGACTGATGCGATCAAGCATTTTGCAGAAAACGGGAAAGGTAATACCATTTTCCTGGATGGTAGTAATGATAGTATGCAACGTACTATGAAGGAATTAATGGCGGTAGCGCAAGGGTCAAGAATACTTGCTAAGGACGAAGACAATACCGGTACTAAGCGGCCGGATTTAACTTAACAGAAGCCTGTCCGGCCAATATTATAATATCAAAAGGAGCTTGAATGGATCAAGCTCCTTTTGATTATTGTTCATTAAATACGGCAATCTTTATTATTGAATACTTATTTCTTTTACAGATTGCAGCTGCTCATCAGCAATTAAATAGATATAGTATATACCCGCAGCTATCGTTTCCGGAAGGCTAATATTTACCTTTTCAGATTTAAAGCTCTCATTGTATACTTCTTGTCCTGTATTGCTAATTATTTTTATATAGAAAGGGCTTCCTGTAAAAGTGGTATGCTCTATTGTAAATTTCCTGCCTGCCGGGTTAGGGTATATATTCAGCTGGTTATTGAATTTATTAGTTTTAATTGAGGTCGTATTGGAACAATCAGCATTAGCAAGATCGATGATTTCTTTCATGCTTAAGGCCCTGGACCAAAATCCAAGATCGTCGAGATATCCCTTAAAAGGGGCATCCAGATAACTGGGGCCTCCTGGTGGTATATCAATGCCTCCTATCCAGGTCGGGTTTTGATTTTGCGGATACACATTAGCCGGGAGGTTGTTGGTAATCATTAAATTTCCATCAGTATAAATGAAATTCTGGTTCAGATTTTTATCATACACAAAAGTGACATGTTGCCATTCCGAAGTTACAGGTGTAACGACGGGGTACTTGAATTCTGTATTCTTATGGTGGTGTAAACAATAGGTATAATTATGTGGAAATGATGAAGTCGGGTCGCCTATGGTGATCCGGTATTTATGGTCATAGTTGGCCGTACCACGGTCTGCTACAATGTCCTGTCCTGTACCGGGTACAGGTGTTCTTTTTACCCAAAAAGCAATTGTAAAAGAGGTTGGCGTATCGGGTAAAATACTGTTTTGAATGATCAGCTTTTTATAGTTGCCGTCAAAGTAAACGGCAGCGTTTGCATTCTGGCAACGATCCGGTGCGAATACAGTACCGTAATTTGTCGCATGGTTGTTATTGCCGCTAAGGTCATTATAATTGTTCGTAAAAGAATACCATGCTTTGAGCTGGGGAACGGGTACATAGGAGGGTAACTGTTGTGCTTTCAGAGCCCCGAAACTGATAGCAGATAGGGTTAAAATCGTTAAGGTAGCTTTTTTCATGAATGAATTATTTTTTGCAAATAAAGAGTTTTATTAATTATTGTTTATCATATAATAATTTAATTTTTTTTGTGCTGGATATTAAAAGGAAGAAGGTGCCGCGATCGCGGCACCTTCTTCCTTTTAATATTTGATTGAATTTACTTAAGGATTAGTGGACCATAAACTAAAATCTTTCACTAAAGCGCGTTGTGGTAACTTAAGGTGGTCAACAATGAGTTGTGCGAGGTCCTCGGGTTGCAGCACTTTCTCTTCGTTGCCATCGGTAAAATTGGCGCTCATGGTCATTTCCGTAGCAATCGTACTTGGATTAACCGTAGACACACGAATGTTTGATTTACGTAATTCCTGCATCAAAGCCTCGGAAAGATTGTTTACCGCAGCCTTTGAAGCGCCGTAAGCACTTAGATTGGCATTGCCTTTCAACCCGGCTGTAGAGCCGATATTGATCACATCACCGCTGCTTTGCGCCAGTAAGTGGGGTAAGGTTTCCATGATGGTATAATAAGCACCGAAAACATTGGTTTTAATTACCTGCTCCCATTCCTTAACCGGTGTATCTTTAAAACTACCGACTTTAAGTATACCGGCATTGTTGATCAGAATATTTACGCCACTTAATTCATTCGTAATGTTTTTTATCGCTGCCTGTACCTGTTCATATTCGCTTACATCAGCGGTATGATAAGCTACTTTTATAGCGGGATTAGTACTTAGTGCCTGCTCTTTTACAGCGATAAGGTCCGCTTCGGTCCTGGCGATCAAACCTAAATGAACGCCTTCAGCGGCCAGGGCCAAGGCCATTGATTTTCCCAAACCTTTGCCGGCACCTGTAATTAAAGCTGTTTTGCCTTGTAATGATTGCATGTTTGTGATTTAATATTTTATCTGTTGATTCTTTTAATTACCGATAGGGTAAGCATAATTAAGGCAAAAAAACGCGCCTTAATGAGTTGTTTTATTTTTTAGGAATATGGGCCAGGATATCCTGTACAAAATCCCAGAATTTTTGAACGGAACTGATGCTGACTCTTTCTTCAGGGGAGTGAGCGCCTTTAATCGTAGGGCCGAATGAGATCATCTCCATATTAGGATAATGCGCCCCGATAATACCACACTCCAGGCCGGCATGACAGGCTTCTACAATCGGTGCTGCACCAAATTTACTGGTATACAAATCTTTCATTACTGTGAGAATGGAGCTGTTAGGATCCGGTTTCCAGCCGGGGTAGTCTCCGGATGTATTCACACTCAACTCTGCCAGTTCGCATACTGCTTCTATCTGTTCAGCCAGCGCCACTTTTGTAGACTCTACAGAAGAGCGCGTCAGGCATAGGATCTGCAAATCGCCCTCTTTCAAGGCTACACGGGCAATATTGTTGGAAGTTTCCACCAGGCCTTCAATATCCGGGCTCATGCGGTACACGCCATTGTGGATTGCCTTAAGCGCGTAAATGATCTTCGCGGAATCTTCCTGGGATAAAGCCTGGGCTGTGGTGTCGGAAGCGGTCAGTTCAATACTTAAGCCCGGCTCTAATGCAGCAAATTCCTGCATGATCTCTGCTTTCAGCGTTTCAAAATTAGCCTGGTAGGCCTCAAAATTACCGCAGTAAAAATGGGCCTGCGCTTCTCTTGGGATCGCGTTCCGCAACCCGCCGCCATCAATAGCGATCAATTGAATATCATCCACATCAAGATATAGAAAACGCCCCAGGATCACATTGGCATTGCCTAAGCCTTTATGGATGTCCATACCGGAGTGGCCGCCTTTCAGGCCTTTGATCACGATCTTTGCCGCTTCTCCGATACCTGCTTCCAGTTCATAAGTTTGCGTAGCGGTAACATCAACACCACCGGCGCAGCCTATACTGAAAGCATCGTCTTCTTCTGTGTCTAAATTTAATAATATATCGCCCTGCAGCTGCCCTGGTTGTAAACCTAAAGCGCCGGTCATGCCGGTTTCTTCATCAATAGTGAACAGGGCTTCAATAGCCGGGTGCGGGATGTCCTTTGATTCCAGGATGCTCATGATCGTGGCAACGCCGATGCCGTTATCGGCACCCAGGGTAGTTCCTGCTGCTTTTACCCAGTCGCCTTCAATTTTCATGATGATGCCCTGGGTTTCAAAATCAAAAACGGTATCATTATTTTTCTGGCAGACCATATCCAGGTGTGATTGCAGGATGACCGGTTTACGGTCTTCCATACCCGGAGTGGCAGGCTTTTTAATGATTACATTACCCACCGCATCAACGGTCGTTTCCAGTCCCAGCGATTTTCCGAAGGTAGCCGCGAATTCGATCACGCGTTCTTCTTTTTTGGAAGGGCGGGGAACAGCATTCAATTTGGAAAAATTCTTCCAGATAACCTGTGGTTCTATATTGCTTAAAGGCATAATAATATGTATTATTTATGCTGCCAAAGGTAGGATAAACCCGATAAATACAATGGTTAATTATTGCTCAAATCAAGGCATTTACCTAAGGCAAAATTACCTTTTCAGGAGATGGCGCATAATTAATAGCGTTAATTTTGGGGAATTTTGAGTTATTTTCGTCATCAATATTCAACAATACTTTTTTCCTGTGCTAATAGACGCGGTCACCCTCAAGGATTTATCAGTTTTTAATGGCGAGTTGAATGTCTTCGACTTAATTGATCAGACTACCTCTCACCTTGGTGCAGCCCGTTTAAAACAATATTTGCAAAGACCGCCACAGGATTATAGTAGCCTGATGGATATCCAGGATGCCGTAAAGTATTGGGAGCGGCATGAGGCGGAGTGGGACTCTTCTATTTCAAACGGGACCCTGGTCATGCTGAAAGATTTTTTTGAATCTTCTGATGGCCTGCATTACAAACCCAGTTCCTGGATGTTTTCCGTAGACGCGGCTTTACAGCGTATTTTTAATAAGAATGCTTATTCCCTGTTACAGTTCTCGGTTTTTCACCTGATCGATCTGGCAAAAGGTTTGCAGCAGATACTGAATATTGAAGATGCCCATACCCCGGTACTGGTACAGCAGGCAAGGGCCGTTTTTGAAACTTTCCTGGCACATAAAGCCAGCCGCGAATTGTTGACGCTGGATCGCCAGTCATCCTTAAGGGCCCTGATGCATGCCGGTTATCATGGCCGCAGGCAGTTGAAGACGTTTGTCACGACACTTTTCGAACAGTTTGCCAATATGGATTGCTGGCATGCTATGGCTAAGGCAGGAAAGCAATTAGGGTTCACGATTCCGGAAATAAGCCGGGACGAACAGGTGTCTTTGTCTGCTAAGGGGCTCTTTCACCCGCTATTGAAGAAAGCGGTACCTTATGATATTGAGCTGGGCAAGGATAAACACATGCTTTTCCTGACCGGGGCCAATATGTCGGGGAAAAGTACCTTGTTGCGAAGCCTGGGATTGAGCGCGCTTCTGGCACATATAGGTATGGGAGTGCCCGCCCGGGCATACAGGATCAGCTTCCTGGAAGGTATTATTACAAATATGCAGGTGGAAGATAATATTTTCAAAGGCGAAAGCTACTTCTTCGCTGAAGTACAAAGGATGAAGATCACCGCGCAGAAGATCCGGCAAAGTACGCGGCACTTGGTATTGATGGATGAGCTGTTTAAAGGTACTAATGTGCATGACGCCTATGAGTGCAGTAAGGCTGTTATCCAGCATTTGATCCGCCATAAGCATAACCTGCTGGCTTTGTCTACTCATTTATATGAGCTGTATGATGAGCTGAAGCAGGAGCCGGGCATTGCTTTCCGCTATTGTAATACAAATATTGATGCTACAGGGAATTATACGTTTACCTATGAATTAAAAGAAGGCGTTTCGAATGATAAGATCGGTTTCCTGGTTTTGCAGCATGAAGGGATCCTCGAAATTTTAAAAGCCAATACTTAATTCATTTATAAAACTTACTTTTGCCCTACAATAATCCACAAAGTAGCATGGAATCAATAGTAGTGCACGGTAAGACATTTATACCTTACATTTCCGCTGAGGAAATTCAAGCCAAATGTTTTGAGATCGCAGTTAAGATCAATAACGATTATAAGGATGAAAAGCCTTTGTTCATCGCGATCCTTAACGGCTCTTTCTTATTTGCGGCAGATATGTTTCGCCATATCGACCTTGAAGCGGAAATATCGTTTATCAAACTGGTGTCTTATAAAGGGACTACTTCTACCGGTAACGTAGTTACGGCTATTGGTCTTGACGAGCGCGTAAAGGACCGCCATGTAATTATTATTGAAGATATCCTGGATACGGGAAGAACCCTGTACCAGTTTTTGCCTGAACTATATAATCAGAACCCTAAATCACTTAAAATAGCGACATTGCTGACCAAACCGTCCGCGCGCTTATTTGATGTGCAACCCGATTACCTGGGTTTTGAGATCCCGGATAAATTTGTACTGGGCTATGGCCTGGATTTTGATGGCCTGGGCAGAAATATTCCCAGCATTTATCAATTGCAAGAATAATTAATATTTGGAAAATCTGAACTCCAATTCAATAATATTATTAATTTCACACACAGTAAATTTTAAAAACAAAAAGAATATGAGCGTTCCAGCAAATTTAAAGTACACCAAAGAGCATGAGTGGATAGCTTTAGAGGGTGATGTAGCCACCATTGGTATCACAGATTTCGCACAGAAAGAGTTAGGTGATATCGTATTTGTTGAAGTAGAAACCGTAGGGCAACAATTAGGGGCTAACGAAGTTTTCGGTACAGTAGAAGCTGTTAAAACGGTTTCTGACCTGTATTTACCGGTTGCTGGTACCGTATTGGAGTTAAATGCTGCTTTGGCTTCTGAGCCGGAAGCGGTAAACAACGACCCTTACGGAAACGGTTGGATGATCAAATTAAAAGTAGACAATCCGGAAGATGTAGCAGCATTGTTGGATGCGGAAGCTTATCAGTCCCTGATTGGCTAATAAGAACAGCTTCATGTTGACCATTTTTAATTGGTTACGCGACCATAAAAAAATTGCAGCCTTTTGTTTTTATACATGGGCTGCAATTATTTTTGCAGCCTGTTTATTGCCGGGGAAAGATGTACCCAGCCTGTCTATCTTTCAATATGATAAGCTGATCCACTTCGCCATCTTTGCTTTACTGGCATTTCTTTTCCTGACACTGTTCCATAAGTCCTTGCTTAAAAAAGAAGGCCTGATCGTTTTTCTTTCCTGTACGGCTTATGGCTATTTTGTAGAACTGCTCCAGGGTAGTGGTATTACCGCAGGGCGTAGTTTTGATCATTACGATGCGCTTGCCGATGCAGTAGGTGCCGTACTGGGTATTTTACTGTTCTTTATCCTGAAATTTTTTGGGGATAAAAAAAGAGCCGTTAAAAGCACTCACTAATTACAGCGCGAAAGTAAAACCAAGATTAAATCTTACTATTACCTGGGAATTATTAACTGGTAGCTGGTCATAAAAAGGCGTACCGAGTCCCAGGTCTATAATAAACCGGTTATTGCCCTTGCCCATCCTTACCGCAAATTGGTTATGCACAAAGCCGCCTAGCCTGAAGGACTTGTAATATTCAGGAATATATTCGGGGATAGGATCAACCCCTTCCGCCCGCACGGCTCTTGTCCCGTAAGCATACATAAACTGCATTCCCAGGCCTATGCCATAGCTGACTCTGTTCTTATAGACAGGAAAAAGCTGGAAAGTTGGTGAAAAGGTGGCATACCTGCTTTTTACATCAGGGTACGGCGCTGCCGGTTTCCCTATTTGTGCAAAAATGCCGTGGTAGTAATTAACAGGAAAAGATAGTCCGTATTTTAATTTTTTTCCTGCGACCAGCTCATATCCTGCGCCAAGCCCCCATCCGAAATGCCGGTCTGCAATAGATAAGGGCTGTATTTTGAGAAAGTGCTCTGTTGACCTTGACTTTTTTGCAAAGCCGGTTAAGGAACATAAAGACAGGAGTAGCGTAGTATACAGCCGGTTTTTCATGAACGAGAGGTTTTAAACTAGTAGACGAAGTAGGATCTTATAACCTTAGTTCGTTTTGCCCTGATTTATTGTACCTCCCTGATGATGACAGAGGAGAATTCTTATAAAATGCTTTTTTGTCTATGTATACAAATACATCAGCAAGGGCATTATGATCGCATTAATTACAAATAAGCCGCTATAATCTCCTTTATTGATTCTTGAAAGTATTCCTGCCAACAGAAAATTGAACAGTATTGCGTACAAAAATAAAATGACGATAGAAAAATCCTTTGAAGCTAAGTCTTGTCTAAATAGTAAAGTTATGATGGCAAGATCAATGAATAACAGTAATGCAATGAGTAGTATTTTCCGCTTCATCTCATAAGGCTTTTGTTACCCCGATGATCACGCCAAAGTTACCGCCCTTTGCGGAGTAAGATTGCTCCGGCAGATAAGTCTGGCTGATCGCTCCATCCAGGTAAAGCGCGTTCTTGCAACCCTGCTCTTTAAAAAATAAGGCAAAATCATAGAAATTGATCAAAGACCAGGACATCATAAAAATACAATCACCATTGGGCAGGATACCTACACCGTTCCTGATGTTTACATTTTGTGAGCCTTTGTTGAACGCAGGATTTATGATGCCGTTCATTAATACCATCGGGCCGGATTGGGTGGCGAATCGCACGTTTGCAGCACCGAAGTTTTCCCGCGGTGTAATATGAGCGGTTCCTTTTTCTGTAATAAAAAAGACACCATTAGGCTTCATATAGAAGTTGCCGCTGCCATTCGCCTTATTCAACTTACGCAGCGTTTTGCTGTTTTCAATATATAGCCCTAATGGACTATTGTCCTCCATAAACATACCGCCGTTCATGGCGAAAACCAACCGTTGCTTGTGCTTTACAGAAAGCCATTGATCCAGGGAGTCGAAATGCCTGAAGATATGCCCGTCTTCGGCTTTCCAGAACATTTTTACATCAGCAGGCTTACAGGTGAAAACCAGGAATTTTTCTTCCCCGGGAAATGCTGTTGGAGGAGCGTCACGCTTTGTGGCAGGTCCAGGCTGCTCAACCGGGGTGTCTGAACCTGAAGGCTTACAGCCTGTTACAACCGCGATACAAAGAAGCAGCCACCAATATTTCATGATACTTAGCTTTGGATGAACTGTTGTTTAACAATCTCCGGCTTAGCTTTTTTCCCCTTGATACGCGCCTCTTTGATCAGGTTAAACGTATGCGCCGCTTTGGTTTTACGGATACCTACAAACGTATGGTAATCTTTTGATTCAATAATGCCGATATCCTCTTTTTTGAGTTCTCCTACATTCGATAAAAAGCCGACCACATCAATTTTGTTCACCTTGTCTTTTTTTCCTAAAGGAATATAGAGGGTAACCCATTTCGGTTTTTCCGGAATCTCAAAAGGGGGTTGGAGGGTGATTTCAGGTATTGTTTCCCCCGATAAGTATTCCGGTAAATATTCTTCCGGCCCGATCAATAAGATCGCGGTACCACTGGCCTCCATTCTTGCCGTACGGCCATTCCGGTGCGTATAGGCATCTTCAGAAACCGGTAAATGATAGTGGATGATATACCTTATGTGGGGAATGTCCAGCCCACGTGCCGCCAGGTCTGTAGTGACCAGTATAAAAGTACTGCCATTGCGGAACTTGCTGAGCGCCGCATCCCGGTCTCTTTGTTCCATAGCGCCATGATAATATTCATTGGTAATGCCTCTTTGCCAGAGGTGATAGCTCAGGCGCTCTACAGATTCCCTGTGGTTACAGAAAATGATCATAGGGCGGGCGCCTAATTGACAAACCAGGTTCACTAAAGTCTGGGCCTTATCTTTATCATCACTTTTTAACTGCTGAATGCTTAACGCTTCGGGTTTATTATCGTCAGTTATGTAGCTGAGCACTTTGGGTTCGGTTAAGCCGATGAATTCAGGTACCTCAACCGCTGCGGTTGCCGAAGTGAGCATGCGTCTTTCTACATTCGGCAGGTGATCCGTAATAAACTGGATCTCCTCCTGGAAGCCTAATTCCAGTGTTTTGTCAAACTCATCAAATACTAAATAAGTGATGCCGGAAGTAGCAATATTCTGCCTGCGGATATGGTCGCCTAAACGGCCGGGTGTGCCCACAATAATATAAGGCGCTTCTACCAGTTCATTTTCTTCAATTTCTCTTTTATGGCCCCCATAACAACAGGTTATTTTTATGCCGGTACGCATGGATTTAAACACCTTCTCGATCTGCATAGCCAGCTCCCGAGAAGGGACTACGATAAGGGCCTGGGTAGATTTTTCCGAAGTGTTTAAAGATTTGAGGATAGGGATTAAAAAAGCAAGCGTTTTCCCGGAACCAGTAGCGGAAAGCAGTTTTACATTTTTATGCTGTTCGGCAGCTTCAATAGCCTCTTGTTGCATTTGATTTAAAGACTCAAAACCGAGTACTGAAAGTATATCCGATAGGTTAAATGAAAAACTCATAATTGTTTTTTAATGTGTTTGCAAAGCTAATACTTACTCGCTAGGTTACCGTAAATTTATTTTAGTCCTCGTTATTTCGCCCTCATATGATCTATAATCATCGCGATAATTTTATTGTTGGCATATCGAAATTTAGAAGTGGAACAGCTGATTGCATAAAAAAACTTTTCAGGCCCCGGAAAGGCTTGAAAAGTTTTTAAGTAAACAGGAAAGCAGTTATAGCCCTGTGCAAACAAGAGGTTTGCGCAGGGCTATAACTGCTTTATCTGGAGATAACCAGCTTTGCCGTATATATTTCTTTAGAATGTATCTTTAGGATATAGGTACCTACAGGCAGTGATTGATTGAAAAAAGAATATTTATTATTGTTTACATTCTTAGTTTGATAGATCATTCTGCCCTGCATATCCAGTACATCTATTTGTGTTATAGGATAAGGCGACTCAATGATGCTGTTGCCATTTGACTGGGTAGGGTTAGGATAAACATTGACCATATTCTTCCCGGCCTCTGCATCTCGATCGGTAACCTGCCGTATTTTTACCATCTTCGAATAATTTTCGGTACCATCTATGGTCATTTTTAAACGGTAGTAATTATTACCAGTTACCGCATGTTGATACAGGTAACTGTATTTTCCATTTAATGCTCCGTTAACCGGTGTCGTGTAAAGGTCCGTATTGAAATTTTTGCCATCCTTGCTGTATTGCAGGGTGTACTGCTCCCCGGGAGCTTCATTAACGACGGTCCAGCTGAGCAGGTGTGCCCTGGCATCTTCCAGGCGCCCGGAGAAGTCCAGCAGGTGATCCGGTAAAGGAACACCCGGGATCATTTCGAAATGCACCCTGTTGGATACCTCTGTATAAGAGTCGTTCGTCAACATCACAAGGTAATAATTACCCACGGTCTGTGGCATATTAAGTACTGGTATATCCTTAGTGCCGGAGGTATGCCCGTCGAAGTAGGTATAGCTAATGAATTCGCTGCTTGGTTGAGTGACGGTGTCCCTATATATACCTAACCAATCCTTGGTAAGCCCGGGTGCGTCCATCCACGAGGTCGTAATATATTCACCCAGGTAAAATTGATGAGGGGCTGCGCCTGCAATAGATAATGTGGTAATACTGTCGCCAACAGAAAAATAGATGCGTTCTGAAGCTTCGGCATACTGATCCTGTAAAAAATAGGAAGCAAAATAATAACCTTTAGCCAGCCCGTTGGCATTAAAAACACCGCCGGTTGTATTCCTTACATAATCCCATTTAGTAGAGGTAGTGCCTCCGCCCGGTACATCACTAATTTTGTATACCCCGATCCAGTCATTGGTCAAATTAGGTGCATTACTGAAATGTATAGGAACAGTAACCCCAAGATCAAAATTATAAGTTGTCGTACTTAATACGGGTATGGGGCCATAATAAAAAGGAACTTTTGGCGTGATCTGCGTATAACCGCCATTGCCAAAATAAGCTGCATAGTATTCTCCTGGCTGCACACTGGCCGGAAGTGTAAAGCTTAAAATGCCATTGGCACTGCCGGTATTTTGCCATACAATAGACGGGGAGCCGGACCCGGGTGTCTGGCCTTTTTTGTAAATACCTATCCATGCGTTCGGATCTGCAGAGCCGTTAGTAAAAGTGACCTGGACTGTACGGCTGCTATATCTGCTGCTGTCCAGGGAAAGTGCAGGATTAAAAACGACACTGTTATACACCTTAAAAGAGTCTGTAACAGACCAGGCTGACCAGGACTGGTTGCGGTCGCGATACCGGGTACGCACATAATGCCAGCCATTACCCACGGATCCGGCCGGCAAAGTATATTGGGTTATATCTACCCCCGCATTCTGATCAACCGATAAGGCACATTCATACTGCCCCTGTGGCCGGCCGTATAAATCTTCAAAATTGCGGAAACTCCTTTTTTCGATGACATTGAAATTACGGGTCGCACTGATCTGAAACTCTGTAGAATTCAGTAATTCATTACCTGTTGATGCAAAAGGGGAACCCTGGATCGTTACCGGTAACTGCAGAGAATCCGGGAAAACGTTAGAGATTTCAGGTGTTGCTGGCGGCGGTACATTTTTATAACGGTGAAAGGAGTCGATCAATATGTTGTCCTGCCAATCTATTTCGGTATCATCAGAGCTGGCGGTTTTGACCTTCTTTCCTCCGATGGAATAGGTGTAGACATCGGCTTTATCATTAGCCATATCTACTTCTACCAATTGATAAGCCCAGTTGGCGATTGTTTTTTGTACATCTTCGGCATTTGCCTCCTCGGCCGTGTTGCCCCAATATTGATCCCAGGCTGTACCACCGGAAATAATATGGTATGCCGGCGCCTCCATAAACTGTCCGCGGGCATAAAGGTGATGATGCGCTCCTACATTCAACAGGAACTTGGGTGAAGTCATGCAGTAAGGAATGAGCTGATCCCTTAGCCAGGGAGAAACATCGGATACATATTGCTCTGCTCTATATGGCCGGTGCCCGATAGTGATGATCCATTTGACAGTAGGGTCGGCGTTGGCCGTATCCACTACTTTCTTTGCCCAGTTAAGCTGTGCTGTATTAACCGCATCAGTATTGGTATAAATTACGACTACATTACCTGCCTGAAAAGAATAGTATCCTTCCTGACCGGAATAAATCCCTTTGTAATGCATACTATCTAATACAAAATGCTCATAATAGGTACGGATACCTTCCGGCTGATAGGTTTCATGATTACCTACAGCGGTCTGTATCGGTAAAACCCCGGACAGGTATCTCGATTTTTTAAGATGCAGGTTTTCATAATGATCCAGGCTGCCGTTATCTACCTGGTCGCCCAGGTTCAGGATAAAGGAAACAGAATCATTAAAATGAGGGCCATATAGTTCTGTCATTTTTCTTTTGGCCGCTAACATCAAACTGTCGTACCGGAACGAGTTCCGGAGTTGGTTGTCGCCGATGATCAGGAACCTTAACTTGCCACTTGCATTAGGTGCCATGCCTGGTTGAGGTAAGGTATGGAAAGAGTGTACAGCACTGGAGTCATTATCACTGACTACCCGGTAATAATACTTTGTAGCGGGCTGCAAGCCTCTTAGCTTTATGGTATTATAAAAATAATTGTTGCTGTATCCGGCTCCCGTAATTAAATTACATACCCCTGTTGTCGTATTATTTAAGCTGTTTTCAGCTAAGCCGTAACGGACAATAGGATTGTTTACTGTGGTACTGGTTTTCCAGTTAACCACGATACCCGTAGATTGAATGGCCTGTAGATAGGGATCAATGTTTTGGGCATGAAGTGTTCTTATTGTAGTGAACAGGTTGCATAGCAACAATGCTGCGCAGAGAAAAAATCTTGTCATAAATAATGCTCAATTTTGCGCGGCGAAATTGGGTATATCGTATTATGGCAACATTTTCTGCATGTTATTAAATGGTTAACCTGTCTTGGAGTATCAGCAGGTTGGGTGAAGAAGAAGTTCCAGGCCTGAAAATAAAAAAACAGTAGCCGTCAATGACCTGCTACTGTTTAATGATATATGTTTACCTGATTTTTTTAGTTCGGTGTCTTATTTTTTAGCCGCAAGTTCTTTTACTTTTTCATAAAGAATGTCTTCACCACCTTCTTCATAACCGGTATGCATCAAAGCGATCTTGCCTTCCTGGTCAACGATAAGTGTAAAGGGTACATTCTGAAAATTCAGAGAGCGTTTCAGGTCTGAATTGGGGTCCTGGAAAACCGGGAAGTTCCAACCCTGTGATTTAGCATAAGAACGTACTTGTGCCGTAGCGCGGGCATCATCCATAGATACGGTCATATAGTTGAATTCAGGAGTCTCCTTTTGCCAATCCGCCAGTTTACCCTTGATATTTTTGATTTCTTTTTTACAGGGAATACACCAGGTTGCCCAGAAACTGATCAGCGTTATTTTTCCTTTTTCTACTGTCTGGTTGAACGCAATGGAGGTACCATTAAGATCCTTTACTGAAGTAGCAGGTAAAGCAGATTGTTGCGCCTGTACCTGGAAGGCTAATACTAAACCAGTTATGAATGCGGCTACTTTTTTCATAATTATATATTGTTTTCTATTTTGTTGACCTTTTAAAAAAATAAGACCAAATGTACTTAAAAAGATTTACTTTAGCTTGTTAAAATATCAAATTTAATATTTGAAAGGGTTCCTGTTTAGACAATATTTTTGAAGCAGGGTTTAAAATAAATGTGTTAAAATAAATTGTTATTCAATTAACGAATGAAAGCATTATCTCTATTATTTATTGCATCTGTAGGTGCCGCATCTGTGACTTATGGCCAAGGTCTGCTACCCGGTAAAATTTCCGGAGACCTGATGACCAATATGAATTTTTTCAGCAGAGATACGACGATTAAGGCATCGGATAACCCGATGTATGATAATTTGTTAAGCGGGGGTGAGGCCTGGCTGGGCTTGCGTTATTCCCAGGAAGGCTTTGACGCGTTCGTGCGTATGGATGTATTTAATAATTCTAACCTGCTGGTACCTACGCAGCCTACTACTGGTTTTGGTATCGGGGCATGGGGGATTTCAAAAGATATTCAGAAGTTAAATATAACGGGTGGTTATATCTATGACCAGATCGGTAGCGGAAGTATTTTCAGGGCTTACGAGGACCGCGGCTTACTGATCGATAATGCTTTGGTGGGCCTGCGTTTAAAATACCAGATCAACGACAATCTTACTGTAAAAGCCTTTACCGGGCAGCAGAAATTCCTGTTTGAGCGTTATAAGCCAATCATCAAAGGATTGAGTGTAGACGGTAATTATAATATAAAAAATAAAGTATTCCTGAACCCCGGCTTTGGTGTTGTGAACCGTACGCTGGACAAGGCCAGCCTGGATGCGGTGGTGACCCGGACCAATGGTCTACCCCTGGAGGACAGGAGAGAAGCTAAATATAATATGTATGCCGGCTCGGTTTATAATACCTTATCCGTAGGCGGTTTCTCCTGGTATGTTGAAGGTGCGCTGAAGTCAGAGGAGGCCTATAATAATTACACAGGCGATCTGGAATATAATCCCGGTTCCTTCCTGTATACGACCCTGGGCTATGCTATGGAAGGTTTAGCGGTCAACTTTACCGGCAAACGTACACAGAATTTTGTAATGCGGACCTCGCCGTCTGAAAGCGCCAATTTAGGTATGTTAGGCTGGCAGCCGCTTGTAGCGCAGATCAGGCCGCAAAGACTGATCGCGCGTTATATGCCACAGTCACTGGACTGGAGCGAGCTGGCCCTGAACGGTAATGTAATGTATGTGCCTAATGATGATTATGATTTTAATGTAAGCTATACGCATATTAATAAACTGGATAATGAAAAGCTGTACCGTGAAGCTTATTTTGAAACAAACATCCGGAGTCTGAAGGATATCAGGCTGACCTTGGGCCTGCACTACATGGAATATAACCAGGAGTACTATCAATTCAAGCCGGGAGTACCTATGGTAGTTGCCTGGACGCCATTTGCAGAGTTCGTGTATAAGCTATCACCCAAACAGTCCATCTCGGTACAGGCACAATATATGGATACCAAACAGGATTTCGGTAGCTGGGCATTCTTACAGTTGGAATACGCGATCGCTCCGAAATGGTCCTTTGCCGTTTCTGATATGTATAATGTGAAACCTGCCCATGCCGGCGATGACGGCCAGCACTATTACAACTTCTTCCTGGCTCATACAAGAGGACCAAACCGCTTCTCTGCTGCCTGGGTTAAGCAGGTGGAAGGGATCAACTGTACCGGTGGGGTATGTCGTTATGAACCTGCTTTTAACGGGTTGAAAGTGATGATCACATCAACCTTCTAAAATAGAGCTGAATTTAAAAGATAGGCCGTCATTATGAATAATGACGGCCTATCTTTTTTTACCAACTTAAAAAAAAATTAACTAAAGGAATATGCGGTAAAACGCAATGCTATATTATCTTTGTCCCGATGAGGATACTGATTGCCATATTTTTCTTTTTACTACTGTCCACACAGCTGATACCTGTGAAGGAAGTAGGCAAGAACTTATGGAGTCAGACGATGGCGGAAGAGGAAGTTACTCCTCAAAACCTGGTGCATAAACTGCAACCCATCAACCGGTTATGGTACCTTGATTTTACCACTTCTACCGACCAGTTTGATCGAAAAAACCAGCAATCCTTTATAATTGTTGATGAAGCGCTGATCAAGTGTTTTCATCTGGAAGTACTCACACAGCCTCCCAATTTCCTTTCCCTGGCTTAGGCCTTACTTTGCTCTGCAATTGTCTTGATTTTCATGTATGCCGATGTATAGATATTTAGGTAGTACAAGAGACGTTGAAGAATTTTATTTATTGATGAACAGATTATAGGATACCAAACAGCATTATTGTATGGCTGTTCCTGGTGTATTCCTGTAATACTGCTCTATACTCAATTTTTCTACAAACACTTTATTCAGACCTAAAAAAATGACTCATAAAAAGTCCTTATTCTCTTATGCCAAGAATGATTTCCTGGCAGGATTAATTGTATTCCTGATCGCGCTTCCCCTTTGTCTTGGTATTGCCCAGGCCTCGGGAGCCCCCCTGTTTTCCGGTATCGTTGCCGGTGTGATAGGAGGTATTATTATCGGTATTTTAAGTAAAAGCACGTTCAGTGTAAGTGGCCCGGCAGCGGGTTTGGTATCTATTGTCGTTGGAGCGCTTACTGAATTGGGCGCCTTCGAGATTTTCCTCTGCGCAGTAATGCTGGCCGGCGCTTTTCAACTTTTACTGGGCATTATAAAAGCCGGTACGTTTGCCAATTTTTTCCCTTCCAGCGTTATTGAAGGTATGCTGGCGGGTATCGGTCTCACGATCATCTATAAGCAATTGCGGGACGCGGTTGGTTATAATGACGGTAGAGTAGGAATGCTGGACGGCGAGCGCGGCATGGACTTTGATCTATTGACGGGTGTCCTGAACAATATACATTGGGGCGCTGTAGTTATTACCTTAGTTTGTCTTGGTATTTTAATTTTATGGAGCACCAGGCCTTTCCGTAAGCTGCAAATGATACCGGCGGGCCTCATTGTTGTGATTGTGGGCACCTTGTTGAATGTATTGTTTAATAAAACAAGCGGTATGCTGCATTTAGATGAAGAGTACCTGGTGCAACTTGAAGTGCCGACTTCTGCGGAAGCCTTCTTCGCCCAGTTTACCCTTCCGGATTTCAGTGGCTTTGCCAACCCGGCCGTATGGAAATATGGACTGATCATCGCGGTAGTGGCTTCTATTGAAACCTTATTGTGTATCGAAGCTACCGACAAAATGGACCCTTTAAAGCGTAATACTTCGGGTAATAAAGAACTGATCGCACAGGGGGTCGGCAATATGGCCAGCGGCCTTATCGGAGGTTTACCGATTACTTCAGTAATCGTTCGCTCCAGTGCGAATATTAATGCGGGAGCAAAATCCAAGTTGTCTACGATAGTGCATGGGGTCCTTTTATTTGGTTGCGTGGCTACTATCCCGATGGTATTGAACATGATCCCTAAATCAGCATTGGCGGCGATATTGATCTTTACCGGTTATCGCCTGGCACGCCCGGCCATATTTGTACATATGTACCATGTTGGCAGGACAGAGTTTATCCCATTTGTAGTTACAGCGGTAGCGGTTGCATTGCCGTTCTTAGGTTTACTGAACGGGGTAGGATTGGGTATGGTCATCAGTATATTTTACCTCTTACGTGCCAATACCAGGATCCCGTATTATTACAAAAGGATCCAGGCCAAAGACCAGGACCTGATTACATTGGAGCTGGCGCAGGAGGTTTCCTTCCTGAACAAAGGCAGCATTAAGAAAACACTGGATAATTTCCCTGAAGGCAGCACGATCGTAATTGATGCTACTAATTCTGAATACATTGATTATGACGTACTGGAGGAGATCAGGGAATTCTATACGGTAAAAGCACCGAGTAAGAATATAACAGTTTCCCTGGTTGGTTTCAGGAATGAGTATCAAATTCCTTCCGGATCAAGTGTACGCGTTACGATGGACAAACTAGAGCAGAGTAAAGATGCTAAAAAATGGGCCGGGAATCACAGTAAATTATTAAAAGAGCTTGAATCATAATTCAGGTATCCGGGTTGCTGGTCTAAACCCCTTTATTTAATTTATTTAAAACAAATTTTAATGTTACAAAAGTATAACAACGACTTAAACTCAATTACAGCACAAGACGCATTACAGATTTTACTGGATGGCAACAAGCGCTTTACGAACGGAATTAGTGTAAATAAGGACTTACTGAGCAAAGTCGAGCTGACCGGTAACAGTCAAAAACCCTTCGCTGCTATCTTAAGTTGTATGGACTCCCGTGCGCCTGTTGAAATCATCTTCGATCAGGGCATCGGTGATGTGTTCAGCGTGAGAATGGCGGGTAATGTTACTTCTGAGAACGTATTGGGTTCCCTTGAATATGCTACGGGTGTAGTCGGTTCTAAATTATTGATGGTCCTGGGGCACACGAACTGTGGTGCGGTTAAAGGTGCTATTGATAAGGTAGAATTAGGTAACCTGACCCAATTGTTGGAAAAAATCCGCCCCGCGGTAAAAGAGGCGTGTACAGATGGTAAAGACTGTGCCAGCTCCGATAAAGAATATGTGAATACGGTTGCAGCATTAAATGTGCACAATGCCAAACAATCTATTTTGGACCAAAGCCCGATCATTAAGGATTTAGTGAAGGAAGGAAAAGTATTATTGGTTGGGGCCATGTATGATGTAGAAAAAGGAGAAGTGACTGTGCTGGATTCTAAGTTCAGCATATAAGCATTATATTACTTTGTGAGCAGGCGGCCGACCGGAAGGTCGGCCGCCTGCTCATTTTCAGCTATTTGCAGGTCGGTATTGACCGGTACTTTACGGAAGAAGACTTTTGTTATCGGATATTAATGACTAACTTTGTCACACTTTTGTCCTGATTCCTTGTAATCTTCTATGGCTTCGTTTCAACATCATGATCTAGATCCTAAATGCAGCAGGTGTTCTGAGCGCTTTACAAATGTTTTTTGTAGAGCTAAATATGATGCCCTGCAGGATATAGAAAAAGAAAAGATCTGCAGCTTTTACAAGAAAGGAGAAGTCATTTTTAAAGAGGGTGCCCGGCCATTTGGTATCTTTTGCCTGAACAGGGGAAAGATCAAACTGGTAAAAACAGGTGATGACGGCCGAGAGCATATTGTACGCCTGGTACGTCCCGGAGATCCCCTGGGCTACCGTTCCTTATTAAGCGGGGATAAATATAATGCCAGCGCGATCGCTATCGAGGACAGCGGCGTCTGTTTTATCCCGAAAGAATTATTTATTGGCATTTTGGCTAAAGATAGCGACCTGACCTTTGAAATGCTGAGGCTGCTTTCTGAGGACCTTAAAAAAGCAGAGCTCCAGCTGACCCATTTAGCCCAGAAGCCGGTCCGGGAAAGGGTAGCGGAAGCATTATTGTTTATTAAAGAAACTTATGGCTTCGAAAGCGATGGCATGACCATCAACGCTTCTTTCAGCCGGGAAGATATTGCCAATATTGTAGGTACCGCTACCGAAACGGCCATACGCCTGCTTTCAGAGCTCAATAAAGATGGCATCATCAAATTAAGCGGTAAGAAGATCAGCATCCTGGATCTGGAGAAGCTGATCAAGGTCGCCAATGTATTTGATTAATTATTCCCTCTCTTTTCCGGAAACATGATAAAAATCATATTCCGGGTTTTCATTCATCATATTTTTATCTCCCGATTCCTGTGAATTTTGTACCTGATCAAATCTGGTTTCAAAAACAACATCGAATGGAGGGCTTTCACACTTTATCCGTCACTACTGCATCAGGGCTTAAAGAGCTGATGATACTGATACTTTCTGAATCTTATCCGCAGGTATTTCACTGTGGTGACGCTGTAATTGCCGCTGCAGGAGAGCTGGAGCAAAGTGATGATACCCGTTTGTTGAAAAGCTATATGGATGGTATTTATAATGCGATTGAACGCCTTTTTTACAAAGAAAAGATTGTACTGTTCCCCTACCTGGAAAAACATTTTACCCCGGATGGTAAAAACCGGACCGTTGCTGCAATAAATGCTTCAATAGAAGAAGGACAGCGGGCTTCCAAAATGGTCCGGTCTTTTAAAGCAGAGCTCATAGGTGCCGGACCGGAAACAAAAAATATAGTAATGGAAGCGCAGATGTTAGCCGCTTTTCAAGCATTCGAACAATCCTGGAAAGTCCTTTGTTATCAGAGAATGCAGTTATTTGCCTGCTTTGCTTTCTGATCAAAAACTAAAGTTTAAAACAATGGTGGAAGATAAGCTAATAGCGACCTGTTATCACTGCGGGGATGAATGCGATACAGAATCTCTGAGGGTAGCGGATAAATCTTTTTGTTGTAATGGCTGTATGAATGTTTACCAGTTGCTGCATCAGAATGAACTGGAGGATTATTATTGCCTGAACCAGGCCCCCGGTCAGAAAATAAAATCTGTTCCGCTTGAAAAATTTGCTTTCCTGGAGGAGGCAACTGTTATTCAAAAGCTATTATTATTCCGCAATGAACAACAGGCACAGGTTTCTTTTTATTTGCCGCAAATGTATTGCAGCTCCTGCCTCTGGCTCCTGGAGCACCTTTCAGAGCTGGATAAAAATATCATTGGCAGCCAGGTGAACTTCAATACCAAAACCCTTAAGGTTACCTTCCAGATTGAACACTTATCACTGCGGGCATTGGCAGAGCTATTGGCCAGGATCGGCTACGAGCCTGTGATCGATATCTATGAAGATAAAGCCGAAAAAGATAAATACAATTCAAAAAGAGCTTACCTGAAACTGGGCATTACCGGCTTTTGTTTTGCCAATATTATGCTGATCGCATTCCCGGAATACCTGGGCCTGGACCCGGAAGCACAACCCGGGCTTGCCTTGTTTTTTAAGATCGCTAACGTACTTCTGGCGCTACCTGTAGTGTTTTATGGCGCCAGGGAGTTTTTTGTCAATGCCTGGTACAGCTACCGGCAACGCTACCTCAATATTGACGCGCCGATCGCCCTTGCGGTGGCGGTCACTTTCGGCAGGAGTTTATATGAAGTGTGGAGCAATACCGGTGCCGGTTATTTTGATAGCATGTCGGGGATCGTCTTTTTTATGCTGCTGGGACGTACGCTGCAAAACCGTAGCTATACCACACTTCGCTTTAACCGGGATTATAAGTCCTATTTCCCCGTTGCGGTAAGCCGGATAGAAGATGGAAAGAAAGCCCTGATCAAACTTGAAGAGATCGGGGTGAATGATGTTTTATTGATCCATCACCAGGAAGTGATTCCTACCGATTGTTTATTATCTAAAGGGAAAGCTAAGATTGACTATAGTTTTGTGACGGGCGAAGATAAGGCCGAATGGATCGATAAAGGTGCTGTGATCTATGCAGGGGGCCGCAATGCCGGGAGTGCGATAGAAGTATTGACCGTAAAGCCATTCAGTCAAAACAGTTTTACCCAGCTTTGGAATAGTAGTGTATTTCAAAAACAAACGGATGATAAAGAGAGTCGCATTACCCTGATCAGCAAATATTTCTCCCTGGCGGTTTTATTGATATCCCTGGTTACTTTTATCGCCTGGCAATTTGTGGAACCTGCTGTCGCCTGGAAAGCGGCTACGGCAGTGCTTATCGTGGCTTGCCCCTGTTCCTTATTGCTGACCTCTTCATTCACTAACGGCTATCTCTTAGAGCGGCTGGCACGTGTAGGTTGTTACCTGAAAAATGCCCGGGTGCTGGAGCAGATGACCCGGATACAGCACATAGCTTTTGATAAAACGGGTACCCTGACCGCAGCGAACGCATCCGGATTGAAGATAGACAAAATGACTTTGGAAGGGGAAGAACTGGACGCGGTACTATATGCGCTGGCTCAAAGCCTGCATCCCTTAAGTCGTGCGATCGTGCAACATTACCAATACCAGGATAACAGCTACAGAGCCGTAAATATTAAAGAAATCCCCGGTGCAGGTATCGAGGCCTGGGCTGATGATAAGCATTATAAGATCGGTAATGGACTGTTTGCAAAAGGTACCGCTGAAGTAGACAACAATAATACACGTGTCTATGTTACGGTTGATGGCATACTTAAAGCGCAGTATTCGTTTGAGGTAGCATTAATACCGGGTGCTGAAGTCCTTATCAAAAAACTTTCGGCTGAATACGAGCTTTCCTTATTGAGTGGTGATAACGACGCTTCCCGTCAATACCTGGAAGGGGTATTTGGTAAGACAAGCAAGTTAAGCTATAAAATGAAGCCTGCAGACAAACTGCATTATATTAGCCGGATACAGGAATCCGGTACCCAAGTGATGATGGTAGGTGACGGGCTTAATGATGCGGGTGCTTTACAGCAAAGTGATGTGGGTGTAGCGGTAGTGAAAAGCGCCTTTGCTTTCAGTCCGGCTTGTGATGTGATCATGGAGGCGGAAAAACTCAGGTTCCTGCCGCAATTTATAGCCTGGGCTAAGGGAGGGAAACGATTGATTACTGCCGGCTTTATCTATTCGCTGCTATTTAATATTATAGGTCTTGGATTTGCGGTTACAGGTAATCTGTCGCCACTTGTTGCTGCCATATTGATGCCCTCGTCTTCGCTTGGGATCATATTGATCGCTTACCTGGGAGTGCGTCATAGGGCCCGGCTGGATGCGTAAGCCGGATTCATGTTACGGGCAGACAAAAAGATGACAAAAATCATATTTAGGTCTAATGCCCGACATGAAATATCAACCTTGTTAAAATGAACTTTGCAGCTAAATATAAAGGTTATGGGTATCGTTATTTTTCTCCTGAGTGTTTCGCTCCTGGTTGCCATATTCTTCTTATGCGTATATGTTTGGGGCGTTAAGTCCGGCCAGTTTGACGATGACTATTCCCCGGCGCACCGGATCTTCTTCGATGATAAAATTGAACCTAAAAGCAAAAACAAATAATAAACAACAAAGATTATGATTCAGAAAGAACAGTTCTTTTATGACAACAAGATCGTGAAGCAATTTGGTATTGCGACCATGGTTTGGGGAATTGTCGGTATGCTGGTCGGGGTAATTATTGCCTTACAGCTTGCTTTTCCATCTTTAAACCTGGGTATTCCTTATACCACTTTCGGTCGTTTAAGGCCCATTCATACTAATGCCGTGATCTTCGCTTTCGTGGGTAACGCGGTGTTTGCCGGTGCTTATTACATTTTTCAAAGAGTACTTAAAGCCCGGATGTACAGTGACCTGTTGAGTAAGATTCATCTTTGGGGCTGGCAGTTGATCATCGTTGCCGGGGCTATTTCCCTGGCCCTGGGCTATACTACCAGTAAAGAATATGCAGAGCTGGAATGGCCTATTGATATTGCGATTACGCTGATCTGGGTCGTATTCGGTATCAATATGATGGGCACTATGATCAAACGCAGGGAGCGGCATATGTACGTGGCGATCTGGTTCTTTATCGGTACCTGGGTAGCGGTAGCGATGTTGCATATCGTCAATTCTTTTGCTTTACCTTATAGCTGGTTTGGTTCCTATAGCGCTTTCGCAGGTGTTCAGGATGCATTGGTACAATGGTGGTACGGCCATAATGCCGTAGCCTTTTTCCTGACCACACCTTTCCTGGGCCTGATGTACTACTTTGTGCCTAAGGCGGCTAACCGCCCGGTATATTCCTATCGCTGGAGTATCATTCACTTCTGGGCTTTGATCTTTATTTATATCTGGGCTGGTCCGCACCATCTTTTATACACTGCCTTGCCGGGATGGGCACAGGCTTTGGGTACCGTGTTCAGTATTATGCTGATCCTGCCGAGCTGGGGCGGTATGCTGAATGGCCTGTTCACTATACGCGGCGCCTGGGATAAGGTAAAAGAGGATCCGATCCTGAAAATGTTCATCGTGGCCCTGACCTGTTACGGTATGGCTACTTTAGAAGGCCCTTTATTATCTATTAAATCACTGAATGCTATTTCTCACTATACCGACTGGACTGTAGCCCATGTGCATATCGGCGCTTTAGGCTTCAATGGCTTCCTGGTATTCGGTATGTTGTATTACATGATCCCTAAAATGTGGCATACGGACCTGTATTCAAAGAAAATGGCGAATACACATTTCCTTATCGGAACGGTTGGTATCTTATTATATGCCATTCCATTGTATTGGGCGGCATTCACTCAAAGCTTGATGTGGAAACAGTTTACAGAATCCGGTCAGTTAAAATACCAGTTCCTGGAAACCGTAACGCATATTGTGCCGGCCTATATGATCCGTGCATTTGGTGGCGCATTATACTTATTCGGTGCGAGCATGGCGGTGTATAACCTGGCTAAAACAATGAAGAAAGGTTCCTTCGTAGCCAATGAGGCAGCATCTGCGGTGCCATTCAGGTCCATACCGGTGCCCGAGCAGGAAGGGCATAAAGTACATTGGCATACCCGCCTTATTGAACGCCGCCCGGTAACGCTTACTATATTGAGCCTTGTGGCGGTAGCTATAGGTGGCCTGGTGGAATTAACCCCTTCTTTACTGGTAGATAAAGATGTCCCGGTGATCTCTGTAGTGAAACCGTATACGCCATTAGAATTAGCGGGAAGAGATATCTATGTACGTGAAGGCTGTTATAACTGCCACTCACAAATGGTAAGACCTTTCCGGGATGAGATCGCACGTTACGGTGAATACTCCAAAGCAGGTGAGTTCATCTACGACCGGCCTTTCCAATGGGGTAGTAAACGTACCGGTCCGGACCTGCACCGGGTAGGGGGTAAATACTCCGATTCCTGGCACTATGCGCATATGGACAATCCACAGGAAATTTCTCCGGGCTCTATTATGCCGGCTTATCCATGGTTGCTGGAGAATAAGGCCAATACCAGCTTATTGCCGAATAAAATAAGAACACTAAAAAAACTGGGCGTGCCTTACCCTGAAGGATATGACGAAGTGGCGATTACTGAATACGAAAAACAGGCTAAGCAAATCACAGATAAGTTAAAAGCGGAAAAGATCAAAGGCGCGACAGCGGATAAAGAGATCATTGCCCTGATCGCGTATATGCAACGCCTGGGTACAGATATAAAACAGCTGGATAAAGAAAAGATAACTGCATCCGCCGAGTAATATTTTTCTATGTTATTAAAATTTAAAAGCACAGAACATGAAATTTAAAAACTATCTCACCGAGATCGATAATGTAGCCATATTTCCGATTATTTCTCTTGTGATTTTCGTAACCATATTTGCTGTTGCCGCTATATATGCTTTTTCCGCGGACAAAAAGAAGATGAAGGATAATGCCAATATCCCTTTGAACTAAAAACAAAAACAAATGAATTCAATTTATAGAAAACTCTTATTCTGTTCGGGTATATTATTCAGTATCCCTGGCTTAAGTTTCGCCCTTAGTAAAGCACCACCTGTTGAAACACCTGCTACCGGGGCATACGATACCATCAGGTATGTATTGTTTGGCTTTGCGGTCTTATTACTGTTTGTCATCATTGCATTAGGCTATGCGATCAAGGCTTCTTTACAGATAAAAAGGAAGCAGTTGCTAAAAAAGAATCAGGTGCCAAAAGCGCTGGGGATATTGTTTTTAAGCCTGGGCCTTGTTGCAGCGCAGCCAGCCCTTGCGGTGGATACAGTCGCTAAGGAAGTTACAGCCGAAGTGCCTGGATTTTGGGCTAATCTTTTCAACACCGCACCGAATGATATGCTAATCACCATCCTGGTTATCCTGGTAGAGTTGATGGTAATATTTGTTTTGGTAAGAGTACAGATCAAGCTCTTAAAAGAAAAAACAATAGAGGTGTCAAAACCTGTGGTTGAAAGCTTTTCCTGGGCCCGATTACTCGAAAAATTGGGTGCCAATAAAGCTACGGATGATGTGGCCAGCCTGGACCTAAATCATGAATATGACGGTATCAGGGAGCTGGATAACAATATTCCCAAATGGTGGCAACTGGCCTTCGGTGGTACCGTAGTGATTGGTATGATTTATCTCTTCAGGATGTTTGTAACGGGTAGTTTACCCGATCAGATCTCTGAACTTCATGAGGATCAACGCATCGCTGCAATCAAAATAGCGGAGTATTTGAAAAACTCTGCAAATAATGTAGATGAAAATTCTGTAGTCATGTTGGATGCAGGAGGTATTGCACAGGGTAAAGAATTGTTTGCCAAAAACTGTGTGGCTTGTCATGGTGGCGGGGGAGAAGGTACTATCGGTCCCAATCTTACCGATGAATACTGGCTGCATAAAGGGGGTATTAAAGATGTTTTTTACAGTATTAAATATGGTTGGCCGGAAAAAGGAATGAAATCCTGGCAATCTGACTTTTCCCCCGCACAGATTGCCCAGCTGGCCAGCTATGTGAAGTCTCTGGCCGGATCCAATCCGCCCAATGCGAAAGAAAAAGAAGGTGAATTATATTCAGAAGAAGCGAATGCGGAGCAAAAGGAAGTGAAAGCAGAGGAGGGAACTCCTGCTGAATCAGCAGCTGGTACCACGAAAGCCATTTAAGTAAATTAAGGCGCATGTCAGATCATGAATTAAATACAGAAGCACATTACGGGAACCGGCTTGCCGGCCTGGATAAAGTTGGGAAGCGTAAATGGATCTACGCTTTCCAACCCCAGGGTAAATTTTATAAAATCAGGACCTGGATTACCTGGGGATATTTGTTGTTGTTGTTTGGGATGCCATTTATCAAGGTAAATGGCAATCCCTTGTTTTTGTTTAACATCCCGGATCGCACTTTTATATTATTCGGACAGCTCTTCCTGCCCCAGGATTTTATGATATTGGGTGTGGCTATGCTGGTTGCCCTGGTATTCATTATCGTTTTTACGCTGTTGTTTGGAAGAGTTTTCTGTGGCTGGATCTGCCCGCAAACGATCTTCCTGGAAATGGTATTCAGAAAAGTTGAATTCTGGATAGAAGGCCCGGCGCATAAACAAATGGCCCTGGCTAAAAAGAAAGAAAAACCAGCAGATTATTATACCCGAAAAGTGATCAAGCACATTGTCTTTTTTCTGTTGTCTTTTTTGATCGCTAATACTTTCCTGGCTTATATAATCGGTGTAGATGAATTGTACAAGATCATTACCGGTAAGGTGTCGGAGCATATCGCCGGGCTGTTGTCTATACTTGGATTTACAACAATATTTTATGCTGTATTTGCTCATGTACGTGAAATTGTTTGTACCGTTGTGTGTCCCTATGGGAGGTTGCAGAGTGTGCTATTGGATAAACAATCTATTGCGGTCGCTTATGATTATAACCGTGGCGAACCCAGGAGTAAAAAGAGGAAAACAGAGGAAGCACATGGCGATTGTATTGATTGTGGTATGTGCGTCAATGTATGTCCGACCGGTATAGATATCCGTGATGGCTTACAGATGGAATGTGTGAACTGTACCGCCTGTATTGATGCCTGTAACATGATGATGATGAAGGTGGGCAAGGCAGAAAACCTGATCACTTTTGCAAGTGAATACCAGCTCGAAAATAATTCAGTCGGCCGGCGCAAATTGAACTACAGGTCCAAACTGTATATGGTGGTGCTTGGGTTGTTACTGGTTTTATTGACGGGCATGATGATCAACCGTACTGTATTTGATGCTACGGTCTTAAGGGTACCGGGTCAACTATTCCAGGAGCATAAAGATGGTACGGTTACCAATCTTTACCGGGTTAAAGTAGTCAATAAAAGCGCTCAGACTTTACCTTTTGGGTTGAGCCTGGAAGAAGACGGGGCGCATATAGAGTTTGTAGGTCAGTCCATTGATTCATTAAAAACAGGGGTACATACGGAAGCTACCTTTTTTATCCGTAGAAGGGCCGATCAGCTGAGTTCAAGAAAAACAACGCTACATGTACAGATCAGGTCCGGTGATAAAATTGTTCAAACAAAGAAAGTATCTTTTGTAGGAAGTTATTAATAAAATAAAGAAATATGAAAACGTTGAAACATCCGGGTAATCTTATCCTTATTGGCTTCGTAGTTATGGCATTAGGCCTGCTTAGCCTCGTTTATATGGCTACCCGTGTTAAATTTGATATGGCTGTTGAAGGGGATTATTACCAGCAGGAAGTAAGCTATGATAAAAAACTGGTGGCGGAACACAGGGCAAAAGCATTAGGGGACAGCTTTAGTTTTAAAACGGAAGGCGCTAAACTAAGCCTGAATTTACCGGCAACACTCAGTACCGGTATGGAAAACGGTCTAGCGGAATTCTTCTGTCTTTCTGATGCCGGTAAAGATACACGGCAAACGCTGCAAAAGAACCCTGATGGTTTATATGTATTCAATAAAGAGAAGGTTGCACCGGGACATAATTACATCGTAAAAGTATCCTTTTCTGCAAAGGGAAAGGATTATTATAAAGAGTTCAGGTTACAGTAAAGCAGCTTAATCGGATTTTATGAATACGGTCGTTTTAGTATCATCATTGTTGTTAGGTCTGGCAAGCAGCCTGCATTGCCTGGGCATGTGCGGACCTTTGATCATGGCCGTTCCTTTCCCGGTAAAAAATAAGGCCTGGACGTACAAGTTTTTTTATTTCCTGGGAAAATCACTGGCTTATGGATCTTTAGGCGCCCTAATAGGGCTCTTAGGATTGAAAGCCATCTGGGGAGAAGCGCAACGTTATGTTTCTGTTATTTCCGGGATATTGATCGTACTGCTTATTTTGTTGCCTTTGCTCCGCACAACACGCCTGAAGTTTCCATTTCAAAAAACTTTCGCAATGGTTTTTAACCGTATACAGGAGAATCCCCGTTGGATTCATTTTATCCAGCTTGGCTTCCTGAATGGTTTATTGCCTTGTGGTATGGTGTACGTCGCGCTTACCGCGGCACTCGCCAGTGGGGGGCCTTTGCAGGGATTTATCGCTATGATGTTATTTGGTGCAGGTACCAGTGTGGTGTTGTGGGGCGTAGCTTTATTGAAGGGTAAATTGAGCTGGAACCTGAGACGAAAACTGAAGCCGGTCAGTCTGGGATTTTCTATACTGGTAGGTGGATTGCTGATTGCCCGCGGCCTTAACCTGGGGATACCTTATATCAGCCCGAAGATGGATACCGTAAAGACGGAGCAGTCTTCCTGTTGCGGTGCAAAACCACCTGTAGAAGAGGCTAAGCATACAGTGAGCACCTGTCATTAAAAATATAATTTGTTGTTGTTGCAGACCGGGTATTTTCATGCCCGGTATTTTATTTTTTATTTTCCCTGTAAATGGTTTGTAACAAAAGAAGCAGCGCAACGGAATCTAAAGTTTACAAAAAATAATTTGTGTAATAAGATTATTTCCTACATTTGTCGGGAATTTTAATCATTCAAACATAAGTGGAGACGAATTTTACATATCAATTCAGCAACAGTATACCCAGGTATACCGTCCCCGCTATGCCATCCCCCGGAACATCACGACGATAGGGCAGATAGTAGCGTAAACCCGCTAAGAACGTTGCCCCAAATCTTTGCAATTTTTTAATCAGCGTTTAATATACTGGTTAAGACATCGTAATTATTTTCGATTAATTTATTTTTTTTAAGGTGAAAAAAAATCAGAAGATTCTTTTTCGTACTGCTTCATTATTAGATGTGCAGTATGCTGAAGCCATTTGTTTAGAAATGGAAAATAGTGCCCGTGTAAGAGGCACCGGCATTGCCAAGCGTTCTGCAGAATACCTCGTTCAGAAAATGATAGAGGGAAAAGCAATCATTGCCATTGCCCATAACGGTACCTGGGTCGGGTTCTCCTATATCGAGACCTGGAGCCATGGCCGCTTTGTAGCGAACAGCGGATTGATCGTGAATCCCGTATTCAGGGATATGGGCGTTGCCCGGAAAGTGAAAACCCGCATCTTTAAACTGAGCCGGAAATTATATCCCCAGGCAAAAATATTTGGCCTGACCACAGGTCTTGCGGTCATGAAGATCAATAGTGACCTGGGTTACGAGCCGGTGACCTATAGTGAGCTGACCCAGGATGAAGCCTTCTGGGCGGGTTGCCGGAGTTGTGTCAATTATGATATTCTTATGGCTAAGGAAAGGAAAAATTGTCTTTGTACGGCAATGCTGTACCGGCCCCGTGAACACAAGATCGCGGCAAAAGCCGTTACCGCGATCCGTTCCAGATTTAAGAAAAAAATATTAATACCTGTTTTGGCATAAATTTTTGAAAATATAAAATCAATGAAAAAGAAAGTCGTTCTGGGATTCAGCGGAGGATTGGATACCAGTTATTGCGCAAAATATTTAAGTGAGGACCTGGGCTATGAGGTGCATAGTGTACTGGTCAATACCGGTGGCTTTAATACTGCTGAACTGGAGCAAATAAAACAGCATGCCTTAAACCTGGGTGTGACTACACATATTACTGTTGATGCCGTACAGGATTATTACCAGGGTATTGTAAAATACCTTGTTTTCGGAAACTGCTTAAAAAATAATACCTACCCTTTAAGCGTGAGTGCAGAACGCTTGTGCCAGGCGGTCGAGATCGCCAAGCAGGCCCGTCTGCTGGAAGCGGATGCGGTAGCGCATGGCAGTACCGGCGCCGGAAATGACCAGGTGCGTTTTGATATGATTTTTCACCAGATGATCCCGGGCATTGAGATCATCACGCCCATAAGAGATCGCCAGTTGAGCAGAGCAGAAGAGATTGAATACCTGAAAGGGAAAGGTGTACAGATGAATTTTGAAAAGGCGGCATATAGTATCAATAAAGGCTTATGGGGCACAAGCATCGGGGGAAAAGAAACCCTGAAGAGTAATGGTATGATACCCGAAGATGCCTGGCCCTCTGCCTGTACGCAAACCGGAACAGAGGAAATGGTATTGCATTTTGAAGCCGGGGAATTGATCGGGTTGAATGAGGTCCGTTACCCGGACCCGGTAGCTGCAATACAGGCTTTACAGGAAATAGCTGGCTCCTATGCTATTGGAAGAGATGTGCATGTAGGCGATACGATCATTGGGATAAAAGGCCGGGTAGCTTTTGAAGCGGCAGCACCGATGCTGATCTTAAAAGCGCATCATACCCTGGAGAAACATGTACTGACCAAATGGCAATTAAGCTGGAAAGACTCCCTGGCACAGTTTTATGCCAACTGGCTGCATGAAGGACAAATCCTGGACCCGGTGATGCGTGATATAGAAAGTTTTTTTGAACATAGCCAACAGGCTGTGAGCGGTAAAGTATTTATTCAACTGTATCCTTACCGATTCCAGGTTAATGGTATTGAGTCGGATAATGACCTTATGGGTGCTGCTTTTGGCCAGTATGGAGAGATGAATGAAGGTTATACCGGTAACGATGTCAGAGGATTCAGTACCATTTTTGGGAACCAGGTGAAGATCTGGAACAGTATTCACCAGACACAAAAAGCCACAGTCCATGAAGAAAGTTAAAGCAGGTATTATAGGCGGAGCGGGCTATACCGGTGGAGAGTTGATCCGGATTTTATTGGGGCATCCTTTTGTATCACTGGTCTTTGTTCATAGCCGGAGTAATGCCGGGAAAGCAGTTGCAGGTATTCATGACGATCTTGAAGGACTGTGTACACTGCATTTTACGGATCAGGTACAACAGGAGATTGATGTATTGTTTTTGTGTTTGGGACATGGTGAATCCCGGTCGTTTTTAGCAGCGCATAATATTGAGGATAGGGTGAAAATCATCGACCTGACCAATGATTTCAGGGTTGATCCTGATACCGGAGCTGGTAAAAGGAATTTCATTTATGGTTTGCCCGAAGTAAATAAAGAGGTCATTAAATCGGCTGATGCGATTGCCAATCCCGGCTGCTTTGCAACAGCTATTCAATTGTCTTTATTGCCCTTGTTAGCACAGCACACGATTCAGGATATTTATATAACAGGCATTACGGGCAGTACGGGAGCAGGCCAGGCATTGTCCCGGTCCTCTCATTTCAGTTGGCGCCAAAATAATATACAGGCTTATAAAACGCTTGTACATCAGCACCTGGATGAAGTGAGTAAGACTTTAAGTAAGGTACAGCCCGGGCTTCAAAAGTCTGCGATACACTTTGTACCCTGGCGGGGCGATTTTGCACGTGGCATTTTTATCAGCACACAAGTTAAAGTACCGGCCATGCTTACAGAAATTAAACAATGGTACAAAGATTGCTACATTGGACATCCTTTCGTGCACTGTAGCGATCAGCCGATTCATCTTAAACAGGTGGTGAATACGAACCGCTGTCTTTTGCAACTGGAGATGGAAGAAGAGCACCTGGTCATTCATGCGGCTATAGATAACTTATTGAAAGGCGCGGTAGGACAGGCGGTACAGAATATGAACTTAATGTTTGGCCTGGAAGAAACCACCGGTTTATTATTAAAAGCATCTTGTTTTTAAAAAAGAAAAAAATGAAATTATTTGATGTATATCCTTTAATGGATCTGAATATTGTAAGAGCTGCCGGCAGTTATGTGTATGATGAACAGGATAACGCCTTCTTAGATTTTTATGGTGGTCATGCGGTGATCAGTATAGGTCATGGGCATTCGCACTGGAAGCAAAGGATCGCCGGGCAGATGGATAAGATAGCTTTTTATTCTAATGCGGTGATCAATGAGCTTCAGGCTGAATTAGCGGAAAAATTAGCAAAGATTTCCGGAAAAAAAATGTATGCCCTTTTTCTCTGTAACAGTGGTGCGGAAGCCAATGAAAATGCGCTTAAGCTGGCTTCCTTCCATACCGGCCGGAAAAAAGTAGTCGCCTTTAAAAAAGCATTTCATGGCAGGACTTCATTGGCCGTTGCGGCAACGGATAATCCTAAATATACGGCGCCGGTTAACGAAACCGAACATGTAGTGTTTTTGCCTTTTAATGATGTCGCTGCCTTAAGCGCCTACTTCGCTCTAAATGGTAATGATATTGCTGCGGTGATCATTGAAGGTATACAGGGTGTGGGTGGCATCCACGTCGCTTCTGATGAAATGCTGCAGACTATCCGGGAATTGTGTGATACCTATAATTCTGTATTTATAGCTGATGAAGTGCAATGTGGTTTTGGCCGTTCGGGAAAATTTTTCAGTCTTGATCATGCCGGCGTTCAGGCTGATATTTATACTATGGCTAAAGGTATGGGCAACGGGTTCCCGGTTGCCGGCCTTTTAATAGCGTCCCATATAAAGGCACAGTATGGGATGCTGGGCACCACTTTCGGCGGCAATCATCTTGCCTGTGCGGCAGCACTGGCGGTGATAGAAACTATGGAGCAGGAAAACCTGCTGCACAATGCCGCGGTAATGGGTGATTACCTGATGCGTTCTTTACAACAAATTAAGGGGATTGAAAACGTACGTGGAAATGGTCTGATGATCGGTTTTGATGTGCCGGAACAATTGAAGACCCTGAAGCAGCATCTTTTTAAAAAATACAACATACTTACCGGGGAAGCAGCCCCGAATGTGATCCGCTTACTGCCGGCTATGACTATAGACCGCGTGATTGCAGATACCTTTTTACAGGCCTTGCAGGCAGCCATTGATGACCTGAACAATTAAACATAATTTTTGAACCAATAAAGAATGAAAAAATTTACTGCTGTTGATGATGTGGCTGTACCCGGATTGGGATTATCTCAATCCATTGACTTAATGATAGAAAAGGCTTTGGCTTATAAACAGGATCCCTGGCGGGACATGGGCTTAGGGGCACGAAGACGGATCGGGATCTTATTTTTGAATCCCAGCTTACGTACAAGGATGAGTACACAGATCGCAGCAGAACAGTTAGGCATGAAGCCGGTCGTTTTTAATATTGGCTCCGAGGGGTGGTCCTGGGAACTGGAAGATGGCGCAATTATGAACGGGACTTCTGTAGAGCATATTAAAGATGCCGTACCTGTATTGAGTCAATATTTTGATATATTGGCGATCCGTACTTTTCCGGGCCTTGAAGATCGTCTGAGTGATTATGCCGAAACTGTTTTGAATAGTTTTATAAAATATGCTACGGTCCCGGTGCTGAGCCTGGAAAGCGCTACCTTACACCCTTTGCAGTCTTTTGCAGACCTGGTTACAATTAAGGAATTGGCTATCCCAAAACCTAAAGTAGTATTAAGCTGGGCGCCACATATTAAACCTTTGCCGCAATGCGTGGCTAATAGTTTTACGCAATGGGCCAATGCCTGGGACGAGGTGGACCTGGTGATCACGCACCCGGAAGGGTATGAACTAGCCCCTGAATTTGTGCAGGATGCGCCGGTAATCTATAATCAACTGGAGGCATTGGAAAATGCCGATATCGTTTATGTGAAGAACTGGAGCGCTTATAGTGATTATGGTGCCATGCCGGAGGTCATCGATGGCTGGATGCTGGATGAAGCCGCAATGGCGCTTACTAATAAAGCGAAAGTAATGCATTGCCTTCCGGTACGCCGGAATGTTGAATTAAGTGACTTCGTTTTGGATGGAACAAGTAGTATGGTTACCCGGCAGGCAGCGAACCGGGTTTGGGCGGCACAGGCTGTTTTGGCCGAAATTTTAAAATCGAATTATGGAGCAGATTAGAGTAGTGAAAATAGGAGGGAATATCATTAATGATGATACCTTATTACAGGATTTTTTGAAAGACTTCGCGGCTATTGAAGGCAAGAAGATCCTGGTGCATGGCGGTGGCAAACTGGCCACAGAACTGGCTGTGCAATTGAATGTACCGCAACAGATGATTGAAGGCCGGAGGATTACCGATGATGAAACGCTTAAGATCGTGACTATGGTGTATGCCGGTTATATCAATAAAAGTATTGTGGCACAACTGCACGCCAATCATTGTGATGCGCTGGGGATCAGCGGAGCGGATGGTGATATTATAGAAGCGCATAAACGAGACTCGGCTACAGACTATGGTTTTGTCGGCGATATCGATACAGTGAATATAGAGAAGCTGGTCGCTTTACTGGATGCATTCGGGACCATCGTGATTGCACCCATTACTACAGATGATCAGGGACAATTACTGAATACCAATGCGGATACGATTGCCCAGGAGATCGCTAAAGCTTTGTCGCATGACTATTACACAAAACTGATCTATACTTTTGAAAAGACAGGCGTACTTTTAGATGTAAATGATGAGGAAAGTGTGATCCACAAACTGGATAAGGACTATTATAAGGTACTCAAAAAAGAAGAGAAAATATTTGCCGGTATGATTCCCAAGCTGGACAATGCTTTCCAGGCATTGAAAGATGGGGTAGCGGCGGTTTATATCGGGGAGGCAAAAGATCTGAAAGGTTTGCTGGCAGGCAGCTGCGGCACTAAGATTGTTTTATGATAAGGGATATTGAGCACTTACAAAACGATGCCGTATTACTGTTGCAGCAACTGATAGCGGTGCCGTCTTTTAGTAAAGTCGAAGATAAAAGCGCAGTAATTATTAAGGCCTTTTTAGAAGAGCAGAATATTGAAACGATACAAATCGGGAACAATATTATTGCTAAAAATGCACACTTTGATCATAGTAAGCCCTGCATCTTATTGAACTCCCATCATGATACGGTAAAACCGAATATTGCTTATACTTTAGATCCCTTTGAGCCTTTGATTAAAGAGGCTAAGCTCTATGGATTGGGCAGTAATGATGCCGGCGGAGCTCTGGTGAGCCTGATTGCAGCCTTTGTATATTATTACCAAATAGAGAACCTGCCTTTTAATCTTGTGCTTGCTGCAAGCGCGGAAGAGGAAATCAGCGGAAGTGGTGGTATTGAAATGGTGCTGAACAGTGAAGCTTTTGCAGCATATACCGGGTATGCTGCAGGAGAAAATTGGTCGGCAATCGTTGGCGAGCCTACTCTAATGGAAATGGCTGTAGCCGAAAAAGGCTTGCTGGTCATTGATGCTTATGCTTATGGACAAGTGGGGCACGCGGCAAGAGCAGAGGGGGTAAATGCGCTTTATATCGCCATGCAGGACATCCTGTTTTTGGCCGGTCTGCAGATGGAGCAGGTTAGTCCCTTTTTAGGCCCGGTTAAAGCCACGGTCACCGTAATTGATACAGAGAATAAACAACATAATGTAATACCTGCTGCATGTCATTTTGTAATAGATGTCCGTTTAAATGAGTTGTATCCGCCGGAAGTATTGCTTAGGTATTTGCAACAAAATATGAAGAGTGAATTGAAAGCAAGAAGTATGCGTTTACGCCCGACTGCCATTGCTTTGGAACATCCGCTGGTACGGGCAGGTTTGGCATTGGGAAAAACCTGTTATGGCTCACCGACTACAAGTGATAAAGCCTTAATGCCTTTCCCGGCATTGAAAATGGGGCCGGGAGACAGCGCCCGCTCCCATACGGCAGATGAGTTTATTTACCTGGATGAGATCAGGGCCGGGGTTGCAGAATATATTTCGTTCTTAGAAAAAGTACAAACATATTATGAATAAATTATGGCAAAAAGAAAGCACGGCAGTTGCGACCCAGGTGGAGCGTTTCACCGTAGGTAAAGACCTGGAATTTGACCTGCAGTTAGCCCGCTACGACGTTCAGGGCTCTATCGCGCATGTGCGCATGTTGGGAGAGGTAGGCCTGATGCGGGAAGATCAGGCTGCTGTAGCGATTGAGGGCTTAAAGCAGGTCGGGGCTGAAATAGAAGCCGGGCAGTTTGAGATCGAAGCCGGGGTGGAGGATATTCATTCCCAGGTAGAGCTGCTGCTGACCCGGAGGATAGGGGACATAGGCAAAATGATCCATAGTGGCCGGAGCCGGAACGACCAGGTGGCGGTAGATATAAAATTATTTTTGAAAGATGCCTGTTTGCAGATTAAATCGGAGCTCAGTAAAGTATTTGAGCTGTTGATTGAAAAGAGTAATCAGTTCAAAAGCGTATTGATCCCTGGTTATACGCATCTACAGGTGGCGATGCCCTCTTCGGTAGGTCTTTGGCTGGGCGCTTATGCCGAAAGTTTGGCAGATGATGTGTCCTTGTTGTATACGGCTTACAAAATGTGTAATAAAAACCCGTTGGGCAGTGGTGCAGGCTATGGCTCCTCTTTCCCGCTCAACCGTAGACGCACTACTGAATTGTTGGGTTTTGACACCCTGCACTGGAACAGTGTATATGCGCAAATGAGCCGGGGTAAGACCGAGAAATTTGTGGCTAATGCTATTGCTGCTATTGCATCAAGCCTGTCACGCTTGTCAATGGATTGCTGCTTATACTTAAGCCAGAATTTCGGCTTTATTTCATTTCCTGAAGCGCTGACTACAGGAAGCAGTATTATGCCGCATAAGAAAAATCCCGATGTTTTTGAATTGATAAGGGGTAAGTGTAATCGCCTGCAAAGTATTCCCAATGAACTGAACCTGATGTTGACCAATTTACCCAGTGGTTACCACAGGGAGTTACAACTGACCAAAGAAATACTATTTCCGGCGATTGAAGCATTGATCCAGTGTTTGCAGATGATGCATCTGATGATGTCTAATTTAGAGGTGAAAGAGACTATTGCAGGAGAGGAGCGTTACCGCTACATGTTTAGTGTAGAAGTGCTGAATCAGCTGGTGCTGCAAGGCGTACCCTTCAGGACCGCCTATCAAAAGGTCGCAGAGCAAATTGAGCAAGGTGAGTTCCGGTTTAGCGGTACTTTACAGCATACACATGAAGGTAGTATCGGTAATCTATGTAATGAAGAAATCGTAGATGCGTTTCAGAAAGTCATAGCTTTATTTTAGATCCGGGTGGTCGCAAGTATCAAGCGACATTTTCTGCGCCTGACCAGCCGCATGAAGCGGATTACTATACCGGAGTAGCAGCTCCGGTTTTTTTGATTACCTTAGTTTCGCTTTTGGTCTGATATTATGCGCAAAGGAAAATTATTATACTTTAGTTGGATCGCCACCTGTTTATTCTGGCTGTATATCACGGTTAGCATAATCAATGTTTATTGCTCCCTGGACCCGATACAGGGCACAATTGCCAAGATGGAAAAGTCAAGAAACCGGATTCCTGTTTATACCTTTTACCTGAAGGAATATGGAAGCCCTTTCCTCAATGAAGGAAATGGTACCTTAAGCCTGTTTAAACGGGTACCGGAATTGAATACCACGGTCCTGTTTTATATCCGGGAAGCAGATAAGGCCAGGATATTAAAACAAGAACCTGTATCCAGCTTTGGATTGAATCATTATAAGCTGGTTGATTGTTATTATTTCGCCGTAAGGCCGGCATGGTGGCACCACTTGCTGATTATTTCCGGTAGTTTGTTGCTCTGTTGTTTAAATGCGCTCACCTATGCGCTTTATAAAACAAAAATGAGTTGGCGTATTTTTGTCGCTTCAATGCTTGTGTTTTTCTTGCTTATGTTATTATAGAAATGTATGGTAAAGCATGCAAGAGCGCTATTGATCTTCAATATTTCCTGCCGGTAAATATTTTTTAACAAGTACATTCTTTTAGAAAGCATTAATATTATCTTATAAAACCAATCTATATGACACTTAATGATATTGCCTGGAGTTTTTCGAATAAGTTATATGCTGACACTGAAAAATTTGATCAGGAAGTAAGCGCTTATCAAAAACGTATCTATAAAAGCGATGAAAAATGGAAGCCGGAAGAAATCGTATTTAATGTCCCCGAGCTGAACATTCAATATGAAGCCTGGATCAGCAAGCCCGGAGAGCTCCTGGCGAATGAAACCTTGATCGATGAAGAAGATGCTTTTGATGAGGAGAATAGTGATGAAGGCTTGTACCAGGTGGAAATTGTGGCCAGGTTGCAGGCCGACAATGGGAAGTATTTCACCGCTTCAGAGTTTTTAATGAAAGCCCACAACCAGCAGGCCAATAAGGAATTAGGGGATCATGTGTTTTTTGAAGGCACCGATGAAGACCCCGCAATAGTGGATGGATTACCACTCTGCTATATTGCTTGCGGCAGTTAAAGCAGCAATAATAAAACGGGTAATTGTGCATAGAAGTAAGTAAAAGGAATATGACCAAAATCATATTCTTTTTATTTTATGATGCCTGTTTTAGCGTGTAACTTTGCGCGCATGAAGCATTATCATTCCATGAGGCATTGGGTTAAATTAGACCCGCAGGAACAGCAAGGCAGAATTAGTGCAGCCCTCGAACATAACATTGATTTCAAACATAAAACCTCTTTAGGCATACCGGCTTCCAAACTGGACAGTAAAGTATTTTACGACCAGGCCACCTTCTTGAAAGATGCTCCTTTTCTACAGGCGATCGTACAGAATCCTAATCATATCGGTTGTCATACTTTGGGAGAATCGGAACATTACTTTGCCGGCACCCAGGCTATTGAGCGTGAGGTGATCCAGATGCTTAGCGAAGATATTTTTAATGCGGATGAAAACGCCTGTGATGGTTATATCGCATCAGGCGGTACCGAAGCTAATATCCAGGCTGTGTGGATGTACCGTAACTTATTCATGAATGCGTATAAAGCCAGCCCGGGCGAGATCTTACTACTGGCTTCGGAAGATACGCATTACTCCGTAGCAAAAGCTTCCAACCTGTTGCAAATAAAACACCGCAGCGTACCGGTGGATATGCACAACCGGCAAATTGATCTTACCGCCCTGGAATCGATCATCGCGGAAGAAAAAAGCCTGGGTATCAAATATGTAATTGTGATCTCCAATGTGGGTACGACCATGTTTGGCAGTATCGATAACCCTGATGATTATGCCCGTATCCTGGCGCGGTATGAACTTCATTTTAAAATCCATATGGACGCGGCATTCGGCGGCTTCATCTATCCTTTAGTGGATGGGGAACATAACGTAGGGTTTAAAAATCCTAATGTATCTTCCATTACCCTTGATGCGCACAAAATGCTGCAGGCACCTTATGGAACAGGAGTTTTCCTGGCCCGGAAAGGCCTGATCAATAATGTATACACTAAAGAGGCGCAATATGTGAACGGGATGGATATCACGCTTTGTGGCAGCAGGTCCGGGGCTAATGCCATAGCGGTATGGATGATCCTGAAAACCTATGGCCCATATGGCTGGTTGGAAAAGCTGAATACCTTGCTTTATCGTACCGATCGCTGCTGTTATCACTTAGACCTCTGCGGCGTACGTTATTACCGGCATCCTAAAATGAATATCATTACCATCCGCGCGGAAGATATGCCTTTAAGCCTTGCAGAAGAGTTTGGTTTAGTACCCGACACGCATGACGGAGCGGCTAGCTGGTATAAGATCGTGGTGATGGAACATGTGGAAATAGAAATGCTCAAAGCCTTTACGGATAAGCTGGAGCAATATTGTCTTCAAAACAAAAAATAATACAATGGCACAACAAATAAGTATCGCGGAAGCGCAGCAACAGGTAGATGAATGGATCAAAACGATCGGGGTACGTTACTTCAACGAGCTGACGAACCTGGGTATCCTGATGGAAGAGGTAGGGGAATTATCCCGTATTATGGTGCGCCGGTTCGGCGAGCAATCTTTTAAAGAAAGCGATAAAGGGAAAGACCTGGGTGATGAGCTGGCAGATGTGCTGTGGGTGCTGATCTGCCTGGCCAATCAAACAGGCGTAGACCTGCAGGAAGCTTTTAAAAGGAACATGGAAAAGAAAACGAAAAGGGATAAAAACCGCCATATCAATAATGATAAATTATAAAATTTGTCTACATTAGCGGCATTAAATTTTTAATTTCCTTTTTATGAAAAAAGTTTTGACCCTATTGGGATTAGCGACCCTGTTACTCTTGATCGTTCCTGCGGCACAGGCACAAAAGTTCAAAGTGCTGGAAGGCGATGTAAAATCGCTGAGTAGTATCTCCGGTTTAAAGATGGAGTACGTTTATACGCCAATGAGCGTAGGTAAATTTGATGATGAGGCCGACTATCTTACCAAGAAAGTAAAAGAGTACAATGATAAAGAATCGGGGAGAGGCAATCGTTGGAAAAAATCCTGGATTGCGGACCGTCAAAAGCGTTTTGAACCTTCATTTGAAGAGCTGTTCAATAAACATGCTAAAAGCACGCAGATCACTCCGGGCGGTACTTATAAAATGATTATGCATACAACTTTCACGGAGCCGGGCTATAATGTAGTGGTACATAGGAAAAATGCTTCTATTGACGCTACCTTCACTATCCTTGATCCTTCGGGAAATGTTGTGGCAAAGATCCAGATGTCCGGGGCGCCGGGAAGGAGCTTTGGCGGCAATGATTATGATACCGGAGAGCGGCTGGAAGAAAGCTATGCCATGGCGGGAAAAGCATTGGCGAAAAAATATTTTGGTAAATAATACTCCTGCTAAAGATAAAAGACCGGAACAATATGTTCCGGTCTTTGTTATTTTATTGCCGTTAATTATCCTTTATAAAAGAAAGTCAGGTAAGCGAACAGGCCCATAAGAATCAACACGCTCAGGCTTTCCCAGCGGGTAAATTGGTGCTCTTCGCCTTTCTTCTTCGCCCTGAAAAAACGTACCCATCTTACTATGGCTACAACAGCCAGCAGCGCAAGCACAATCAGTTTGTACACTTCAATCTTAGTCATATTTGAATTCAATTTTATTTACAGATATCGTCCCAGGAAAAGCAGGGCACAGCTAAAATAGATCAAAACCCCCGTAACATCAACTAATGTGGCTACAAATGGCGCGGAACTATTGGCCGGGTCCAAACCCAGGCGTTTTAAAAATAAAGGGAGCATAGAGCCCGATAAGGAGCCCCATAATACAATAAAAAATACAGAAGTAGCGATACACAGCGATAAAGGGATCCAGATACCCTGGTAAATGACCGGCTCAATGGCGTAGCCAATAGCGATCCGCCCAAAACCGATTACCGCGAGTACAAGTCCCAGGAGCGCACCTGAAAGCAGCTCTTTCTTCATAACCCGCCACCAGTCTTTAATCGTGATCTCTCCCAGCGCCATCGCTTGTATGATCAGCGTGGAGGCCTGTGAGCCGCTGTTACCGCCACAGGAAATGATCATGGGTACAAACAGGGAAAGTACCACGAGCTTTTCGATATCATTCTGGAAGATCTCCATGGCCTGGAAGGTCAGCATCTGGCCCAGCATCAAAATGGCCAGCCAGCCTACACGCCTTCTCACCAACCCGAAGATCGGCGTATCTAAATAAGGTTCATCCAATGCTTCTGTACCCCCGATCTTCTGGATATCTTCCGTATACTCTTCGTTCGCTACCCAGAGAATGTCATCCACCGTAACGATGCCCAGCAAAATATTCGCGTCGTCTACTACGGGTAAAGCGACCCTGTTGTTCATCCTGAATATCTGTACCGCCTCTTCCTGGTCGTCATTGGCATTCAAAGAAACCAGGCGGCTGTCTACGATATCTGCCACAATTGTATCCGGGTCTTCCAGCAAGATCTTCTGGATCTGCAGGTCATCTACAAGAGCGCCTTTATCGTCAATTACATAAATAACATTGATCGTTTCTGAATTTTTACCGTATCTCCTGATGTGGTCCAATACCCGGCTAAGGGTCCAGTCTTTTTTTACCGCGACATAATCAGGCGTCATCAGCCGCCCCACGCTGTTTTCCTGGTAGCCCAGGAGTTTTAAGGCTTCTTTTCTTTCGCGTTCCGGGAGCAGGATAATCAGCTTTTTTACCGCATCGCCATGCAGTTCACTGAATAAAGCGGTAAGGTCATCGGGAGGGAGCTCATTGATCAGCTCCGAGATTTTTTGACCGGAAAGCTTTTTCAGAATACGTTCTTGCGTAGGGAAGTCCAGGATCCGGAATACATGAACGGAACGGGTGATCGGCAATACTTCGAAAATACGCGAAGCCTCCTCCGGTAGTTCATCCACCAGTTCTTTTACATCAGAAATGTTTTGCTCTTCTAAAAAATACTGCAGGTCGGCATCTGTACCATAGGCGATCAGGTGCTCGGTCTGCTCAATTATGGATTGGATATTTGCTTCCATAATGTCTCCTTTTTGGACTGAAAGAAAGGGATTATTGTTTGTCGGCTGCGAATTTCGGCTATTTTGTTTACTTTGGCATTAATTCAAAAAAATTAAATGTAAGGCCGGGCTCACTTTTTACCATTAATTTCGCTCTCATAGTCTTAGTCCTTAATGTTATTTTACTTTCATGCTGAAGTTTTTATTGTATCCCTTTGCCGTCCTGTACGGGATGATCATGTGGTTGCGCAACCGTTTATATGATACCGGCTTTTACTCTTCTATACAATTCAGTATTCCCGTCATCTGTGTAGGCAACCTGTCTACCGGTGGTACGGGTAAGACGCCGCATATAGAATACCTGGTACGCCTGCTCTGGTATGAATACAATATCGGAACCCAGAGCCGGGGGTATAAACGCCGTAGCCGGGGCTTCAAACTGGCCGGCCCTGGCGCTACTGCTTTTGAACTGGGTGATGAACCTATGCAGTTTCACCTGAAGTTCCCGGAAATTGCGGTAAGTGTGTGTGAGGAAAGAATGACGGGCATTCCTTCATTACTGGCCGTCCGCCCGGAAATTGATGTGGTATTACTTGATGATGCCTTCCAGCATCGTTCCGTTAAAGCCGGCCTCAATATCCTGATAACCGATTATGCACAACCGTTCTATAAAGATTATATCCTGCCCTTTGGCAACCTGCGGGAGCAAAGAAGCGCGGCAAAAAGAGCGCATATCATTATCGTTTCCAAATGCCCGGAAACACTGGACCGGGAAGCGCAGCAAAAGATGATAGCGGAAATACAGCCATCGCCGGAACAGCAGGTTTATTTTACAAGGATCCAATATGGTAAATGTTATAATTTTTTCACCGGGCAAGAAGAAGCACTGCACAAAGACCAGGATATTGTGCTGGTGAGTGGTATCGCAAAGCCCGAACCTATGCGACGATATATAGAAGAGCGGGTACAGGCAGTTCACTTATTGAAATACCCCGATCATCATTATTTTACAGCGGCCAACCTGGACGAGATCCGGCAAACCTGTAGCAATTGGAAAGATAAGCGCCCGGTTATTATTACTACAGAAAAAGATGCGACAAGACTGGCCCTGAAGCGGGAGGTATTAAAAGAATGGCAAATTGATATCTGGGTATTGCCTATAGAAATCGCATTTTTGAATCAGGGTGAGGCATTTGACAGCCGGGTGCAGCAATATTTATTAAATGCCCGGGGAATGGATACCGCGGAAGAATTTGAAGAAATATTGTAAGAAAATTGTAAAAGAAATCCCAATTTGGTCTATATTTGCAGCATTAAAAAATGAATTATGCCAAAAAAGATTAAGCACACCAAGAAGCAGGTATCTATGTTTATATTGCATTTGATTGTTTATTTAGTAGCATCTGCAGCTATGTGGTTCTCCTTGGGCCCTAATGATTATCCATGGCCAGCCTGGGTGATCGCTACCTGGGGACTTATGGTGGTAGGTCATGCCTGTACTATCTGGTACAACTACGAAGACCGTGGTATGGATGAATTTAAACGCCAGTTGAATAACTAATATTATTAGAAAATAACATATTTTTAGTAAAGTAAAATCCCCTGTACGATTCGTACAGGGGATTTTTTATGTATTTTAGTTTTGTCATAACTATTAATTACCCGTAAGGCATTTTGTTATGAAAACTAAAACCACCTACAATATGCAACGGCTGCCGCTGTTGCCGGTCCTGCTTGCTTACACAGCCGGTATCCTGCTGCAGATCTTCCTCTTTCAGCTGGTTTTCCGATGGACTTATCTTTTAATCGCCGGCACCGGCTTATTGCTTATCCTGGTCTTGCTGTTTAAAGCAAAGGGATTCGCTCAGTATTCAAGGCTAAATCTCGGTATGCTCCTCGTACTGATCTGTTTTTTAGGTATTCTGAATGCGGCCTTTAATGATGTGCGCTCTGATGCACGATGGCTGGGAAGGCAGCCGGAACAGTATACGCATCTTGTGCTCCGGCTCAGCGCTAAGCCGGAAGAAAAAGTCCGTACGGTCTTATTGCCTGCCGAGCTTACTTCGGGCCTGAAAGAAGGCCGCTGGGTACCCCTGAAAGGCAAAATAAAGGTGTATGTATATAAAAGCGACAACATGCCGGATTTGATAAAAGGTGATCGCCTGCTGATTCCGGCGCGGCTTGTACCTATTGTACATAATAACAATCCGGGTGCCTTTAATTTCGCGCAGCAACAACAAAGAGCCGGTATTTATTTCCAGGCATTTCTAAGCCGGGACCAGCTTATGGTTTTGCCTGCGGCAAGAACACAAACAACAACACTAAGAGCACGTTTATTAAGCCAGCTGGATACTTATATCACCGAGCCGGTTACCCGTTCATTGACGCGGGCGACTTTGTTTAATGAGGCTGATGATATGGATGCGCAAATGCAGCAGGATTATGCGAATACAGGTATCAGCCATATTATTGCCATATCCGGTATGCATGTTAATATGCTATTCGCACTGTTTATGTTGCCTTTACTTTGGCTTAAAGACAAGCGTAAGCTCTGGTTGAAGTACTTGTTGGTACTGCCCTTCGTCTGGCTATATAGCTCTTTATGCAACTATCCGCCTTCCGCGGTCCGGGCGGCTATAGGATTTACCCTGATCACCCTTACTATTGTGCTGAAAAGGCCACAAAACAATATACATTTACTCTGTATCAATGCGCTGATCTTATTGATAGCCGAACCCATGCTGCTCTTTCACATCGGGGTACAATTGTCTTTCCTGGCAGTTTTGTCCATTTTTGTTTTTTACCCGCCTATTAAAAAATGGTACGGTAGTAAATACATGATCCTTAATCTATTGTGGGATACCGTTGCGGTGAGTATCGCGGTGCAGGTACTGGTCTTTCCCTTGGTATTATACTATTTTCACCAGTTCCCGGTATGGTTTTTGGTGGCCAATTGTTTCGCCGCATTATTCTCTGTGCTGCAGATGGGTATCGCAGTATTGCTCATGCTTACAGGCACCTTAAAGCTTGTTACAGTTGCTGCTTTCCTGGGTGAAGTGTTGGTCTTGCTGACTACACATTTTAACCGGCTCATTAATTGGCTGAACCTGCACTCGCCGGACTTAAGCCGCATGATTCCCCTGGATACCCTGGATTTCTGGTTGCTGTTATTGGTGATTGTTTTGTTAGCCGTCTTCTGGTTACGAAAACATTTATGGGCCCTGTATGCAGGGCTTATCGCTGTATTTACTTTTTTACTGAACCTGGTATTGCAAGACGTTATGGCAGCCGGGCAAGACCGGGTAATTGTATATGCCGGTACCCGGCAATCGGCAGTAGAGCACATTAAAGGTAAATTTTCTGTATTGCTGATTGATTCATTAACGGAAAATAGTTTTAAATACGCGGTACAACCCGCAAGACTTAAATACAGGGTGAAGGACAGTAAGCTATTGCCCTTACAAAATACCTATTGGAGATTGCCAGGCTGCAGTATCCTGTTTTTGCATAATGCAGACAGCTTACCGGTAGCAAAAGTAGACTACCTGGTACTTTCAAAAAATACTGAGGCACGGGCGGATGAAGTATTGGAACGGTTACAACCCAGGCAGGTGATTTTAGACGGGAGTTTTGGCAGGACGGCATCTCTGAGGTGTGCAGAGGCCTTGAAACAACTGGGATTCAGCGTGCATAATACACAAACAGATGGTGCATGGTGGTATGCCGAAAAATAAATTTGGTACAATGCCAGAACTATGTATATTTGCACTCCAAGCAGGGGGATTAGCTCATTTGGTAGAGCGCTTGCATGGCATGCAAGAGGTGACCGGTTCGATTCCGGTATCCTCCACCCTCAAAGCCCGCTCTTGTAGTGGGCTTTTATTTTAAGGGCAATTAGCTCAGCTGGTTTAGAGCACTACCTCGACAAGGTAGGGGTCACTGGTTCGAACCCGGTATTGCCCACGTAAGGAAAAGCAGGTCCTATTTTTGACCTGCTTTTATCTTTTGATTTTAACTACACGCGACATCTATTTTAATCAATTATAATAAAAAGCGTGGCAGTTCTATAGGAAATGCCACGCTTTTTGATGATCCGGTCAATTGTTTTATTGTTTAATAAATAACTGGCGGCTCATTACCTGCTGTGTTTCGTCCTTAACGACGAGATAATAAACGCCTGCCGGCAGGTGGGCGATGTCCAGGCGCACAGGCTTACCATTAGCGGTAACAGCCTTAGTACTCAACTCCTGGCCCAAAGTATTCCGGATACTTAATACCGCATTATATTCAATACCGGCAACCATCAAGGCTTCTGTTGCCGGATTCGGGTAAACCGCTACCTGCTGATCTTTATTTAATGTAATCATGGCGACACTACTATATGCCACGCTTCCGTTAAGATCCAATTGCTTTAAGCGGTAGAAGTTCTTGCCTTGTTCAGCGGTTCTGTCTATGAAACGGTATGTCGATACTTCCTCACTGTTTGATTGACTGTTTACAAAGCTGATCTCAGTCCAGTTGGTCTGGTCGGTACTTCTTTCTATACCGAAGCCTTTGTTATTGCGTTCACCAGTTGTAACCCAATCCAATTGTACCATAGTATTGATTATGGAGGCTTTAAAAGATAACAGGTTTACAGCTAACGGAGCGGAGCTGACAATACCGAAATTCTGGTTGTTCAGGGTAGTGGTGCCCAGGCTCAGCGACAGCGAACCATCCGGGGTGCCGTCCCCGCTACCGGTATTATTATTGCCATTTTCACCCGTGGTCGTCCATCCTGTTGGTGGTGTAGTATTGATGGGTGTGGCCGTTACTTTTGTACCTAAAGGATATTGCTGGGTAGAAAGTTGAAGGGTATAGTCCTGGTTGGGGGATCCCTGTATCGTATAGCTGCCGTTAGCGGCCACCACTGCAGTACCGATCACAATATTATTACTGTTGACCAGGTAGACATACATAGGTGCGGGTAAGCTGCTGAAGCTTTCACTGGCATCGATGATTTTATTAGCATTTATATCATTGAATACATTGCCGTTGATATTGACAGTACCACAGCTGTTTACAGTCAGGTTGGTGATGACAATGCTATCGCAGCCATATTCTGAGGCATATTTTAAGGTATCAGTATAGGTGCCGGCTGTAGTATAGCATACTTTTTCATTGGGATTTAAGGTTCTGCTCCCGGTATTTACATTAACAATACATACCGAATCTCCGGCACAGATACTCAGGTTCTGGTTGCTGATTGGTATTGGACGAATAAGGATCGTTACAGTACTGGAGCTGGCCGGGCAGCTACCTGTACCCGGAATATCATATTGATAAGTGCTTGTAGTAGGGTTAGTGCCCAATTGAATAGTGGCGGCTACGGGATTGAAGGTAATACCTGATCCTGATTGGTGAGACCAGGTACCGCCTGCATCTTCATCACTAAGAAAGTCTGCCAGGGCCATTACCGAGGGTTCATTGACGCAGATATCCGCGCTTCGACTGGTCCCGGCGCTTTTACAGGTGATACCAAAATTTCTGCCCGTGAGCGCGCTTAGGCCCAAAGAAATCTGTATAATACCATCAGGGTTAAGATCGCCGGCACCGGTATTGGTACCGCTGGCATTTTCCCCGGTAGTCACCCAGCCGTTTGGCGGAGTGTGGTCGATCGGTGTCGTGGTCACATTAGTACCGTTGGGGTAAGATTGGGTAGAGAGTTCGAGGGTATAAGTAAAGCCTGTTGTAGCCGTTAAGCTATAAGTGCCATTGCTGGCTACAGTGGCGACTTCCCTTATTACATTGGCACGGACCAGGTATATATATAAAGGCGCGGGCAGGGTGGTGAAAGATTCGCTGGCATCAATCCGGGTATTGCGATTGGCGTCATTAAATACGGTACCGCTGATGCTGGTCGTGGTTTGTGCTACTGCGGTTACAGCAAGGCAGGAAATCAGGCATAGCAGCATGGATTTCCTTAAAACGATTAAGAAAATGTTTTGTTTCATCTTGTTTATTATTATAAATATTTGAAGCGAAATAATTTAGAATTATTAATATGAAAAAAAAGGTTCGTAGTATTTGAATCGGGCTATTAAAGAAGTACGGAGTTCAAATGTATTTTCCTGACAATAAAAAATCCCCCGGAATAACCGGAGGATTAATATGAATTTTCCTGATTAATTGCTACAAAGGTTTATTTTAAGGCAGTATCGTCAAAATACCCAGGTCATTTGCTACACCGAAAGTGACCGTAACATTCGGTATAATAAGCGGTGAAAAATTGGGTACTGAAGGGACTATGGCAAGCGTATAACTACCAGCCGGCAGACCGCAAAATTTAAAATAGCCACTGGCATTAGGAATCGCTGTAGCCAGCGTATCGTTATTTTGCAGCGCATAGACAACTGGTAAAGCTACCACAGGCTGTATGGTACCGGAGATAATACCATTTGTTAGTTCTGTATAACCGCGAATGACCGGCTTCAGTAAATAACCACCGTTACCTTGTTCTACGATCGATTTACCGGCATCAAAATCCAGCCATATTTTATAGACCATGCCTGCTTCCAATGTCTGGTGAATATTGATCTTTAAGCCGCTTTGCTGTGCAGAAGGCGTTTGCAGGGCATGGCTTACGCCATTGACCACGATGGAGTTGTTACTGCCTAAAATAAGCCGGATCTGGGAGATATTGCCTACCGGAAGCTCACCGTTGCACAGCAGGGTGTCTAAACCATTATTTAATTGCAGCAGGTCATAAACGCCGGGATGGATAACCGGGAACGTTTGCCAGCCGGCCTCTGTGTTGATTTCCACTTGTTGTACATCAATCAGTACCGCGTCATAATCGGCGGGGCCATCGGTCAAACGCAGTTCTATGCGGGCATTTTGCTTGTTGTTATCATCCTTATTACAACGGACGAAACCGAAAATTGTGGCTGCAACCAATAGGAGCAGTAAAAAAGATTGCTTTTTCATGAAATTTTTGTTTTGTTATGCTAAATTATGACAAATAAGGCGGTAAAAATTCTAATGAAATGTTAGCAACCTTTTCTAAACTAGTAATACATTATTACTTAAGCTTTTGTAGCCACCAAAGAAAATAACATCGGTATTTTATTGCCCAGATGCCTGACCCTGAATTTCCCGGGTTCAGATTCCTCCACCTCCTTAAAGCAAGGGTAGGGCGAATAGTCAAACTCTTCAAAATGCCTGATTGTAAGGTCCTGCTTTAATAGCGCGGTCATCATTTCCGATAAGCTGAAGTTCCAGGAAACGCTTTGATGTTCAATAGGGGCGTTCTTGTCGGCATAAGTACCCACTGTCGTTTCTACAATAGGCTCGTCTTTAAAATAACGGTATTTAATCTGTTGAAAGTCTTCATCCAGCATCCATACCACAGGGTGGAATTCCACGAAGATGAACTTGCCGCCCGGTTTTAAGTAACGGTTGACGATGGCGGCCCATTTATCCAGGTCTGGCAACCAGCCAATGGTACCATAGCTGGTAAATACAATATCGAAACTTTCATTCAGGTGCTTTGGCAATTCGTAAAGATCGCAGCAAATAAAAGTCGCGGCTAAAGTATGTTCTTCTGCAAGCTTCCGGGCATAGGTAATCGCGGTATCTGAAAAGTCAACTCCCGTAACCTGGGCGCCCATCCTGGCCAGGGAAAGGGTATCCTGCCCGAAATGGCATTGAAGGTGTAAAATACGTTTGCCCGAAATGTCACCCAGCAGCTCCAGTTCTACCGGGTTTAAAGAAGTTTTGCCGGCAAGAAAGGCTTCCATATTATAGAAGTCGGAGCTGACATGATGGGCTACTTTATCATTCCATAAAGCTTTATTGATGTTGATATAATTTTCATTAGGGTTCATGATTTGTTTTTTTTAAGGGTTAAAACAGACTTAATTGTTGGTTAGTGCCGGCTTCCAGGACCGCTTGGGGGGTCAACAGGGCCTGGCAATCCCGAAAGGTGGCAATAGGCGCGCCAGCCAACCAGTCGGCTTCCTGTGTGCCGGATAACACTACGGGCATTCTTTCTTTGGAATTGTGAATAATGGCCATCTGCGGGTTGGCGGCAGTAGTAACAATGCTATAGGTCAGCTGCCGGTCGTAGACCGACCATAGACCCGCCAGTGCAAAGGTTTCAGATGGCGCAGTAATATAATATTTTTGTTTGCTCTTCCCCTGTTTATCCAGCCATTGCCATTCATAAAACCCGGAAATGAGGATCAGGCAGCGATTGGATAAATAAGGACTGAAAGAAGCTTTATCTGCAAGCGTTTCGATACGGGCGTTCAACGTATTCCGCGCTTCAAAATCCCGGTCGGCCCAATGTGGCAGCAGGCCCCATTGGGCGAGCTGGATCGATTCCGGTTGGGCATTGGCAATTACGGGTGTAAGCGGGTGTTCAAATCCATTGAAGTCTCCCGGGGTAAAATCAATAGCACTTTCTTTATTATATTGGTCCGCGAGTTGTTTAGCTGTAGCGGCCACTTTCAGGTAGTAACACATCAGGGTATCAGAGTTTTTAGTAAATAGCGATAATAAAATCCATATAGAAGCCATTGCGCCAGGTCGGGGCATAAAGCACTAAAATCATCAGCCAGCATAGCAGAAATAGTAAGGCGGGCTTTTGCGTAATCCTATCTAAGGAAATAAGTTTTTGGGAAAGCATTTTTGATGTTAGGATTATGGATTTTTTTAATCAAGGGCATAAAAATAGGTGAAATATTATTGCTTAATACATATTGGACAAAGGTATCCCATAAAAAAGCCGGCTACAATCTGTAGCCGGCTTTCTATATTTAAAAAAATATTGAGCTTATAGTTGAACGGCCTGGCGTCCGGATACTCTTCCGGATTTCATCATACCATCATATTGACGCATTAATAAATAACTGTCAATCTGCTGGATTGTATCTAAAATTACGGCTACACCGATCAGCATGGAAGTACCACCAAAGAAGGTTGCAAAACCACTGGTTACGCCCAGTAAGGCAGCAATACCCGGTAAGATACCGGCAACTGCCAGGAAGATAGAACCTGGTAAAGTAATACGGTCCATAATGGCACCTATGTAATCAGCGGTAGGCTGACCCGGTTGGATACCTGGTATAAAGCTGTTGTTACGCTTCAGGTTTTCTGCCATTTCTGTAGGATTGAAGATCAAAGCCGTATAGAAATAGGTGAACAGGATCACTAATACCGCGTAAATGATGTTATAGGTCATTGAAGTATGATCAGACATATTTCTTAACCAGCCGGAAGCTGTAGAGGTCTCATCTGTAGCAAAGCCTGCAAGCATAGCCGGGATAAACATCAGGGCCTGGGCAAAGATGATCGGCATTACACCAGCGGAGTTTACTTTCAAAGGAATGAAGTTACGCGCTCCGCCAATTTCTTTAGCGGCATTATTCCCTACAATACGACGGGCATAGTTCAGCGGGATCTTACGGACACCCTGGGTTAATAATACCAACCCGATAATCACCGCGATAAACATAGCTAATTCAATCAGCAGGAAAAGGATCTTATCCTGGCCTACTTTTGTAGTCACCTCCTGGATTAAAGAGTGGGGTAAACGGGCAAGGATACCTACCATAATCATGATGGATACACCATTTCCGATACCTTTATCTGTAATTTTTTCACCCAGCCACATTACAAATAGCGTACCTGCTGTTAAGATCACAACAGTGGATACGTAGAACATCATACTGTCGGTAACGATAGCACCGTTAGTTTGCGTTTTAAGGTAAGTTATGTAGGCTGCTGCCTGGAATACGGTTACGACGATGGTCAGGTAACGCGTATACTGGTTAATTTTTTGTCTGCCGCTTTCTTCTTTTTGCATTTTGGCGAATTGAGGGATTACAATTCCGGCCAGCTGCATAAAGATGGATGCCGAGATATAAGGCATTACCCCCAATGCAAAAATGGACGCGTTACTGAACGCACCACCTGCAAACATGTTGATCAGGCCTAGAAGACCATCCTGGGCATTATTCTTTTCACTTAGAGTAATAGGGTCGATACCGGGAAGCACGATGAATGATCCCAGACGATATACCAAAATAAGACCAAGAGTAAGAAGGATACGGTTACGTAATTCTTCAATGCTCCAGATGTCTTTAATTTTTTCGATAAATTTTTTCACGAATTAAGTATTTAAACGAGCTGCGAATAAACAACAAAAAACGCATTTTACCAAACCTTAATATCAATTTGTTATTAAGATTACTTTGTTATTTATTAACAACTAGTGTAAAATGCGTTTTGATAAATTATATTAACCTAAGTCTACAGTACCACCTGCAGCTTCGATAGCAGCTTTAGCGCTTGCAGATACTGCATTCACTTTTACTGTTACTTTAGCTTTCAGTTCACCGGTACCTAATACTTTTACGACATCAGTACGGCTGATCAAACCATTGATATACAGGTTTTCCAGAGAGAATTCTGTCAAACCGTATTTTTCAACGAAATATTCGATAGCTCCTAAGTTGAACACTTTGAATTCTACACGGTTCATGGTTTTGAAACCACGTTTTGGCATACGGCGCTGGATCGGCATCTGACCACCTTCGTGACCGATTTTAGATTGGTAACCGGTACGTGATTGTTGTCCTTTATTACCTTTACCTGCTGTAACGCCATAACCAGAACCTTCACCACGTCCAACACGTTTAGAATGATGCGTACTGCCTGCTGCCGGTTTTAAATTGTGCAATTGCATAATTGAAATTTGTTTTTGTTTACTTACGCGGAAACACATCCGCTCGCAATGTTAATGAATGTATAACGGGAAACCCGGTAAATTTATTTTACTTCTTCCACTTTTACTAAGTGAAGAACTTTAGTAATCATACCCTGAATCTGAGGAGTTACCTCTTTTTCAACGGTAGCGTGCATTTTGTTCAAGCCTAAAGCCTTCAAAGTGCGTTTTTGACGCTCAGGACGATCGATGCCGCTTTTTACTTGAGTGATTTTTACTTTAGTCATTTCTTTGTTATTTTAAAAGATAATCGAATGATGATAATTGAAATTCAATTACCCGTTAAATACTTTTTTAAGACCGATACCGCGCTCTTTAGCCACTTCGATCGGCTGACGCATAGAAGTTAATGCTTTAATGGTAGCTTTAACTACATTGTGCGGGTTAGCTGAACCTAAAGATTTTGCCAGGATATCTGTATAACCGGCAACCTCTAATACGGCACGCATGCTACCTCCGGAAAGTACTCCGGTACCTTGTGCAGCCGGTTTGATCAAAACTTTAGCAGAACCTAATTTAGTGAACTGGTCGTGTGGAACAGTACCTTTCATTACCGGAACTTTTACTAAGTTTTTCTTTGCGTCGTCAATACCTTTCTGGATCGCTTCCTGAACTTCTTTAGCTTTTCCAAGACCTTGACCGATAACACCATTACCATCACCTACTACTACTAAAGCAGAGAAAGAGAAAGTACGACCACCACTAGTAGTTTTTACTACGCGGTTGATTGCAACAACCTTGTCTTTCAACTCTACTTCACCAGTTTTGATTTGGTTTTTATTTGAATTTGTCATTTTGATAAATTTTTTAATGAGGCAAAACCTCTACTGAATATTTTTTTTAAGAATTAGAATTTAAGACCTGCTTCACGAGCGCCGTCTGCCAATGACTTAACACGTCCGTGGTATAAATAACCACCTCTGTCAAATACGATTGCTTCTACGCCTAATTCTTTAGCTTTATTAGCGATAGTTTTACCTACTAATGCCGCTTTTTCAGTTTTTGTACCGGTTTGCGCAACGATGTCTTTCTGACGGCTGTTAGCGGCACAAATTGTGTTACCGGTAGTGTCATCTATGATTTGCGCATAGATGTCTTTGTTAGAACGGAATACACAAAGACGTGGTTTCTGTGTAGTACCGCTTACATTTTTACGTACTCTTGCGCGTAATTTGTTACGACGCAATACGCTTTTTGCTGTTTTTGCCATTTTATTTGCTATTTGTACGGGCTCTACTTTAGGTTTGCAATCTTGGCACCGGGATGTTTTAGTGTTTAGCTAAAATACCTTTTTGGCATCCGCGACACCATACAAGACTTAAAGAAGGCTTCCGAAGGTTACTTGAATAATTAGCTAATTAGCGGATGTGCTAATTAGCTAATGGATAAAATATTTATTAAATCAGCTAATCATCAAATTAATGAATAAGCTAATCCGACTATTTACCAGCGGTTTTACCAGCCTTACGACGGATAACTTCACCCTGGAAGCGAACACCTTTACCTTTGTACGGCTCTGGTTTACGCATGCTACGTACTTTAGCGGCAACCTGGCCTACTAATTGTTTGTCGATAGAAGTTAAAGTTACCAATGGTGGCTTACCTTTTTCCATAACCGCGGTAGCAGTTACTTCTTTTGGCATTTCAATGATGATGTTGTGAGAATAACCTAAAGACAGGTCCAATTGCTGACCGGTTACAGCAGCACGGTAACCCACACCCACTAATTCCAGTTTCAGCTCATAACCGTCGGTTACACCAACCACCATGTTATTTACTAAAGAACGGGAAAGACCGTGTAATGCGCGGTGACGGATCTGGTCAGTAGGACGGGTGATCGTTACTTCAGTACCTTCGATCTCTACTTTAAGATCGCGGTCTAATTGTTGTTTCAATTCACCTTTAGGGCCTTTAACAGTTACTTCGTTAGAAGGAGATACTGTTAATGTAACGTTTGCTGGTAATGTAATTACCTTTTTGCCTATACGAGACATGTTTAAAAAATTTAAGAAAGTTATTTAATGTTTTAAATAACCCGGACCCGTGTTCAGTTCCACGTATAGGAAAGAACTTTAGATTTTCAGACCTGGATTTTTTAAAATGGAGGGCAAAGGTAAAGCTATCTTTTTATATAGCCAAATATTTGTTATGAAGGCGCCAGGCAAGCAGGTGCTAGAGGACAAAGCTAAGAAATTTAAATTGGGTAGCTACTACTGTAAGTAAGAAGGCTATTATACAATAAGTAAGGCCTGCTCGTTGATGATGCGAACAGGCCTTGCTTTACTTTTTAATCCAATTTTATTATCTTATAAGCGCTACATCTCCTTTCCGGGAAAATTGCTGCCCGTCACATCTGAACTCGAGGTTATAAGTGTAAACACCCTGGGCCAATGCTTTGCCTTTAAGTTTCCCGTCCCAGCTTACATTAGGGCCGGCTCCTTTGTAGACCAGTTCACCCCAGCGGTTATAAATTGAAAAATCAATAATGGCAAGATCGGTCATGGACACCGGGCCAAAATAGTCATTACGGCCATCTCCATTAGGAGTAAACGCGTTGGGGATATCGAATTTACAGCAAGGCTCCAGCTTTACTGTGGTAGTATCCCTGGATACACAGCCATTCTCGTCTTTAACAAATACACTTACGGTACTGGTTCCTTCCGGGAATTTACCACTTACTTCATTTTCAAAGAAATTATCTTGAAAGTGTCTCTGTGGCCACCAATGATAGGTAGCATTGGGATAAAGCGTTGTTGACAGGCGGATTTCAGATCCATCGCAGAGGCTTTTGAGCTTGTCCAGCTGCTCGATTTGCACAAAAGGAGTGGCTAAAACCTTTATGGAGGCCGTCGCGGTTTTCGAAGGGCAGTTGCGGTTACCTTTTGTAGTGTAGGAGATGGTATAGTCACCCACTGCCGCCCCTGTAAAGTCAATGGCCCCTGTAATCGTATTTACCGTAAGCCCGGTTGAAGGGTTGACACTGAAGGTGCCTTTTTTAGGAGTAAAGTTAAGCGGTTCAATTTGTATCGCTTCTCCTGTACATATCTTGTCAATCTCGTAGCTTAATACCGGGGTAGAACCATCTACCACGTCAATTACCGCAGGCGCGCTCATGATAATCCGCTCCGGAACGCATAAGGAACTACTGGTCAGCTGGCAGGTGATTTCTTCGTCCAGGCCCGTATTGTGGGTAAACGTAGCTGCAGTAGCTCCTGGAACTGCTGCCCCATTAATAAACCATTGGTATTGAGGATTGCTCCCACCGCCGGTAATAGTTGAAGTATAAGTCACGCTGGTGCCGGCGCAAAGGGCATCAGGGTTCGCGGTAATGGCTATAGAGGCAATGGTGGGAATAGCACCGGCACAGCTGCCAAGGTCCGCAAAAATGTTTTGGGTAAATATGCCGCCCCCTGCAGGTACAGCAGTGCCACTCGGGAAGGCAGCGGTAATATTATTGAAGGTAATATTGCCTGGCGTGAGGGTCGCGTAGGCCATACCTATATCATTGGTGCCGGGAATAATTGCATCTGCATAAATAGTATTGTTTACGATAGCAAAACCGCCGCCATAGCGCATTTCGTAATTGTTAGGATTGGTAACCGTCCAGCTTTCCAGTAATACACCGGCAGAGGAGTATTTTCTAAGAAATGGTGGCGTGTTCATTCCTGTAAAGTTCAGGATGTACCAATCACCTTCACAGTCCGCGATCAGGTCATAAGGGCCTTCGTTCATAAACCCGGGAACCTGGATGAGTAAAGTAGCATTACCGGTACCATCATATTTATAAACTCTTCCGTTGGCTCCATCCAGGCTATAGATATTTCCGTTACCGCCCGCTGCGATATTTACCGCAGCAGGATTGTGGCCGGTATTGACCCAGGAACCGGTAGCCGGATCATAGTAATTGTACCTGATATTAGCGGTAGTCGTACCGGTAACACAGTAGAAGGTTTGGGTGGCATTGCCAGAATTAAGTACTTCACATAAGGTAAGTCCGCCTACATAGCCCGGAGGTAGTGAAATGGTATTTAAAGAAGGGTTAGCAGGCGATACCGCAGCTGTAGGGTCATAGGAGTATAATCTACCGGTAGGGTTACCCACGATTGGGATTACTATCCCGAATATGCTGATCAGCATAGCATCATAATCATCATAATAGATATTGGCACAGGTGGGTAATTGCGCCTGTGTATTGCTGCTATAGCTACAGAAGGCTAATAAACATAAAATTATATTACGAAATGTCTTTTTCATACAAAGTGATTATTGTAAAAGGGATAGATGGTATACTATTGTGTGATGCCGTAAGCATTCAGTTCCCGGTCATTCACTGCAGGGATCATCTTACCGGAATTGATTTTCCTGATGATTAAAGTAGCAACGGCATCACAGGTTTTCTTTTCCCGGAATCCTACTGTCCGGCCGGGGTAGCTGTCCTGGTAAAAGTAAGTTTTACCATTGGCAAGAATTTCATAGCCAAACGTTCCGTCGTTATTTTTGAATATTTTATATGTATAATTGATCGCTTGTCCCGTTTCGGCAACCGGGTGTACCACCTTGGTGGAGGAATAATGAACTTTAGCCTGCTGGGCATGGCTTACAGGTGCAGACAGCAATGGGACCATTAAGCTGAGGAGTGCAAAAAGGGATTTTTTCATCTTTGTTGATATTTATTTATATTTTAACTGAAAAGTTATCATCGCGGATAACTTTTAGTGTTCTTTGCAAAATTTTATTATTTAATAAAAAATAAACGATTTTTTTAGATAAAATAACTGCTCTTTAGCCCTGGTGAAATCAGGGTAGTAACAAGACCTTCTGCTTGCCTAATGCTTTTTAGCAGCATTTCGTTGTATGTTAGTTAAGATTTTTTACTCTGGCAGATATGCCTATATAGACAGTCCATAAGGCCCGAAAGGTTTGTTTATAAATTGTGAAATTGTTCTTTTTTTAATAAAAATTACGTATAATTAAAAAAATAATAGGACTTTTCTGCAAAGAGAAAAGTCCTATTGTTTTTTATGTAGCTGTTCTTATTGTTTAATCAGCTTTTGGATATAGATAACTGAGTTCCGCTCTTCTTTGAGCTGCAGCCAGTAGATACCTGCAGCCAGGCGACTGCAGTCCACCGGTTCCGGTGCTGTGGCAGAAAGGGTAGTGCGGAGTATTGCTTTTCCGCTGATGTCATAAATCATGATTTGAGCATTCGTTTTAGTACCCTGGATGTAAAGGTTATTACCCATCGGGTTAGGAAATACTTTGATCTGCTGCTGATCTTTGATGTTGACTACAGCCGTACTGGTATCTACCGTTTCATGGTCCACGATACGCATCAGGACAGGGTGCAGGGTATCGGACCCGGTCGTTTTTGCTTTACGGCCCCAGCCGCCTACAATAATTTTATTATCGCTTTGCATGCCCAGGAAATGGAAGTGGTCTAAAGCATTTCTGGTGCCGGTAATGATTGCTGAATTACCGGTGAAGGTAAGGTCATCGCTACCATCGGAATTGATACGTTTTACCAGGTAATTGGCATTCATGCCGGTATCGGTCATTGAGGCTACCAGTAGTTGATCCCCGTTCTGCACCTGCGCGTCATAATAATGAAAACTACCGGCATAAGTACCCGGGATACCTAAACGGCCGTTCTGTCCATAACTGCTTGCTAAAGTACCATTGGCATTGAGTTTATAAACGGTTACTTCAACCGGGAAGGCGGTTATGCCTGGGGTAGGGGTAAGGTCTTGTACCGAGCAGTTGACATAAATATTGCCACTATTGTCTACATCGATATATTTATTGAAAAAAGAAAGGCGGTCATTACTGCTTTTCGGTAAAATAGTTTTACCGTTGGTACCGAAGCTGGTTTGCAATACACCATCGGCACTGAATTTAGCGATAAAATCCTGGTGGGCGCTGTAGGGAGGCGCCCCGCTCGCGGCATCAGCCACATGGGTGCCTACCACTAAAAAAGAATTGTCCGGCAGTATTTTTATCATGCCGAAATCGATCCTGGTGTCCGGGAAGCCCATAGCAGGTTGCATAAAACCATTTGACCCAAATGTATTGTCTATGCTGCCATTGCTGTTAAGCCTTAAGATGACTCCGGTAGAGGTGGTATTATTGAAGCTTGTTGTTAAGGCAATAATTTTCCCGGTACTTTGTACATCCAGTGTTTTTAAATCATTAAAAGGCAGGGGGCCGCTATGGCGCACTACACCGCCCGTGCCAAAAGTATTGTCGAAAGTGCCGTTATTATTTACTTTATAGATAATGGTCCTGGAGGTGTTATTTTGGGTAGAATTGCCGGCATACAGCAGTTTGTTGCCGGGCAGTAAGACCATATTGTCCAGCCATTTTACATCGGGCTGGTTGGTCGCGCCAAAATTTAAGTGCCCCGTACCGTTAAAGCTGGAATCGGGTTTGCCGTTTGGCAGCAGGCGGGTAAGCGCATGATCGGTACTCACCCCTTCAACAGAGTAAACGGCAGCGACATTACCACTGAGCCATATTTTATCATCTGCGCCCACGATCATGTTGCGCACTTTATACGTTACATAAGGGCCAAATTGCGGCGTCCATTCATTGTTGCGGACTACTTCCACGCCGCTATCGCCAAAGTTAGGGTCCAAAAAATAAGGCGCCTGGGCCTGGCTTACAGAGTTGCCGATCAGGGCGCTTAAACTTAGAATAAAGAATTGCTTCATGTTGATTCAGGGAAATGAGTATACTCATCAAAGACTTCCATTTAAAAAAAATGGTTGGCTGATTAATGGAACGATCCCATTTTCAATGTTTACATTGGGCGGGCTTTCATTTGAAAACGGGTAGTATTTGCCATAAAAAGCGAACCTGTTTATGAGGTTCGCTTTTGCAGGGTTTCAGTTTTTCTGTCCTCTACTGTTTCAATAATTTATGAAAATATATTTTGTTGCTGTTGGCTTCTTTCAGGTAGAGCCCATAGACACCGGCCGGTAATAGGCTGCAATCAATTGTTCCAAAGTTCTTGTTTGAAATCAGGATGCTTAATACCATTTTTCCGCTAATATCATAAAACCGTGCTTCAGTTTTACTTTTTACTCCCTGAATGTAAAGCAGGTTATTTACCGGATTCGGGAATATTTTGACCTGATTTTGATCCTTGACATTGACGACGGACGTGCCGGTGTCCACCGGTGGCTGTTCGGTACCACGTTCCAAAAAACGCAGCACTACCGGGAAAATAGAGTCAGCAGCTTTATCATCTCTTTTGCCGTAGCCACCCAACATTATTCTATTGTTGCTTTGCAGGCCCAGGTAAAAGGAGTGGTCTAAGGCATTACGTGTTGCCGTGATATGGCTGAGGGGATTGACAAAGGTTAGATCCTCTGTACCATCCGCATTAAATCTTTGTAATCTGTAGGATGCATTCAGGCCGGTATCGATCATGCCGGCAACCAGAAGTTTGTCGTCTTGCAATTGTGCATCATAAAAATACCAGCTGTTGTGGTAAAGCTGTGGTATGGTTAGCCTGCTGTTCTGCCCGTAATTATTGATTAAAGCACCGCTACCGTTGAGCTTGTACACCAGCACTGACGCGATTCCGGTAGCGCCGCCATTAGTGGAACAATTGATATAAATAGCGCCGTCACTGGCCACCTCTATATCACTATTATAGAAATATAAGCGTTCTCCATTGGCGATGGGCAGGATTACTTTCCCATTATTACCGAAATTGGTTTGCAACAAGCCATTCGCATCAAATTTGGCGACAAAATTTTGACGGATACTCGTAGTTTGTGCTACATGCGTACCTGTGACTAAAAACGAGTTATCATTCAGTAACTTGATCATGCTGTAGGTAACCTGGTTGTCACTGAAGCCTAAATTGGGCACCAGCACCCCGTTGGTGCCAAAACTATTATCAGTGCTGCCATTGGCATTTAAGCGGGAAATAGAGCCCACAGTAGGCGCGTTGTTATCAAAATTTTTCCCTAAAAGCAATAGTTTCCCGTTACTCTGAATACCGAGGGCATCCAGGGAATGCCAGGATAAGGGACCTGAACTAAAAACTACTTGCCCGTTGGTCCCGAAAGTAGCATCAAAGCTTCCATCCACATTTACTTTATAAACCACCATCTTTGAAGGAAAAGTAGACGTGGATTTGCCTGCGTATATAATTTTGCTGTCGGGTAGCACAATTAAATTATTCAATTCTAAAATGGGCGCACCATTCGCTCCGCTTTGAAATATTTTGTGCCCGGTTCCAGCAAAGGAAGTATCCAGTGTTCCGTCGGCATTCAGCCGGGTAATGGCATAATTGCCTCCCGAAATAAAATGAGGCGCAAAGTTCGGGGTTTGGTTGCCGGCCAAAATAATTTTATCATCAGTACCTATGGCCATATTCTTTACATTGTAACTTCGATACTGATTACTTCCCCAGGGAGGATTTTTGCCAATCTGTACGCCATTATTGCCAAAATAGGGATCGAGGATGTAAGGATCTTGTGCGTGAATCGTGGTAGCTATGCTTAATCCGAGACATAAAAATAACAGTGATTTCATAATAGATTGGGTTTGCTCAATAGTTAAGACAGGAGGAACAAAGACATAGTTGGTATTATTATTGTATATAAATAATGGCCAAGTATTTTATAGTCAATTAATTAGGTAATTTAATGACATAGAACTCTGCTGCCTATTGCCGGGAATATCCATGCGACCAAGGCACCTTTTAACCTTTCCTTATTCGCTAATTATCAAACCGGCAGATCAAAAATTATCCTAATTTTGCTGTATGCAATTTTATTCCGGCTCCCTGATCTCCTATAAAAGATTATCCACTGTTGAAGTAAATGTAGGCGGCTTGCGCTTAGGCAACGGGCATCCTATTCGCCTCCAGACCATGACCACCAAGGATACGATGGATACCGAAGGTTCTGTAGCGGAAACGATTTCTTGTATTAAAGCGGGTGCAGAGCTGGTACGTATTACCGCGCCTTCAAAAAAAGAAGCGGAGAACCTGGCTAATATCAGGGCCGGGATCGAGGCCGCAGGTTACCAGGTCCCCCTGGTAGCTGATATTCATTACACCCCTAATGCAGCGGAAATCGCGGCACGCCTGATCCAGAAAGTGCGTGTCAACCCCGGTAATTATGTAGACAAGAAAAAGTTTGAAAGTATTACTTATACCGATGAGGAATACCAGGAAGAGCTGGACCGGATCGCGAAGAAGTTTATTCCTTTGCTGGATATTTGTAAACAATATGGTACCGCTATCCGTATCGGTACCAATCATGGTTCCTTAAGCGACCGTATCATGAGCCGCTATGGTGATACGCATACGGGTATGGTGGAAAGTGCAATGGAGTTCCTTCGGATCGCGCGTGCACAGGATTTTCATAACCTGGTTATCTCCATGAAGTCGAGCAATCCACAGGTTATGGTACATGCTTACCGGCTACTGGTCAAGACCATGAACGAAGAGTTTGGCATTTGCTATCCTTTACACCTGGGGGTGACCGAAGCCGGTGACGGGGAAGATGGCCGTATCAAAAGCGCAGTAGGGATTGGCACCTTGCTGGAGGACGGTATCGGTGATACGGTAAGGGTATCCCTTACGGAAGATCCCGAATTCGAGATCCCCGTGTGCCGGGACCTGGTGAAGCGTTATGAAACAAACCCATATAACTTAAGCGAGGCGCATATACCGGCTATTCAGCAGTTGACCTATAACCCTTTTGAGTACAAACGCAGGCCTACTTTTACAGTTGAGAATATCGGCGGGCAGCAGGTACCGGTCGTGATTGCCGATTACTCAAAATATAAGGGTGAAAAATCTCCTTATGCTTTATCCGCAATCGGCTACAACTATTCAGCAGCACTGGATAAATGGCAGATAGCCGACGCAGCAGCCGATTATATTTTTGTGAATGATCCCGAACTGGGATTTGCTATCCCGGGTACGCTTAAAGTCATTACCTGGTCGGAAGCCTGGCAAAAGCAGGCAGAAGCACAGAAAAAAGATAGTTTTCCTATCTTTTTATTAGAAGATTATTTACAAACAACCGATAAAAGCAGCCGGATCAACTTTGTAATGATCGATTGCTATAGCAGCGAGTTCCCGTTTAATACTGAAGACCTTAAATTGCTCAAAGACGATAAAACGGTAGTGTTCTGCCTGAGCTCGGAGCATAAAAATGCCATGCAGGCCATACGCCGTATGGGCATCGCTTTAATGGAAATGGGATTAGAGCAGCCGATTATCCTTATGAATGATTCCTATTGGCAGACAGCAGATGAGCACCTGATCCATTTTGCCACGGAGTGCGGGGCTTTACTGATAGATGGTTTTGGAGATGGCTTGTCCTTAGGCGTAAAGCAGCAGGCTTATGATGCATTATCCGGAGAAAACGTAGAAAAGTTGTTGAATGATGCCGCTTTCGGTATCCTGCAGGCCACCCGGACGCGCATTTCCAAGACAGAATATATTTCCTGCCCGAGCTGTGGCCGTACCTTATTTGAATTACAGGAAACCACGGCTAAGATCCGCGCGGCCACCTACCATTTGAAAGGGCTGAAGATCGGGATTATGGGCTGCATCGTAAACGGGCCGGGAGAGATGGCAGATGCCGATTTCGGTTATGTGGGTTCCGGCGTAGGTAAGATCACCCTGTACAAAGGCCAGGAAGTAGTGAAGCGCAATGTAGACAGCGAGGTAGCGGTAGAGGAGCTGATCCAGCTGATTAAAGACAATGGGGCCTGGGTGGAAAGGGAGTAGCGAATTTTTGACTTTTAATGGTCTTCATCCGGTATCCCGACAGTGATTTTCTGCTTTGATAGTACCGAATAAAAAGTAAATGCCTGCATTACTAAAGGTTGATGCAGGCATTTGCTTGTGTACAATTAGTCATTAAAAGACTGTGCCAAATATAATAGCCAGGATCATGATGGAGATATAAGTAATGGCCATAATACCATAGGTCCGGAAAATAAACCTTAGATTAGACAATCCTGATTTTAGATCCATTTGCTGGTCATTGAGTAAAGCCCGGGATGTGCGTTGTCCAAACCGGAAAGTAAACAAAGCAATAAAAAAGCTTATTACGGCAAGCAGGAGGTATATAAATATCAAAATACCCATGCCCATTGAAGCCAGCGCGAGGCTGCTGCTGCCCAATAAGCCAAAAGCCTGGCTACTGCTATACCAGATGGTCAGTATGGCCAGCAGTATGAATCCACTGCCAATAAACCCTAAAATGCCCAGAAATCTGGCCCATTTTGCAGCCTCCTTAAGGTAAGTCCTGCTTTCGATATCTAATTGCAGGTCCGTTTCAAAAATTGCTTCCTGTTCGATGTAAGCTTCCTGTTCCATATAAGATGTATAAAATTTTAAGTTGCAATATTAACAGTAATCTTTTAAATTTTAGCAGATCCTGGTCCCGGAAGACAGGTAACAAAGTATGCACAACATTAATTCAACAAATTTACAAATTCACTAATTTGCTAATTGCGTAACTTTGCAGCTCTATGGTGAAAATTGGCAATATTGAATTAGGCGACTTTCCTTTATTGCTCGCTCCTATGGAGGACGTGAGCGATCCGCCTTTTCGTGCAGTGTGCAAAGAACAGGGGGTGGACTTCATGTACACCGAATTTATATCCTCTGAAGGCCTGATCCGCGACGCGATCAAAAGCCGCCAGAAACTGGATATTTTTGATTACGAACGTCCCATCGGTATCCAGATATTTGGTGGCGATGAAGAAGCTATGGCTTTGTCGGCTAAAATATGTGCCGCTACCAATCCCGATCTGATTGATATTAATTTTGGTTGCCCGGTAAAGAAAGTGGTGTGTAAAGGCGCTGGTGCCGGTATCCTGAAAGATATTCCCAAAATGATCCAGCTGACCAAAGCGGTAGTGGATTCCACGGATTTGCCCGTTACGGTTAAAACAAGGCTGGGTTGGGATGAAAGTACTAAGAATATTGAGGAAGTGGCGGAGCGCCTGCAGGATGTGGGTATCAAAGCTTTATCTATCCACGGACGTACCCGTATGCAGATGTATAAAGGAGAGGCTGATTGGACGCTTATTGCCAAAGTAAAGAACAATCAAAGAATAAAAATACCTATTTTCGGTAACGGTGATATAGACAGCCCGCAAAAAGCCCTGGAATATAAGAACAGGTACGGGGTGGATGGTATTATGATCGGCCGCGCGGCTATCGGTTATCCCTGGTTTTTCCGCGAGGTGAAGCATTATTTCGCTACCGGTGAAATTTTACCACCACCTACCGTTGAAGAACGGATACAGGTTTGCGGGAAGCATGTGGAGAAATCCTGTGAATGGAAAGGGGAAAAGCTGGGCATATTAGAGATGCGCCGTCACTACGCAACTTATTTTAAAGGGCTGAGAAATGCCAAAGAATACCGTATGCGCCTGGTGAACGCGGCTACCCTGGATGAAGTAAATACTATTTTAAAAGAAAGCATTGTCGGGTTGGCAGAGGCGAATGCCGAGCTTACCTGACCGGTTTAACTATAAATACCCACTATTCAATATGTCCGCATTCCAGCACCAGGTACTTATTTATTGTGAGCAGATCACCCATCGGCTTCAGTACGTGTTGGAGTGGATCTTCCAGGAGCAGTTACAGATGGACTTCCGGGTCACCTATGATATGGAGCACTGGAAGGCTTATGATGGTTTGAAAATCAACTATTCAGAAAAGCGTATCGATACAGAAGATATCCTGGTCCGGCCTCATCGCCTGATCTACGAAGTGGGGGAAACCGTTCAGCAACTGAATATCAACAGGTGGAAAAAGAGTACCGTATTGTTTTATAACCAGCCGGGAGCGCTTATTCCCTTTGACATCTTTGCTGCTGTCTTTTACCTTATATCCAGGTACGAGGAGTACCTGCCACATAAAAAGGACGGTCACGGCAGGTATCTGCATAGCAATTCGGCGGCCTTTCAATATGCTTTTCTCCAGCAACCGGTAGTGGACGAATGGATCAACGCCCTGAGAAATATCCTCGAAAAGAAATTTAAATTACTACTACCGCAGCAATCATTTGAATTTCAACCTACATATGATATAGATATCGCCTGGGCTTACCGGAATAAACCCCGTAAACAGAATATCGGCGGGGCTTTAAGAGACCTGCTGAAACTGAGGATCGGCTGGTTTTTCGACCGTATACTGGTATCTTCATCGGGAAGGCAGGACCCTTATGACGCGTTTAAGTGGATGGAAGACCTGCAGCAGTATTATGGTTTACAACCTGTTTATTTCTTCCTGGTGGGAGCAAATGGTACTTACGACCGCAATATCAGCCCGTCCCATCCCGAGATGCAGGCTTTGATCAGGCATACTTCCACACATGCCCAGGTCGGTTTGCACCCTTCTTACGGTTCTTATTTGCAACAATCCGTAATGGAGAAAGAGTTACATACATTGGAAAGTATCCTGGATAAGCCGGTCTGGAAATCCAGGCAGCATTACATCAAGATGAGCCTGCCGGAGACTTACCGGCAACTGGAAAGCATGGGCATTCAAAACGATTATTCTATGGGTTACCCGGCGATAAACGGTTTCAGGGCAGGTACGTCCAGGTCCTTTATGTGGTATGACCTTTCAAATGAAACAAAATCGGAACTAAGGGTACATCCATTTTGTTTTATGGAAACCACGGCGATTAATCATTATAATAATTCGAAAACCGAGGCCTATGCTGAATTGGAACGCATTGTTTTTACCCTTAAGCAAAGCCGGGGTAAATTGATTAGCATCTTCCATAACAACAACCTGGGATCGGGTAGAGAGCATAAAGGCTGGTATAAGTTTTATCAAAAAATGATAGAACTTATACACTCGGAACAAAATCTGTGATTTGCTGATTCTCCCAGGCCAGTTTTTCCAGCTTATCCACTACTTTCCGGTCCAGCATCATAGTCGTGATCCGGCTCAGGTGCCGGCTATGGTGCAGGTCACTGCCTACAAAGCGGTATAGCCCGGCATCCAGGAGCCTGTTGGCCACTTCTTTTTCCCTGCTGCCATAATAGCCGCTTAAGGATAAGATATTGAGCTGTAAGGCAATATCACGGTCCAGATATTTATCCAGTACTTTAAGTTTATCGTCGATAAAGTGATAACGTTCGGGATGTGCCAGGATCGCCTTATAGCCGGCTGTTTCGATCTGGAAAAGTATATCCTCTATATCAATGGGCTCATGATAAAAAGGTGTTTCAACGAGTATTTTATTGTCAAAAACAGTAAGGAGATGACCAGCTTTTAAATGATTAGGGAAACCTTCATCTATCATATATTCCGCGGCAAACTTTACATTAATGTTCATGTTGTTTGCGATGAGCGCTTTTTGTAATTTGTCGTAAGCGGCAGTAATCGTTTCCCGGTTGTTGCGGTGAATATCCGCCATAATATGTGGCGTGCCCATAAAATTTTTGATACCGGCGCCCAGCATACCCTGGATCAACGCGATGGAAGTGTCGGTGTCTGGCGCTCCGTCGTCGATACCCGGTAGAATATGGGAATGCATATCCTGGGCTAAAAACGCAGCGAAGTCTACGTTTATTTTTTTATTTTTTTTAAAGATGGAAAACATGAGTAAAGGTGCTTTACGTAATCTATATATTATGTAGTTGCGTCAGAGGTTATATACCGGCAAAGTTAAGTTAATGTTATGCACAGCAAGCCGCTTTAAAAGAATTTAACAGAGCCTTCAGGTAGGACAACGGAGAAAAAAAGATAATATTGTTATAATAATTGTTAAAAGCTTAGCGTTCTCTAGTTATAATATTGTCAGGCTCTTAATGCTATACTTTTGTATATTTGCGCTGCCTTAATAAGAAATAATATAGTTTGAGCGTCTTGTTGAGTAGGAGATGGATCCGGGATGATTGAAACTGTAGGTTTAAGAACCTTGTTTCAGTAAAGGTATAAATGGATGTTTTTTAATGTCCGGTTTGTAATAGGCATCATTATGATGCGAAAAGTATTGAATGGGCTTGATGGGCTATTGATACTGGAGCGGTATTGAAGTGTGTTAGCCGGCAGGCCGATTTGTTTATTTATGAAGATAACAGGTTCTATTGTAACATATAATACATCATTGACTGAAGTATTGCAGGTGTGTAAGTCTTTTTTGCAAAGTAAGAAAGTGACGCAACTCTATGTAATAGATAATTCTGCAATTGATCAAATAAGTTCTAAGCTCAAGTTTGATAATAGGATAATTTATATGCATTTCCCGAGAAACCTGGGATATGGCAAAGCCCACAATGTGGCCATGCGGGAAACCATGAATAGCTCAGATTATCATGTAGTTTTAAACCCCGATCTTTTATTCGATGCGAAATGCCTGGAGTCTTTAGGCCACTTCATGGAAGAGAATGCTCATGTAGGCCTGGTTATGCCAAAAATAATCTATCCTGACGGCCGTATTCAGTATCTTTGTAAAAATAATCCTACTCCTTATATTTTGCTGGCCCGGCGTTTTATGAAAGGCCTGGGGCAGAAACGGATGGAAGAAGCCCTTTATTTTTTCGAAAATAAAGATAAGGATTATGAAAAGCCAATGTTTCATATACCGTTCTTATCCGGTTGTTTTATGTTCCTGCGATGTACTACGCTGCAACAGGCCGGTTTGTTTGATGAGCGCATCTTCATGTACACCGAAGATGCGGATTTAAGCAGGCGGATCCTGAAAATAGCGGAAACGGCATACTTCCCGGAAGCGGTAGTCGTACATGATTTCAAAGGAGGGGTACATAAAAGTACTTTATTAACCTGGTATGGGTTCAGATCCTCTCTTTATTACTTCAATAAATGGGGCTGGCGCAATAAAATTGACCGGGAAGTAGTCCAGTGAATGTTCTATAAGTTGATCTAAGTGAAATATTATATCATAGCAGGTGAAGCAAGCGGAGACTTGCATGCGGCCAACCTGATCAAGGCACTGCAACAGAAAGATCCGGAGGCCCGGATAAGGGCCTGGGGCGGAGACCTGATGCATGCTGCGGGAGCCGATATTGTAAAACACTACAGGGAGCTTGCCTTTATGGGCCTGGTGGAAGTACTCAAACACCTTGGTACTATTCTTAAAAATATCTCCTTCTGTAAAGCAGATATCCAGACATTCCAACCCGATGTGATCCTGTTTGTAGATTACCCGGGCTTTAATATGCGTATTGCGAAATGGGCGCATCAGCAGGGATTCCGGACCGCTTATTATATTTCTCCTACTGTATGGGCCTGGAAAGAGAACCGGGTGCATCATATCAACAAGTATGTTGATGAAATGATGGTGATCCTGCCTTTTGAAAAACCTTTCTATGCAAAGTATAACTACCCTGTGCATTATGTAGGGCATCCATTGATAGAAGTAATGGATGCCGAATTACAAAAGCCTTCCGGGCTTGCCAAAGAGAAAAAAGTATTGGCATTATTGCCGGGAAGCCGTACCCAGGAAATTAAAAAGCTATTGCCGCTGATGCTGGAGGTGGCCGCTACCATGCCTGATTACGAGGTGCTGATCGCGCAGGCCCCGGCCCAGAATGAGGCGCTTTATCATGCTATTATCAATGACAATAATGCGGTGTCATTGGTTAAAGGCAAAACATATGATATCTTAAAAATAGCAGATGCTGCTATCGTAGCTTCCGGTACAGCAACACTGGAAACGGCTTTGCTGGGCGTACCGCAGGTGGTGGTTTACAAAACCAGTCCTTTGACGTTTAAAATCGTAAAAGCTATGGCTAAGACCGAATACGTGGCATTACCTAATATTATTTTAGGCAAGCTTGCTGTTGTTGAGTTGCTGCAAAATGATTTCATACTGCCTAAATTGCAGCAGGCAATGGCTGATATTACGGTTAACCGCGATAATATAGACCGGATGCAAACAGATTACGCAAAAGTCTGGCAAATGCTGGCGCATGATGGAAAAGCCTCTGAAAATGCCGCGGGTATTGTCTTTGAACTGGCGGCGCGCAGAAAATAGAACAGTAAGAGGTTGGGAAAAGCGCTGTTTTTGTTTTAATGCATTCAAAATGGTATTTTTAATTTAAAGTACTTTAGTCCTTTACCGATCTTTAAATTCTTTGGCATGCATTATTATGAGCTATATGCTTTACTGAAAAATAACTTCCCGGAAACCGGAACACAGTCCGTAATCCCGGAATTGGGGATAGCGATCAAAAGATATATTTTTGAGTCCCGGAAAGCGGCTTTATTCTTATCTGGCAGTAAGCAATTACAATGTAATACCCATGAGCTGGGTTTCCCGGAAGACTGCAGGAAAGGCGACGATAAGGGAGACGATATCAGGTTAAGTGATTTTGATATCCGCTGTAATCAATCTTTTTCTTATTATATTATTAAAAGCACCGGATCAGAACGCGCTAAGGGTTTTATCCTGTTCTTTCACGGGCTGAATGAAAAAAGGTGGGATAAATACCTGCCCTGGGCTTATGAGCTGGCCAGGCAGACCGGTAAAGCGGTAGTCCTGTTTCCTATAGCCTTTCATATGGACCGAGCTCCTGAAGAATGGAGTGAGAAGCATAGTATGCTGGAAATAGCCCGCAACAGGGCAAGGCAATATCCGGAGAACAGCACTTCTTCCTCTTTTATTAACGCGGCGATCAGCAGCCGGCTGGAGCATTTTCCGCAACGCTTATTCTGGTCGGGACTGCAGACCTATGCAGACGTGGTACAATTGATCGGGTCAATCGGGGATAATCAAGTGCCGGAAATTGGACCCGGAGCTACTGTTGATTTATTCGGTTATTCCATAGGGGCCTTTTTTGCCAGTATTTTAAAAATGGCCAATCCTTCAGACTATTTCAGGGAGGCTAAACTATTCTGCTTCTGCGGTGGGATGACCATAGACCGTATGTTCCCGGTGTCTAAATATATTATGGACGCAAGTGCGGCCATTGCCATGCAAAGGAGTTATGCAGAACTTTTAAGCTCAAACTTTGCTACGGATAAACGCCTGGCGCATTTTCAAAATTGGGAACATCATCCTGAAGAAGCCTGGTTTAAAACCATGCTGCGCTACAACTATTTCCTGAAGGAACGGGAAGCATTGCTGCGGACAATGAGTCACCAGGTCAAAGCCCTGGTCTTAAAACAGGATGAAGTGGCGCCACCTGTAGAAGCGCTCAATACACTGAAAGGCGGTTACCGGGACATACCGATAGAAGTGATCGTTGATGATTATCCTTATCCCTATTCGCATATGAACCCCTTTTCTTTAGTACATAAATATAAGCAAGAGGTGGATGAGGCGTTCAGCAGGTTTACCGGGATAGCCGCTTCATTTTTAAAATAAACAGTATATGAACTTAATCAGTAGTAAAATCCGGATCGTGGCAGCACTTTGTTTTGCTTTCCTTCTGTCCGGTTGCCAGGATACCCGGAAAGCGGTAGCTTATAATGACCAGATAGTAGCAATACAAAACGATATTATCGTAAAATTCCTGAGCTTTACAAGAGAAATTGAGGATATGGATAGCACAAATGCCCAAGCTGCCCGGCTCCGGGTTTTAGAACAAGTAGAGGAAGGGATAAAGAGGGCGCAACAGCTAAAATTTGAAGGTGATGACAAGCAATTTAAAATGGCCTTTATGGACTTGCTGCGGTTTTACAAAAAAGCGGTGGCTAAGGACTATGAAGCGTTGATCGCTTTAACTTATACACGAGATAAACCGGCCGATCACGCGGATAAAATAAACGCGCTGGTAGCCCGTTTTACGAGGGAAGAAGAAAAATACGATCTTAAGTTCGCGCGAGCTCAAAAACAGTTTGCTCAAAGCTATAATTTTATAACGGGAGAGAATGAACTGCAAAAAGAAATTGATAGGGCTAAATAAATACCTTAAAGCAGTTATCGATTTGCAGGTAATAATATTAAGCTTTAATAAAACATAAAATCCCCGGATAGCTCCGGGGATTTTTATATTAATAATCTGGCTTACTTATCCAGGTCGTAATAAGAAGGCTATAATTGAATGACCGTATTTTCTCCAATGGTGCTATAATAATAAGGCTGATTATTGCGACTGAGCGCATCGAAAAATGCTTTCGAGCATCCGGGTTCCATCCCGTCATGCAGCTCAACAATCATCATGTGGACTGACTGTAGCCAATCAAGAGTTTCATTGGAAAAGACCTGTTTTTCACTGGTTTCAATATCCAGCTTTAAAATATCAATATGAGGTAACTGGTATTTCTTGATCAGCGAACTTATTGTAATACTGTTGATGGTTCCATGTTCCATATCTTCTTCCACCACCATGCCCCATTTTCCGGAATCATATTTGTCATACACCCTTAGCCGGGTATCTTTATCCCAAATACCATATTGTATACAATGCACATTGGGGTAGGGCGCAAGATTTTGCTGTAAAAGGCTAAAATTTTCCGGGTCTGGCTCTATACAGATAATCCGGGCATCCGGGTACCTGTTTTTGATGTAAATAGCAAAGAGGCCGATGTTGGCACCGCCATCAATAATGTAAGCTGGTTGCTCTTTTATCGGAATATTATATTCTTCAGTGATGAACACCTGGCGGAATGTAGGCTGGTCGGAGGTATGAGGTCTTAGTGTAAATGGATGAGCAATACCCGGCAGTTTTACTGTTTTGAGCCTTTTCTGTTTATACTTGACCAGGGTGACAACACCTTTAAAAAAACCTAGCCGTTTCACAAATGGCGACAAGGCTGCGAACATCCTGATAATTTTTACCATAATAACGTTTGACTGGAGATATTGGCTGATTAAGAGTTTGTTGATGAATTGATATTCATGATCCGGTAATTAACCATTCTGATGCTTGAGGTAATATGCCTATTTTAAGCATCAGGAATGATGAATAATACATCGTTCAAAAATAAGATAAAAATTATAATGGGAATACCTAATTTTTATTTCGTGGCAAAATTAATCATTACTCATATGGCCATTGGCCGGTAAATATAACCGGTATACTATTCTTAAGTCCTTAAAAAAAAAAGAGCACCATCAGGTGCTCTTTTACACTTATTCTCGATTATCGGGCGACATTTACGGCACGTTTTTCACGGATCACCGTTACTTTGATCTGACCCGGGTATTGCATTTCTTTCTGAATCTTATCGGCGATTTCAAAACTTAAACGGTCGCTATCGCTGTCGGTTACTTTATCCGCTTCCACAATAACGCGCAGTTCACGTCCGGCCTGGATCGCATAAGCTTTTTCCACGCCATCATAAGCTACGGCTAAGTTTTCAAGATCTTTAATTCTTTGCAGGTAGCTTTGCATGATCTCGCGGCGGGCGCCTGGTCGGGCACCGCTAATGGCATCACAAGCCTGGATGATCGGGGAGATGATATAAGCCATTTCCATCTCATCGTGGTGCGCGCCGATTGCATTGATTACGGCAGGGTGTTCGCCGGCTTTTTCAGCCAGTTTAGCGCCTAATAAGGCGTGGCTCAATTCTGTTTCTTCATCAGGAACTTTACCTATATCGTGCAACAAGCCTGCTCTCTTCGCTAGTTTAACCACTTTCTGGCCCAGGCCAAGCTCCGCGGCCATAATACCACAAAGGTTCGCGGTTTCTTTGGAGTGCATTAATAAGTTTTGACCGTAAGAAGAACGGAAGCGCATTTTACCCACCATTCTCACCAGGTCTTTATGCAGGCCATGGATACCCAGTTCGATGATAGTACGTTCGCCGATTTCCATTACCTGGTCTTCGATTTGCTTTTTAGTCTTTTCTACCACCTCTTCAATACGGGCAGGGTGGATACGGCCATCCTGTACCAGGCGCTGCAGTGATAAACGGGCTACCTCTCTTCTTAGTGGATCGAAACAGCTCAATACAATTGCTTCCGGGGTATCGTCGATCACCAGGTCAACACCGGTGGCGGCTTCTAAAGCGCGTATGTTTCTACCTTCACGACCAATGATCTGGCCTTTGATCTCATCACTTTCCAGGTTGAATACGGTAATGGCATTTTCAATCGTTTGCTCTGCGGCAACACGCTGTATACTTTGAATGACAATTTTCTTAGCTTCCTTGCTGGCATTGGTTTTTGCCTGTTCCACGATCTCCTGGATATGCGCCATGGCGTTAGTACGCGCTTCTTCCTTCATGGCCTCAACAAGTTCGGCCTTTGCTTCTTCCGCGGAAAGATTGGCGATTTTTTCCAGGCGTTTGATTTGCTCTTCCTGGTGCTTTTCCAGTTCTGCTCTCTTTATTTTTGCAGACTCGATAAGGTCGTTTAACTCCGTCTTAAGTTCCGTGTTTTCATTAACCTGGGTTTGAACGGACTTTAATTTGTCGTTTAAGGATTGTTCCTTTTGTTTTAATTTATTTTCCTGCTCAATTAGTTTCTGGTTACGGGTATTCGCTTCTTTGTCGTGGTCTGATTTTAACTGTAAAAAATGTTCTTTAGCTTCGAGTACTTTCTTTTCTTTGATCGTGTCCGCTTTCGCTTGCGCGTCTTCTATCAATTTCTGGGCCTGTTGTTCTGCTTCTGCTACCTTGTTAGCGGTATTCTTGGCAAATATTAGCTTCCCTAAGATGATTCCTAATATAACCCCGACTACCACCGCACCTATAATTGCGATATTGTCCATTGTGTCTATCTGTTATGATTTAATTGAAATTTAATGTTTTTTTATCAATACTATGACAGGCGAAGTTAAAATATTTTTTTAACTTACAAGTCCTATAAATTGTGTAAAGCGCCTTTTTTATACACATTTCCTGTACACATAAATTTCCTTAAAGCTCAAATTTGTTTAATTTTGCGTTATGCAATTATTAGACGGTGTAAAAGTATCTGAAGAAATACTTAAAAATATCCAGAGCGAGGTAGCTGCTCGTGTTCAAAACAACAAAAAAGTGCCGCACCTGGCGGCGATACTGGTGGGGGAAGACCCGGCCAGCCAGACCTATGTGGCTTCAAAGGTAAAAACCTGTGATTATTTAGGGTTTAAATCTACCCTGTCCCGCCTGGCCCCGGACACGACAGAAGCTGAGCTTTTGGCATTGATCGAAACATATAATGCAGACCGTGATATCGACGGTATTTTGGTGCAATTGCCTTTACCTAAACATATTTCGGAAGATAAGGTCATTAATACCATCAACCCGGAAAAAGATGTGGATGGTTTCCATCCTAACAGCATTGGTAAAATGGTTTTAGGACAGGATACATTTATCCCGGCTACGCCAAACGGCATTATGATGATGCTGCAACACTATGGAATTGATACCGTAGGTAAACATTGCGTAGTGATCGGCAGAAGTAATATCGTGGGTACACCCATGAGCCTGCTGATGAGCCGTAATACCAACCCCGGTAATTGTACCGTGACTTTGACCCATTCTAAAACAAAGAACCTGAAAGAGTTGTGCCTGGAAGCGGATATTATCGTCGCCGCCATTGGCCGTCCCAAATATGTGACTGCCGATATGGTGAAGGAAGGCGCAATCATCGTGGATGTGGGCATTAACCGTATTGAAGACAGCAGTAAGAAATCCGGTTTCCGCTTAGTAGGCGATGTGGATTTTGATACGGTGAAGGAGAAAGCCAGCTATATTACCCCGGTGCCGGGTGGGGTAGGCAAAATGACCATTTGCGCCCTGATGCAGAATACTTTAAAAGCCTGTAAGGACTAATTCAATAGTAAAGCCAGAAGTGATCGCTTCTGGCTTTTTTGTTAGTAGAATTTCAATTGCTATGAAACGATTTTACGCGCTCCTGATTTCATTTTTTGCTGTACTTATATGCGCTTCTATGACAGGAAAGGAGGAAGGCGATGAAGAGACCGGCCTGATTGTTAAATACAAGTGGAACAAAACCCGGGATAAACTGTTTAAATGCTATTATCAGGAATTTGATACTGCATTATTGACCTGCTTCCAGGTCGACCCGGTAAGTAAAGCAGAAAACGGGATCTATGTAGCTTTTGAAAATCAAAAAGATACGTCAGGTATAGGCTATTATAGAATGGGCAAAGCCATGCCGCTCTCTGTAAATATCTATTGGCCGGATGGTAGCAATACAAGAAGTGTTTCAATAGGTGAACTGGTGGAGGGGCCTGTGTTGATTGATGCGTGGAGAAATATCTATGAGGCCAGCTTTGTGCATAGAAATGACTCAACATTTATTGATTATTTATTAGGCAAACAAGTAATTTTAAAAGAAGTATATTATTGGGGAGAAAGAAAATACCGGCGGGTCATCAATACCCCGGTTTATGACAGTGTGCTTAGTAATTATAATAGCAGAACCGGTGCCCAGATATTTAACGAAAATTGCACTTCCTGCCACCAAACTAATAAGAATGCTACAGGACCAAAACTGGCGGGCGTTACGAAGCGCAGGTCCGAAGAATGGCTTAGAAAATGGATCCGGAACCCGGCGGCAATGATAGCCGGTAATGATCCCCAGGCCGTGGAGCTGTATCATGCATGGTATAAAACATCGATGCTCTCCTTCCCTTTACCGGATACTGAAATGGATAAACTAATGGATTTTCTTAAAACCCTTTAAAGGTTTAATTAATTGACAGGAGCACCTGCAAATTCCCTGATTTACAAATCCTTCAATTTCCTATCTTTGCAAGCTATGGAATCTCTGAAACAGAAATTAGCAGCTTTAGAGGCTGAGATTTCAAATACTGTTATTACAGATGCCGCCACCCTGGAGGCTTATAGAATCAAATTTTTAGGTACCAAAGGCCTTGTGAAAGATGCCTTTGCCGCGATGAAAGATGTGGCCCCGGCTGATAAGAAAGATGCGGGCCAGCTACTCAACGCGTTTAAGCAATTTGCGGAAGCGCATTTTGAAAATAATAAACACCTGCAATCAGGGGGCGGAAAGAAAGACAATCAACTTGACTTTTCCTTGCCGGGCTTACAAATGCCGGCGGGTACCCGTCATCCTTTGAAAGTAACCGAAAATGAGATTGTCAGCATCTTCAGCAAGATCGGCTTTACCGTTGCGGAAGGCCCTGAAATAGAAGACGACTGGCATAACTTTACTTCATTGAATATGCCCGCCGATCACACTGCAAGGGATATGCAGGATACCTTTTATATAGCGCAAAACCCGGATTGGGTGTTACGTACCCACACTTCTTCTACCCAGGCACGTGTTCTGGAAGAAGGGAATCTACCGGTTCGCGTGATCTGCCCGGGCCGTGTATACCGGAATGAAACCATTAGTGCACGGGCACACTGCTTCTTCCACCAGACCGAAGGCTTGTATATTGATAAAAAGGTATCGTTTGCTGACCTGAAACAAACGCTGTATTACTTCGTAAAAGAAATGTTCGGCAGCAACACCAAAGTGCGTTTCCGCCCGTCCTATTTCCCTTTTACCGAGCCAAGCGCAGAGATGGATATCAGCTGTACCGTTTGTGGCGGTAAAGGATGCAACTTATGTAAGCATACCGGCTGGGTAGAGATCCTGGGCTGTGGTATGGTACACCCGGATTTGTTACGCAACTTTAATATCGATCCCGAAGAATATTCCGGGTTTGCTTTTGGTATGGGTGTAGAGCGGATTACCCAAATCAAGTACCAGGTAAATGATTTACGCCTGTACTCCCAGAATGATATCCGCTTTCTCAAACAGTTTACTTCAATTCAGCAATAAATTTTGACCTCGGAGTTTTTAGCAGTATTTTCTGGTATAACTTTGAGGTCTTATTGTATACTTCATTAAATAATAAATAGTCGATTCCTTTGGTTTTAGTAACAGGCGCAAGTGGTTTTTTGGGTAAACATCTTCTGGAAGCTCTGGTCGCAAAAGGGCTTTCTGTAAGAGCTTTATTCAACCGTACGCAGCCGCAGTTCAGCCACCCCCTGATCGAATGGGTAGCCTGTGATCTGCTGGATGTATATGCCGTGGAAGACGTGATGCAGGGTGTCCGCCAGGTATACCACTGCGCGGCTATCGTTTCTTTCGAGCAAAAGGACCGGGACCGTGTAATAGAGCAAAACCGGAGCGCGACGGCCAATGTGGTGGATGAAGCATTAAATGCCGGCGTGGAAAAACTGATACATGTCAGCTCTATCGCCGCTTTAGGCCGGGCAAGCAAAGAAAATAAACTGATCTCTGAAGAAACCCATTGGGAAGAGAGCAGTACCAATACCGCTTATGCCATCGGGAAATACCGGGCAGAGATGGAAGTATGGCGCGGGATGGCGGAAGGGCTGGATGCGGCTATTATCAACCCGGGTATCATGCTCGGCGAAGGTAATTATAATGAAGGTTCTGCCAAACTGTTTCAATCTGCTTATGAAGAGTTTCCCTGGTATACTCTAGGCGTAAATGGCTGGGTAGATGTAAAAGATGTGGCCCGGGCCGCGATATTGCTGATGGAAAGTGATATTGTTGCAGAACGCTATGTACTTACAGAAGGGAATCACTCTTACAAAGATATGTTTACCTGGATGGCCAAGGCCCTGCAGAAGAAGCCGCCGCATAAATATGCCAGTGCTTTTATGAGCAAAGTAGCCTGGATACTATCCAGCATAAAAGCAGGCCTGGCAGGTAAAAAGTCATTACTTACCAGAGAAACAATACGTACGGCACAGGCGGTTTGTCATTATGATAACCATAAATTTTTACAGCAATTTCCCGGTTTCTCCTATCAATCTATGCAAAATACGGTAGAGCGGGTTTCAAAAGATTTTCTTAAGAATATCTGATTTTTTTGTCATTTCAGAAAAGATTAATTAATCTTGCAATGTAAATGTTCAAATAAGTAGCCTCTACTCAATCCATTTACAGATTTCAAAAGTAGTTTTACCACAATTCTTAATTTATTTTCGCACAACATTTATCGATCAACCACATGTGCGTTTTATCACAAAACATATTTTAATGCCTTACGACATCAATCAACTTCAAGACATGATTGTTCCTGAGCTCAATGATATTGCAGAGCAGCTTGGCGTAGCAAATTTCAAAAAATTAGAAAAGCAGGACCTTATCTATAGAATTATAGATAAACAAGCCTCAGAAGCGGCCGAAGGTGCAGAAGACAAACCTGTAAAAAGAATCAAGAAAGCCAGAGTCAAAAAAGCAATTACCCCTGCAGAGCCGGCTCATGCTGAAACTGCCCCGGTAGCAGAACAACCGGCAACAGTAATGGCAGAAGAACACCCGGCCCCGGTAGAAAAGAAGATCGCAAAGCCTAAAAAGCAGTTGAAAAAAGTAAAGCCGGAAAGTGAAGTTATCAATGATGCGAAATCACTTGAATTTGATGAGGCAGAAGAGAAGATAACGGAACCGGAAAATAAATCATCCCTGTTTGAAGTGGAAGAAACCAAGCCGATCGTTACGGAAACAGGAGATGTGATCGAAATGCAGGCCCCTAACCCGGTGACAGAACCGGCGCCGCAGGAGCAAAGACAAGGCCAGCAACAAAAAAACAGGCACCAGCACCAGAATCAAAATAACCGGAATAACAATAACCGGAACCCGCAGCAGGAAAATGTGTCAAGTTTTAATATAGAATTTGATGGTATTATTGAAAGCGAAGGCGTTTTAGAAATGATGCCGGATGGCTATGGCTTCTTAAGAAGCAGCGATTACAACTACTTAAGTTCTCCTGACGATATCTACGTTTCTCCCTCTCAAATCAAACTTTTCGGCCTTAAAACCGGCGATACTGTAAAAGGTAATGTGCGTCCGCCTAAAGAAGGTGAAAAATATTTTGCCCTGTTAAAAGTAGCTACCATAAACGGGCGTTTACCGGAAGAAATACGCGACCGCGTTCCTTTTGACTACCTGACTCCTTTGTTCCCGAACGAAAAATTAAATTTAGATATGGGTGCCCATAACCTGAGCACACGTATTATGGATTTATTTACACCAATCGGTAAAGGGCAAAGGGGCCTCATCGTGGCCCAGCCTAAGACCGGTAAGACCATGTTGCTGAAAGAAATCGCCAACGCGATCGCCACTAATCACCCGGAGGTGTACCTGATGATCGTTTTGATCGATGAGCGCCCGGAAGAGGTTACTGATATGCAGCGTAGTGTAAACGCAGAGGTAATTGCCTCTACCTTTGATGAGCCTGCCGAAAAACACGTAAAAGTTTCCGGTATTGCCTTACAAAAAGCAAAACGCCTGGTAGAAGTAGGGCATGATGTAGTGATCCTGCTGGATTCCATTACCCGCCTGGCACGTGCGCACAATACGGTAGCACCGGCATCCGGTAAAGTATTGAGTGGTGGTGTGGAAGCCAACGCGATGCAGAAACCGAAACAGTTCTTTGGTGCGGCACGTAAGATAGAAAACGGAGGTTCCCTGACGATCCTGGCTACGGCGCTTACCGATACCGGTTCCCGTATGGATGATTACATCTTCGAGGAATTTAAAGGTACGGGTAACATGGAGCTGCAATTAGACCGTAAACTGGCGAATAAGCGTATTTTCCCGGCTATTGATATTACTTCTTCATCTACACGTCGTGATGACCTGTTGATGAGTAAAGACACTTTAGGAAAAATGTGGATCCTGCGCAATCACCTGGCTGATATGAATACCGATGAGGCGATGAAGTTCTTAATGCAGAACCTGAAAGGAACCCGTAATAATGAAGAATTCCTGATTACAATGAACAAATAGTTTTACAATATACATGCTAAAAGCTCCGGCAACTGCCGGAGCTTTTAGCATGTATACATTCAGGGGAAACCTTTTGGTACCGATCATATCGTTTTGAGCGTAAGTAAGCAGCTATTGGTCCCATTTTTAACTATTCTTCTTTATATGATCAGGCGCCCATCTTTTACCCGCTCAATTTATGAAACACAAAATCATGTAATTTTTAATCAGGATTCTATAAAATTAAAAAGACAATGTCTGTTAGTTTTGTGCCTGTTTATATGAAAAAGCTATTCATCATATTACTCGCTTGGTGTTACCTTCTATTGTCTTCGGGCTTTACGAGGTATACCCATATGTGTAAAGGAACGGATGTAAAGCTGTATAACCTGGTAAACACAGGGCACCAGGATTCAGATAGCCCTTGCCCGGTTTGTCTCCAGAAGCAAAAAGACCTCAAGAAAAAAAAGAAAGATTGCTGTCAACACGAAGCGAAAGTAATAAAAGTGGATACGGGTGTGAAAAAACAGGCCCAATCTGACGCTTCTGTTAAGTTTCTTGGCAATACTATCCCTGATAGGACATTAGGGGCTGTATTTGAATTCTTGCTCCTTGCTGATATCGCCGGAAAAAACACTCCCTATCTCTCTCCCCCGATTCTCACTCAGGATAATCTCCTTTACATCCTCTATTGCGTATATAGAATTTGATTGTAGCGTATTGAATTAATTAAAGCAGGCCAAATGCTTTTGGCACTGCTTAAATGCTTTATGTCTGATCTCAAATTTTTTATACAATGAAATTTAAATTCATTGTGTCTGTAAGTTTAGTGTGGGTATTTGGTGTAAAAAGCTATGCCCAGACCCTTAAACTTAAAGATGCATTAGCACGTTCTGTTGAACGATATGATAAAATAAAATCCAAACAATCCATTATTGCCGCATCAGAAAAAAATACGGTGCTGCAGCAACAACTTTATCTCCCGGATATCACCTTCTCCGCACAACAAAGCTATGGTACAATAAATATGCTGCACGGTCCTATGTATGCCCAAGGTGGTATGGCATCAGCGGCCACGTCAATGCCTTTGGCAGAGCAAAACTGGAATGCGGCGTTTGGCGCGCTATACTTTGCTAATATAAACTGGAATCTTTTTACATTCGGAAGGATTAAGAACCTGGTGGCATTAGGGAAACAAAAAGAGCATACGGCACATGCAGCACTGGAACAGGAAATTTTTCAACACCAGGTAAAGGTCAGTGCGGCATACCTGAACCTATTGGCAAGTCAGCGTATAAAATATGTGCAGGAAAAAAATGCGGAAAGGGCTGAAGTCTTTTTTCAAATGACCGACAGCCGGTCCAAAAGCGGATTGATACCAGAAGTAGATGCACAGCTGGCAAAAGCCGAAGTGTCAAGCGCCAGGTCACTGCAAATCAAATCGTATGACAAGGAGCTGGAATGGTCAAGACACCTGGCTGTTTTATTAGGCGACGAATTTCAGCAGTACCAATTAGATAGTCTGTATAATACTACAATTCCGCCGGAAAATACAACAGCTTTAAGTGGCAAAACAGATAAACATCCTGTATTACGATTGCAGGAAAGTAAAATTGAAGAAAGTGTACAATCTGAAGCCCTTTTCAAATCTGAAAAGCGACCTTCTTTAGCTGCGTTTGGCCTGATTCAGGGCCGGGGCTCAGGCTTTGAATCGAATTACGCACAGGATAATACTGCCTATTCTTCGAAGTATCTGAAAGGCGTTGGGCTGGACCGCGGTAATTATCTTTTAGGCTTTTCTCTTTCCTGGAATATTACCAACCTGTTTCGTGCCGGTACAAAAGTTAAGGAACAACAATACCTGACCCGTTCCCTGCAGCAGGATTTTGATCTGCTTACAAAAGAGCTGAATACACAGGAACACATGGCCTATGCACAACTGAACAATTCCCGGAAAAACTTCGAAGAAACCAAAGTGCAATTGTCCGCCGCCCAGTTGGCCTATAGGCAGCATACTGCCTTGTATGAAAACGGGTTGACCAACCTGGTTGATTATACGCAGGCGCTTTACAGCCTGAACCGGGCGGAGATAGATTATGAAATTGCCCGCAACAATGTGTGGCAGGCCTTGCTATTACTGGCTTCCGCAAGAGGTGAGCTGGAAGTTTTTATTCAACAACATTAAATTGCTTAGAGATGAATAATATGATAAGATTTGCACTCCGGAAGCCGGTATCAGTCATGGTGCTTGTACTCGGATTAGTATTTTTCGGTTTACGCTCCGTCAAAGATATCCAGGTGGATATTTTGCCCGAAATGAATTTACCTGTGGTATATGTTGCTCACTCCTTTCATGGATATACTCCTCAGCAAATGGAAGGTTACTTTACAAAAATGTATGTAAACATGATGCTGTTTACCAACGGGGTCAAAAGTATCGAAAGCAAAAATACCCAGGGCTTGACCTTGATGAAAATAAACTTTTATGAAGGAACTGATATGGGGGAGGCTATTGCCCAGTTGAATGCCCTGTCGAACCGTTCGCAGGTATTCCTGCCGCCAGGAGCGCCACCGCCCTTCATTATCCGTTTTGATGCGTCTTCGCAACCTGTAGGGCAGCTGGTTTTCCGTAGCCCGAGCAAAAACAATAATCAGCTACAGGACATTGCCAATTTTACAGCCCGCCCGTTTTTGATCGCCATCCCGGGACTGACCACAGCACCACCTTTTGGAGGTAGCCCCAGAACCATAGAAATCAATATTGACCCGAACAAACTACGTTTACATCAGTTATCTCCAGAGCAGATTGTAGAAGCGATCAGCCGTCAAAACGTAACATCTCCTGCCGGAAACGTTTATATTGATGAGATCAATTATCTCACACCAACCAATAATACATTAAAGACAGTGGCGGAGTTTGGTGATATCCCCATATTCAAAGGCCAGGTGGATAATGTTTATATCCGCGATGTAGCTACGGTAAAAGATGGTGCGGATATTACTACGGGTTATGCCCTGGTAGATGGCAAGCGTTCTGTATATATGAATGTGGCCAAATCGGGGAATGCCTCAACCTATAATGTAGTGCAGGAACTCAAAAGGACCATCCCGGATATTCAACGCAACCTGCCTGATGATGTAACGGTTTCTTATGAATTTGACCAATCCGTGTACGTGATCAACGCGGTGAAGAGCCTGATGGTCGAGGGCATTTTAGGGGCTCTGCTGACCGGCCTGATGGTCATGCTTTTCCTGCGGGACAGGAGAGCTGCGTTGATCGTGATCCTTACTATTCCGGTCTCCATTATTTCTGGGGTATTATTCCTGAAATTGTTTGGCCAGACCATTAATATTATGACCCTGTCGGGACTGGCATTGGCAATCGGGATCCTGGTGGATGAAAGTACCGTAACCATTGAGAATATACACCAGCATTTTGCCATGAAGAAAACTAAAGCACAGGCTATTTTAGAGGCCTGTAAAGAGATCGCTTTCCCGAAATTGCTGATTTTGTTGTGTATACTCGCCGTATTTGCGCCTGCCCTTATGATGACAGGTATTCCGGGGGCTTTGTTCATGCCTTTGGCATTATCTATTGGTTGCTCCATGATTGTTTCATTTATTCTTTCGCAGACGTTTGTGCCTGTAATGGCCAATTGGATCATGAGCAATAAGGAACACTCGGAAGTGCGGAAAGAAACAGGTTTTGATCGTTTTAAGAAAAAGGTGGATGCCATGCTCTTAAAATGGATGGCTCATAAGAAAACTATTGTCATTACAAGTTTAATCATTGCCTTTACAGCAGTTTCCCTACTTTACTTGTTTACAGGGAAAGACGTACTTCCCGCCGTAAATTCAAGCCAGTTCCAGGTACGGATTACCGCTCCTGAAGGTACCCGGATTGAAAAGACAGAAGAAAAGGTCAAAGCCTTCCTGAAAGAATTGGAGGGCCTGGCAGGAAAAGATAATATTGCCATCTCTTCCGTTTACGTGGGGCAACATCCATCCACCTTTGCCGTAAGCCCGATTTACCTGTACAACGCCGGTCCCCATGAAGCGCTGATGCAGGTGGCCTTAAAGAAGTTTGACGGAAATTCAGATGAATGGAAAGACCGCATCAGGCAGCATATCAAGAAGAAAATGCCTGAATTGAAAGTGTCTTTTGAACCGATAGAACTGACCGAAAAAATTCTGAGCCAGGGCGCGAATATGCCGGTGGAGATCCGTATCTCCGGCATGATGAAAAAAATGAATGCCATGACGGCCAATAAATTACTGACCAGGCTTAAAGCGCTGGACTATATGCGGGATCAGCAAATACCACAGTCTATGAATTACCCGGCCTTGGAAATAAATATAGACCGTGTGCGGGCGGCCCAATTAGGTCTGGACGCACAGGATATCGCAAAATCACTCGTGCCGAGCCTGGCATCCTCCAGGTATACGAGTAAGAATATGTGGGTTGGTGGTATGATGGGGATTGCCTACGATGTGCAGGTACAAATGCCGCAACATGTACTGAACAGTAAAGAGGAGTTACAGAATATCCCGCTTTCCCGGGATTCAGACCGGCCCGTTTTGGGCGATGTGGCTACCATTACGCCCACTAAAACTTTAGGCGAAAGTTACAATATGGGTACAATGGGCTATACAACAGTAACGGCCAATATACATAAATCTGACCTGGGGAAAGCACAGAAGGATATTGAGGAGGCTATAAATTCACTGGGAGAGCTGCCTAAAGGCGTAAACATCCAGGTAGCTGGAATGATACCTGTTCTTGACGATACAATGCAAAGCCTTGCCGGGGGGCTATTGATCGCTATTGTGGTTATTTTCCTGATGCTGGCAGCTAATTTCCAGTCCTTCCGCGTATCTTTTGTCGTTTTGACAACTGTTCCGTTCGTGATCTTAGGAGCTTTGTTCCTGCTCAACATTACCGGGTCCACCTTAAACCTGCAATCTTACATGGGCTTGATCATGGCGGTAGGTGTGTCCATTGCCAATGCTGTTTTCCTCATCAGCAATGCGGAAACACTTCGCCTGAAAGACGGGGATGCCATGAAAGCGGCGCTGGGCGCGGCCAGTCTGCGTATCCGCCCGATTATTATGACCACACTGGCAATGACGGCAGGTATGTTACCCATGGCTATCGGCTTCGGTGAGGGTGGCGACCAGGTCGCTCCTCTTGGGCGTGCGGTTATCGGTGGCCTGATCACCTCTACTTTCTCTGTATTGGTCTTGCTCCCTTTGGTGTTTGCCTGGGTGCAACGCAAAGCAACCATTCAATCACCGTCATTAGACCCCGAAGACGAAAACAGTACCTATTTTATTAATCCTAAAAATCAAAACAATGAACTATAGATTGCTCATCATATTTGTAATAGCGCTCGCTTTAACAGCGTGCGGTAATAATAACAAGAAGGAAGGCGCCAAAGAAGGGAGTATGCCGGGAATGATGAACCCCATGGAAATAATTGAAATCACAAAATCAAATCCTTTGGTAATGCTGAAGCTGGCAGGAGAATTAAAACCGGACCAGTATACCGGGCTATTTGCAAAAGTGAACAGCTATGTCAAAAGCATTCGTGTGGACATAGGGGACAAGGTCTCTGCCGGACAAATCCTGGTAGTACTGGAAGCCCCGGAAATCCAATCCCAGGTAGCCAATGCCAAAGCAAAGCTGCAGGCGCAGGAAGCCCTCTACCTTTCGACGAAAGCAACTTACGATAGGATGATACAGGCGAATGAAACACAAGGAGCCATTGCCAAAGATGCATTGGACCAGATCAGGGCCCGGAAACTATCAGATGAAGCACAGTTAAATGCGGCGAGGTCTGCCTACAATGAAATCCGGGATGTAAATAACTACCTGCTGATCAGAGCTCCGTTCAACGGAACCATTACCAGCCGCAGTGTAGACCTGGGGGCATATGTAGGCCCGATGAACAAAGAGCCTTTGCTAACGGTAGAAGATAATCAGAAACTACGACTGAATCTGTCTATACCCGAAGCCAATACGCCTTATATTAAGTTGGGAGATACACTGCGTTTCCAGGTGCACTCCCGGCCACAGGAGCAATATATAGCATTGGTCAGCAGGAAGTCGGGAAGCCTGGATATAAAGCTGCGTTCAGAAAAAATAGAAGCTGATTTTATCAATAAAAACAATGTATTGAAACCGTATATGATCGCGGAAACAAATATTATGCTGCAAAATACAGAGCCCACATTCTTTGTGCCTAAATCAGCCGTAATAGAGAGTGGTATGGGGGTATATGTCATCCGGGTTGAAAACGGGAAAACAAGGAATGTACCGGTCCGTAAAGGTCGTGGAATGGCCGAAAAAACAGAAATATTCGGCGACTTAAGCAACGGGGATAAAATTTTAAAAATGGGCTCGGAAGAAATACAGGAAGGCACTCTGGTTCCCGCTATAAAAAATAAAAAATAATCAGACTATGACACAATACAAATTATTAAGCATCGGGTTTATAGCTATGCTATTGATTACCGGATGTGATCAGAAAAATAATGGTGCGCGTTCTGTTGCGGAAGCGCCATTGGCCGTGAAAGGCGGCAAACCAGGTAAAGGGGAGCAAGTGCCGGCTAACCTGGTGTGTATGGTCAATGATGCCTATATGAGTAGCGCACAATTGGCCGTACCTTTCGAGGGGAAAATATATTACGGTTGTTGTGAGATGTGCCGGCAGAGAATACCAAGCGACAGGAAAGCAAGGTATGCGACCGATCCGCAAACACTGGAACAGGTAGATAAAGCCGTGGCATATATTGTACTTATCGGAGATAAGGGAGAAGTCGCCTACTTTAAGAATAAAATCAACTATTTAAAGTTCAGGGCGGAGAATAAGTTGTGAGGGTTTAAGGAATAGTTATGAAGTAACCCGATCCTGGTTAAAGTAGACCAGGGTCGGGTTTTTATAATTTGTTACAAGCACATAAAAAGCACTGTGTACTTCATCTGTTTTATACCCGGGCAGTTGTTTATTTTACAGGCTGCATATTATGTGTATATACATTATAAGGAAATATCCATTTAGCAAAGTAATTGGCCCTAAGTGTGCTGATTAATATCGGGAATAACAGCACAAATCTGTTCGGAATAAAAAATTACAGGCCGGGATAAAACTAGCCTTCCTGCCTTAATGCTTCAATAGGGTGGATACTGGAGGCGCGTATAGCAGGGTAGAGCCCGGCCAGTAAACTGATCAGGATCGAGAAAAGAACGGAGCCGCCTACCAGCCACCAGGGGAATGAAAACAGGTCTACATACTCATCGGCATTTTTAATATATTGCTTGTTCACAATAAGGTTTGCGATGCGGGTGAGGCCGTAACCTAAAGTGAGCCCCCCTATAGCGCCTACAAAACCGATAAAGCCGGCTTCAAAGAAAAAGATCATGCGGATATCGCGGTTTTTACCACCTACCGCTTTCATGATGCCGATCTCTCTTTTGCGCTCCAGGATACTCATCAGCATAGTATTTACAATGCCGAAACCCGCTACCAGCAGGCTGATAAGCCCAATGATACCCAGGATACTGTCCAGGATCAGGAACGCTTTTTTCATTTCCGACAAGCCGTCGTCTACCGCGAAATAATTGATCTTCTTCCCGTCCAGGTACGTTTTGAGCCGCCCCAGGTCTTCCATGCTTTTTGTTTTTACATAAATGGAAGCATACTGGTTGCCCCTGGTTTTGTTTTCAAGAAGATCGCTGATGCGGTCAAAACCAAGTGAAGGCAAGTTTTTGGCCGTTCCTACCGGTAGCAGCACCTCTTCCCTTAAACTCGGGCCTGAAAACTGTTCGTCTTTGAGGATACCTACAATTTTGATTGTTGTGGCCTCTTCACCGATCACGTTTTCGATGCCCGCCATCATGGCCAGGGGCGAGGTACTTTTGAGTGAAGTACTGAGTAAAATAATTTCTTTACCGATAATAGTATCTGCCCGTGCCAGCCGGAGGCCGCTATCTACTTCAGTATTTGCCGCTATCTTTTCTTTTGTGCGCACCTCGTAGCCTAAAGAACGCAGGAAGTTCAGGCTGACCAAAGCTTCCCGTGCCGAGTCGCCCGAGAAATAGCTCCCGGCATACAACTCATTGTAAGGTGGTTGCTGGGCCATGACCATAGGCAGGCTACCGGTATTGGTTGCGGCCGTATCTTTAGCCAACACCACCTTTACAGGCAGATTAATTCTTGGATAAACGATAGCGACTTCCGGTCTTTTTTGCAGCACCGTGATCAAAGAATCGTTTAAAGGGACCGCTGTAGCTTCTTTCTTTTCTGCCTTATTACGATTCCCTGGGCCACCTTTAAAGTTGAAGGCCTTGGTAGAGATCGTCAGGCTGGTAAACAGGTCATTCGATTTGAATTTTTCCGTAATGTTCTTCTCCAGGCCGATGCCAAAGCTGACCATCGCGATCAGCGCACCGATGCCGATGATCACGCCAATCAGCGTCAGTAAAGTTCTTAAACGCGTACGCCAGAGATTCTGGCGGGCCATGATTATTAAATCCGTTAAGGTCATTGATCCAATATTTTATGAAAGAAATATCTTCATTTTTACATATTACTCGCCATGCTACATGCTTCACCTTTCACTCACTATCCATCACCCACTAATCACTCACTCAGTACCCCGTCTTTTATCGTCAGGATGCGGTCTGCTACCTTTTCCGCTATTTCCCGGTCGTGTGTGATCATGATGATTGTTTTGCCCTTAGCTTTCAGGGAAAGCAGGATATCCAGGATCTCTTCAGTCGTGGCAGAGTCCAGGTTGCCCGTAGGTTCATCCGCCAGCAATACCTCTGGTTCATTGACGAGTGCCCGGGCTATGGCTACCCGTTGCGCTTCGCCACCGGACAGTTCATTAGCTTTATGTTGCATCCTTTGCTCCAGGCCTACCTGTGTTAATACCGCCTTGGCTTTTTGCGTGCGTTCGGCTTGGGCAATACCCGCAAAGATGAGCGGCATCATCACATTTTCCAGTGCCGTTTTTGAAAAAATCAGGTTGAAGGATTGAAAAATGATCCCGATATTATTTAAACGGTGTTGCGCGTATTGATTCGGGCTAAAAGCACTGATGTCGGCACCTTTGAACAGGATTTGTCCTGAGGTAGCGGTATCCAGCCCTGCCAGTAAATTAAGCAAGGTAGATTTACCCGATCCGGATTTCCCGACGATGGCCACAAATTCACCCTTATTGATCCGGCAATGGATATTATTGGAGGCGAAGATCTTATGTTCGCCTTTGGTATAGGTTTTATTAACTGCAATTAGTTCAATCATCAGATCCGGTATATAATATTTGTCAAAAATACGATTTGGTTTTTTCCCGATACTTTATTTTCGGCGAGAAAAACGTTAAAATCAGTAATGCGGACTATTCCGGTATAGGAGCCGCAAGAGTATGCCTGGAGCTAAGGCCCTGTAGCCTTTAAATTTTTTCCTTATTCTGTAGATAACAACAGTACTTATTGTTTAAATTTGAGCAATAGAATATTTTTTAGCAAAGAGTTGCCCATTTTCTTAAATTAGATTTACTACGTTAAGCTAAACTATTTAAGTGATTTCGTAACTTTTATCCATTCGGAGCGATTAAATACTATAGAACGTAGTGATTGAATTAAAATATCCATTTATTTAAATAGTTTTATTGTGAAAAAACATCTTTTTTTATGCTCAGCGATGCTATCGTTTGCAGCATGGAATAACCTTGCGCAGGCGCAAATCAGCCAGGGCGGCTTCCCTTTGTCGATGCAAAAAGACCTGCAAATAGGCAATGCTTCAGTGCATAGCTTTGCTAATCCTGATTGGCAGGCTTACCTGGAGCAAAGAAAAGAACAGACAGCGGAACAGCAATTCTCCGGTTCGCTACCGGTAGGTTTACATGTAGCCACAGACCTTAGTTTTCCCGGTTCCGGGCAGTTAATAACCCAGCCCGACGGTACCAGGATCTGGCGCACGACGATCGTGATTGAAGGGGCGCCGGCTATTGGCTTCCTGTTTGATCGCTTTCAATTACCTGCAGGAGTTAAACTATTTTTGACCAATGCGAATAAACGCCAGGTAGCAGGTGCTTTTGATGCATCAAACAATCCTGCATCCGGAAGGTTTGCTATAGATGCGGTGCAGGGCGGTAAGATATTCGTGGAAATGAATATTGACCCGGCTGTTGACCTGGATAAGATAGATGTGCATATTAATAATTTACTGGTGTTTCATCGGGCTATTGAACATTTGAGTCAATTTATCAGCCCTGTTGACGCGCTTGATAACCAGTTGAATGGAAGCTCTTCTGTCTGTAGTATAAACGCGATTTGTCCGCAAGGGACTAATTATGCCAATAGCAGGAAAGCTACTATTCAGACTATTGACATGTCACCCGGAGGTGGTGCCTGCTCTGGTACCCTGATCAATAATACGGGTAATTCAACCGCAAATTGTACGCCTTACATCATCACCGCCACCCATTGCCAGGGTAGTGGCTCCCTGGCGAATACTGACTTCGATCAGATGGTCGTACGGTTCAATTTTGAAAGACCTGATTGTGCCGGTTTGATCGGTACAAACGCTGCTTCTATGACGGGCGTGAATGTTCTGTCCAGGGCAAATTATGATGATTCCTGGGAAGTTGACGAGATAAACGGGGACTTTATGGTTTACGGGCTACGCCAGGCTATACCGGCCTCTTATGGGGCAATACTGGCAGGTTGGAACAGGAATAGTGCCATCACTACTACAGTAACGGCACCTAAAAAATTCATAGGTTTCCATCATCCGCATGGGGATAATAAAAAGCTGACTAGCAGCCAGAGTGTGCAATCGCAGAGCTGGCCATCAGGTTCGCCGAGCGCTTCCGGCAACAGATGGTTTCAGTGGATCAGTGAGGGTTATTTAGCGCCCGGCTCTTCTGGTAGCGGTTTGTTTGATGGCGAAGGTAGATTGATCGGTATTGCCTCTGTCGCTTCCATTACCGAAAATGTGGAAGACTCCTGTTTTTTTAACAGGACCGGGGAGGATGTATATGCCATGGATATCATATGGTATGATAAACTATCACATGCCTGGGAATATAGCGTGGACGGAACGGCGGATAACAGGCGCGTGAAACCCTGGCTGGACCCGGCCAATACTGGAGTAACCACACTGGACCCGGTAACATCTGCTTGTGAGCCCCTGCAGGCAACAGCCATCAATACCATAAGTAGTGAACTGGACGCTAATATTACTGTTTTTCCCAACCCTAGTTATGATGGCATCGTTCGCTTGCAATATAACCTGAAAGCTGCCGCGGATTTAAAGATCGCGGTACTTGACGTAAGTGGCAGGGCTGTTTATAACAGTAGCGTGAAGCTGGCGGGGAGTGGTGTTAAAACACTCGATCTTTCTAACATTCCTAATGGTATGTATATCATTAAGATCAGCGATAGCGCAGGGTATACCAGCAAAAAAGTGATCCTAGGAAAGTAAATTTTACTTTTTTAGTCTTATAAAGCCTCATGAGCCGGGATAAAACCTGTAAATGGGGCTTTATAATTTATAGATAGCTATACCCGAGTGACATATTGGTCCAAATAATCCAAAATGCACTATCTTAGACGCTTGAATCATTAAAACAGGCGTTATTTAGCATGTTTACTTTTGACTTTTACTTTTTACTTAATTTATGAATATCGAATTCAACAAAAATGAGGACGCCATGCGCCTGTTGACCGCGCAGGTAAAACAACGTAAATCAAAGATTGAAGAGGGGGGCGGAAAAAAGGCTTTGGAAAAAGCAAAGCTGAAAGGGAAAATGTCGCCGCGCGAGCGTATTGACTACCTGACAGACGATGGAACTGAATTTTTGGAATTGGGTGTTTTTGCCGGTTATGAAATGTATCCCGAGCATGGTGGTTGCCCCGCTGGTGGTACCGTAGCCGGTATCGGCTATGTCAGCGGCCGTCAATGTATGATCATCGCCAATGATTATACGGTAAAGGCGGGCGCCTGGTTCCCGATCACTGGGAAGAAGAACCTGCGCATGCAGGAAATAGCGATGGAAAACAGGCTGCCTGTGATCTATATCGTGGACAGTGCAGGTGTTTACCTGCCTATGCAGGATGAGATTTTCCCGGATAAAGAACATTTTGGCCGCATATTTCGCAATAACGCGCAAATGAGCGCAATGGGTATCACCCAGATCGCTGCCGTTACCGGTAGTTGTGTGGCTGGTGGCGCCTACCTGCCCATCATGAGCGATGAAACGCTGATGGTGACGGGCAATGCTTCCATATTCCTGGCCGGACCTTACCTGGTAAAAGCAGCCATTGGTGAAGACGCGGATGCCGAAACCCTGGGCGGAGCCGCTACGCATACCGAGATCAGCGGTATTGCCGACTATAAATTTGATACGGAGAAAGAATGCCTGGACCAGGTAAAACGTATCGTAGATAAACTCGGTAAGCCTGAAGATGCCGGTTTCGACCGGGCAAAGCCGGCACTGCCGGTAAAAGATCCTAAAGAGATCTGCGGTTTTGTGAGCACCGATAACAGCAAGCCTTATGATGTGGTTGAAGTGATTGAGCGTATCGTTGATAACTCCCAGTTCGACCAGTTCAAGCAGGATTATGGCAAAACCATTGTTTGTGGTTATGCCCGCATCGATGGCTGGGCCGTAGGTATTGTGGCCAATCAGCGTACAATAGTGAAAAACGGTAAAAAAGAAATGCAGCTGGGTGGAGTGATTTATGGGGAAAGTGCTGATAAAGCGGCACGTTTCATCCAGAATTGTAACCAGAAGAAAATACCTTTGGTCTTCCTGCAGGATGTTACCGGCTTTATGGTGGGTACCCGCAGCGAGCATTCCGGTATTACAAAAGACGGGGCTAAAATGGTGAATGCAGTGGCCAATTCTGTAGTGCCTAAGATCACCATCATTATAGGGAATTCATTTGGTGCCGGCAATTATGCCATGTGTGGTAAAGCCTATGATCCGCGATTCATCTATGCCTGGCCTAATGCGAAAATCGCCGTTATGGGCGGTGAGCAGGCCGCGAAAACCCTGTTACAAATCCAGGTAGCTTCATTAAAGGCAAAAGGAGAAGAGATTGACCCGGAAAAGGAAAAAGAACTGCTGAAGACTATTACCGATAAATACAATGCGCAAACAACCCCGTATTATGCTGCGGCACGCCTTTGGGTAGATGATATTATAGATCCTCTGCATACAAGGACAGTGATTTCGGAAGGGATCAAGGCGGCCAGCCATGCGCCTGTAGTTAAAGAATGGAAAGAGGGCGTATTCCAGGTTTAATAATATAAACAATTTATAATTAGATATTTACAGCTACAGAATCTTGTATTTTGTAGCTGTATTTTTGTAATTTTAATTTTGAATAGGCAACAGGCTACGGCATTCTGGCATTATAGCTAAATAATTAGCTTCGAATAAGCGTTTATTAATTTTTTTAAACGTCGGCTAAGCAAGGATGGACGAACAATTACTGGTAGAAAACTGTAAGCAGGGACAAAGCAACGCACAGCATCTTTTATATCAAAAGTATGCTGATGCTTTGTATGCGACAACTTTCCGGTATCTGGGAGAACGTATGGAAGCCGAAGACGCGGCAACAGAAGCCTTTTTAAAGATATTCGGGAATATTCACAACTTCGAGTGGCGGGGAGCGCGCAGTCTCTGGTATTGGATGAAACGTATCGCGGTGAATGAAGCATTGATGAAGATCAGGAAGCGTAAGCAAATGGAAATTATTTCAATTGACAGCGCATCGCCGGTCTTTTTCGGCGCGGAGCAGGAGCAGGCACTTTCCAATATGAGCGTAAACGAGATCATGGCCGTAATACATACGATGCCTATCGGTTACCGGACGGTATTCAACCTTTACATTTTTGAAGATATGAGCCATGCGGAAATAGCTACTCATCTCGGTATTTCGGAGGTTACTTCCCGTTCTCAATTATATAAAGCGAGAAAAGTGTTGCAGGAATATATTTTGAAGCAAAAACACAAAAGCCATGAATAAGTTTGAAGACCATTGGCGGAAAAAACTGGATGACCCTGGGGAACAAAAAGACTTTTTGAATGGAAAAGTCAAGGCAGGTATGTGGGAAAATATACTGGTTTCCAAAAACGGTTTCGAGCAGGACTGGCAAAAAAAAGCAGATGATATTGAGGCCTGGGAGGGTGCTTTAACTGAAGTGCGCAAACAGGCATTATGGCATAAATTACAAATACCCTTAGCGCAATTTGAATTGCAGTGGCGGCAAAAGGTAGAAAAAGGCAGCCAGGAGAACGGGCTGTTCCTGGATGAAATTACAAAAGAACGTATGGCTGCCACAGTTTTTGTTGAAAAAGAAAATTTCGAACTGGATTGGCAGGAGAAAATGAATGACCCTGTTCTTGCAGGCCCAGAGCTATTAGAGACTGCATCAAAAGACAGGATGTGGCATAAAGTCCAATCTGGCAATGTTAATACAATGGCCCCTGCCCCTAAAGAAAAACGCAGGCCATTATTTGTCTTGCGCTGGAGCCATGCGGCAGCACTCTTAATAGGTGCTTTTAGTACCTGGTTGATCTGGGACCGCAGCAGTACTCCTTTACAAAACACACTTGCTTTAACACCACAACCTGAAGTAATAGTCCCTGTTGTAACCCCTGCAGAAACGCTAAAAAACATAATGCCCACTTTACAAAAGGGACCTGCAAGCGCAGCGCAGGAGGTCGTAATGGCTAAACCCGTCACTAAAATGATCGCGAAAAGCAAAGTAATGGCCACCACCAGGGGAAAAAGAGGTATAATAGAAAGAGTTGCGGGTAAAGCAACTCAGGTAAAGCCCTTACAGTCTGCTACAGTACTGGCAAAATCCGGCCCGGTGTCCAACACCGGTAAAACTATAGCTCCGCAAGAAAAAGCGGGTACTGTGATACCGGAGCAGGATATTGAAGTCGCTATCGCTAAAGCGGCCCCTGTTAAGAAAGTGGTGCATATATCCGATATTCGCCCCGCTGAAGTGCCTGCAAAAGGGACCGCGATTTATGGAAGGGCATTCGGAGAAAGAAAGGAAAAACGCGCTGAAAAAAGTACAATGACTTTTAATTCGGTATTAAAAAACTACAAATAATGAAACCAATCAGTATACTTTTTATACTGTTGCAATTATGCATCCATCAACCCTTGCTGGCGCAATGTTGTGATAACATTACTTACAAGCCGGATCCCAAGGTGCGGAAGCAATTTGACTATTTTGGTTTTTCTTTGGCTGACTATCCGCTGAAACTGGAAAATGGATTATTGCCTGAAGGTAATATGACTGTAAATATGGGCTATTGGAGCGACTGGAAAAAGAGTGACCCGGAGCGGGTATTCCGGTCGATTCAAAAAGGCTTGTATTTATTAAAGGATTCTATCAACGATCCTTTAAATCAACATGTACTTACCATAGCTTTAAGCGCGGATGGCGGAGAACCCTTATACCGTTTTAAAAAAACACCGCCGGAAACTACTGATTTTGTAGAGATAAACGCTGAAGTGCTGAGCGTGAAACACCGTGTGGATTCCATTATAGTGGCGGATTATTTTTATAAAGTACTCAATGGAAGGGATAGCAGCCTGCACGCGGTCATTTATGTATTTACCGTAAAAGATCTGTCTGTTTTTAATCTTAGTCCTGAATGGAGAGCAGACTTTGATAGTTTAAACGCGGTCCGCAAAAAAGGTTTGGGCTTTAAAAATTTCACCTCCCGGTTTATGCTTATAGCCGGGGCCGGTATAGGCGTGGCGATGAACGGGACGGCTTATCCTGTCCTGGATGGGGGCTTGTATTATAATATGGCTTCCGGTCCTATGCCGGGCACCAGTTCTTATTTTGGTTATGGAGCCTCCCTGGGTTATGCCGGCTTTAACGGTAACCGTGGATTGTACCTTTTTCATGGAGTAGATATCGGGGCTTTCTCCGGGAATGGTTTGGACGCGATGACCCTGCAGAAAATAGGATTACGCTTAGGCGCCGCTAATATAAAGCCTTTTGAAAAGAACGGTACGGCGCGGGATTTCCGTTCCGCGGCCTATTTGGGCATTACCTTTCCTGTAGGAAAAACGATCAACTTCAGTTTCGACCTTGCCAGTAATTTCAGGTTTACAGAAGGTAATCATGTAGGTTATTTCGGGGGCAAATTGAAATTCTATTTCAGGGTGCTTTAATAGTAGTTTGCTATAAAACAAAGAAGGTATCTAAAGCTTTCCCGATTTGTCATATTGAGCTCCGTCGAAATATAGACACATTTGACGCTAAAATTCTTGCCGCATTTCGATAAACTCAATGTGGCAAGAATTTTATCTTTTTAAACAGCTCTTTATTTTATAATATCCTTTATGGTTACTATAATATCATTGCTGTAAATGTTGGTAGCTCGCGTATAATTTCCAGAACTGCTGGCCGGATTTGAAATTAAGTGTATGTGCTTTTAAGGAATTCAGTACCAGTTTCATGGACGCGCCTTCGGCCCGGTAATAGCCCAGCATCAGCTCCCGCTCATCTACATACAAGCCCGGGGCGTCTTCACATAAATGAAAATTAGTTTCCGTAAGCGCCTCAAATACGAGTACATCATGTTCGCCGAATTTAGGCAGCTCGCCGGGGTGTGGGATATTAGAATTAAATGTAAGCGCTAATAATTTAAGGTTACTGGTAGAAGGCAATACCAGTTTGGGAAACAGGTGTTGGTCATTAAAACTTATGTTGCCGTGCTGGCATTGTACATAGATATTGTCATTAATATAAGGTACTTCCTTCAGCTGTAGCGCGTCGATCGTCTTTTCTTCGGCCATGAGTTTATCACCCTTAAAATTGAGGATCTGGTTCACCGTCAGGTTTTGCGTAATCAGCGCTTCAAGAGGTATGCTAAAATAATTGGCAATTTTTACAATGATCTCTATTTTCGGATCAGCGCGATTTTCTTCATAAGAAGAGATATTTCCTCTTGTTAGTTCAAATATATCCGCAAAAGCTTGCTGGGACAACCCCTTCGTTGCCCTGATCTTCTTTATATTACTGCCCACTTTTGTCATAACCCCACAAAGGTAATGTAAAAATAATTATCATTAATGCTAAATATTTTTGCAAATATTCAAAATAATTTCTAAATTTGTGGTAACAGCACAAAACAAAAGCTTATGATGTATATAGACAAGATAGAAAGCTTTGCAAAAAAGATGCAATGTGAGATCAGCTACCGGGATGAAGCAGATGGGATATTGGTTTTGAAAAATGAACAGGATGGTATTCACAACCTGATCCTGGGTGTGGCGCCACCTATACTTATCCTGGAAATGTATCTGTTTTCTTTTAAAGAAGATAATATGCAGATGTTTAAAGCATTGCTGCAAAAGAACAGGGACACGCTGCATGGCGCCTTCGTATTGAACGAGGATGGAACAAAAGTATTGTTTCGCTACACCATGCAGATCGAAACAATTGATTATAATGAATTTGAAGGTGCTATAAACGCGGTCGGCCTACTGCTGAGCGAATTTGCGCCAAATATTATCGAATATTCTAAATATTAAAGCTATGAACATTTTTAAGAGAATTTTCAGGATAGGGCAGGCAGAAATACATGCCGCCGTAGAAAAAATGGAAGACCCGGTTAAAATGACCGAACAGGGCCTGCGTGAATTAAGGGAAGATTTGAACGAGGCTACAGAAGCTTATGCCAGGGTAAAGGCATTGGCGATCCGTACGCAAAACGAAAAGGAAGCCTGCCGGAAAGAAGCGGCGACCTATGGACAAAAAGCGGTATTGGTGATGGAGAAGGCACAGGATGGTTCCCTGGAACTTGAAAAGGCAGAAACCCTGGCCAAAGAAGCCCTGCGCCTGAAAATGCAATATACCGAAGAGTCCGAAGATCTTGAACAGCAGGCTGCGGTGCACCAGCAATCTGCAGCGGAAATGTTGAAGAATATAGAAGTGATCAAGGAAAACCTGGCTAAGTGGGAAAAGGAATTGAAGACGCTGAAAGCAAGAGTAAAAGTGAGCAAAGCCACACTGCAGGTTAATAAGCAACTGGCCCATCTTGATGCCAACGATACCATCTCTATGCTGGAACGTATGAAAGAAAAAACCGAAGACCAGGAAGCCCTGGCTAAAGCCTATGGTGAAATTGCCGGGGAAAAATCGACCATTAAAGAAGACCTTGAAAAAGTGCTGAATGATAAAACCGGGACCATTGAAAGTGACCTGGAAGCGATCAAAAAGCAACTGGGCATGGATAAACAATAATTGTTAATGGTCAATTATTAATTATCAATTAACTTATCACTATTCACTATTAATCCATCACTATCACCCATGATTCATCATCAATCAAATAGTTTATGACAGGAATACTGAATTTATTATTTCATCCGGCGGCCAATGCCATCATGACGATCCTGGCCGGTCTATCCGCGCTCTATTGGGTATTTACTTTTCTTGCAGGCGACTTCTTCGGGCATATGGATTTTGGCGTAGACTTTGATACAGATATGGACCTGGGTGCAGATGCGGGAGTAGATGTTGATGGCGGAGCTGAGCTTTCCGGTTTTGAGAAGGCAATGCAGTATATAAACGTAGGTAAAGTACCTTTTATGGTTGTGCTGAGTGTCTTTAAGTTCATTGCCTGGATCGGTACGCTGGTCAGCTCTGTAGCCCTGGATACCTTTAGCTGGGGCTGGAAATCAGCGCTCTTGCTGATCCCGATATTTATCCTCACCTTTTTCTTAACCCGGCTGGCTACGCGGCCACTTGTAAAAATTTATCGCCAGATGGGCTATAACGGAGAAGAAGCGCATGACCTTCTGGGACGGACCGCTGTAATGCGTTCAGACATTTCAGGAACAAAGATCGGCAATGCCGAGCTCCGGATCAATACAGACCTGATCCGCATTAATGTACAAAGTAAAGACGGGTCGGGTATCGGCTATAACCAGGAGGTTACGATCGTAGATGAAATAAAAACAAGAAATATCTATATCGTCGAGGCAGAAGTCAATTTAAACAATATTTAAACCAACAAAAATCAATAACCTTTAAAACAAATCAAACAATCTATGGGAGCATTATTAGACGCTTTTGGCAGTGTTACTTTCCTCATTATCGGGGGAGTGATCTTTTTCTTTCTTATTATCCTGTTCGCCTTCGCGACCTTCTATAAAAAGATACCACAGGGTAAAGCTATAGTCCGTACCGGTGTGGGCGGTGGTAAAGTAGCCTTCAATAAAGGGATGTATGTGATCCCGATCTTACATAAAATGGAGATCATGGATATTTCGGTTAAGAAATTACAGATCGACAGGATGGAATTTGACGGCCTTATCTGTAAAGACAATATCCGGGCCGATATAAAGGTTGCCTTCTTTGTACGGGTGAATAAGAGTGTGGACGATGTATTGAACGTGGCCCAGACCATAGGCACTGAGCGGGCTTCTGATGTAGAAACATTAAGGAACTTATTTGAAGCCAAATTCTCGGAAGCATTAAAAACAGTAGGTAAGAAATTTGACTTTATAGAATTGTATGAGGCCCGCCGTGAATTCCGCGATGAGATCCTTAACGTGATCGGTACCGACCTGAACGGGTATATCCTGGACGACTGTGCCATCGACTACCTGGAACAGACCGAAGTGAAATTCCTGAGCCCGCAGAATATCCTGGACGCGCAGGGGATCAAGAAGATCACCGAGCTGACGGCCCGTGAGAATATGAACGCCAACCTGATCCGCAGGGAAGAAGAAAAAGTGATCAAAAAACAGAACGTAGAAGCCCGTGAAGCGATCCTGGAACTGGAGCGCCAGATGGCCGAAAAAGAAGAAAAACAAAAACGCGAGATCGATAACATCAAAGCCCGTGAAATGGCGGAGATACAGAAAGTAAGAGAAGAAGAAAGACTGAAAGCGGAAACTGTAAGGATCAAGACCGATGAAACTCTGGCGGTACAGGAAGAAAATAAACTGCGCCAGATCATTATCGCCGAGAAAAACAAATTGCGTACCGATGCGGTAGAAACAGAGCGTGTAGAAAAAGACCGTGCGCTGGAGCAAACTGAAAGAGAGAAGATCGTTACCCTGGCCCAGATCGAAAAAGAGAAAAGCATCGAGGTGGAAAAGAAAAACATTCAGGATGTGATCCGTGAGCGCGTGAAACTGGAAAAGGGGGTAGTGGAAGAGCAACAGGGAATGAAAGACATTGAAGCATTCAGGACCGTGGAGCGGGAAAAAGCGGTAGGCATTACCCATGCCAGCCAGGAGGCGGAAGAAAAACTGATCTTCACCGTGAAAGCGGCAGAGGCAGAAAAGAAAGCGGCTGAGGAAAAAGCGAAACAATTGATCATTGATGCGGAAGCCCGTAAAGAAGCGGCGACGAAGCAAGCGGAGGCCCGTAAGATACTGGCGGAAGCCCAGGCGCGTGAAGACGCTACCCTTGGCTTATCTGAAGCGGAAGTAATGATCGCTAAAGCGGAAGCTGCAGAAAGACAGGGCACCGTGGACGCTACTGTGATTGAAAAAATAGCCGAAGCGAAACGTAAAGAAGGTCTTGCGGAAGCAGAAGTAGTAAAAGAGAAAGCGCTGGCCGAAGCCGCGGGTATTGAAGAGAAAGCTGAAGCGATGAAGAAACTGGATGCGGTAGGTAAAGACCACGAAGAGTTTAAGATACTCGTGAAGAAAGACCTGGATATCGCGTTGGCACAGGTAAATATACAGAAAGATATTGCCCAGTCGCAGGCGGAGGTATTAGGTACCGCCCTGAAAACGGCGAAAATCGATATCGTGGGTGGGGAAACTATGTTCTTCGAGAATATTGTCAAACAGATATCCAATGCCAAAGGCTTTGACCGCCTGATCAATGAAAGTGAAAACGCGACACAGATCAAAACAGCGCTTTTAGGCGATGGCAGCGGCTCCGGGGATTTAATGGAGCGCATTGCCAGCTTCGCGGAGAAATACAATGTATCTACTAACGATCTGAAGAACCTGACGATCGCCAGTCTTTTATTGAAATTGCAAAGCAATGCCAGCGCTGATGATAAGCCGGGAATTACTAACCTGGCCAACCTGGTGAACAGCCTGGGTATTTCCAATAAGAAACTGAACCAGCTTTAACGCTAAAATAGTAGCACCTGCAACCTACACCTATACTATAACCTGCACTTGTGAAAACTATGAAAAGGCCTTTTAAGATACACGAAGAGTTTGTGCTACATAATGAAGAACGTTTTGATGCATTTATATATGGGAAGGATTTCGAGTCTTTTACGGTAAGTCCCAAAGAATAAACAACAATGGGAAGTTTAAACTGGTTAAGCATTTGCGTTAGGATACATAAAAGATTTATGCAATTGAGAAATATTAATAAAGGAATCATTTTTCTGCCATTTATATGGATTTTACTTTTATGGACATTTGTAACTTTAGTAAGCATCAAATTCGGTCATTTCCCATCATATGGTCTGCCAGATCCTAAAGAAGCAGGATTTTATATTTTGTATTTGCTGGTCTTTGGCGGTTTAGGATTGATTATCTTTATTATGGTTATCTCATTTGTAATACAACTAATTACCTATTGCTTTGAAAGAAGCTTGTTTTCTATGAAAATCTTTTTAGCTCAATTGTTAAGCCTGGCATTCCTGGTACTGTATTTGAAATTGGATTTATTTAATTTAATGGAATGGTTAATTGATTAAAGCAGGTTTATGAAAAAAATAGTATTCTTTTTGATCACAGCCTTATTCAGTTGCACAACTTTCGCTCAAAGCAAACAGCAAAAGTTCGAACAGGCGGTTACTGAAATCATGACTTGCCTGGCCAAAGACGACCTGGCCAGTATCAACAAAAAATATATACATCCGGCATTCGAACTCTTCGTAGTGTACCGGATGGGAGTACCAGATATCTTTTACCAGACTACCACCCTGGAAAAGGATAGTGTTTATTCAGCGCCCTATTTCTATACGGCAGCATTAAAATCAAAAAAGCGACCACTCAAGCTATCGGCTGTGGCTTTTGACTGTGATAAAGAACGATGGACAAAAAATGGCTTTTTCTATGAGCAAAATGTACCACCCCTGCTCAGTAATATTGTTGCGTTCCTGCGCGACTATGAATCAGTAGCAACGCCACAGGTGACTTTGGATATAATTAAGACTATTGAATCCTGCAGCTACAGGGTAGTGGATACCGAATCAAATGTAGTGTTCTACCTTACCTGGACCAATAATGAATGGTACCTCACCGTTTTTGACCTGGTCAGTATGGACTGCAGTGCTTAATGATACAGTCAAAACAATAAAAAATGTGTATATGAAAAAGGTATTCAGATCAAAAGTTGGATTGGAACTTTTAGCTCCGCTGGTGATCCTCATGACCACAGTAGTCGTATTATTGATGATGGCCGGGGCTTATAGCTGGAGTATATTGATTATCCCGGTACTCACATTCGCCTTTATCACACACATGTTTTTGACGACTTATTATACTATTGAAGGGGATGTGTTAAGTGTCCGTTGCGGCTTCCTGATGCATATAAAGATAAGCATCGCTACCATCACCCGGATCAAGGAGACCAGCGACCCTACCAGTGCGCCGGCCACCTCCTTAGACCGCTTGCGTATTGAGTATGACAACGGAAAAAGAGTGCTGATCTCTCCAAAAGAGAAACAGGCTTTTATTGATAGGATCTTAAGTGTGAACAATGCCGTTGAAGTGAAGTATAAGAAAAGAAAGACCAGGTGATTTCCTGGTAAGGAAGTACTGTCTGCGCTTTCCGGCACACAGTAACTAGTGAATTGATAAAAACAAGTAACACCATGACTGATATAAAAAATGAAAATATAGCCTTAGATTCCGGTACTTACGAAATTATTCAAAACCGGCTCCGGGAGCAGGCGCAACAATTAAGACAACGCTTGTCGCAACTGAACCAGGCCCGCAGGGAAGTGTTTACCTCCTTATCCATGGAGCTCATCGCCAATCAGCGCATCACTACCGAAAATAATGGCGTGGCCCGCGGTATACTGGCCTTGAATGATAGCTGCATTTTCGCTTATAATGTGCACTTCGGTTTACGGTCGGATATAAAGCTGAGCGACGTATTCAGCATTTATAAATTTAAAGACAACAGTTTTGAAGCCCAGCCCCTGAGCATTATTGAGGACGAAAACTTTATTACTGATTTTACCAACCTCTATAAATATTACCGCGATTCTATTTTCGCGAAATTCAGAAGAACGGAACATTATATTTATATGATCTTCCAGACTTCTGCTAATCCTGAAGACCGCAAAGCTTTTAAATGGCTGATAAAGGATGGCGCGCTGCACTATGTAGATGACCGCAGTGTACACGAGGTCAAAGAGCCCGCACAGCATGATTTTAAATGGACCAAAACTAACCTGGAAGACCGCCGCTTAGGCAAATACCCGCATATCTCGATCCTGGATAAACTTTTTATCGAAGCGATCAACGGGGATATCACTTTCAAAATTGAAGATAACACCGATACCGGTAAAGGGATCTATTCCGAGCCGGTAGAAAATAAAGACCAGCAACTGGATGATGCGGATTATTATTATGCTGATCTCGGTAATATCATCGCCATAAAAATAAAGCCTTACCAGGAAAATGAAAGAGCTTATGTCTTTAATATAAAGACGAAAACAGTAACACCAATTCCTTCTTTGCTGGAAGCAGGCATCGTATTGCCCGACAGCCAGGGGCTCATCTTCTCTAATGGCTATTACCTGCAAACAGGCACTTATAAGCTTTTCGAGTCGGAGCTGTCCCATTTGCAGTTTATCCGCACTATCCTGTCTCCTAACGGCGAGGACCTGCTGTATGTATTTTACGAAGTCTACAACAATACTTATGTATTGATGTCTTACAATGTGATCCGGCAGGAGGTGGAAACACCGGTGATCTGTAATGGGTTCACGGTGTTCCCGGACGGTAAGCTGATCTACTTTCGCTCTTCCCGTGAGGCGGTGCGCCATCACCAGGTACAGATCTGGCAGACACCTTATACGGCTACTTTAATGGAGAATAAGGCCATGGCCGGAAATGTACTGTATAAGATCGGTAATAAGGATATAGTACATGCCATGTCGGAGGCGCAGGAGATCCTGCAGTTATTGCAAAAAGAAGATTCCTACGAAGGTTTGTATGAAGATATAGAAAAAAAAGCGACCGGTATCCTGGATGCTTATTTCTGGATAAAAGACCCCGAAACCTTCCAGTTATCTGAACCTTTATCACAGATCAGGAATATTGCGGTTACTGCGATCGATGAGTTTGCCAAAGTACAGGAGCAAAGAGCACATGCCCGTCATATCCTGGAAGAAGCGCAGCAAAAAGCAGCCGCGCTGGTCATTGATATCAAAAATACGAAAGCTGAAAGCCTGGACCAGCTGGTGCACCTGCTGGCAAGGCTCCGGCAAATGCACGGCGCCCTGATCGACCTGCAAAATGTACGCTATATAGACACGGCTGCTATCGAGGCGCTGAAAGCGCAATTACAGGAATACAATACCTCTTTATCGAATGATACGGTTGCTTTTCTCCTGACCGATCAGGCTTTGATTCCCTATGAAAGCAGGGTCAAGGACCAGAAAGAAAAGGTAGCGGCTGTAGCAAAGGTAATCGAGGGGCAGGCGGTAGAAAATGAAATAAAAGAAATTGCCTCGGAACTTGAATTACTGGTGGATATCCTCAATAGCCTTAAGATTGAAGATACGACACAGACGACAAAAATTGTGGAAAAAATCTCCCTGATCTTTGCCGCGTTGAATGAGCTGAAGGCAGACCTGGCCCGGCGTTTGAAAGAATTGAAAACGGCTGAATCCGTAGGTTCTTTCTATGCGCAGATGACCTTACTCGACCAGACCCTGGTCAACTATATGGACCTGGCCGATACACCTGAAAAATGTGAAGATTATTTTACCAAGATCAGCGTACAGGTAGAAGAACTGGAAAGCCGCTTCGCCGACTTTGATGACTTTATCAGTAAAATAGCCGATAAGAGAGATGAAATCATCAAAGCTTTCAATACCCGGAAAGAGATGTTGCAGACCCAGCTCAACCGTAAGGCAGGTTCCCTGGAGCAAATCGGTTTGCGCGTATTAAAGAATATAGAGAACAAAGCCCTGCGCCTGGAAAACAGAGAAGCTATTTTTGCCTTCTTTGCGGCTGACCTGATGATTGATAAAGTGCGCAGTCTGGCTGCGGAACTCCGTGAGTTGGGTGATGTGGCAAAAGCCGAAAACATAGAAACGGTTCTGCGTACTACCCAGGAAGAGGCCTTAAGGCAGCTGAAAGACCGTAGTGACCTGTTTGTTGAGGGAGCGAATGTGATCGCTCTAGGGGAGCACAAATTCCTGGTCAATAAACAGGCCCTTAGTTTAAGTATGATCCGCAGGGACCATCAATTATTCTATCACCTGATCGGGACCAGCTTTTATAAAGCCGTTCAGGCAGAAACGCTGTATCAATACCGCGAGGTATGGGAGCAGGAGCTGGTGTCGGAAAATGTGGCGGTGTACCGGGCTGAATACCTGGCATACCAGGCTTTGCTGGAAAGCAGGCTGGGGCAGGATTTTAACGGTACGGACTATATTAACGCACAAACGGAGCAAGATTTCGCTGCGGGTTATTTAAAAGGAGTGCATAATATAGATGCAATAAAGATCTATGAAGCGCTAAAAGCGCTGGAGGCGCGCCTGGGTGTTTTACGTTTTGCGCCGGAACTCAGGGCCGCTGCATTATTCTTCTGGTGGCAGTTGTCGCAAGCAGAGCGCGGAAAGCTAAGCCGGCTGATTGCTACCGCCTACGCGATCCAGCAGAATTTTCCCCAACGCAGCCAGTTTGATTTTATAGCAAAAGAGATAGATGGACTGTACCAGACAAAAGTGGTGCTGAAAAGCACAGTTGCTCCGGCTGATATCGCTTTCTATATCTATGCTGAGCTGGCCACTGATGCGCATTTTACGGCCAGTAAACAGGCATTCCGGCTGAAGCAGTCATTTGAACAACACCTGCAGCAGCATAAGCAACAGGGCGCTTTTAAAGCGGATCTCGAACAAGTGGATTTTGACCATTTCGAGCGCTTTGTCATCGTGCAGCACTGGCTTATGGCTTTTTATGAGAGCGGTACCCACGAGCTAGCCCCGGAATATGTGGAGGAAGCGGTGCTGCTGTATCTCTTACCGGAAAAGGATTTTAAAGCAAGTACGGCTGAAGATACGGTTATCGTAACCGACCTGAAAGGCACGCATAATGTGATTGTTCAACAAACCTACACCCTCAATTACCACGGGTTTAAAAGAAAACTAAACCAATTCAGTACCATAAGTGTACCGGCCTTCCGGGCTTTCAACGAAGAGAAAAATAACCTGGTTACCGCCTACCAGAAAGCATTGAAAATCTCGGAATTTGAACCTAAAGTACTGAGTTCTTTTGTGCGCAATAAACTGATCAATGAAGTATACTTTCCCCTGATCGGGAATAACCTTGCCAAACAAATCGGGAGCGCCGGTGATGATAAGCGTACGGCAAGGATGGGTATGCTACTACTGGTATCACCACCGGGTTATGGTAAAACCACCCTGATGGAGTACCTGGCTAAAACGATGGGTTTACACTTTGTAAAAGTGAATGGCCCGGCTATAGGCCACCACATAACCTCCATTGATCCGGCAGAAGCGAGGACCTCGGGAGCAAGAGAGGAGCTTAAGAAGATCAACCTGGCCCTGGAAATGGCCGATAACGTGATGTTGTACGTGGATGATATTCAACACTGTTCGCCTGAGTTCCTGCAGAAGTTTATCTCCCTGGCTGATGGTCAGCGCAAAATGGAAGGTATTTTTGAAGGCGAAAGCCAGACCTACGACCTGCGTGGGAAGCGTTTTTGTGTAGTGATGGCGGGTAACCCTTATACCGAAAGTGGCGAGGCCTTTAAAATACCGGATATGCTGGCCAACCGCTCAGACGTATATAACCTGGGCGATGTCGTAGGCAATACCGCGCACCTGTTTAGCCTGAGTTTACTGGAAAATGCTATTGCCGAAAACCGCTACCTGCAGAATATCGCGGCAAAAAGTATGAGTGATTTTTACCAGTTGGTTCACTATGTGGAGCAGGGCCTGGATATCCTGCCCGAGCTGGAATCCAACGCTTCACGGCAGGAGCTGGACGATGCTATTGCCGTGCTTAGGCACGCTATTGCTGTGCGGAATGTAGTAATACAGGTTAACCAACAATATATTGCCAGTGCGGCTATGAAAGATGCTTACCGGGTGGAACCACCGTTTAAAATGCAGGGTTCCTACCGGAATATGAACCGGATGGTAAGTCGCCTGGTACCGCTCATGAATGCCGTTGAGGTGGAAACCCTGGTGTTATCACACTATGAGCAGGAGTCGCAAACCCTGACTTCAGATGCCGAAGCGAACCTGCTTAAAGTGAAATCCCTGATGGGTATCCTGACCGAAGCGGAGCAGGAGAGATGGGAGGCTATCAAAGCAATTTTTGTAAAAAACAATAAACTGGCCGGTTTGGGTCAGGCAGATACGAACGGGCAGATGATGCTGCAGATCAGCCAGCTTAGTGAGCACCTGGAAGCCATTGCGATGGCGCTGAGTGGCAGGAAGTAATGCGCAATCATGTAAATACCTTTGATTAAGAAATGCTGATGAGCGAAAGGATAGATTATATATTAAGATGCGTGGGTATCCTGCTGCTTGTATGTACGATGATCCGTTATTTAAGTTTTTACTTTTTGTATTTCAGGAGCAGGACATTGAAGCATAGCAACACTTCCAGGGTTGCTATAGGACCTGATCGGCTTAGCGCAAAAATTTTTTACAAAATAGATTTCCCGGTACCTGCTCGGTTAGAGTGGTTAAGGAAGGCTTCAAATGTTGCTTTATACCTTTCACTGGCAGCTGTAATAGCAGTTATATTTTTAATTATATTGGAAGTGGCCATATAAGAGCCGGGTTAAAGAAAATAATATAAAAATGAAATACTAATGCCGTTTTTGACTATTCAATTGGCAAGGTATATACACAATATGTATTGGTGATTATAGTAGACAAAAACGGTCAATTAAAACAAATGACTGTCGAAAGTTAATAATGTAAGTAATTAAAACATGATCCCTTATCAAGCCTTTATCTGCACATTTGTATTACTATTAGCTACAAACTCTGCGCTCTTAGCGCAACAAGCCAATAAATTTGAAATCTTTACCGTTAACGGGCAAAAGGGAATAGTGGAAGTCGCTACCCTTAAAGAAGTCCTGGCGCCGGATGCCCGGAATAAATCGCTTGATATCGGGGATAAATATTTCCTGCTGCTTAAAGGCCAGGATTCTGTACAACCTTTCAATAAACAAACCGGCAGCTGGGAAGCGACTTTGCCGGTAGTACGCGGTCAACATACGGTTTACCTGAATGGGGAACAGTACCTTCATGTGGTTTCCGGTAAAACCGGTGTGTTATATGATAAAGATAATAAACTCAAATACCGGCTGCCGCGGTTGTATACCTCCTTTTTTTCCGGGCACAGCAATCTGCCGCAAAACTTCCTGATCGCAGAATCCGGGAAAAAAGCCCATGTGCTCCAGTTGAAAGGAGACCGATTTGTGCTTCTGAACGAGCTCGAGGCCAATTCTTTTTCCAGGCAGGAGCTGGAACATACTGATGGCAGCACTCAAAAAGTTTATATACTTTTTGGCGGGGCTAATACCTACGTGTTTAACGAAGCCTTTGAACCGATCCGGACGATAAATACCTATGTGGCCAGCGATCTTTATTTATACCAGCTGCTCAATCCTGATGGAAAGAGGTATGGTACCGCGGCAGGGCCGCAATATGCCAGAGGAACAGATGAGCCGGATCTGAATTATAAAGAAACCGCCTCAGACAAACGTTATAAATATTATACTGCTACCACTGGGAAGTGGAAAATAAATATACGGATCAGTAAGCAAATGAAGCTTGAAGGCAAGGTCGGGGAAATGCTCTGGGTATATAAAGAGATCCGTACTGTGAGCGGTAAAGAAATGACTATCGGGTATGGAACGGACAATAGTTATGGTTTCCTCCTGGACAATGACAGCAGAAAACCATTGTTGCCCGGGCAATATGCTAAAGAGATGGGCCTGCAGGTTTTGTTTATTAAACAATAAATTTTGCTATGTATGCTGGTGTAATTATTGCTTCGTGCCAAAGTACGCATGATAGGATCTGTTACCGATACCGTTCACATAAGTGATCGCAATAAATGATTTATCGGTTCCTGAAAAAGATACAATTGTCCGTGCTTCATCGAAGTACAAATCCATGTCCCTGTTATAGGCAAAACCACTATTATTGATAAACAGACTATCACTGACGCCGAAAGTGACAGATATGCTGCTATCAATCGTATGTGCTGTACCTCCTACGCTTTGCCCCATGTTGGATACATAATAAGTAGTATCATAGTTGAGCTTATAGGTATAAATAACGGAATCTATTGGTTTCGGATCGTCCTTCTTTTTACCGGTACAACTCATTAACAGTGAAAACCCGGTGCATAACAAAGCAGAACAGATCAGGTTACGATTTTTCATAAGAAATTTAAATATTGACTAAAATAGTAATTATTCTAATACCAATTATCAATTCCCGGTTTTTGATACTCTTTTTATTAAGATAAAAAATAATTCAAATACCTGCAGTGTCAATTGGTGCGCTAAAATAGTATTATAATGGATAAATAGGTATATTTAATAGTAACAGAATTTTACCGCTTTATTAAGGATAAGCGCAACGCTTACTAAACATTAATAGTTTATTTTAGCAGCAGTCAAAAAACGAACAATGAGCGCAACTATTATATTGATCATTATTACCTGCGTGGTTTCTTTCCTCGCCTTTCAAAATCAGCAGCTGCAATCAAAGCTAATGCTATATCCCGTTGTGATGCGTACTCCGAGAGAAGCTTACCGCCTGATCAGTGCCGGCTTTGTACATATGGATACGGTGCACCTGGCTTTTAACATGATCTCCTTTTTCTTTTTTGGGCGGCTTCTGGAAGAGAAGATCGGAAGTGAATTGTTCGTGATGCTTTACCTGAGTGCTATCCTGGTGGCCAATCTGCCCAGCTATTATAAGCAGATGAGCAATCCCAACTATGCCGCGTTGGGCGCATCGGGTGGGGTGGCCGCTATCATTTTTGCCTGGATCTACTTGCAGCCCTGGAAAGAGATTTACCTGTTTATGGCCATACCTATGCCTGCGCTTGTTTTCGCGGTTGCTTATTTGATTTATTCCTATGTGATGAGTAAGAAGCCGGAACAGCATATAGGGCATGACGCTCACTTCTGGGGTTCGGTATATGGATTCCTGTTTATGATCGTAATCGATCAAAGCCATGGCGCCAGCTTCCTGCATCAGTTGATGAACCCAAAACTCAGCTGGCTTAATTAATACGGATCTTCACCGCTGTGTAACCTTTACTGCTGATTGTAAATATTCCTTTAGCCCAACCGGCGCAAGAAATAGTATGCGTACCTTTATTTAATGATTTTGTCCAGGGAAGTGTCCCCGCGCTGTTATGGATATGGAGCACCAGGTCCCGGGGTACCGTTACCGTAATGGCCTCCTTTGCCGGGTTAGGATAAGCTATTTATTTGTTTAGATGTTTGTCTATCAGTAATTGAGTTGGGGTTGCCTGGAGTGAAGTAGCCGGTAAAATCAAAAGCATAAAGTTTAGGCGGTATATTAATACCCAAAGAGTTACTTACGATCGCTTCTCCACTGATCCTGCCCTGGTAAGGCCCTGTAAAACAAATCCCTTCTACTTGTCCCAAAGTCGCAGTAAGCGGTAATGCTAACCTTCGTTTATTACCGCTGAAAAAATATCCTTCCTTATAGTCGAATAAGAGTCAGGCAAAAGCCTGGTAAGTTTTGGTATAACCCAGTAATACAATATGACCGTTTTCCGGGTTGTGGCTCACATCGGTAATGAGTCCTGCTGCGGGGAAGCTTTCCTTTCTTTGAGCGGCATAGCTGCCTTCTGTATCGGGTAACTGGTAATGAGTGCTGTGCTCATTGGTCCGGTCTTTGGTGAAAATATGTAGAGCATCTTCATGCCAGAAAATGCTTCTGCGTCCCAGGGCGTATTCCTGTTACTGGGCTAAAGTTTTGTTGCTCCGGGTAATGGAGGTGAATCAGCTTATTAGGTATAGAGTCCTGGCTGCCATGGAGCAGGTCCGATTTCCGGTTACCCAGGTTATTGCCAAAGTTCTCGATGAAAATAAAGGAGTCATTCTGGGTAATGGCTTCCCAGTCTATATTAGTGATTTGTTTCAAATGATAACGGTTTATGATATTTCCGGAGCTGCTGTCGAGCGCGAAGAGGGGTGGGTGAATTGCCGCTGTCATTGATGGTCCAGAGGCTCCCGTTCAAGGTGATCAGCCCAGAAGTTTCCCGGATAGGTGTAGCAAGGTCTGACAAAAATACAGGTTGACAACGGCTTTGTGGATCAATACAAGAGCCGTCATTTTCAGTTGCGGCCGGATTGTAATTGCCCGTGTTCGGGTCGGTACCCCGGTCATCTTTGAGTGGCCGGGGGTAAACTGGGAAATAAAGCATAATGAAAAAAAAACCTGTAATAAATATTTATTCCTATAAATGCCCTGCTAGAGTATATAACTTTTAAGTAGATGTGTTTATGGTAAAAGTCCGAAGGAATGGTCGATCTGAAAGAATATTTTTTCAATTTTAGTTTAATTATTTTATTCATGTGAATTATATGTATTCTACTATTTTTTTCTTAAAACACATTGTGTTTTTAATAAATTTAAAATTTGTACAAATTATTTAGTTTTTAAATATTTATATTATTTACTGAATTTTGATGCAATTTTTAAAGCTGTTTATCAGCAGGGTGCACCTCTTTTATATTTTATTATTTGATAATTTAAAATTTAAATAATTTATAATTTTTAATAATTAAAAATAAGTCTAAAATGTTTTGTAAAATCGCCTTGTCTAAGTAAAATAGGGTAGGGATTTAATATTTTATGAACTTTAATTTAATAAATAACTAATTATAAATAATTATTATTTAAATAGAATGGTGCATTTTCTTTTAAGTACCTTTACTCTGCTCTTCTGTTTCCTATTCAATCACCTTATTATTTAATGCTTGGTTTATAAATTGTATAAAAATATAATTTGATTTTATTTTTTACAGTTTATCTATTTATTAATATCAAAATTATATTCTATAATAAACTTCATTTAACATTTATAATAAAATGGAAATGAAATAGATATTATTATTAAATTTATAATTATGACGTTTTGGCATTTTGTATATTTTTTATCAAATAAATTGCTATTTATTATTGAATTTCAAATTATTATGTGTTTTAAATGAAGTGAAAAATATGTAACTTAAATTTTTATATGAAAAAAGTGTTTGAAATAATGTTTTTTGCTAAATTGTACTGAAAAACTATGCAACTTTATTTGTTAAATCCTTTATATTTGGTATATTTACAAGATCATCTTTGGAATATTTTTTTAATATTATAAAATATAAAAATGAAAAATAAAATAAATGTAATTACACTTATTTCCTTCTTATTTGCAAGTATTATTTCTATTTTATATGTGAATGAATGGCTTTCTTTTCCTAAAATTATATTAGAAATAATTTGGCTGTGTTTTACGTTTATATTTATAATTTATTCATTTTTTAAAAAATCGCTTACTTCCTGGATTATCTTATCCATGATACTTGGGGTCCAGTTAGGGCTTTATTTCCCGGAAATCGGCGATAAAATGAATTTCCTCAGTAAAATTTTTTTAAGACTGATCAAGACCATCATCGCCCCGATTTTATTTTCGACCCTTGTAGTAGGCATCGCTTCACATTCCAATATGAAGCAATTGGGACGTATGGGTTGGAAGTCTTTATTGTATTTTGAGGTGGTCACAACCCTTGCCCTTTTGCTCGGGCTGATCGCGATCAATATCTCCCAGGCAGGTGCCGGTGTGGTCATTCCGCCTAACCTTCATGAAGCATTACCGGAGGCCAGTGCTATGACCTGGCAGGATCATATTATAAATATATTTCCTGAAAATATTATTAAATCTATGTACCATGGGGATGTATTACCCATTGTGGTTTTTAGTATTATATTCGGTATTGCCCTGGCCCATTTATCCATAGAGAAGAAAGAGCCGGTTTTGCGCTTTACTGAAAGTTTGGCAGAAACCATGTTCCGCTTTACCAACTTTATTATGCGCTTTGCACCCCTGGGTGTAGGGGGCGCCATAGCTTATACTTCGGCCCATATGGGAGTGGAAATGCTGGTATCCCTGCTGAAATTACTGGCAACGCTTTACATCACATTAATTGTTTTTGTCCTGCTTGTTTTATTGCCGATCGCCCTTATTTGCCGTATTAATATCCGCAATTTTGTACGTGCCATCTCGGAGCCGGTATCCATCGCTTTCGCTACCACCAGCTCCGAATCGGCGCTTCCCCTGGCTATGGAAAACATGGAAAAGATAGGGGTGCCCCGTAAAATTGTTTCCTTTGTGCTGCCTACCGGTTATACTTTTAATCTGGACGGTACCACGCTTTATTTATCCCTGGCCAGTATATTCGTTGCCCAGGTAGCAGGTAAAGATCTTTCCTTCGGGGAGCAATTGTTGATCGGTATCACACTTATGCTGACGAGTAAAGGGGTGGCTGGGGTGCCCAGGGCTTCCCTCGTCATTTTGATGGGGGTAGCAACCTCTTTTGATCTGCCTATGCTGCCCATCATGGCAATACTGGGTATCGATGAATTAATGGATATGGCCCGGACCTCGGTAAATGTGACCGGCAACTGCCTGGCCAGTGCTGTTATAGCCCGCTGGGAAGGAGAATTGGACGATGAGAAGATGAACAGGCCTTTTGTTTCTGAAAAGTAATTGTATATGAATTGTTTGTGTTAATTATGTAAAGCTGATCGAATGGGCATTTTTTTTGTTTACTTTTGCATTTTATATTGTTAATCAATTGTTTGTATGGTTTATCTTAAGTATTTGAGTACTTGCTTATTAACTTTAACCTGCTAAGGTTTAAAATTCCAGCTTGCTCAGGCCTGTTCCCTTTAATCGTAATTATTAATGGAAACTTGTCAGGTAAATTCGCTTTTACAGCATTACCTTCTAAATTATGCCTATTTTTAGGCCCGATCAATATATTACGCCAGTGCTTAAGCTCCAAAAGCTCCGCTATCTCATTCTTTTTATTATTCCCTTTTTATATGCCCCGGAAGCATATGTCCAGGTTGCCACGATCTTAAAGCAGGGGGATACGCTTAGCTATACTATTAAATCCCGTAAAACCATTTGCCTGGAGGTAAGTGCTCCTGAGGCCAACCTGGTCATTGGCTATTATACCCCGGACGGGAAGTGGCAGGAGCAAGACCTGTCTCCTGCTACCGGTTCTGTAGAACGATTGCTGTTTGACCCTAAAAAAGCTAAAAATCCTGTTATAAAAATATGGCCGGCTGCTTACCTGGCGCAGGTAAGGGATATGCAACTGCTCATCCGGGAACAGCCCCGGCCGGGCCGGGTAGCAACAGCATTTGATAAAAATGAATGGCTGGATGACCTGGCCACTTTTAAGCGTATCCGTTTCCAGGCGAATTCCGGCTTATGGGTATACAGGAGCCGGCAGCAAATCGATAGTATCTATAATTGGGCAGAACAGGAAATAATGCAGCATTGTGATCATATCTTTGATTTCTACAAAATTATCGTCACCCTTACCGACTTTGAAGGGAGCTGCCATAATGTGACTTACTTGCCCCAGGCAATAGATGATTATTTCGCCGGGCAAAACATCTATTTCCCCATTACTATTCACAATCTTAATGGTACCCTGATCCACAACAGCGCTCATCAGCAGATTCCTTTGGGTGCTGAAATCATATCCGTAAATGAGGTAACTGCCCCGGAGCTGATCGCGCGGTTAGCCAAATATTATCATTCAGATGGATTCTCCCGCCCATATAAAGAAAGGCTGGCCTTCGAAAAAGGGCTAAAAGAAAAATACCTTATTGAGTTTGGCCCCAGTACCCGGTACCGGGTAAAATATAGGTTGGAAGGGAAGGAAAAGGTACTGACCCTTCCCGGGCTTGATATAAGCACCTTTGCACAAATGCAGGAGAAAAGACATACATTAGGACTGGACAGCCTGCTGTGTAAAGAGAAATATAGCTTTACCCGCCTCAGGAAAGACCTGTTCCAGCTTTCAATAAGAGGTTTTGATTTCGCACAGCATCAGCAGGATAGTAATTATGCCCGGTATGTAGCATTTTTGGACTCGGCCTTTACGATCCTTAACCAAAACCGTAACAACCGGTTGATACTGGACCTCAGGTATAATACCGGAGGAGCGGGGTTTTTATATGAAAAGACATTTTCTTATATGAGCGACCGGCCGTTCCGGGACGCCAATTTTGCTTATAGTAGTTTTAATGAGGTGCCCGAAAAAGATGCGCTGGTTATTAGTCCCTTTTTCCTGGCCAATGGAGTGAGCAATAATTCGGATGTAGAAGTACACCTGAAACAGCGCTTCCCGGTAGGAGTTAATGGAAAGTATTATTTAAGCGATAGCTTTAATCCTTTGGTTTTACCCCATAAAACACCTTTTAAGGGTACCGTTTTTTTACTGGTGGATGAGCAGGTAGCTTCCGCTGGTGCTCATCTTGCTTCATTAGTTAAGGCTTACACCAATTGTATCACTATCGGGCAGGAAACCTGTGGGGGCTATTATGAGCACAATGGTCACCTTCCCTTTAGCTATCAATTGCCGCATACCGGTATCCAAACCGGTTTTTCTATTGTATATGTTAACCAGGATGCCCGTCCGCTAGGCACCCAGGTTAAGGGCAGTGGTATCGTTCCGGACATTATTATAGCGCCTTCTCCTGACGAGTTTTTGAAACAGCAGGACGCGGCGGTTAATTATATTTTAAGGAACTACTAATAGCCGGATACTATTTCAAAGCCGGCGGTATATTTGAAGGATATCACGGGACATTTGTGGTAATGCTTATCGATATGCCTTATGGGAAAAATGCTACGGGTTTTTAAAAACGATAGTAGTAAAAACCGGGTTGCCTTGTTTAAGGATGCTTTTTTGTTTTATTGCTATGACTACTATTGTGCATCAAATTTTGTTGCTCCTGCAGCGCCTTTCGTTCTTTGGCATGATCGCCTTTAAGTAAAATGGTCATATTGATCTCGAAGCCCAATATAATCAAAATAGCAATAATATTGATCCATACCAGCGACATCAGTACCGTACCCAGGGAGCCATATACCTGGTCATATTGAATAAAATTGGAAGATAAGTAAATGAAGATCGCGGATATACCCCAGATAAGCAGGGTGGATATAAATGCGCCGAGGTTAAAAAAGCGCACCCGGGTATAGAGGCTGGGGCAAAAACGGTAAATAATACAGACCATTAATAAAATTATGATCCCAAGCGTGGCATTTGTGATTAACCTCATTAAGGTATCGCTTGTAGGAAATTGATCTACAACGTAGTTAAGTACATTGGATTGCACAATAAGCACGGCGACTACGATCAAAAACAGGACCATAAGCACCACAGTCAGCCAGATCGCTTTTAAACGCCTGTTGAAAGCCGTCCGGAACTTGCGCATATCGGAATCCCGGTCAAAGGCCCGCATGATACCCATCAGACCATTAGAGGAGTAGATGATGGAAAATAAAAGACCAAATGATAAGAGGTCCCTTCTTTTGGTATATAAAAAATCTTTAACGACATGTATGATCTTGTTGCTGATCGCTTCAGAAGGAATGTAGCTACGGATCGCGTTAATGATACCGGTTTCGATATTATCGACCGGGAAAAAAGGAACGAGGGAGGCTAAGAATATGAGGGAAGGGGGTATAGCCAGCATAAGGTTGAAAGATATAGCTGCCGCCCTTTCAAAAAGCCGGATCTTCTCCAGGTTTTTAAATACGTCTTTAAAGATCCAGCCCAGGGTCAGGCCTTCAAACTCCGGGTTAGGAATCGTAGCTTTAATTTTCTCTCTGCTTATGGGATTTATTTTTTTCATCAATCGTTTGCTCCGCTTATTCCCTTAATGACCTGCCGGTATAATGCAAAAATAGTTCTTCCAGGTTATTAATCCCCGGCACCTGCTTTTTTAAGGCTTCAATATTATCCTGTACAATACATTTTCCGCCATCGACAATAGCCACATTTTTACAGAGCCGCTCGGCCTCTTCGAGCAAATGGGAGGTATAAAGGATCGTGTTACCCGCAGCATTATATTCCTGCAGGAAGTCCAGTATCATGGTCCGGGAATGTATATCGACGCCTGCAGTAGGCTCATCCAGGATCAGGAGCTCGGGCTCATGCAGCAGGGAGGCGATGATATTGCACCTTCGTTTCATACCCCCGCTGTAGTGGCGTACCTGCTTATCCGCATTGGCGGTAAGGCCGAATCTTTCGAGGAAAAAATCTATCTTTTCCTTGCGTATTTTCTTAGGAACATTATAAAGGTTGCCTATGTAATTTAAATTTTCGCGGGCAGTAAGCAGGGGGTAAAGCGCTACCTGTTGGGTAACGATCCCTGTCTTACTGAGTATCCTGGCAGAATCCCGGGCGACATCCATACCCAGGACTTTTGCCTGGCCGCTATCGGCCTTTACCAGGCCACAGAGTATAGAGATCGTAGTGGTCTTCCCGGCACCGTTTGGCCCCAGCAGGCCTGAGATCTCTCCCTTGGGAAAACTTAGATTCATACCCTGCAGGGAGTAAAACTCGGCATTCGGAAATTTCTTAGTCAGCGCATTAATTTCGATTGCATTGTCCATATGTGCCTTGTTTTCTGATTTAGGACCTTGTTTCTTTGATAAATGTACCAATATAGAAGTTTACATCTTCCGGCTTTTCCCATTGTAAAAAGTGGCCGCATTTCGGGATCAGGGTATAGCTCCCGTTGGCCAGTTGGGCCATAGCCTGGTCCAGCATCTGCTTCAGGCTTATGGGATGGATAATTTTATTGGGAATGAGGCCGTCTTTTTCCCCGAAGAGGATATGTACGGGTATTGTTATCGTGTGCAGCTGATCGTATACCGGTTCTTCCAGCATGCCTACAATACATTTTTCCATCATTAAGCGGTAGTGCGCCCTTGATTGTAACTGCATGATGGAGACCAGCTGCTGGATCAGCAAAGGTGCAGAGTCAGGCATAATATAGAAACTATTGTTGATCGCTTTCCGCAGGCTGTTCTCTTCGGTGCTTAAAAGATCTACAAAGAGCATGGTTCCCTTATAAAGATTTCTTTCTACGGTATTAAACTGCTCAATGCCGGCCGGCGCGCACAGGATGACACCACGGAGCCCGGGAAAAGACATTGCTGCCAGCGTCATTGCGATCTGCCCGCCCATAGAATGACCACAGAGAAATACATCGGTCAATCCCTTTTGAAGGATGAAATCCTTGACTGCTTCTGCAAAAAATTCCATACTATAGGGGTAGGTCATATCTTTTGAAGACAAGCCATTCCCGGGCAGATCAATGGCGATACACCGGTATTTTTGTGACAGTGCCGCTACATTTTTATTCCAGGCGATGAGGGCATGGCCTAAGCCGTGAATGAAAAGGATAACCGGCGCATTAAGATCACCGGTGTCGGTATAGGCGATTTCCACTGCATCGAAAAGGATCTTTTGTCTGAAGACAGGTTGCGGATAAAGGCTGATCTCAATATTGTCTGTGTTCATCTTGGGTATGCTGCTTCAATAAGGTACAAAAATAAAGGTTTACCAATTTGCAGGTAAACCTTTATGGTAAAAATATCGTGGTATTATTATGCTATGAATTAATTCGCAACATTTTGATAAGTATAGATCGTACTCACCAATACAGTCGGTGTTGCCGGGTTGGCCTTACGCTCATCGATCGTAAAGCGGGTAATGCTGTCAGACCATTTAAAAGCGCCGCCTCTCCAGGTAGTACCGTTAATATCGGCCCTGTTGGTGAATATTTTGATCGTGTTTTCGTTTTCCAGTACATAACCGTAGTCGCGCGTTTGCGGGTCCGACTCGGTACATTTACGATAATGTTCATCCAGCTGCGCGTCTGTTTTGGAAACAAAAGTCAGGCGGTTATCCCTGATACAGGGATCTGTGGAATTAGTAATATCATGCCATACATTGGTCGGCTCGTTCACGTTAGCATTTTGTTGCACCTTCACTACCTGCCATTTCCTGTTCATCAGTGCTTTTTCATAAGAAATGTCAACTTTAGGTTCTGTTTCTTCACAGGAACTTAAGAGGGTAGCCAGGGCTAATGATGCAAATACTAATTTCTTCATTGTGACAAAGAGTTTATTATAAAACTGTTGTTGATAAGATTCGTTTTCTAAATTCTATCTAGTAAAAATAATAATAATTTTGAAAAACTAACAATTCTTTCAATTTTTATTGTGAAAGCGAGTCTTCACCCACATTTACAGGCTGCTGCCTGATACGGATATCAATATTTTCACCGGCCAGGATATTATTCGGGTAACCCTGCTCATTTTTATGGGCCGGCATCTGGAAATAGATCACGGCCGAACTGGAATCTGTAATCCTGCCATCCCAGACTTCGGTATAAAACAGGTTAAGCGAGTCCAGGATTACTTTAGCTGCCGGGTAAGGCATATTGATCAGGTTGGGTACCGCCAGGTTCATATTACCATAGCCGCCACCTACTACGAGATCAATTTTAGACCCCTGGTAGAGCTTTTGCCCGGCCGAGATAGGGCGGCCATTGTACAGCATTTGTAATACTGCGCCGGTAGCCATATCCGGTTTGAAGATCGTGTCGCCGAGCTGTAATTTATTATTCTCCAATAATAATACCGCGTTGCGGAACGATAGGTTCAGCAGGTTGGGCATTTCGACTTCGGGTGGGCTTACTTTATTGACGGTTAAAAATATGGTTCTCCCCGTTTTTACTTTTGAGCCGGCCTCGGGCTGCACTTCCAAAACGGTTAATGGAGCAAAAGCGGTATCATAGGCAGAATCTACAGATATGTCAAAGCCCAGTTTTTCCAGTTGGGTATACACTTCTTTTATGTTTTTACCATTAATGTCAGGTACCGTAAGCTCCTCTCCATGCCGGGTAATCTGACTTAAAGAAGCAAAAAAGGCAAAATATAAGGCAAAACAAATGGCTATAATTACCAATACATTGAACCAAAAGCTTTTAAATAAATTTTTCATGCAGATTGCTGTACAATTGATGTTTAAAATTATGTGCTAAGGTAGGCTTATTTTTTAGCACGCAGGCATTCCTCCAGCATCTGGTTATAGAAATGACCTAATTCCATACCTGCCGCGCGCACCTGCTGCGGGATAAGGCTTTGCTCGCTCTGTCCCGGCATGGTATTCACTTCCAGGAAGTAAAGTTCGCCACTTGTTTTATGCCAGATGAAATCTATTCTTACAAATCCTTTACAGTTAAGGCGGAGGAAGATCTGTTTACCTTTCTCCTGCAACTGCCCCAGCAGTTCATCAGGGATCGGCGCCGGGGTGATCTCTTCACTTTCATTATTATACTTTGCGGCATAATCGAAAAATTCATTCTGCGCCACGATCTCTGTAGGCGGGAGGGTGAATATCTCATTACCGATCCGGTATACCCCCATGGTCAGTTCACGGCCCTCAATATATTCTTCGATCAACGCCTGGGTGTCTACCTCGAATACCGCGTCGATAGCCGGCTGCAGGTCTTCTACTTTAGAAACTTTGGTGGTGGCGATACTCGAACCGCCTTCATTAGGTTTTACAAAAACGGGTAACTTAACTTTTTCCAGTACCGTACCTAATGAATAGCCGTCTTCTTTGAAGAGGTGTACCGATTTCGCAATGCCCACAACTCCAAACTCAGTAACTACCTTATTACAAAACGATTTATTAAAGGTAAGCGCAGATACGATGGCATTACAGGTCGTATAAGGTAAATTCAACATGTCGAAATAGCCCTGTAGTTTACCGTCTTCGCCGGGAGTGCCGTGGATAGCGATGAAAACAGCTTCAAAATTGATCTTCCGGCCATCCAGGGTAATCGAAAAGTCATTTTTATCTACCTCTATTTTTTGATCATTATGCTCATAATACCAGCTTTCCTTGGTAATAATAATTTTATAGGTCGCGTATTTTTCCTGGTCTAAATGCTTTTCAATCGTTTTTGCAGAGTTGATGGAAATCACATACTCGCCGCTATAACCGCCTGCAACAAGGGCAATATTTTTTTTCATAATGATAAAAAAGATAAATTAAAGATGCTCTTTTTCTTAGAGGTCAAAGATAGGAAATGCGTTGAACTATTTTTAAACTTGCCAACAAAGTTTTAGTTTTAAACCGAAAACAGTCTATATGCGTAATATTTTAAAGGGTCTGTTGCTATTCTGTTGCCTGCCTGCTTTTGCTTTGTCACAAGAAATTAAGGGAACTGTTGTTGACCTGGTTACCGGAGCACCTATTCATGCCGCTACGGTATATATAAATAACAGTACACTGGGTAGCCTGACCGATGAACAAGGGAATTTTATACTCAAAGGAAATATTGTATTCCCGGTAGACGTTGTAGTCGCTGCAGTAAGTTATGGTACCCAAAGTGTGCGGGTAAGTCAAGCGGGAACAATAGCGCCGGTAAAGCTCGACCTGGAAGCAGACGAATTACCTGCGGTAAAAGTACTGCCCCCGCTTAATGATGGCTGGGAGCGTTATGGAAAAGATTTTATGGAAAACTTTATCAGCTACTCAACGTTTGCGGGCCAGTGTGAGATCCTGAACAAAAAGGACCTGGTTTTTAAAATAGATGGGGAAAAAGGCATACTTTATGTATCGGCGAAACGCCCGTTAAAGATCCGGAATAAGGCATTGGGTTATATTATCCATTTCGACCTGGCTGATTACACGCAGTATTACCGGACTTCCGAGGTTTATTTCCTGGGTTATACCCGTTTTGAAGCCATGAAGCCAAGGAATGATAAGCAGCGGGCTAAGTGGGAGCTTAACCGGAAAACAGCTTTTATGGGTTCGCTCAATCATTTTATGCGGTCGGTAGCTCAAAAAAATACCGCGGAGCAGGGATTTCAACTCAATGTGGTGGTCAGGGCTACATTAGGCGAATATGGGGAAAGGGTCCCTCTGTCTACCGATACTTTGGATTTGAAAGATACGGCTGTTATGAAGAAATTCTTTGTTAGGTTCGCCAGTACCCTGGATCGCTCCCATATAAACGATTCTACGGTATTGAAATTATTGATGGGGATTAAAAAATGGGTGGATACAGTACCTGTAGGTAGCCCGGTTGTGTTAAGACAGCCGGTGACAGATACCGCTCCTGTAAATCCACATAAGTTTGTGCTGGAAAAGATTCCGGCGGGAACTTTCAAAGTGGCCCATTACGATAGCTCAAGGGCGACTCCTGGTGACAGCCTGGTTAATAACCTGTTTAAGAATTTTAAAACAGCGGACGATAATCCTGCAATGATGGAACAAATGAAGCAAAAGCGCGCAGCGACAGCTTTTGACTACCTTTATACGACGCCCTGGCCGGTAGACTCATTCCTGGTTAAGAGTAGTGAAAATGTTCAGCTTTTTTGCAAAGACATGATACAGGTGATGTATAAAAATGAGCTGGAAGAAAAAGAATATATCGAGCATACTTATCGCCAGAAGGTGAAAAAGCCTGAGCCCTCACCGCAGACAAGCCTGCTCATCTTTAAGCAGCAAAAGCCGGTGAATGTGTATGCTAACGGGAGCTTTACCGAGCAATATGACCTGTTCGTGGAGGGTTATTGGTCTTATGAAAAGCTGGATAAAATGCTTCCTTTAGACTATGAACCTTAACGGTCACATTTGGGAAAAAGCGTACCTTTGCCGTCAAATTTTTTATCGTGTTTACACCCCTTATACGCTTTACCCTTTTAATTCTCTGCACTATCGTCGGCATCATCGCTGCTTTGAGTGGTTGGCATTATGTGATTATAGTAGCCGCCTTACTCTCTTTAAGCCTGCTCTGGGGCTATTATAATGTAGGTACGGTATACCTGGCATTACACAAAATGAGAAAGGGCAGATTTGAAGAATCGGAGCAAATACTGGACCTGACCCGTAAACCGGAAAAGCTCAGGAAAACGAGAAGAGCTTATTATTATTATATAAAAGCTTACGTGGCGAGAGAAAAAGATGATTTCAATACGGCAAAGCACTATTTTAGCCTGGCCTTGAATGATGGATTGAAAACCGAGCATGACCAGGCCGTAGCTTTACTGGCCCTGGCAGACATCTCGCTGATACAAAAGGACAAAAACGCGGCCCGGGCTTATTTAGACCGGATGCGGGGCCTGAAAGTGCAGCCGCAGCTCATGCCCCAGATCAGGCAAATGCAGGAATACCTGGGCGATATTTTCGTATAAAAAAACTACCTTTGAAAGATTAAATACTGGAAAAATAAAATTTTAAAATATGTCAGCAACAGAAACATTTGCACAGAAGATTGCTAAAGCACAGGATTTCTTACCCATTAACGGTACAGATTATATCGAGTTTTACTGTGGTAATGCCAAGCAGGCGGCCCACTATTACAAAACTGCTTTTGGCTTTCAATCCGTAGCATATGCAGGCCCTGAAACCGGAGTGAGAGACAGAGCTTCTTATGTATTACAGCAAGGTAAGATCCGTTTGGTATTGACTACCGCTTTGAATTCCGATCACCCGATCTCGGAACATGTGAAAAAACACGGCGATGGCGTTAAAATCCTGGCTTTGTGGGTAGATGATGCCTATAGCGCGTTTGAAGAAACAACGAAGCGTGGCGGTAAACCTTACCTGGAGCCGGTTACCATGACCGATGAGTTTGGCGAGCTGCGTATGTCCGGTATCTATACTTATGGCGAAACCGTGCATATGTTCATCGAGCGTAAAAATTATACCGGGCCTTTCATGCCGGGTTATGAAAAATGGGAAAGCGATTATAACCCTTCCGATTGTGGCTTGTTATATGTAGACCACTGCGTGGGTAATGTGGATTGGAACCGCATGTTGCCTACCGTTAAATGGTATGAAGAAGTAATGGGTTTTGTCAATATCCTTTCCTTTGATGATAAACAGATCAATACAGAGTATTCCGCATTGATGAGTAAAGTAATGTCAAATGGTAACGGGTATTCAAAATTCCCGATCAACGAGCCCGCAGAAGGTAAGAAAAAATCACAGATCGAGGAATACCTGGATTTCTATGAAGGCGAAGGTGTACAGCACATCGCGGTAGCTACTAAAGATATCGTTAAGACGGTTACGGAATTAAAAGCGAGAGGCGTAGAATTCTTGTCAGCTCCGCCGGAGGCTTATTATGAAATGCTGCCGGAAAGGGTAGGTGAGATCAATGAAGAGATCAAGCAATTACAGTCTTTAGGCATACTGGTTGACAGGGATGAAGAAGGTTATTTATTACAAATTTTTACCAAGCCGGTAGAAGACCGCCCGACTTTATTCTTCGAGATCATTGAGCGTCATGGTGCACAGAGCTTTGGTGCCGGAAACTTCAAGGCTTTATTTGAAAGTATAGAAAGAGAGCAGGCTAAGAGAGGTAATCTCTAAGCTAAAGGACATACAAAGAAAACCGCCGGTAATTTACCGGCGGTTTTCTTATATGGAGTAGTCTGTTATGCTTTAAATGTGTCTACTAAATTTACTTCCAGGTTTGCGGTACGCACCAGGTAGTCCGGCAGGTTAAACCAGGACGCACAATGGTCCAGGATCCAGGCATCGGAGGAAATAATGGTTCCCGGGACAGCAGCCAGGTATTTATCCGGGTTAAATTCCAGGTAAACCTCCCAGTTTAATTGTTGCTCCTGTGCATATTCCAGGAGTAATTGTTTTAAGCGGCCACTATTAGAAACGGGTTTATCAAGTATCCAGACGATTTTCGATACGGCAACCTGTTGGTGAAAAAGGGCTACCAATGCTATAGAACGGGTTGTTTGCTGCACCCTTTTATAACTGCCATGTACACTGGAGAGGTCACGGTAGCAGCCGTCACAACCTTTAAAAATATAGGCCCCGGAGAGTAAACTTTCTAGAAGAATGAGGAGATTAAAGCCATCTATATAGATTGTTTTTCCTGTTAATGCGTCCGCTTCAGTTTTTTTGGCACTACGAGCGTTGAGTTCTTTTTCACCGGCCGAGGCTGCTTTTATCATTTGTATCTGCCGGGCCCGGAGCCGGTACCGGTTGCCTACGAGTGCGGCCGAAGCATTTTCCGCAAAGCCCCTGGATAGCAGGTAGTGCATATCCCGGACCGCCTCCTGCAATATTTTTACTTTTTTTTCTAAACCAAATAACTGGTCATCACCAGAATTTTTCCCCCTGTTCCTGTTATTCATAATATGTAAAAAAAAGAATTATGAGAATTTCTCATAATTCTTTTAAAATTTACCAACCTTTTTTGCGGTTAAAGAGTCTTATAGTTTGTGAGCCGCTAAGGTGAACATTAAGAACCCTATCACAGACCTTATCACCATGAGGTCTTTCCGCCCCGATTCTGCCCAATCGGGGCTTTTTCAAGTCTAAGCTACATCAAAAGAAAATGAAATGCAAGTTTTTTAATTTTTTTTATTGAAAAATAAAATATTTGTTTGACACTGATTTATATAAAAGGTTAGCAATGAATTTGTTTTGTAGGCTAAAATAACTGACCGGCAATCCATGGGTTGCCGGTCAGTTATTTTATAAATTTTTAATATTATTTGCGCTTAGGGTTTCTTTTTGCCTTTCTTCTTTGCCGGGGGCTTTTGAGCTGCAGGTTTAGCAGCGGTCTCCGGCTCTGTTGTTGTACTTTCCGGGGCTTTGTATTTATCGCCTAAAACCAGTTTTTTACGGGCTTCGGGTATGCCTTCCAGGAAAGCTTCCAGGTCTTTGGCTTTTTCTGCCCCCCGCCATTTAAAGCGACTCAGCCGGAAGGTAGCCGGGGCTACATCTTTCATAGGCGTCATGACCTGTTTAAAGTCTTTCAGGTAATGCACCTGCCAGATCTTCCGTTCTTTGAAGCGCATTTTCAACCGCTCAGAAGAGGCTTTGGACGCGCCCAGGTAGGCACTGTCTTCATCAGTAGGGAAGTAGATCGTTTCCGCATTAGGGTAGGCCAGGGCAGAGTCCAGTTCATTATTGATAAAAAACGCATGCAACCTGTTGCCCTGTACCTGGTCAAACATGCCAGCTGCTTCAGGGCCGTTTTGCTGGATGAGGATGGCATTCTTGGGTACATATACTTCATGGATTTTATTACTGTCCAGGAGGGCATAGATCGTATCGCCAAGCACCTGCGCTTCTTTGCCCCAGACTACGGGGTCCCGGTACAGGATCATTAAAGAGTCGGATTGGGAATAGCGCAGGCTGTCGCATTTAGCCTGGGCCGAATCACTGAATACTCTGGCGTGATGATAAACCAGGAAGTACCTCGGCTTATTTTCCTCATCTCCCTTTGCCGCATCGCTCTTATCATAAATCTTCGAACCGGGGTTTTTACCGATCGTGTTTTTGGGCCGCTGTGCCCGGTCTGCCCGGCTGCTGTCTGTAGCATTGGTATCAACGGATACGATAGCGCTGCTGTCGGTACGCTGCGGATTATCTTCTGCTAAAGCGGGGAGTTCCGCTTCATCCGGGAATTCCAATACCGGCTTTACCGTATCCAGGTCCTCTTTATCGAGTATAGCTAAAGAATCAACAGTTGGGAGGGTATCCCTTCTTACGCTGATCTTGATTGTGGTATCAGTAATACTACGTGTTGAATCGTTTTGCAAAGGAATTTTTGTGCTATCTACCTCTACACCCTGTTGCATACGTTCTATAAGCTGGTCCATGTAGAGTTTTGAAGTATCTACAGGCCCGGAGTCGGGGCGCTCCAGGTTGGCTATGGGTTCCGAGAAAACAGTATCCCCGACCATATAAACGGTATCTTCCTCGCCGGCCCTTCTAAGTACAGGCTTATCGGTAACCATCATTTTTCCGGTAATCTCGTTATAGGTCAGCAAGCCACCCCATACCGTCGCTTTTTCAGCTGTATCTATCGCTACCACGTTTCCTTTGGCAATAGCCCAACCGCTGACCTGGTTGTACTTCATATCATCGCCCTCTATAAACTGGGATTCGTGGATGATGTTAGACCTGCCTTTAAAGACGGCCTGTTTTTTTTCCGCGTCATAAGTGCTGCCGGGTTTCGGAAACATGGTCGTGGTCTCGTTCTGCACGATCGCGTCTGCAAAAAAGCGAACGAAGCGGGTATCTGTATTATAGCCCAGTTCTTCTGAAGTAGCATTGTATTCCGGGTCGTTTACTACCACATCTCCTTTGAAGCGGGCCTCTTTGGTCTTAAGGTTATATTCGCCCTGTCTGCTGGACAAAACAGTTTGTTCATTCTGTAGCGTTCCGTCTTTATAATATTTGCCTATTTTAGAAGAGAGATTATAGTCTACCTCCTCCGACCAAAGCGTATTGCCTTTAGGGTCAGAGAGGACTACATCTCCCTTCATATACACAAGTTTGGAGCCGCCGGTATATTTCAGGTAGTCGGCAAATGCCGTTGTTCCATCAGCCTGCTCAATGGAAACATTGCCAAAAGCTTCAGCGATCTTTTTCTCCTGGTACAGCACCGCGCTGTCGCAATACAGGATGTCGGTACCGCTCCTGAGCTTTACATTGCCCACGATTTTGGTTACATTTTCATTCCCGACCTTAATAATATCGGTATACTTAGATTCCAGGATCTCTATAAACGCTGTTTTGCTGCTATCCGTCCTGCCTGGTACCTGCTGGCTGTAGCCTGCAAGGGTAGCTAAGAGTAAGAGCAGGGTGAGAAAAATGGGTCTAATGTTAAACTGCATATTATTATAAAAAGTAAGCGGGCTATGAAAAATCCAATACTATTAGCCTATGGCCTGGTTCAGGTCTTCAATAAGATCGGCAGCATCTTCAATGCCTACGCTTAAGCGGATCAGGCCATCATTCAGTCCGTTTTTGATTCTTTCTTCTCTTGGAATGGAAGCATGGGTCATCGTGGCCGGGTGATTGATCAGCGACTCCACACCGCCAAGGCTTTCTGCCAAAGCGATCAGTTTGGTGCTGCACAGTACCCGTTTTACATTTTCCGGGCTGTCATCCTTTAGTTCAAAGCTGATCATACCGCCGAAATTGCGCATTTGTTTTTTTGCTATCTCATGGCCCGGGTGGTCTTCAAAACCTGCCCAGTATACTTTAGCTACTTTATCATTGTTCTTTAAAGCATGCGCTACTTTAGCCCCATTCTCACAGTGGCGATCCATACGTACATGCAGGGTTTTAATACCCCTTAATACCAGGAAGCAATCTTGTGGTCCCGGCACGGCTCCTACGCTTTTCTGAATAAAGAACAGCTCATCTCTCAATTGCTCATCGTTAACGATCAGGGCACCCATAACCACATCACTGTGGCCGCCGAGGTATTTAGTCGCAGAGTGCATTACGATATCTGCACCCAGGTCTAATGGATTTTGCAGGTAGGGTGAGGCGAAGGTATTGTCTACACACAAAAGTGTATTGTGTTTTTTGGCGATTGCCGCTACTGCCGCAATATCTGTAATATTGATCAGGGGATTAGTCGGTGTCTCAGTCCAGATCAGTTTGGTGTTTGGCGTGATCGCGTTTTCTATGTTATCGACAGATTTCATGTCTACATAGGTAAATTTCAATCCAAACTTTACATAAACTTTTTCAAAAAGGCGGTAAGTACCCCCATACATATCGTTAGCGGCAATGATTTCATCGCCCGGAGCTAATAATCTTAACACAGCATCTGTAGCGGCGACACCACTACCGAAAGCCAGGCCGAACTTCCCGTGCTCAATACCGGCCAGTGCATCTTCCAGTGCCTGGCGTGTAGGGTTACCGGCCCTGGAATAATCATATCCCTGGTGCTCGCCCGGGGCAGATTGCACGTAAGTAGAGGTTTGAAAGATGGGTGTCATGATCGCACCTGTACTTGGGTCGGGGGTTACCCCGGCATGAATCATGTTGGTTCCGATACCGTATTGTTTATTGTTTGCCATTTGTCTTAGCTGGTTTTGAATTTTTAATTTAAACGCTCAAAATTAGGCTAATTGTATAGGATAGCGAAACGGAAAAAATTAATCTTTTGTTGCAGGCAATACGGGTGGATGCCCCGGACTGGAAAAGATATTGTCGCAGTTTAGGTCGCAAGGGCGTTCTCTTTAAATATTTTTACCGCGATAGCGATCAGGATCACCCCGAAGAATTTGCGGATGACCAGGATGCCTGCAGGCCCCAGTAATTTTTCCAGAAGGCTCAGGGAGCGGATAGCGATAAAAATGATGACCAGGTTCACCAGGATGCCTATCAGCACATTGTAGTAATGGTAAGAGGCTTTTAAAGAAAGTATGGTGGTTAAAGTACCCGAACCCGCGATCATCGGGAAAGCTATGGGTACGATACTGCCGGTTTTAGCCGAGCCGCCGTCCGGCTTAAAGAATTCTATACCCAGGATCATTTCCAGGCCCAGGATGAAGATGATGATGGAGCCGGCAATGGCAAAGGAAGATACGTCCAGGCCCATGAACCGCAGAATATCACTACCTGCCAGGAAAAACAGGATCATCAATGCGCCGGAAACTACCGTGGCCGTTAGGGAGGAGATGCCGCCCATTTTGCGCTTTATATTGATGAGCAAAGGGATGGAGCCCAGGATATCGATCACCGCAAACAGGGTGAGGGAGACCGTTACTATTTCGCTGATGTTGAAGCCTTCCATAATTAGATCAGAATTTTAAGGTGCTAAATTGTAAATACGCAATTTGTTTTTGGATAATAAATAAAGCTTCCCGCGATCAATTCTGGCACTGATAAAGTCATCGGTTTTGGGGAGAGGAAGGGACTGGGTTGCAGCGGTCAGGGGATTGTAATTCAATAAAGAATCCCCTGAAACGTAGACCAGTAAAGAGTTATAGATCTGTAATTGTTTCACATGAAACAATTCTATATTATTTAAGAAATTGGCAAATTGATCGAAAACATATATGCCTTTTGTAGCATCTAAAAGATAGACCTTGCGCTCACTTTCTTCTAAAGAGACAGGGTCCGGAAAGGATTGAATAGCAGACCTTAAGTCATCACTTTTGTTGACGATGTTCAGGTTATCATCTATTTTTAACAGCTGCACATTATTGAGGTCGTATACCCAGATATTGCCATCCATGGACAGGCCTGCTGCACCCACCCGGAAGATATTTAACGAACGCAAGTCTATCTCATTTTTTAGACTGAGCATCCGGTCCAGGATAATGATTTTTGAAAAATCGGGGTAGAAGAGGAGCAATTTTAAGGGATTCCGGGTGTCAATATGTGCCAGGATACCATTTTGGATATTCCTGAAATGGGTCAGGCTGTCGCCGTGTTCATTATACTGCACCACGCTGTTGTCTTCATACACTACATAAATATTGCCTATTTCATCGGTACTCATGGCCCTGGCATCCCTAAGTGTCATCTCAGAGAGTAACTCCTGGCCTTTTGACCAGAAGGAGGAAAGGAGCATAAAGAGCAGCAGCAAATAACGCATGAACCGAAATATACGGCAAAGCTAGCAATTATTCAAGTTTTGGCTACAGCTTATTTTCGGTTTATACCCCAAAGTATGGCTATTGAGGCATTTTATCGGAGTTGATCACTAATTTTTGCAAAGGGCACTTGCTGCTGTTACGCACTAAAAACAATGTTTTGGTTTATATTTACGTTTTAATCATAATGAACGCTTTTAATTTTATAATGATCTATTGTAAACGTTTTCTTCTCCTGGCAGCGCTTTTGCTCCCCGTCATGCCGCTTTTTGCACAGAAACAAAGTACCGTAAAGACTAAAAAAGAAGCTGTAGCGGATGATAACCTGAATAAACGGGATACCAAACAGCGCAAACAGGGTATGTGGTTTTATGACATTCCGGTTCACTTCGGCGATCCGGGCTATTATGAATTCGGAGCGTATAAAGACGATCTCAAAACGGGTCTTTGGTATAAAATGACCCGGGACCAACAACTTATTGCTATTGAAAACTTTAAACTGGGTGTACCCGACGGTACGGCACAATATTTCGAAAACGGGCGGCTGGCCAGTGTAGGTACTTACCGGGGCATCTATACGCCTTATGACCTGGATACTTTTATGGTGACGCACCCGGTTACGCAGGAAGATACTATGGTGGTCGTTCCGGCAGAGAAAGGGTATACCAAGCATGGTACCTGGCGCTATTATGATCCGGCTTCAGGACACCTGATTTTGGAAAGAGAATACCAGGTAGATTATTTGCTCAAAGAAAGGAAATTTGAACTGCCTAAGCGGACGGAGGAGGACAAGGCAATACCGGCCAGATTGCCGCATGAGGGAGGAAAAGATAAAGGCTGGAACACGGGAAAAGGAAAAAATAAAAAATCTTTGATAAAATAATTTTGTTTTTAAAAAAAAGCGTTTTACCTTTGCAATCCCAAAACGATAGAAGCCGCGTTGGTCAAGGGGTTAAGACGCCTCCCTTTCACGGAGGAATCACGGGTTCGATTCCCGTACGTGGTACAAGGTTTTTAAAACCACCATTTTATTTTATCGTTTTTGCCGCGTTGGTCAAGGGGTTAAGACGCCTCCCTTTCACGGAGGAATCACGGGTTCGATTCCCGTACGTGGTACCCGCTAAAAGCTCCTCAATTGAGGGGCTTTTTTACTGTTTGTCCTGTTCAGCACTAAGGCCCAATTAAAGGATCAAATTAAAAAGTTGTGGAGTACCCATTATTAAGCATAAAGTTTTGTGAGTCTGAATAAAAAGAATTCAATTGACCTTACCCCTCTAAATTGTCTTCTGAAGGCCTTGATTTTAGCATTGAATGATTCTGCGGATGCATTCGTAGACCTGTTGTCAAAATAATTTACAATAGTTTTGTAGTGAGCCTGTATCGATCTGGATATCGTATTAAAAGCTTTAAAGCCGGCCACCGGCAATGTAATTCCATTAAATGATAAAGGGGGCAATTATGGCCTAAGGCTGGTTGTCCTGCAAATTCTAGATAACTTAATATCGGGATAATAAACAGCAAAAAGGGAGTGACCTACACGGAAACTCCCTTTTTTGCTGCCAGGCATAGCCCGGAAAAATATCTATTGTACAGAAAAAGTTTGTGCTACCTGCTGCCCGTCGGAGTAGGTCAGCATAATATAATAAGCGCCTTTAGCGATATGCTCCAGGTTAAACCGGGTTATTTTCCCGCTCGTAGAGGCTGGTACGGCAAGCTGCCGGCCGTTTATATCGAATAACTGTGCCAGTTTAATCGCTTTGCCGGTATTGTTTTCCAGGTGGATCACCTGGTGCGCAGGTACCGGGTATAGTTTTATCTGACCCCTGAGCGGCTGGTTCGCTATACCGCTCGGGTTACCACTAAACTCGATTGCCCCAATATCTATGCTGTTGCCCGAAACCCGCGCGTTACCCAGGTAGTCATAAGCGCCATGGTCGGGAGCTGTACTGCTGCCTTTATTGATTATATTCAGGCTGGAGGCCACCGGGCTGAAGTCGGCGTTTAAAGCGTCATAAGTTAAACCGGCACCAGTTGTTGGCGACATTAAGCTCAAATTATGGTCATAGGTATTCAGCGCCAGTCCCTGTATATTAGCCGGAGCACCGGAATAGGAGTACTGGATCAGGTTGTTAGACACATTAGCCGCTAACATCGTCGGGCTGAAGTTAAATGTGTAATAGCCGGTATCATAGGGTGTATTTATGGATTTATTGCCGTGGATAATATTGTTTTGAACATTTACCTTGCAAAACTGCCCCCAGGCATGGATAGCCGCGCCATTGTCGTCCGAGGTATTGTTCATGATGGTATTGTTCACGATATTTACCTTGCAGTGGTTGGCCCAGATGCCCGCCCCGTTAATGTCAGAATGATTATTAACAATCACATTATTACTTACCGTGTAAATATTCCAGTCCGGTTGGTCCGATATGACGGTTTCTCCTAAAAGATGGAGGCCGCCGCCGCCGTCATTAATGCCGCAGAAAAAGCCTGCTTTCTGGGTCCTGCTGTTATTGGCAATATAGTTTCTATCGACCAGTGCGGTTATGGATTGCACCGATACGGCGCCTTTCAATGTAGTCGTATTTTGGTAGAATTTGTTATTCCGGATGAAGGCATGCCCGCCCTGGCCACAATTTAAAATGGCTGCATTTTCCTGTACACTGTTGCCATACATTTCATTATGGTCAAATATAAATACATTGGTGCTGGTATCCGGGTAGGAACTTTTCCGGTAAATATCATGCTTGCTGTGGTTATTGTAGAATTTATTATTGGTTACAATAGAGCTATCCATAAAAACGCTGGACATGATTACGCCCGCGTAATTGTTGTAAATATTGTTGTTCGTGAATTTAAGTTTACTGTTAACGCTGTAAAACGGGGTATTACCGAAACGGTTTAAGGACAAAATAAGCCCATCTGTGTAATTATGGAAAATGTCGCAGTGATTAATATGCATATTCTGGGATATGCTGATGATGCCAGAACCCTGCAGGCTTTTGATATCCCTGATGATACAGTGCTCCAGGGTGGGCTCATCCAGACTGGGAATGTCCTGGTTCATGATATAAATCCCTTTCCAACCGCCATCTGTGATCATCCTGTTTTCCCATCCTGTGGTATCGTTGGCTTTGAAGGTGATCTTTTGCTCAGGGTCGCCTATGGCTGTAAACCTGCCCTCTGCCGTAATCTGGTAGTTACCCATAAAAATAACTACTACCCCGGGTTTGATCTGCAGTGAACTGTTGAGAGGGACCGTGATGTCATTGTAAATATAATAGGGTGAGTTCTGTGCGGTCCATACGCCGCTTACTGTAGGTGTATTAATGTTGGTCGCTGCTATTGCGTTGCCGGTGCATAAAAGAGTGGGTAAGCTAAGCAATAAATGTTTTAGGTTCATGATTTAATAATGTTTTCAGAGTGATTTGTAATACTTAGACATTACTTTTTTCGGATCAGTTGGTTAGAAGTCACTAAAAAGTGAATTTTTTATGCGCAATAGGGGCAAACGAGCTATTGTAATAGCTATATTTAAAATTTTCATAAAATAAATACAATAAAAGGCTAAAGTTTTACGTCTATGAATCTGTACCCTAAATGTAAATCCCTATGCTAAAACAATCAATGCTCACGCTGTTCAGCACCGGCATTCTGACTACAATCACCTATGCGCAAAATAAAGTAACCGTTAGCGGCTTTGTACGGGAAGCCGGTTCCAGAGAAAGTTTGCCGGGCGTTATCCTGCAAGTGAAAGATGCTGAAGTTTTTGCCACCACCAATGAGCATGGCTACTATTCGCTTAGCCTGCCTCCGGGTGACTATGTGCTGCAACTATACTACCCGGGTTATACTGATACGAGCCTGGAGGTAAATCTGCTGGACAGCAAAAGCCTAGACCTCAGCATTACTCCCCGTGCAAGCCTGGAGACCATAGTGGTGACCGCCAAAGCAGGCCATGCACAGGAAGTACGGGGCAGTACGCATCAGTTAAGCGCTGAGCAGGTAAAGAACCTGCCGGCTTTATTAGGTGAAAAAGATGTTTTTAAGGTGGTAAAACTGCTGCCGGGGGTGCAAAAGGGCCAGGAAGGCAGCAGCGGTTTTAATGTCAGGGGCGGTAATACCGATCAGAACCTCATTATCCTGGATGACGCGGTGGTATATAATGCCAGTCACCTGTTTGGTTTTATTTCCATTTTCAACGGGGATGCTATTAAGGGGATTGAATTGATAAAGGGCGGCTTCCCGGCAAAATATGGCGAAAGACTGTCTTCTGTGCTTAATATCACAATGAAGGACGGGGATAAGCAAAAGTATAAGGGCGAGGTCGGTTTAGGTTTGTTATCCTCTAGGGCTACGCTGGAAGGACCGATCAAAAAGAATAAAGCATCCTTCCTGGTATCTGCGCGGCGCAGCTATGCGGATATTCTCGCCGCACCAATCATCAAAGCGGTAGATTCCGAAGCACCAAGTATTGGAGCTCATTTTCATGATTTCAATGCGAAACTCAATTACCAGGTGGATAAGAAAAACAGTATCTACCTGAGCGGCTATTTGGGCCGTGACCGGTTTTCAAGCAAGGATAAATCAAGTGAAAACTTTTTTAAAACTGCCTTTAGCTGGGGTAATACTATCGGCTCACTAAGATGGAACCATATATTTAACCCGAAGCTTTTTGCCAATATGTCGTTCAACTATAGCAATTACAGGATGTCGATCAACCTGGAAGAACGCTACCAGGGCGAAATTTATAAAATGTCCCTTATTTCCGCTATCGATGATATCGGCGGTAAGTATGATATAAGCTATTATGCTAATAGTAACCATACCATAAGGGCCGGTTATAAGGTAACCCGTCATTACTTCAAGCCCAGCACTTTTGTAGAGATTGAGAACAGCCAGAAGTTTCCCAATAAAAACAAAGAATATGAAAGCTGGGAGCATAACCTGTACCTGGATGATGAATGGAAACTTTCTAAAAACCTGGCTGCCAACCTCGGACTGCGGGGTACTGCTTTTCGGGCCGGCTCCAAAACCTATTTCAATGTGGAGCCGCGGGTATCTGCCCGTTTTCTGCTTAGCGACCAGACCTCCATTAAGGCCAGCTATACTATTATGAATCAATACCTGCACCTGCTGAGTTCCTCTTCGCTTAACCTGCCCAGCGACCTTTGGGTGCCGGCCACGGATAAGATAGGGCCGCAGCGGGCACAACAATATAGTTTAGGCCTTTTCAAAGATCTCGAAAATCCCGGCCTTTCTTTAAGCATTGAAGGGTATTATAAAGACATGAGCAATATTATTTCTTACCGGGAAGGCGTCTCTTTTTTTGAAATGAATGACCCTTCTGACCTGAGTAATAACGGTGCATTTGAAAATAAGGTGACCTCCGGCGTAGGGCATAGTTATGGCGGCGAATTAATGGTCCAGAAGCCTAAAGGCCGGCTAAATGGCTGGCTGGCTTACACTTTGTCCTGGACCCGGTTTAAATTCCCGGATATCAATAATGGGGAATATTTCTTTCCCCGCTTTGACCGCAGGCATGACGTAAACCTGGTAGGATTTTATGAATTGACCCCAAAAATCCGTATCAATGCGCTATTTACGGTGGCAACAGGTAACCCGGTTATCATCGCCAAACAAGACGCAACCATATTGAGCAATCTTCCTGCAGACGGCAGTTTGACTAACCCGGATATACGTGCTTACCAAACCAGTGTTTTCTCCGGCAGGAACGATTTCAGAACGGAGCTTTATCATAGGATGGACATTGGCATCCAGTTCAGTAAAGAGCGCCGGAAAGGTACCCGTACCTGGGAGTTCAGTTTTTACAATGTATACAATCGCAAGAACCCGTTTTTCTACTCTATGGAATATAACAACGCCGGCACCGAAAGAGGGCTTTATAAATACACTATTTTTCCCTTCATCCCTTCCTTCACCTATAGCTTCAAATTCAAATAAACACCATGAAACCATTAAAAGCAATCTTACTCTCTGTTATACTTAGCCTGTTACTGTTCAGCTGTAAGACTAAGGTTCCTGATATTAAACTAAGCCGTACAGATGATGCCGCATTACTTTTTGGCTTTCTTAACCCGGATGCCGATACGATTACCATTGCCCTAAGCCTGGCAAAGGGGGTTAGTAATCATAAGGAAAAAACAATCAGTTTTGAGGACCTGGAACAGGCCGAAGTAAAGCTGGAGCATAATGGCCAAAGCATCAATCTTACTTTTCTTAAAGTCCTCGATGATCAAGCTTGGGGCGGGGATAACCGGCGGTTTGTTTTCTATGCCCTGCGTAGCCAATTCCCGGTTTTGCCCGGCGAAACTTATAGTGTAAGTGCGCGGAATAAAGATATTTTTGCGCTGCAATCAATTGTTACCGTCCCAGCCAAAGAATTTGATTTTGACTACGAGGTTACCGGACCTTTCAACAGGCCGGACGGGCAGGCTGAACATAAAGTAAATGTCAAGGTACTGGACCCGGAAAACACGATCAGCTTTATGCGTGCTTTAGTGCAGTATAAAGATCAGTATAGTGTTTATAATATGTCTGATGAAGCCAGCCAACCGGAGCGGGAGCCTGATGGATCTATAATGTTCAGCTTCTTCTATTTCAGGCAGGTACCTGGCTCCGGTCGGGAATCAATCCTGAGTGTGAGCAATATTTCGGAATCTTATTACCGCTATATGAAATCTATTGAAAATGGTGATGGCGAGAATGGGAACCCTTTTGCGGAGCCTACCACTATGTATACAAATATTGAAGGCGGTTATGGTGTATTTGCGGCGCTGTGCGTAAAAAGTAAAAAAATAGAATAAACCTGTAATCGGAACTTTGTGAGCGGCTTGAAATGCAGGACTTTCTTTTAGAAATTAAATAACCAGGAAGATACCCGAAAGTATTTTCCTGGTTTTATTTTTGACGGATCTGTTAGCTGGTTGTGAAATAAACTTTATGGCTTAAGTCAATCGCCTTATATTTACTTCCGGATCAAAACAGCATCAGGTATGAAAATAAAATTAAGTCAGGTGGTACTCGTGTTTCTTTCGATAGCTGCTATCCTGATTTTATTTTTATCATTAGTGCTATTGGGCAGCCGGCTCCAGCCGCAGCGCTATTCCGCAGCGCAATATTTACTCTGGTTACTTTCAGGCCTGCTCAGTTTCATTGGCTTACCCTTTATGGCCTATATAAGTTATACCAAACCAGGATCACCTGAAAAGCATAAAAGAGAAAAGTGGCATAGAAAAGATAACTTGTTCTTTGCAGGAATCTGTTTGCCCATAGCTGTAGTACTGTTCTGGGCCTTCGGTAACCTGGAGCATCACCGCGCCATCAATCATTTTTTTGTGAGCATTTTTGGAAAAGGTTGGCGGGGGAATCCCAATTTCCCGATTCCTTTATTAAGTTTTTTAGCATTTGGCATTTTCGCGTTGGCAGAACTGTTACACAATAAGATCAGGTATAAAGTGTATGAATTTCCGGATTTTCCCGATCCGGAACAACAAGAAACGTTCCGGCGAAGGCGCTCTGTTTATTACAGTATTGCCCTGGCTACCTGTGTCGTTTGCTTTATCAGTTACTTCCTGAGATGGGTAATAATGGTCTGATAATTTTTTAATATGCTGTATAAATACCGATATATCATTTATGCCGTCCTGGCGCTCCTGTTTTTGGCCCTGTTTACTTTAATGTATGCCGTATTGTCGGGCTCTGAAAGTACCTATGATTTCGAGAAAAAAGCTACCCGGCTCAATGGCGTTTTTGCCACTTATGAGGGTAAGGTATATGCCATGGTGCCCAGTAACGGGTATTATGAGATAAAAGGCGCACAGGCTGCAACCTTTAAAGTTCTGCCTGATAATTTTCAAGATGCTCATATTGGTTATGATGACCGTAATGTGTATGCCGGTAATATAATTTTGAAGGGGCTTAAACCGGCTACTTTAAAGGCGCTGGGTAATAACTATTATACGGATGGTGCTTTAACCTATTATTGCAGCAGGAATTCAGAGCGCAATACTTCCTTGTGGGCGCTTAAAGAAGTAGTACAGTTGGTAGGGGAGCGTATGGGCATTAACGGTAAGCCGCAATCTTACTGGTATCCGGCAGTGCAGCTTCCTCAAAGCAGATCCGGGTACCAGGCAAAAGAGGGCTATGGTATCGCGGTAAACAGTCAGCAGGTCTTTTATAAGGGGCTCCTGCTACCCGGCGCCGATCCGCAACATATACGGCCTGTTGCTGTCCGCAGGCCGGGAAGGGAGGATTACGAAAGTACCGTTCATTTTTCCGATGGTAAGCAGGTTTACTACCAGGAGCAACTACTGCCTGTGGCCGCCCACCCGGATGTGTATGAACTGCATATTGAAGGGGATATACCTTCCAGGAATACCTATCTTATTGATGCAAAAAATGGAATGGCTTATGCCGACGGGCATGCTTTTGAGGTCAAAAAAGCGCCCTATCGTCTGTTGAGTGCAGATTTGAAACATGCTAACCAGGTTTTGTTCGCCGCCAAAGACGGCATCTATTTTTATAACGCGGAAGCAGAAAAGGTGGAACGTGCCGGTAAGAACCCTTTTGCGGAAAACAATTTTGAAGTGATTGCCCCGGATGTATTCCGGAGTGGTGGTCAGCTCTATTACCTAGCTGCTGGAGAAGCCTGGGGGCATAAATCGGGACTTCAAAGCCGGAGTACCTATTTGATGCGCTTGAAAGAGGTGCCTGCGGCTGGTATGCGGCCTCCAGGCAATGCAAAAAGCCGTTATGGCAACATCTGGCAGTCTGGTAGCCGCTACTTTTATTTTGACGACCTGGGCAGCTCTCAATTAATGCCACAGGCGGTATATGCCGTAAAAGATGCTGCTACAGCCCAATGGCTGGCTACAGCTGAAGATATAAGGAGCGATGATATCCGGGAGCTTTCAGCCCAAGGCAAGCTCAGCCCCGCAGAAAGCGAAAAATTGCTGAGTGTAACTACGGATTACGACAACCCGGACCGTAAACCGGTATTTTGGATTGTTGGTGGCGGTATTGCCCTGGCTCTATTAATGACGTTCCTTTTGCGGAATAAAAAAATGGCGCCTTTTATCTTTAAGGACGAATGGCTGATCATCAATAACCTTTCTTTCAAAAAATACAGGATCTCCGAGATTGAAAAAGTGGTATTTAAAATTGAGAAAGCGCCCAAAAGCGGTTATAAAGGTAAAATGCAGGTTAGGCTAACCAACGGCAAGGCCGGCTGGTATGTACCTTTTGCCACCAGAGTCACACTAATGCCGGAATCGGAATTAGCGGTAAGGAACTATGTGGGAGCGTTGCAGGTGGAACTGCAGGCTCATGGAATTAAGAGTGAATTAAGCCGTTAAGTACCGGTTTTTTATTCACATTAATTAATTTCATTTTTTTAGGCCAAAAGATTGTCTAATTTTGCGCTTTACTTTAATAAACTATGGTAGACGTTTTATTAGGCCTGCAATGGGGCGACGAAGGTAAGGGCAAGATCGTGGATTATCTTGCTGCCAGGTATGACATCATTGCGCGCTTTCAGGGTGGCCCGAATGCCGGGCATACACTTTATGTTAATGGACAAAAAGTCGTGTTGCGGACCATTCCTTCCGGTGTGTTCCAGGAAAATAAATTAAACCTGATCGGTAATGGTGTCGTGATCGACCCGGTAACACTGAAAGAAGAGATCGAAAATTTGAACACCATTGGTGTATCTTTAAAAGATAACTTGTTTATCTCTCATAAAGCGCACCTTATTTTACCTACACACAGGGCACTGGACGCGGCTTCTGAGCAGGCTAAGGGTTCTGAAAAAATCGGTTCTACTTTAAAAGGTATTGGTCCTGCCTATATGGATAAAACCGGCAGAAACGGTCTTCGCGTGGGCGATATCCTGGCTAAAGACTGGAAAGCCCGTTATGAAAAACTGAAACAGAAACATCTTTCGATGCTGTCTATGTATAGCGAAAGTGTAGCCTGGGAAGAGTGGGAGCCGGCATTTTTTGAAGCGGTAGCCTACCTGCAAAGCCTGAATATAGTAAATGGAGAATACTGGATCAATGAGCACATCAGGGCAGGTAAAAAAATTCTTGCGGAAGGCGCACAGGGTTCTATGTTGGATGTGGACTATGGTACTTATCCTTTTGTTACTTCCTCCAATACCATTACTGCAGGTGTATGTACCGGTTTAGGCATTGCACCATCTGCTATTGGTGATGTATTTGGTATTACTAAAGCTTATTGTACCCGTGTGGGCAGCGGACCGTTCCCTACAGAATTGCACGATGAAGTAGGAGAAGCATTAAGAGTGGCCGGCAGTGAATTTGGTGCCGTAACCAAGCGCCCGAGACGTTGTGGCTGGATTGATCTCGTAGCTTTGAAGTATACGATTATGTTGAGCGGAGTTACCCGCCTGATCGTTACCAAGGCCGACGTTATGGACGGTTTTGATACAATTAAAGCGGCTACAGCCTATAAAATCGGCGACCTGGTAACCCAACAAATGCCATTTGATATCTGTGAAGCGGATATTGAAGCGCAGTATGAAAGCTTTAAAGGCTGGTCCCCGGTAAAAACAAGTGAATGTACCACAATAGAAAGCTTACCACTTGAATTCAAAAACTTCTGTACTTTCCTTGAAAATTACCTGGAAGTTAAAATCCAGTATGTATCAAACGGTACAGGCAGAGATAACCTGCTGAAATTGTTTTAGAAAAAAAATAATTATATAATATTTTTATTGAAGAAGCATACGTTCTGTATGCTTCTTTTTTGTGTTTGCGAATTGAAAAAGTATATTTTGCCTGCGTATCATTAAAATTGTAGATTAAAAAAAAGTTAAAAAAAATTTGCCAACCAACGATTAATACATAATTTAGAGTCTTACTAGTAGGTTTAAAGGTGATTTTTATTAAAACGTCGTTAATTTTTGGACTTTTTAAGTTACTATTACCTGGATCAACCTGTTAAATCTACCCATCCAATTCACAATTAAATGAAACAAATTTTATTTAGAACCTTAAGTATGCTTGCTCTTTCCGGCCTCTTTACAGGCGAAAAAGCAGTTGCTCAAACGTACACTTATACCCTTAACGGCAACCCGATCAATACGACCGGCTGGACCATGGGGGGGAATGCTACGAATGCCGGTACACAGATCAATCTGAATAATAATACAGGTACACAGAATGGGTATATTTACTATACTATTCCCCAAAATCTGAATAGCGCCTGTGACTTTTTCTCTATTGAATTCAGTTACCAGATCACGACCAATCCCGGCACACCACCGGCGGATGGCCTGGCATTCTGGTATATCGCCAATCCGCCTTCCGGGTTCCAGTTAGGGGGTGGTATCGGTATGCCTACGGTCATGAATGGTTTCGGGCTTATTTTCGATACTTATGATAATAACAGCGGAACACCCGTGATCAATGCCAATCCCCTGATCACTCTGCGACAGTTCCAGAACAACGGTTATACCGAGGGGGTAATGAATGGCCTGATCGGTTCTGAACTGACCGCGCAAAACCAGATAACGGATGGCGCCTGGCATACAGCTAAAATCGTTTATGAACTAGGTACCATTTCTGTATTCCTGGATGGGGCCGCTACCCCCCAGATTACGGGTCCTTTGGTGCTGACCAATGCTACCGGTTATTTCGGCTTCTCCGCGTCTACCGGTTTGTATTATGAAGGACATAGCATTAAAGATGTGATTATTTCCGGTGGTCAGACTCCTGACCCGGTAACCGTAACCGGGGCCAGCTATTGCCAGTTTGAAACAGCTGCGCAACTGTCTGCTGTAGGCAACCTGCCCAGCCCTGTTTACCGTTGGTATACACAGGCTACAGGCGGCACTGCTGCTTATACAGCTCCTGTACCTAATACAAATGCTCCTGGTACTTATACCTGGTATGTAACCCAAAGTAACGCCGGCTGTCCTATTGAAAGCCCGAGAGTACCCGTATCTGTAACCGTACACCCGAAACCGGTGGTAAGGATTATGCCGGATACTACTGTTTTCTGTGCCGGAAGCAGCGCTTCACTTACCTGCAGTGGCGCGCCCGATGTTACCTGGTCGCCTAATCAGAACATATCTTCAAATACCGGCCTCTCTATAGTAGCCTCACCAACCATCTCTACTGTTTACAGGGCTATCGGTGCCACACCTTTCGGATGTAAGGATACCGCGTTTACCACCATCATTGTTCACCCTACTGATTCTGTAAATATTCATGAAACTATAGAAGAAGGAGATTACTACGAATTTGTTGGTCGTAAATTGTATGCTCCAGGTGTTTATAAAAGAAAATTATTGACCAAACTGGGTTGTGACAGTACAGTAGTGTTACACCTGGATGTGAATTATAAGGAGAAAAGGATCATGTTCCCGAACGCCTTTACACCGAACGGCGATGGCAAAAACGACCGTTTTGTACCTTCCATCAATTACCCGAACCTGGTGAATATTGACCGTTTCAACATTTATAACAGGTGGGGACAGGTGGTATACAGCGCTTATGGATCTGCAGCCTTGTCCGGTTGGGATGGCACTCTTAACGGTAAGCCCGCAGAAGGAGGCCTTTACATGTATGATTCCAGGATCCGGGTCGGCGATGAAATCCGTGAATTTAAAGGTGAATTGCATTTGATAAGATAAAATCTCTGATCCATTTAATAAAGAGGGATGAGGTTCTGATGAACTTCATCCCTCTTTGCTGGTAGTTGATTACCGGGAAAAAAAATCTCAATATATTTGCGCCATATTTAGCTAAGTGATTTATTATGAAGAGAGTTGTGGTGACGGGTTTAGGTACGGTAAACCCTTTAGGAAACGATATTAAAACAACCTGGGCTTCATTAGTAGCAGGGAAAGGGGCTGTGGGCCTTGTAACTAAGTTTGATGTGGCTCAATTCCGGGCGCAGTGTGGCGCAGAAGTCAAAGACTTCGCCCCGGAAACTTACCTGGATAAAAATGAGATCAGGCGTACCGACCTGTTTATCCGTTATGCTATTTACAGCGCGGCACAGGCCATAGAGGATTCAGGAATAGATTTTAAAACAATGGACCCTTTTGATGCCGGTGTTATTTTTGGCGTGGGGCAGGGCGGTGTGGAAACATTTGAGCAAGAAGTGGAAGCTTATGTCACCGGTGGTTATGTACCACGGTTCAACCCGTTTTTTATACCCAAATTACTGGTCAACCTTGCTGCAGGGATGATCTCTATCAAATATGGTTTACAGGGCATTAACTATTGCCCGTCCTCAGCCTGCGCGACCTCTAATACGGCATTTATGGATGCTTTCAATTACATAAGGTTAGGTAAAGCTAAAGTGATGATTACCGGTGGGGCTGAAGCGCCTATCACCCCGGCGTCTTATGGGGCATTTGCAGCTATGAAAGCTATGAGTACCCGTAATGATGACCCGGCAACCGCCAGCAGACCTTTTGACAAAGACCGGGACGGTTTTGTAATGGGGGAAGGGGCCGGAGCACTGATTTTTGAAGAATATGAACATGCGGTAGCCCGGGGAGCAAAAATATATGCAGAGGTGGTTGGTGCAGCCATGACCGCTGATGCCTATCACCTGACCTCGCCGCACCCAGAGGGTATCGCCGCGGCCCAATGCATGCAACTGGCCCTGAAGGAGGCCGGCTTAAGGCCGGAAGCAGTAGATTACCTCAACCTGCATGCTACGGCAACCCCATTGGGCGATATCGCGGAATTAAAGGCAGTAAAAAAAGTATTTGGCGCCAACGCTAATGTACATTTAAGTGCCACAAAATCTATGACGGGGCATTTGCTGGGTGCAGCAGCAGCCCTGGAAGCTATAGCTACGATTTTGTCCATAAAGGAAGCGGCTATTCCGCCCACGATCAATGTACAGGAACTGGACCCGGAATTGCCAACGGGCTTAAACATAGTATTGGATAAGTCTTTAAAGAAAAACGTAAAGGTGGCCATGAGCAACGCTTTTGGCTTTGGCGGGCATAACAGCACGATTGTTTTTAAAGCTTTATAAAACAGCTTACAGGCTTGCTGACCAGGAGGCTAAGCTATCAAACTGCTCATCAATCAGTTCATGAGGCAATGCGATTTTATCTTTTGTGGTATGCAGAAATACAGTATGCATACCCATTTTTTTACCGAATTCCATATCACTGAGGTTATTGCCGATCATTACAGAACGGCTGAAATCGATATCCGGGTAATCGGCTTTGGCCAGCAGGGCCATACCGGTATTGGGTTTTCTAAGCTCATTATCCCGGTCTGCGGAAGGCGCAAAATAGAAGGCTTCAATATGGCCGCCTTTATCTTGTAAAGAAAGCAGCAGGCTGGCATGAATTTCATGTAGCGCTTCAACAGTCATCATCCCGCGACCTATACCCCGCTGGTTGGTAACCACAAGAACGAGGTCAAAATGTTGCCGTGCTGCGGCGATCGCTTCCAGTGCCCCATCATAAAAATGAAGTTCCTCCGGGTTGAAAATGTAACTGCCGTCTTTTTCAATGTTGATCACTCCATCCCGGTCTAAAAATAATGCCCGCACTTTAAATGTTTTGTTTTGTAAAAAATAATATTGCCCCGAATCCATTTACTTGAACTCTTCCTGGGCCCGCAAATAGTCTGCTTCCACGCCGATATCAATGAAATATTCATCGACGATTACGGCGGCAAGACTGCCCTTTGTCGCTTCCGGTTCAAAGAAATCCTGTTCTAATGAGAATTTATCCGGGAAGCCATTGAAAATATTGAATACGTCCTGCAATAAATAAACCCCGCCATTAATATTGCCATGCTCACATGGTTTTTTTTCTTCAAAGTTCCTTATCGTGCCAGACTCGTCTGTAATTACGGTCCCATATCTCTCGAAATGCCGCATTGGCTTCAGCGCGATAACGGCCTTACTATCTGCTCTTCTTGCTTCCCATAAAAGTTTAAGGGGGACCTCGTACATCGTGTCGCCATTGAGCACAAAACAATCCTGCTCCTTACACTTCCCGATTGCTTTTTTAATGCCACCACCTGTTCCCAGGGGCTCCTGTTCAATCACCCAGCTCACCTTAAAAGTGAATGCCTTGCCTTTAAGCCAATCTAAAACAGCTTCATATTTATAGCCCAATGACAGGATCACGTGATCGCAGTATTGCTTTTCCAGGTAATCCATCAGGTAGGCCAGGAAAGGCTGGCCATTTACAGGGGCCAGGCATTTAGGAACATCGGAAACGATATGTTGTAAGCGGGTGCCAAAGCCACCGGCTAGAATGATGCATTCCATACTTTACTGTTCAAATAAGTTACGTTCTACCAGTTCACAGGCGATATGGCCCAGCATGATATGGCTCTCCTGTATCCGGGGCGTATCATCAGAGGGGACATTGATCAGGATATCGCAAAGACCGGCCATTTTGCCCCCGGTAGTGCCGGTAAAGCCCACGGTAGTTACCCCGATCTGCCGGGCCATTTCAAAAGCATTCAGGATATTCTTTGAATTGCCCGAGGTGCTTAAGCCTACCAGGATATCACCTGGCTTTGCCATACCTTTCAGTAAACGGCTATAGACAAAATCATAACCATAATCATTAGCTACAGCGGTCAGGTAAGAGGTATTGCAATGCAGGGCTTCGCTGGGTAGCGGATCCCTGTCGGTGTAAAACCGGCCGCTGAACTCCGCGGCCAGGTGCTGGGCATCAGCCGCGCTGCCGCCATTACCGCAGAACAAAACTTTGCCGCCTTGCTGGAAGGTAGTGGTGATTTTTGCTACTAAGGTATTTAAGTTATGGATCAGGGTTGCATCATTCAACACCTGTTCTTTTACACGGATCGATCTTTGAATAATGTCTTTAATTTTCTGAGTCATTGTTACAAATTATATTTTTGACCACAGTACAGCTGCATTACAGCCGCCAAAACCTGCGGCGGTTTTTACAAAATTAGGAATTTCCTTATGGCTGAGCGTTGCGTTTATGGTAATCGGTACACTCACATTGCTCGCTTCGAAATGAAGGGTAGGGAGCAGGATGCCGGCACTCATTGCTTTCAGGCTGATCAGGGTTTCCAGTAAGCCCGAGGCGCCCAGGGTGTGGCCAAAATAAGGCTTCAGGCTGTTGACCGGGGCTTTTATGCCTGCATGATGGATGGCCTTTGCTTCCATTTCATCATTGTAGTGGGTAGCAGTACCATGGGCCGATATGAAACCGATCATTTCCGGGCTTTTTCCGGCTTCCGCCATAGCCTGCCGGATAGCTGTACCTAATTCTGCTCCGGTTTTAGAAGGGCCGGATAAATGATTGGCATCATTACTGATCGCGCCGCCTTCGAGGATGCCTTCCCCGGAAGCGATCGCTTGTTCATTACTTAAGACCATACATACCGAAGCTTCACCCAGGTTAAGGCCCGACCTCTTCGCATCAAAGGGGCGGCAGGTTGTGGCCGATAATGCCTGGAAAGAGTGAAAGCCGGCAAGAATGAAAGGGCTGAGCTCATCACAGCCGATGATAATAACATATTTGTACTGATCGGTTTCCAGTAAGCGCTTGGCCATTATTTGTGCGGCCACACCCGAAATACAGGCTACAGAAACAACGCTTACCGGGTTAGGATTATTGAAATAGTTACCTATTTTTTTTGCACTGTAGTGTAAAGGAATACTTGCCGAATTCCTTTCCTGGCCGATTTGCGCTACATTGCCTTTTGTGGTGGATAGTATAATGAGGCAATCTTCAGCAGCCACATTGATATTACTTTTTTCCATTGCGCGCTCTGCAACGAACAGGCACATTTGCTCAAACCGGGAATAGCCAGGGCCATATTTTGCCGCTAACATTTGCTCCTGCGCCTGAGCAAGTGTCGCTACCGGATAGTTCAAACCATTGTCAAAAGACCTGGATTGAATACCGGAGTGGCCTGCTGCGACTGCTTCAAACACACTCTGGCTGTTATCGCCCAGGCTACATAAAACCGCGTCTGCTACATGATATACTTGTTTCATCCTTATGGCTGTAAAAATATTTTATACTCGGCACGGGCAATTAGGTCCTGGTTAATCCTTATGGTGCCCAGTACCATCAGGGCATTCATCACCTGGTTTTGTTGTGTTATAGTGGTTTCAATAGTATCACCTACAACCGGGAGCCTGAAAATTTCTAAATTTTTGATTTGCCCGATAAAGCCTACCGGCGGAGCTTCCGATCCGGCAGCTGCTTTAAAACCGGTGCCGGCAGCGGCGGTTTGCGCCATATTTTCTACCAAACCGGCTTCTGCAAAGCAGCCCTTGCTATCTATAAAAATATTATCGGTCGTAATGGTAAAGCGGCAAATCGTTTGTGTGTCATCAGACGATACGAGCTCGTCGATCATCACGAAAGGCGCGGCCTGGGGTATGTATTTCAAGGGCTTTGAATTTTTTATACTAAAGCCGTAAAGTTATCGAATTTTACTAAGGGAAAAGTAGTGCAATCCCTAAAATAATCAGAGATCTGTCTTCCAGAAGTCGAAGTAGTTAAACCATTGTTCGGGGTAAGCCTTTACTTTTTGTTCCAGTTCTGCCACATAGGCTGCCAGCATTTTTTCCGCGCCTTCAGTTCCCCTGCCTTCAAATAGTTGGGGCGCTGTGGCGGTAAAGTGATAACTGTTATCGCTGGTTTTCAGGGCGAAGACAATACTTACCGGAGCTCTGAGTTTGCTGGCAAGTGCAAACGGGCCAAAAGGGAACGCGGCTTCCTGGCCCAGGAAGTCATGGCTGATGGTACGTGAACCTGCCACGTACCGGTCGGCATGCAGGCAGATCAATTCATTACGGCGTAAGGCCGCAGACATTTCATAGATATGCGACATGTCCTCTCTGATGTAAATAATATTAAAGCTTTTTGGGCCTGTGGCACCTTCCAGGTACTGCTTGATCTGGGTGTCCTCCCCATCATACATCACGATATTGATCGTAGTATGCAGGCGTTCCAGCAGGTGACCGGCCAGCTCGTAATTACCGATGTGGGCGCTTACGATGATACCGCCTTGCCCGGCAGCTACCATGTCATTCAGGTGCTGGCCACCATCACGGGTAACGGAGAAGGGGTTTTTTTGCGTGCTGAGTACATAAAATTTGTCCAGTAAGGTCTGGCCAAAAACATAAATATTCTTGCGGAACAGCTTGCGGCTCGTTCTTTTATCGAAGCCAAGTCTTCGCTGGTATAAATACAGGATAGGGCGACGGGCTGCCGGTACAAAGCAGATATAGTACCAGGCTACAATACGTAATAAAGCATAGGCGGGTTTGAGCCCGCCTTTCTTAATCAGGTAAATGAAGATTTTGTATCCTAAAGTTGTGCCTTTAGATTTTCCACTCCAGCCGGACATAGCACAAGTTTCAGTATAAGGTTTTAAGCTGCTTGCAGCCTTTTTTCAACGTAGGTATAAAAATCCTGTATCGTTTCCATGGTCTGGAAGTCTTCAGGTTTCACTTTGAAACCAAAATTACTTTCAATAACAACGATCAGATCAATATAGTCTAAGCTATCAAGGTCTAATGTTTCTTTAAGTTTAGATTCTGGTTGAATATCTTCCGGTTCAACTTCAAAATCTTCAACCAGGAAATGATTGATTTTTTCTATAATTTCTTTCTGTTCCATCAGCAAAGGATAACGACTTTTTTCAGCCTGCAAATTTAGTTAAAAAAAACAAAAACGATGATTAATTAATCATCCGGCAAAAACGGCCTAATTACCGGTCTTTGCCTTTAATGATAAAAGGTCTTTGTTGTAGTAAAGACCTTTAAATCATTAGAGCGATTTTGTACAAAAAGGTTTAAAAAACCTAGTTGGCGTAATCACTTAAGAATTTTATACGCATGAGTTGAAGTTGTTCAATAGAAACATCCGAAGATCTGAATTCTTCAAAAGCGGCATTCAGGTCGTCATCTTCCGCACTTCTGAAATAGTCAAATATATCTTCCTGTTCATCCTCATCCAACTCTTCATCAATACAATAGCCGATATTTAAACGGGTGCCGCTGGCTACGATCGCTTCCATAGCTCCTAAAAGCTCGTCTACAGAAAGATCTTTGTTCTTGGCTATAGTTTCAAGCGGTATTTTTTTATCAATATTCTGGATAATATAGACTTTCAGGCCGCTTTTATTCGCAACATTTTTCATGACGAAATCATCCGGCTTTTCTATGTCATTTTCTTCGACATATTGCGCGATGAGTTCAATGAATTTTTTGCCGAATTTGATCGCTTTCCCTTTGCTCACCCCCTGGATCTTTTCCAGTTCTTCCATAGTGGTAGGGTAGCTCAATGCCATATCTTCCAGTGAATTTTCCAGGAAGATGACGAAGGGGGGCAGTTTTTTCTCTTTAGCGACCTGTTTACGCAGGTCGATCAGCATTTCCAGCAGTTTCGGATCTGCCGCGCCATTAGCGCCTGCTGCCGGTACTTCATCTTCATCATCAGATTCCGCTTCATATTTATGGTTCAGCGGTACTTTAATGGAGAATGGTTTTTTCAGGAATTTATGGCCATTGTCCGTAATTTTAAGTAATCCGTACTCTTCAATATCCTTGCGGACAAAGTCTTCCAGCATCATCTGGCGGATCAGGGAATACCAGAAATTATCATCCATTTCCATGATAAGCCCGGAACCGTACACTGCTAGCTTATTATGCTTAAAGGTGCTGATCTGCGGGTTTTTCTTACCTAAAATAACATCCACTACATAATCAATGCCAAAACGTTCGTCCAGTGCATTTACGGTATCCAGTACAATCTTTACACTGTCTTTTACGTCCAGTTTTTCCTTGGGATTACAGCAGTTGTCACAGTTACCACAGTTTTCAATACGGTCAATTTCTCCGAAATAGTGCAGCAATTGTCTTCTGCGGCAGGCACCCGATTCAACATAGGCTACCGTTTCCGCGATCAGTTGTGCGCCCATTTCGCGCTCGCTTAAAGGCTTGTCGCGCATTAAGTGCTCCAGTTTCTGTACGTCTTTATGAGAATAATATAAGATACATTTACCTTCAAGCCCGTCCCGGCCGGCACGACCGGTTTCCTGGTAATAGTTCTCAATGGACTTCGGGATATTATAGTGCATGACAAAACGTACATCAGGTTTGTCAATACCCATCCCGAAAGCGATCGTAGCTACGATTACTTCCACTTCCTCATGCAGGAACATGTCCTGGCGCTGTGCCCGGGTAGACACGTCCAGGCCCGCATGATAAGCAACCGCCTTAATGTTGTTCGCCATTAAGGTGCTCGCCAGTTCTTCCGTGGTTTTGCGGTTCAGGGTGTAGATAATACCGCTTTTGCCTTTATGTTGGGAAATAAAGCGGACAATATGTTTTAAAACCTGTTTCTTAGAAGCTTTCGGAATTACTTCATAATAAAGGTTAGGACGGTTAAAGGAAGATACAAAGACCTGCGGGTCACGCAGATCCAGGTTTTTAATAATGTCATCCTGCACTTTAGGCGTTGCCGTAGCGGTAAGGGCGATAATAGGAAGGTCAGGATTGATTTCCTTGATCATATCGCTAAGCTTACGGTATTCCGGGCGAAAATCATGTCCCCACTCAGAAATACAGTGTGCTTCATCTACCGCGACAAAGGATATTTTTATATCGGAAAAGAAGTCTATGTTTTCCTGTTTGGTAAGCGTTTCCGGTGCTACATACAATAATTTGGTATTACCGGATTTCAGGTCTTCTTTTACCTTTTTCTGTTGCGTTTTACTCAGGCTGGAGTTAAGGAAGTGAGCGATATCATCATCATCGCTATAACCACGGATCAGGTCCACCTGATTTTTCATCAGGGCGATTAGGGGAGAAACGATTAATGCCACCCCTTCGTTCAGTAAGGCCGGTAGCTGGTAACAAAGGGATTTACCACCACCTGTAGGCATGATCACAAAAGTATCCTTCCCAGATAAAATGCTTTGAATTATCTGTTCTTGTTCTCCTTTGAATTTTTCAAATCCGAAATACTTTTGTAATTCCTTTTTAAGATTAACTTTAGTCCTGACCGCCATAAGATCTCTATAATCACATTAAATTATGACAAATACACTGAAATGTATTTCTAACGATTAAATTTACTCTTATTTGTCTTAATTTCCAAACTCAAAAAGAGCAATTTATTTCGTCAAAAAAGCGAAACCCGCATAATTCGGATTTCGCTTTGTTCGTTTTAGTGATCCCGATTGGATTCGAACCAATGACCCACAGCTTAGAAGGCTGTTGCTCTATCCAACTGAGCTACGGAACCGTCCCCACATTCTGTTTCAAATGGGATGCAAATATAGTATTTTATTTTCTGAACGAAAAAATTATTTTATATCAAAATCGACCACTACATGCTCACTACGCGGGTGTGCCTGGCAGGTAAGAATGAAATTATTGGCAATCTCATCAGGTTCGAGGCCATAATTCACTTCCATATCTACTTCTCCGGAAATCAATTTCGCTTTACAGGTACAGCAAACCCCGCCTTTACAGGCATAAGGCAGGTCGCCCCCGTTTTGCAGGGCCGCGTCCAGGATGTTTTCCCCGCCAAAAGCAAGGTCCATATCGAAAGAGTTGCCATCCAGTTTCACGGTTACTTTGGCGACCTTGCTCCGATCAATCTGTTGCTGCTTCGCTTCCCATTCTTTATTGATTTTCTTTGGTTGGTCCGGGGAAGAAAAGAGTTCAAAATAAACGCGCTCTGCAGGCATTTTTACCTCGTTAAGGAAATAGTCTTTCAGCGCAACGATCATTGGCTCCGGTCCGCAGATGAACACGTCATCGACCAACTGGTAATTGATCAGCTTCAGGTCCTGGAATGATTTGGCCTTTTCGGCGGTGATGATGCCATTTAGCAAGGCCGCTTCCTGGGATTCTTTATTCATCACGTGAAACAGGCGCAGGCGGCTCATAAAGCGGTTTTTAAGCGCTTCCAGCTCTTCTTTAAATATAATGGAACCCCGGTTGTAGTTACCAAATACTAAAGTAAAGGTACTGGCAGGCTCATTATATAAAACCTCTTTCATGATGCTCATGATGGGGGTAATACCACTTCCTGCTGAAAAAGCGATATAATTTCTTTGTTGTTGATCACTGGCTTTGGGCGTGAAATTGCCTAAAGGCGGCATTACGCTGATCACATCGCCTACTTTCAATTCGGTATTGGCCCAGGTGCTGAATTTACCCGGCGGGTTTACATTTTTAACCGCGACCCTGAGTTCGTTATCACATTTGCCGGAACAGATGGAGTAGGAGCGGCGTACTTCCTGTCCGTCAATCAAGGTCTTAAAAGTCAGGTATTGACCGGGCAGGTAATTATAGGTTTCCTGGAGGTTTTCAGGTACCTCGAATGCTATAGAAACGCAATCCGGGGTTTCCTGCCTGATATCTTTAACGGTTAGGTCGTGAAATTGTAATGTAGACATAATGGCGCAAATTTAAGTAAAAGGATTGTAAAATTGCGTTGCTTTCGCTGATCGCTCAAAATAGAATATGCTGTTATTTTGCAGCAATAGATTCCGGGGCTTAAATTTGCCCGTTTTACCTTATATATATGAGTAGAAATAAACTGATAATCGCGGAGGCCCTGCAAATAGCCCGTAAAGGCTTAGCTTCCCAATATGAGCCGGGTGAAGCACAGGTGATCGGGGATATGTTATTGTCTCATATACTGGGCCTGGACCGCTTAGGCCTGAGAATGGCCATGCAGCAGGAAATGAGCGAGGCTGAGCAGGCAAACTTTGAACAGCTCCTGGAAACTTTGCAGACGGGTCGGCCGGTACAATATGTATTGGGTACGGCCGATTTCTATGGACTTAAGTTTAAGGTAGATGAGCACACATTGATCCCAAGACCTGAAACAGAGGAGCTGGTGGAAAAAGTACTGGCCTGGGTGGGCGAAAGACCTTTGAAAGTGCTGGAAGTAGGTACCGGGAGCGGTTGTATCGCTATTGCTTTGAAAAAATATGCGCCTAACCTGGAGCTCCTTAGCGTGGATATCTCTGAAGCCGCATTAAAAATTGCCGCCGAAAATGCTTTAATGAATGGGGTGGAGGTAGCGTTTGTAGCCTGCGACTTCCTGGACCAGACAAAATGGCCCGGGATCGGGGAGGTTGATATTGTTGTAAGTAACCCGCCTTATATCCTGGAGGCCGAAGCGGCATTTATGGAAAACCACGTTTTAAGTTTCGAGCCGCGTAAAGCATTATTTGTAACGAATAATGATCCGCAACAATTTTACAAAGCAATACTGGATTGGACAGCGCAATATAAAAGGGCGCAGGCCGTATTTTTAGAGCTGAACCAGAATTTTGCTTCCGGTACTTTAGATTTGTATAAAGATGCGGGTTGGGAAGCTATTTTACATAAAGACCTGAACGATAATTTCAGGATCCTGGCGGCTTTCAGATAAAAGTTCGCTAAATGAAAGGCTTTCCTTATTTTTGTCAACTTATAAAAACAATCTATCAACAAACATATAAATCATTAGGATGACTGAATTATTAGAAGAAGCGGTAAGCGGCGCTTCGGCTGGCATGAAAAAGGCATTATCACATTTGGACAACGAGTTACAGAAAATTCGTGCCGGTAAAGCGGCTCCGAATATGGTAGATGGTATCAGCGTGGACTATTACGGTGCACCTACCCCGGTAAACCAGGTAGCTAATGTGACCGTTCCTGATGCCCGTACTATCGCGATTCAACCCTGGGAAAAGAGTATGATCGCACCGATTGAAAGAGCGATCATGATGGCTAACATTGGCCTTACTCCCCAGAATGATGGTGAAGTGATCCGCTTGTTTTTACCACCGCTTACAGAAGAACGCAGGAAGGAATTGGTGAAGAAAGTATATGCGGAAGGGGAAACCGCGAAAATCGCTGTTCGTGGCAGCCGCCGGGATGCGATTGAAGCAATCAAAAAATTACAAAAAGACGGCCTGAGCGAAGACGCGGCGAAAGAAGCAGAAGGACGCATCCAGGGCCTGACCGATAAGAACATTGAAAGAGTAGACGCTGCCTGCAAAGACAGGGAGAAAGAGATCATGACTGTATAAGTACAGGATATATCAATCATAAAAAATGGGTTAGCCTTTTGGGTTAACCCATTTTTGATTAATTACGCCTCATGCTTACCGCTTTTAATATAAAGCCTGTGAAGCCTACGCTGGTCATCAGGAAACCCATCGTATTTTGTCCCTTTGAAAAATACATAATGCCCCGGACGATAAAGAAAAGTGAGATCAGTAAAGACCAGGGGCTGGATTTCTTTTCCTGCTCCATTACTGCCGGGTTTTGCCGGGCAAGTTTCAATCCTTTGGTGATCTCTTCCTGCATATAACCATTAAGGTGTAAATTCTGGCGGATCTCTTCTTCCGAAAAGCCAAGATCAGTTTGCTTGTTGATATCAGCGATCAGGGAATCTTGCCTGCTTGTGTCCATGATATGATTAAGTTTTGAGGTGTAAATTAATTTTTTTAGATTATTTTTTGCCGGATATTTTAAGTTCCGGTTTTTGGGGTAGTAAATTAAGCACAGTTAGCTTTAGCCGATAATCAAAATAGAACTATATTTGCAGCTTATTTTTAAAGCATTCAACTATTATTATGCAAGTTCAACACTTATCTGAGCAAGAATTAGTGCGAAGAGAAAAATTAAATGCACTTTCTGCGGCAGGCATAGAAGCTTATCCTGCGCCATTGTACCCTGTATCTCATTATTCAGAAGACATAAAGAAACAGTTTACAGAGGATAAGAAGGATGAATTTGCCAGTGTGTGTGTGGCCGGTAGGGTGATGAGTAATAATAATAAAGGGAAAGCAGGTTTTTTAAAGATCCAGGATACAAAAGGAATTATCCAGATCTACCTGAAAAAAGATGAGATCGCTCCGGAAGGTACCGATACCGCGCTTTGGGACCTGGCCATTAAAGGCATCGACCTGGGTGATATTATCGGCATCAAAGGTTATGTATTTGTAACCCAGAAAGGAGAAATATCAGTGCACGCGCAGGAATTTACCTTACTGACCAAATCTTTAAAACCATTACCTGTGGTGAAAAGAGATGTCGATGGTAATGTCTTTGACGAGGTAACTGATCCTGAATTCAGGTACCGCCAGCGCTATGCCGACCTGATCATTAACCCGCATACCCGCACCGCGTTTACCCAGCGTACAACGATTATGAATACCATCCGCGAATTCCTGAATACCAGGGGCGCGATGGAAGTAGATACACCGGTATTGCAAAACATCCCTGGCGGGGCGGCGGCAAGACCGTTTATTACCCATCACAATGCGTTAGACGTTCCTTACTACTTGCGGATCGCGAATGAACTGTACCTGAAGCGCCTGGTAGTAGGTGGTTTTGACTGGGTGTACGAGTTCAGCCGTAACTTCCGTAATGAAGGTATGGACAGGACGCATAACCCGGAGTTTACGGTACTGGAATGGTATACGGCTTATAAAGATTATTACTGGATGATGGATATTACCGAGCAGTTGTTTGAGGCCCTGGCCATCGCGGTGCATGGTACAACAGATGTTCCGGTAGGCGATAATATCATCAGCTTTAAAGCGCCTTTCAAGCGGGTTACGATTTTTGATGCCGTTAAAGAAAATACCGGTATTGATATCAGTGAAATGGACGAAGAAGGTTTGAGAGGGGTATGTAAACAATTAAATATCGCGGTGGATCCGAATATAGGTAAAGGTAAACTGATTGACGAAATCTTTGGTGAAACGGCCGAGCATACTTATATGCAGCCTACCTTTATTATCGATTACCCGGTAGAAATGTCTCCCCTGACTAAAAAGCACCGCAGTAAAGACGGGCTGGTAGAACGTTTCGAATTAATGATCAACGGTAAAGAGCTGGCTAATGCTTATACCGAGCTGAATGACCCGATCGATCAGCGCGCACGTTTTGAAGAGCAGATGAAACTGATGGAGCGGGGTGATGATGAAGCCATGTTTATTGATCATGATTTCCTGAGAGCCCTTGAGTATGGTATGCCGCCCACATCCGGTATCGGTATCGGTATCGACAGGCTGTGTATGTTGTTGAGCAATCAGCCTTCTATCCAGGATGTATTATTCTTCCCGCAAATGCGCCCGGAGAAATTTGACTAAAATTCTTGTAGATAGTAATTATTAAAAAGCAAGCCATTCATTACGAATGGCTTGCTTTTTAATACCGGATTTGCGTGTTGAAATCTTAAAATCTGACCTGCATTAGCCACGCTCAGCATATCGTAACCGGATTCAATATATACCCCGAATGAATGGGTAAAGTAGTACCGGGCACCCGCCTTGAATAAAAACAAAGGGTTTACTTCGGTTCCGTTGTAATTTCTATTGTTGATGTCCATACCGATACCCAGGCCGGCATACACATCTAATTTCTGTAAAGGAATAAATTTATTAAAGTGATAATAACCTAAAACGCCTATTGTGGTGGTGAAAAAGTTATCGTCATTATATCGATTCCTGCCAAAGCCCATACCGCCAACAAGGCCTACACCTACTTCATCCATAATACCCATTTCATATTTGGCATAAACGGGAGGAAAAGTAGTTCTAGAGTAATTATCATAGATATATGGAGCGCCTAATCCTATAGAAAAGATCCCGGTGCCTTTGTCGAAAGTGCCGTTGTTACGCGCTTTGTAAGACTGTTTGTAAAAACCTTTAATGACCTGCGCTGAAGCATCAGTAATTGAACCAATAGATAATGCCGCAATAGCAGCCGCGGAAAATAATAGTTTACTCATAAAAATAGCCTTATTTGTTCCCGGCAAATTTAAACTATTAATTAATCGTTATCTATATATAAAAAAGCTACCCATTCGTAATGTGAATGGGTAGCTTTTTTATAGTCATTTTATAGACTTAGAATCTTAAGGTGATCCCTAAATTAGCTGCACTCAGGCGATCGTAACCTGATTCCAGGTAAACACCGAAAGAGTTGCTGAAATAGTATCTTGCCCCTACTTTAAATAAAGGTAATACGTCCGCTTCTGTATCGCCATTGTAAGTTCTGTTGTGGATATCAAATCCAAATCCAACGCCGGCGTAAACATCCAGTTTTTGTAAAGGAATAAATTTGTTGAAGTGATAGTAACCCAGTAAGCCTACTACAGTTCCGAAATAACCATCATCGTTATAACGATTTTTTCCTAAGCCCAAACCGCCAACGATTCCGATACCCACTTCATCCATAATGCCCATTTCATATTTTGCATAAATTGGAGGTAAGGTATTCCTGTACCCGCCATAAGCATAAGGAGCGCCTAAGCCTATAGAGAATATCCCGGTGCCTTTGTCGAAAGTACCGTTATTACGGGCTTTGTAAGATTGTTTGTAAAAACCTTTAATCACCTGGGCTGATGCATCAGATACAGAAGAGAAAGATAATGCCGCTATAGCAGCCGCAGAAAATAATAGTTTTCTCATAAAATTCGTTTTGTTTGTTCCCGGCAAATTTAAACGATTAAAAGTTCATTCTCATAATAGTTAGGCTAAAAATTGGCTTACATTAACAGATTAAAAACATCATAACTGTTTTTTTAGGTCGTTTTACCCTTTTTAAGTCTTTGTTTTGTAAGCTTATTCATACATTACCCGTTTGCAATACGATTTGGGTATAAACCCCGTTTAATACAGCATATATTAAGGAGATGAAAAGAAGGACATTCATAAAAAGCCTGGTGGGCATTACGGGTGCGGGATTGCTCTCCGGGCTGTACACCTGGCAAATAGAGCCATTCTGGCTGGAATTTGTCCCACTTAAAATGCCGGTAAAAAACCTGCCGGAGGAACTGGTGGGTAAAACCCTGATGCAGATCAGCGATATGCACGTAGGCGACCGCTTTGACTGGCAATTTATTATTGATTCCTTTGAAAAGGCAAAAGCATTTAATCCTGATATCGTGGTATATACTGGTGATTTCATCAATAAGAGAGAAGATATTCTTGAAAAGGAAGACCTGCAAACTGTTTTCCAGCATGCGGTAAAGGGTCGCCTGGCCACCATTGGCGTTTTAGGTAATCATGATTATGGCCGGGCCTGGAGCGAACCTGAGGTGGCTCAAAAAGTGGTCGATGTCCTGGAAAAGGCGGGCTTGAAAATACTACGTAACGAATCGGTGGCAATTATTCCCGGCTTTAATATCCTGGGTATTGATGATTACTGGGCTACAAACTTTCAACCCGGACTGGTCATGCCTTTTCATCAGCCGGAAATAGCTAATGTCGTTCTGTGCCATAACCCGGATGCCTGCGACCTGGATATCTGGGCCGGCTATAAAGGCTGGATCCTTGCCGGGCACACGCATGGCGGGCAGGTAAAGCCGCCTTTTTTACCACCGCCGGTCTTACCGGTCAAAAACCGGAAATATACCGCCGGGCATATTGACCTGGAAGATGGCCGGCAGCTGTATATCAACCGGGCTCTAGGGCATTCCTTCCAGGTGCGCTTTAATGTACGCCCCGAGATCACGCTTTTTACGCTCGAAAAGGCGCTTTGATGCGGCTTAAAACGGCCGGTCCTGCTTAAAAGCTTACTTTTGCCGGGAAAACGGATCAATTTATGCATCAAGCCCGGCGTATTGCTGTAAAACTTAACCCCAAAGCGGAAACCATCCTTAAGAAAGGACACCCCTGGATATTCTCTGACAGTATTATAAAGGTACCGGCTGAGGCACAAACAGGTGATGTCGTAGTGATCTTTGCACAAAAGGACAATAAACTGATCGGGGTAGGGCTCTATGATGCCGAATCCCCGATACGGATAAAGATACTGCAGGCCAACCGCCCTATGCAGGTAGATGCTGCTTTTTTTCTGCACACGATTATCACAGCTTTTAATAAAAGGAAAGATAAGATAAGCAAAGACACTAATGCTTACCGCTTGATCTATGGAGAAAGTGACGGGCTGCCCGGCGTTATCGTGGACGTATATGACCGGGTAGCGGTCATGAAACTTTATTCCGGCATCTGGATACCTTATATAGCATTACTTAAGGAGGCCCTGATTGAAGTATTACAACCGGAAGCTTTAGTATTACGGATCAGCAGGAATGTGGCGAAATTAAATACCGAATTTGAGGACGGGAATGTATTGTATGGTACATTAAATGATCCTTTGGTCCGTTTTATGGAATATGGGGTTGCCTTCCAGGCGCATGTGGTTAAGGGGCATAAAACAGGCTACTTTCTGGACCATCGCTACAACAGGTATAAGGTAGGGCAATTATCCAAAGGTAAAACAGTACTGGATGTGTTCTCCTACGCCGGTGGTTTTTCTGTACATGCCTTAGCAGGCGGTGCCGAAGCCGTAACCAGTATAGATATCAGCGCCCAGGCCCTGGAAGTTGCCCGGGAAAACGCGGCACTCAATACGTTTAAAGGACAGCATGAAACGCTTAAAGGGGATGCATTTGAGCTGTTAGCTGATTTGGTTAAGGAAGGCCGGCAATATGAGGTGGTGGTGATCGATCCGCCGTCTTTTGCCAAACAGCAATCTGAAGTACAGCGGGCGCTGAAGCAGTATGAGAAACTGGCCACGCTCGGCGCCGCGCTTTGCAGCAAAGGCGGTATCCTGGTTTTGGCTTCCTGTTCTTCCCGTGTTGCCTTTGATGATTTTAAGGCCGCGCATCAGCGCGCGTTTAAAAAAGCAGGGCTTAAACCCCGTATTCTCCTGAGTACCCAGCATGACTGGGACCACCCGGTATCTATACCGGAATCGGCCTACCTGAAGACGATTTATTACAGTATGTAGTCAATACAAACCTATAAGGTTTTAAAACCTTATAGGTTTAATCATGTTAAGAGGACCATTTGTCCAGCTGCTGGATCGCTGCGCTGATATCTTTAGGGAAGGGAGCGTCTATAATGATCTCTTCATCGTTCATGCCTTTAAACTTCAGGGTAGCAGAGTGCAGGGCCAGGCGGTTAAGGATCGGTTTTTCTGCTCCTAAAGGGTCGTTGTTTTTGAAATTCTTTTTTAAGGCGGAAATATAAATGCCTTTTCCATTGCCATAAACGGGGTCGGCTACCACGGGATGTCCGAGGTATTGCAGGTGTACCCTTATCTGGTGCGTCCTGCCGGTATGGAGCTGCAGTTTTACTAAACTATATTGCGCCCATTCTTTGAGCAGTTCATAATCAGTATGGGCCGCTTTCCCACGCTTATGTACCAGCATGGTACCGCGTTTAGCCATATTTTCCGCGATAGGCTGTATAATGCTGCCTGAATGCTTGATGAGTCTGCCGTTTACTAAGGCGGTATAGTACTTTTCGATCTCCCGGCCTTCAAATAATTGGGATAAGTATTTGTGGCTGTCCTCGTTTTTGGCATAGACGATCACGCCGCTGGTATCACGGTCCAGGCGATGCACCGGGATTATGTTTTCATTTCTGGCCTGCGCCATGCGGTACAGGTTCGGTATTTCGGCGTTAAAGCGATCGGGGATACTCAGTAACCCGCTGGGTTTATTAAAAGCGATTAAATTATCGTCTTCGTAAATGACTGCTAATTTCATATGTTGCTACCGGCGCGGGCACCTGCCCAAGCCGGTTTTTAAAAGGAGATTATTGTTTAAAATAGGACCGGATACACAGGTCTTCCTGGCGCCGCATTTCTTTGGCATCCTTGTCCGTCTTGTCTTTGAAGCCACAGAGGTGCAGGATACCATGAAAGATAACCCGGTGTAATTCCTGCTCATAACTTACGCCAAAAGCGGTGGCATTGTCGGCTACGCGGTCCACGCTGATATAGAGCTCAGCCATCAGGTCGTCTTCCGTAGCGGAAAGGTCAAAAGTGATAATATCAGTAAGGGTATTATGGTCGAGGAAAGTTATATTCTTTTCCAGCAGGCTTTCATCATTACAAAAGATATAGTTAATGTCTATCTGCTGTACGTCCAGGTGCTTCCGGATAATGTCTTCGCTGATGAACTTACTTAAAGCTCTTTTCTGTTTTAACCTGGAGCGTACGCCTTCTTCTTCAAAATATCGGATCGCCATGTATATCTAATCTTTTTTAATTAATGCCCGGTACAGGCGAAATAGCCCGTATATAATGAAAACAGCGGCCAGTCCATAAGCAAAGTTAGGGGTAAACAGCTCTGTGTACCTGGTCTGGGTCGCCCAGATCATCGCTGCCGCAACCAATAGGTATAAAAAGCCCATAACCGTTTCCCGGATCTTTCTCAAACGCTTCATCGGATTAGGACGCTGCGGCGGCAAGCTGTCAAGAATCCTGCTTTTGTTTTCCTGATGATTATCTGTCATACTGCAAATTTAAATTGAATTCCTTTACAGACGAACTTTTAAACAATTTTCATAATAATGCTGCCCGCTATTGCTACCACGATCCTGAATTATTGAAAGTGCAATCCGGTAATTTAAACTTAACTTTGCCGCACACAAACCCGCGCTATCGCTGTTTCACCTTGAGTGAGAAAGAGGAAAGTCCGGACAGCGTAGTGCAATGCACCACCTAACGGGTGGGATTTCCTTCGGGAAAGACAGCAAGTGCCACAGAAAATAACCGCCCTGAGCTTGTCGAAGGGTAAGGGTGAAAATGTGCGGTAAGAGCGCACGGTAATTATAGGTAACTATAGTTATGGGTAAACCTTGCGTGCTGAAATGCCCAATAGGCAAGCGATCGAGGGCTGCACGTCCGATGCTTGCGGGTAGGCAGATGCAGTTTTATAGTGATATAAAGCGTAGATAAATGATAGCGGTGTGCTTTAGGGCACATACAGAATCCGGCTTACAGGGTTTGTGTTTTTCTTTTTTGTATCAAATATTTGTTAAGGCTTTAAATATTCATTGATATCTTCTAATTTAGTGACGATATGAATATGCTTTTTCGCTCAAAATGGAAGGTGGCATTAGTTTTATTGCTGGCGCTTTTATTTTTACTGAGTTTCTTCTTTAAAAACGACACGATTTTCAGCCTTTATGAACGTTACTGCTTTTTGCCTTACCAGCAATTGCGGTCCCGGATATTTAATAGGGTGCCTTTTAGCGTAGGAGATATTCTTTACAGCGTGCTTTTCATTGTTTTAGTGCTTTCCATAGGAAGATTGATCAGTTACCTTATCCGGTGGCGGCGAAAAAAAGCGGAATTGCGGACATCCCTGCTGAGAAGCATCGTTTCGCTTTCCGTAGTTTACCTGCTTTATTTTTACAGCTGGGGCGCTAATTACGCCCGTAACAAGATCTGGCAACCCGCTACAGACACTGCCTGGAGCCTGGAGCAATTAACTGCCCTGAATGACACACTGATCAGTTCGCTGAATATATTACCCGATTATGACCAGACTTTAAGTCTTAAGGAAACCAATGTACTGGTTAAAAACGTGTATGCAGGTTACTGGGGGAAAAGTGTTCCGGACCTGCAGGTAAAGCCCAGCTTATTTGGTAGTTCCATGTACTATATCGGTATACAGGGTTATTATAATCCATTAACGGGAGAGGCCCAGTTTGCGCAGTCGCTTCCGGTATTTATGTGGGGGTTTGTGCTGGCCCACGAAATGGCCCACCAGGCCGGTGTGGCCGCTGAAGGGGAAGCGAATTTTATGGCTTATGTTATGTGTGTGAAAAGCCAGAATGAAAACCTGAAATACTCGGCATATTTTAACCTGCTTTTATATGCCAACCGGGAGCTTGCCCGTAAAGATTCCGTTCTGGCCGGGCAGAAATTAAATTTGCTCAAACCTGAAGTGCTGCAGGATATGGAAGAGCTTAAGACAATGCGGGGACAATATAAAAGTGTATTTAAAGGTACGGCACTGGCTATTTATAACTGGATGCTGCAATCACAGGGGCAGAAAAAAGGCTTGAAAAGCTATTCTGATATTTCCCGGTTAGTATATCTATGGGAGCATGCGCAAGAGCCGGAGATCAAATTGTACCATTAAAAGAAAAAGGAGCTGAATCAGCTCCTTTTCAGTTTTTTGATATTAAAATTTAGAATAGTTCAAGGTTGCAATCGTATTCAACGCCTAATACGCTTCCGGACCTGTCACATTCAGCTTTGGCTTCTTTCCTGGTTTTGTCCCGGATAATGGTAGTCGTTTCATTACCATTTACGTTACATTTACAATTCCAATCTTGTTCTTTGTTGCAAGAGGTCCCTGCGATCGTTGCTCCGACTGCCAGGCTTAAACCGGCAAATACTGTGATAATCCTTTTCATTTTTTGTTTTTTTGTTTAGTTAAATGATGTTCTTTTTTTAGAGTAATTGAAAAAGTACTATTACTCTTTGGAAAAGTTCTATAACAAAAATGAGGTGTTTTGATTTTACAGCCAAGCTTTTGTGCCGATATTAACAAATCAATAAACATGATTGGTTATTGTAATAATTGCGGTATGTGAAGCGATGAAAAATGATTACCTTTGCGGCTCGAAAAATCGTATTTATGTTCGCATTACGCAGATTTATTGTACTTAACCGATTGTGGTTAAGTGTTTTGATGGTTGGATTGGGTGTCTTTTTAGGGATACAGGTTACCTGGTGGCTGGGTTGGTTGCCTATACTGATCGGTATCATTATGGTAGTCGCTCACTTCTTAATAGGCCCTATGACTATTTTGCCAAGATATATAGAGAGCGGGGATGTGGAAGAAGCGCAACGCCTGATCAATTCGGTTAAAAAACCGGAATGGTTATTCTCCCAGGTAAGGTCCGGTTTTTATATGCTGAAAGCAAACCTGTCTACGATGAACAATGACTTGGACAAGGCGGAAGAAGATCTTAAGAAAGGGCTGGAAGCCGGGAATACGGATAAAGATTCTAAAGGAATGGCTTATTTGCAATTAGGATTTATCGCTGCGCAGAAGGGTAATTTAAAAGAGTCGTACGAGAAACTCAGGGAAGCTGTTAAGATCGGCCTGCCGGATGCCGATACTACAGCCAGGGCTTATATGCAATTGTCTTCTATCTGTGCGCAACGCAGAGATTACCGGGGGTGCAAATTTTATTTTGCCAAGGCAAAAGCAGCTAAGCCTACCAATGCCGAGGTACTGGAGCAATTAAAAGAAATGAATAAGCAGATCTCCCGTATCCCGGGCTAATTTACTGCGGAAACATATATTTTTAAAAGCGGCTTTTTTAAAGGCCGCTTTTATTATTTTAAGCTTGGCGTATCCGAAGCTATTGACTATTTTTGTCGGGTTTATGCAGCCCGGGATACCGTGCTGCCGATTTAAAATGATTATAATAGAATGAAATACAAACATATAATAGGCCTGGTATTCTTAATCATCCTGATTGATCAAGCCATTAAATGGTATATAAAACTGAATTTTGAATACGGGGAAAGCGTATATGTGTTGGGGCAGAAGTGGTGCCAGCTGTATTTTATAGAAAATTCGGGTATGGCTTTCGGGATGAAGATCATGGATTCTACTATGGGGAAGACTATACTGACAGTATTTCGATTATGTGCGGTGGGTTTTGGTTTCTTCTGGTTAAAGCAGTTAGTAGCAAAAGGTCTGGGAACAGGTGCAAAAATATGTGCGGCATTGATCCTGGCCGGCGCTGCGGGCAACCTGGTGGATAGTATGTTTTATGGACTTTTATTCGATCAGGGCTTAGCATATGACCCTGCTATAAATGATTACCGGTCTTATCTGGGACTGGCTAAATTTGCCCCGGGTAAAGGCTATGCCGGTCTATTACATGGTTCTGTCGTAGATATGTTCTACTTCCCGATGGTAGACACAACCTGGCCGTCCTGGGTGCCTTTCGTAGGCGGCAACAGGCTTACTTTTTTTGACCCTATTTTTAATTTTGCAGATGCCGCGATCTCTACCGGCATCATCACTTTACTGGTCTTCCAGAAAAGATTACTGAAGCCTTTCCTGACTAAAATGGAAGCTGAAAAAGCCTCCAAAAAAGTGGAAGAAACTTCGGTGTCCTAGATAGATTTTTAAGCTTATTTCAACTCCAAGATATTTATGCAGCATCAATTTGAAGCTAATTTAGAATACGCCAGTTCACAAGATGATTTAGATACCCTTCATGGGTTCCGGGAGCGCTTTTACTTTCCCCAGCATGAAGGCCGGGATGTCTATTATTTTTGTGGTAACTCTTTAGGCTTACAACCCAAGAGTGCTTCTTATTTGTTCCAGAAAGAACTGGACGACTGGGCGGCACACGGGGTAGAAGGACACTTCAGGGCGCAAAGCCCCTGGATGTATTACCACAACCAGTTCAGCGGGTCACTAGCTAAAATTGTAGGGGCGAAGCCGACTGAAGTGGTAGCAATGAATACCCTTACCGTTAACCTGCATTTATTATTGATCTCCTTTTACCGCCCCACTAAGGAGCGTTACAAGATCATCACGGAAGCTGGTGCCTTCCCTTCCGATCAATATGCGATAGAGACCCAGGTAAAGATGCATGGGTTTGACCCGGAAGATGCGATCATTGAATTAAAGCCAAAAGAAAATGCCCATATTCTGGAAGATGAAGCGATCCTGCAGGCGATCCGTGATGCCGGCGATAGCCTGGCTTGCGTGATGATCGGCGGGGTGAACTATTATACCGGCCAGTTGTACGATATGGCCTCAATTACTAAGGTAGCACATGAAGTAGGTGCCATTTGCGGTTTTGACCTGGCCCATGCTATGGGCAATGTGCCCATGCAATTGCATGACTGGGACGTTGATTTTGCCTGCTGGTGCTCTTACAAATATTTGAATTCGGGCCCGGGCGGTGTCGGCGGGGCTTTCGTACATGAAAAGCATGGCGACAACCCGGATACACCGAGACTTGCCGGCTGGTGGGGCAATGAAGAAAGTACAAGGTTCAAAATGCGTAAAGGCTTTGTGCCGGCCAAAGGCGCGGCAAGCTGGCAAATGAGCAATGCCCCGGTGTTTAACATGGTGGCGCACAAAGCTTCGCTGGATATTTTTGATAAACTTACGGTGGAAAAGCTTAGGGAAAAAAGCCTTAAGCTGACCGCTTACCTGTACTTTTTATTGCAGCAGTTAGATCACCTCAAATTTGAAATTATTACTCCTGCAGAGCCCCACAGGCGGGGGGCGCAGCTTTCCATGCTGTTTGCAGAGCAGGGCAGGGAGGTATTTGAGTTCCTGGAGCAAAATGGTGTAGTGGCCGATTGGCGGGAACCTAACGTGATCCGTATAGCTCCGGTCCCTATGTACAATTCCTACGAAGATGTGTACCGATTTTACGAAATCCTGAAAGATTTTAGATAATATAATTTACTTCATTAATCAGGATGCTAAAGTATAGCATGCTGCAAACGGAGTAGAAACCCTTAATAATTCCTGTTAAGCGTTTTTACTCCGTTTCCATTTACTCTGGCATTAAGCACTGTTTTTAAGGCTGTAATGCGTTCATGGCCGCTTCATAGCCCAGGTTGAAAAACAGCGGGGCGTTCTTTTTGTCAAACATGCTGTATTGCACCAGGTTGGCCGGTTCAATGAAGATATCACAGTCTTTCTTTTTCTGGTTGACATGATTAGCCATGCCCAGGTAGAACAATCGCTCGGCCATAGACCTGGCGGATAGCTTTTTACATGCTGCCTGGTCGATAGGGCTTACCGCGTTCACATGAGAAGCGATAATATAGCTGCCCTGCTGCTGTAAAGGTTCTATAGGCAGGTTATTCAATAGTCCGCCATCACAATAAATACGACCGTCGATTACCGTTGGCGGGAAGATAAAGGGGATGCTGGCGGTCGCCAGCAACGGGCCGTAAAGTTCCCCTGTTGAAAAAAATACTTCCTGACCCAGGCCTATGTCTGTAGCGGCAATGCTAATCGGGATCTTTAAAGCGTTAAAATTATTTTCGGGAAGATATTTACTATAGATATCGGAGAGGAGGCTGGTCTTGAAAATACCGGAAGTCTGCAGCTTAAAGCTTTTCCTGCTGAAAAAGGTTTCTTTGGTTACGATTTCCATTAAGTCGGCTGCTTTGTAACCATGGGCAAATAAACTGCCTATTATCGCGCCGGCGCTGGTGCCACTGATTGCTACCGGGCTAATGTGCAGTTCCTCCAGGGCCTTTAATACACCTATGTGCGCGATCGCTCTTAAGCCGCCACCGGAAAGGCACAGTCCTATGTCTTTTCTATTTTTCAGCATAAACGATTACGGCTTCTTGGAGGGCTGGGTTCAGGTTGGCCTGGCGATGGGCTAGGCCCCAGGTGATCATTTCTTCGAGTACCTTATCAAATCTTTTGCCGGAATCGGTAAGGCTGTACTCAATGGTTACCGGTTTGGTATTGAAAATGTTGCGGGAGATCATCCCGTTTAATTCCAGTTCTTTCAGTTCCTTGGAGAGCATCCGGGGCGTAATGGCTTCAATGCTATGCTGGATCTCGGTAAAGCGTTTATTGCCGCAGGAAAGGGCTCCTACAATAGATAGCTTCCATTTACCGCTGATTACATTGAGGGTATCGTTGATCGCTAAAGCATAAGCTTTAGAGCATTTTTTTAGAGAATGGTAGGTGCCTTTTGTCTTCATGTTAAATTTATGCTTTAGTCACTATACAAAAGTATAGTAATATATTTATGTTAGCAAGTATATTTTGTATAGTATTCGCCCTATATTTGCCTTTCCAAAAAATTAAAAATCAGGAAAAGATATGAGTTTAGTAGAAAATTTAAACTGGCGTTATGCCACAAAAGCAATGAACGGAGCGGTAGTGCCGCAGGAAAAAGTAGATTATATATTGGAAGCGGCGCACCTGGCTCCGAGTTCTTCCGGCTTGCAGCCCTACAAAATTATCGTGGTGACGAACCCTGAATTAAAAGCTAAGATACAGCCTATCGCTTTTAACCAGCCGCAGATCGTGGATGGTTCTCACCTGCTGATCTTCGCGTCCTGGGATAAATATACTGAAGAGCGCGTAAACGCGGTCTTTGAGCATAGCAATAGTGAAAGAGGATTGCCTTCTTCTGCTACCGATGATTACAGGACCATGCTTTTGGGCATGTTTGCCGGTATGAGTGAAGCGGAGCAGGCCGCGCATACTGCCAAGCAGGCTTATATCAGTTTTGGTATCGCCGCAGCCGCGGCTGCGGAGCAGCAGGTGGATGCAACGCCGATGGAAGGGTTTAATAAAGAGCAACTGGATGAATTGTTAGGTTTAAACGATCTGGGTCTGAAGAGCGCCACTATCCTGGCTTTGGGGTATAGAAACGCTGAAAATGACTGGCTGGTGAATATGAAGAAAGTAAGAACACCTAAAGACGAATTTTTTATCTATAGATAACCTCAATAAGAAAGACCATTGGCTTATTAAAATGCCCCCAGGAAGTCATACACTTTTCGGGGGCATTATATTAAGTTAAGACTCTATTTTATTATAACCTGAATGCTACCGGTATCACTACAGGCAAAGCTTTTACTACGCCGTCTTCTTTACCGGGTTTCCAGTTGGGCATTTCTTCCACGAGTCTTAATGCTTCTTCATCACAACCCATACCGATGCTCCGGACAATTTTTGGATTCATCACCTTCCCGGTTTCGCTTACGGTAAAGGATACATAAACGATCCCTTCTTTTTTAGCTTCTTTAGCTTTGGCCGGGTACTTAAGGTTGGCATCCAGGTAGCGTTGCAGTTCCGTTTTGCCGCCGATAAATTCAGGGTCCGGGTCCTGGTCTTTACTCGCATTTTTTGTCTGTGCGTACATGCTGCTTCCTGCAATCACTACCGGAATGGCAAGCGCCGTTATCAATAAAAAACGTTTTATATTTTTATTCATCATCTGCTTATTTGGGATTTAGACTAAAATACTGATGTAAAGTTAAAGGAATCTACGTTAAAAAGGCCTTTGTCCGTCATTTTTAAACTGGGTATTACCGGCAGTGCCATGAAGGATAAAGTCATGAAAGGCGATTTGAGTTTTGTACCCGTTTGCTTCGCGGCTTTATCCAGCAATTCATATTCCGCCGCCGCTTCAGCAGCAGACTTGTCTGTCATAAGTCCCGCTATGGGTAAAGGCATACATAAAGTTTCCGTTTGATTACTCAGGCTGATGCCGCCTTTATGAGCGATGATCGCATTTACGGCATCCGACATGGATTGGTCGTCTACGCCCACCACTACAATATTATGACTGTCATGCGCTACGCTGGAAGCAATAGCACCATATTGCAAACCGAAGTTTTTGATAAAACCAATGCTCACCGGCGCTTCCTGGTAGCGGTTCACCACAGCTATTTTCAGGATGTCCTGGCTGGTATCAGTACCGATTGTTCTGTTGCAGACCGGTAAGGTCGCTGTTTCTGAAAGCGTGATTAGCTGGCCGTCCAGGGCTACTATGGTATTAACGCGGATCTCAGAGAGGGCAGTATCAACTTGTATGGAGAAGTCAGAGGCCTGTACATGGTCCCGGTTAAAATGATTGATCAAATCGGGACGGGTATAAACTTCCAGGCTCTGGCCATCTTCTGCGACCAACTGGCCGTTAATATAGGTTTTTAATACTTTAAACGCGTTGGTCTCTTCCACTACAATAAAATCGGCGGGTGCACCAATGCTCATATCACCTACATCCAGTTTATAATGATCTATAGGGTTAATACAGGCGGCCTGCAATACATCAAAGAGGTCATAACCGGCGGTAATGGCCCGGACTACCAACTGGTTGATGTGTCCTTTCACGAGTTCATCCGGATGTTTATCGTCTGAGCAGAACATGAGCTGTTGCGCATGGGTTTTAAAAAGCGGCACTAATGCGTCAAAATTTTTGGCGGCAGAACCTTCCCGGATCAGGATCTTCATACCATGAGCCAGTTTATCCAAAGCTTCTTCTATCGTCGTACATTCATGATCGGTGCTTATACCGGCAGCGATATATTGAGCAGCAGCTGTTCCCCTAAGCCCGGGAGCATGGCCGTCTGCCGGTTTGCCGGCGGCTTTTGCGGCAGCTATCTTGGCTAAAAGTTCAGGGTCATTATTTAAGACCCCGGGGAAGTTCATGACCTCCGCCAGGTAATAAATATCGGGATGCTGCATTAATGTTTTAATATCCTCCTTGCTGATGACGGCGCCTGCTGTTTCGAAAAAGGTTGCCGGTACACAGGAAGGTGCCCCGAAATGGATCTTTACCGCTGCTTTTTTTGCATTATGGATCATGTAATAAATGCCTTCCATACCACATACATTGGCAATTTCATGCGGGTCAGATACCGTAGCTACAGTGCCGAAAACGGCCGCAGCCTGGCTGAAGGCCACCGGGCTTACCATAGAGCTTTCAATATGGATGTGGGCGTCGATGAAACCGGGTAAAATGAACTGTTGCTGTACCTCGTCCAGCTTTGTAATACTGGCTATTTTCCGGCCGGAAATTTTTACGAGGGCGGGGTAGATCTGCCTGTTCCTTATATCGATATAATTACCTTTTACTTCAAAATCTGCTGACATATTATTCCTTTGAGCTTGAGAATAAAAATAGCTTATTTTTGAGAGGTATTTTCGAAATTTAAATTGTTTTTAAGAAAAATGAGAGAAGGGCAATTTATCAGGCAGAATAAAGAGCGCTGGGACAGCTACCTGTTTGAAACGGATGATCCCGATGAGCTGGCGAAGCGTTTTGTCTATCTTGTAGATGACCTGGGATATGCCAAAACACATTATCCCAACAGCAATACCATTAAATATATTAATAGTATTGCGGCTAATATTTATATGTCCATTTACAAAAACAAAAAGGAGCAGTCGAATAAGATCAAGCATTTTGTAATGGTAGAGCTACCGCTGATCATGTACCGTAACCGTAAGACACTTTTATATACATTCCTGTTTTTCCTGGTGTTTATGCTGATCGGTATTTTTTCTTCCTGGAAAGACCAGTCTTTTGTCCGTGGCGTCTTGGGTGATGACTATGTAGATATGACCCTGAACAATATTGCCGAAGGTGATCCTTTTAAAGTTTATAAAGAGCAAGACTCTTTTACCATGTTCCTGCAGATCACTTTTAATAATATAGGCGTCACCTTCAGGATATTTTTGTTCGGTATATTTTTTTCTATCGGCGCTATCTATTTATTATTTAGAAATGCTTTAATGCTGGGTGTATTCGAGCAGATGTTTTTTGCACATGACCTGGGCTTTAGATCAATTCTTGTTGTCTTCATCCATGGTACTTTAGAGATCTCCGGCCTTATCCTGGCGGCTACCGCAGGAATTATCCTGGGAAATTCCATTTTATTCCCGGGAACTTTTACGCGGACACAATCTTTTGTGCGTGGGGCGAAGCATGGGATCAAAATAATTATAGGACTGATTCCGGTGTTTATTACCGCCGGTTTTTTTGAAAGCTACGTGACCCGCCATACCGGTATGCCCCTGGCTTTAAGCCTGAGCATCCTGATCGGTTCTTTAGCGTTCATCATCGGGTATTTTATTATTTACCCGGTTTTTGTGGCCAGAAAATATGCTTTGGATAAAATAGATATCAATTAATCATTCAATTCAGAAAAATAGCAGTACATGGAAGCAGAAAATGACAAAAGATTTGGCGGGATATTGGGCGGGCTGAAACGGCTCATTTTTAATGATGTGCCGGGTAGCACAAATACCCGTACTGAAGCAGCAGCGAAGACAATGCCTCAACAAGAGGAGGTTCCCGTGAAAGCTGCTCCCGATCCCTTGCCGGCAAATACTTTTACAGCGCCGGGTACCGGATCTTCCAATATTGATGAACAGGAGCTCATCCAGAAAATATACCAGCTGTTTGAAAGTATCAATAAGCCGGGGGTAGACTTTTTCGAGCTTTGGAACGCGGCGGAAAAAATGGGCGGCTCTACGCCGGTAAATATTCAGAATGCCTTTACCACCCTGAGTATACTTGGATTGAGTAAAGACCTGGCTTTGAAAACAGGCCGGGAATATTTGCAGGAGATCGATCAGAAAATAAAAGCCGATATTCAAAGCAAACAACAGGAAAAAGACCACCTGGTACTGCAGTTGCAGCAGGAAAAAGCTTCGCTGCAATCCAAAGAAACGGAATTGGAGAAGCAGATATTAAACCTGCAAAAAGCGCTGCAGGATACTAAAGCACAGCTTACCCAGGTAGACAGTAAATATACCAAGCCTATTTTCGTGCTGGACGATAAAATGCGGGTGGGCATGAGCGCGCTTGCTATTGTCAGTAAAGAGATATCCGCCGTGTTAAATACGGTGGAACATTCGGTGAAATAAGCCCGCTTAAGACCGGAAATGCTTAATATTGTCGTTGAAAAATTAAACTATAAATTATGCCTGATAAAAATAATTCGGTTAATATGATTGATAAGCGCAGCTTGCCCAGCGAGCTTACGCAGTTGCCTATTTTCCAGGTGATCGGTAACCAGATCCCTACTAATATAGTAAAACCGGAAACGAAGAAAACAATTTCCCAGATTGTTTTCTGGGGGGCTTTGATCGGTGCGATCTGGTTTTTTTATACCATGCTGCCTAAGTTGATCGCCTTTGCCAGCCAGACCATCTGGCTGATCATTATGTCCATTATCATCGTGGTACTGGTCATGCTGTATCCTAAAATTGTCCGTTTTTTGCACACCTTTGGTACTACTTTATTGTTTAAAGGAGAAAAGAGCATCGTACGCAATAACCCGGTCATTACCTTGCAGATCCTGTTAAACGATGCCAAGGATACCATGAAAAAAGTAAGGGATAAGATCGCATCTGTGGATGGCGTGCGGATCAATATGATCGATGACGCGGCCCGGAGCAAAGAAGAAGCCGAGAAAAAATACCACCAGGTAAAGGCATTGACCGAGTCTGCCGCTAAACTGGAACAAGATGCGAAAGAGCAGGAAGTAAAAGGTATGCAGGAAAAAAGTAATGCCTTAAGAAGAGAGGCAAAAGAAACAAGGGTAAATGCCAGCTTAAGAATGGAAGAAGGAAAGGCTGCCGAACAAACAGCCCGGCATTATACGCAATACAGCAACCAGTTCAGCAAAGTGCTGGAGGTGTTGAAAGATAATGAAAGCGGCTCAAGGATCTATGTAAATGCTTTAAGCAGTACTATTACCATTATCTCCAAGAAACTGGAGGCAACCAATAAAATGCGCTCCGCTACGGAGGGCTTAGCTGATGTGTTCCAGATTAAAGACGGCTGGAAGTACCAGGAAGCAATGGACGCTGCCAGCGGGCTCATCAGCCAGAATATAGGCCGGATCCGCAGCAACCTGGAGTTCCTGGATCAAAATAATGATATTACAGTAGGGGCGAATGTAAGCCAGGCAGAGTTGGAAGCTTTTGTAAAGCAGATTGACAACGGCCGCCTGGAAACCCTGAACATAGAGCAGATGAGCGACTCCTCGTATGAATTAAGCCCCGAGCAAAAAGTGGACAAGGGATTCAATATTTTAGACTAACAAGACCATATATTTTCAAGCACTAAAACAAAAAACAATCAATATGAACGACAACAATCCTTCTACATGGTCCAGGTTAAGATGGCCGGTTAAAGCAATCATTATTTTGATTCCCTTGCTCGCCCTGCTATGGCTGGGACAAAAATTTGGCCTGGCCGATAAATTAGGTGGCGAGCCGGCAAGTACAACCAGTAATAACGACAGCCCGTCTATGCCGGCATCGGATAAGGAAGAAAGTAACAATACGAATACCGACCTGGAACACAGGCCCTTTAATTTTTCTCCTGAAAAACCGGTAAACGGTACTCTGAAAGGAGTTGTAGAAGTAGGGGCTTCGGGTTTTAACTCTTTCGTGATTAATGTAGATAAAGATAAAAACTGGGAGATCAAAAGTAAAGATTTTGGTCAGTCTTTTGTTTACGAAGGCCTGGCTTCTACCGAAGACATCCGTTTAGGTTTGAAAAAATATATTGCCGCTATGGCAGAAAAAGGTGTGAAAAGTAATCATGTGCATTTCGTGATCAGCTCCGGTGCCCAGAAAATAGAGAAAACTAAAGTGATCGCGGATGAGTTGAAAAAAATGGGCTATGTGGTTAACCTGGTAACGCCGGAACAAGAAGGTAAACTGGCTTTGAAATCTGTACTGCCTAAAGCGTACTATGATAACTCATTCGTGGTGGATATTGGCAGCGGTAATACAAAAATTACTTATCCTAATGGTGCCGCGCTGACGGCTATAGAAGCACCGGGAGCCAAATATTACGAAAAAGACCTGAGTGATGATGCGGTATACAAAGAAGTGAAAGAAAAGGCCGCTAAGATCCCTGAAAATAAGCGTAAGGTTTGTTTCATTATCGGGGGGGTGCCTTATGAGATGGCAAAAATGACCCGTGAAGGCGAAGAGCGTTATACGGTATTGAACCCGGCTAAAAAATACAAGGCGGGCGACAGTAAAAAACTGGCTAGTGGGATTAATATCTATAAAGCGATTGAAGACGCTACCGGTTGTGATACGTTTGTGTTTGACTGGGATGCTAATTTTACCATAGGTTTCCTGTTGTCGCTTTAATTCATAAAGAACAACAGGAAAGCATATAATAAGCGGGCTGCCAATTACTGGCAGCCCGCTTATTATATGCTTCTTTATTAAAGTTTCACCGTAACTATTTTGGTCGGGTCTAAATTCGCGTTGCGCATGGCAATGTTCCTGGCTACTGTCTGGGCGATGTCGGTAAACGCTTTTAAAGCTACCGGTTCATCATTCAATACCGCAGGGAATCCGCGGTCTGCACCTTCACGAATGCTTTGGATCAACGGTATCTCGCCGATAAATGGTACTTCAAACTGCTCGGCCAGGTTTTTACCGCCATCGCGCCCGAAGATATAGTATTTATTATCAGGCAATTCTGCCGGGGTAAAATAAGCCATATTTTCTACCACACCCAGGATAGGCACTTTGATATTAGCATTTTGGAACATCATCATCGCTTTTTTCGCATCGGCCATCGCCACATTTTGTGGTGTGGTGACGATCACTGCACCGGTGATGGGCAATGTCTGCACCAGGGTAAGGTGTATATCGCCGGTTCCCGGGGGCATATCGATGATCAGGTAATCCAGTTCATCCCAGTAAACGTCAGAAATAAATTGCTTTAGCGCGGAAGTAGCCATCGGACCACGCCAGATCACCGCCTGCTTCTCATCTACCAGCAAGCCGATCGACATGATCTTAACGCCAAAACGTTCCATGGGCTCTATCATACCCTTCCCGTTCACCTCGCGCATCATCGGGCGTTCGCCTTGTATACCAAACATCATCGGGGCCGAAGGGCCATAGATATCCGCATCCATTAAGCCCACTTTAGCGCCGGTTTTAGCCAGGGCAATAGCAAGGTTGCTGGAAACTGTAGATTTACCTACACCACCTTTACCCGAACCTACCGCGATGATATTTTTTACCTTAGGCAGTAATTCGGAACCGTCTGTATTGCGCGCGCCCAGTACCCGGGCGGTCATATTGATCTCAACTTCAGCCTCTTTATCAATAAAAATTTTTATGGCATTCACTGCAGCTTTATGAATCATTTCTTTCATTGGGCATGCAGGAGTGGTCAATTCAATAGTAAAGGCTACTTTCTTGCCATCTATCCTGATGTCTTTCACCATGTTCAGGCTCACGATGTCTTTCCCGAAATCGGGATCGTCCACATTGGAGAGCGCTTTGAGTACATCAGCTTCTGTTATCATATTTTTGTAAAATGTTTGAATTATGCAAATTTACTACAGTATCTTGTATTCTCCGGGCTTTCTATATACTAAAATTGTGGTAATAGAGTTTTTATTAATAAGTTTTCATTTTTGATAAATATTAGAATTTTAAACCGATTTAATAAACTATTTTTGCCAGATATATGCGATCATTAATTCATACCATATTAGCTATTATTGCTGTAGCCGGATTTGCCACAGTTTCATTTGCCCAGAACAATAATGATAAGCTGGTGCAGGTTACTGGTGTGGTAAGGATGCAGGATACCAGCGATGTGATTCCTTACATGGGGATTTATGTGAAGAATTCCAATGCGGGAACGCTGAGTAGTGAGAATGGATTGTTCTCCTTACTGGCTTATAAAGGAGATACCCTGGTATTTAGCAGGGTAGGGTTTCAAACCCGGGAGTTAGTAATCCCTGCCAACTGGGACAAAAACTTTTATACCACGACGCAATACTTTGTACAGGATACCTTTGTATTGAACGAATTTGTGGTGAGACCTTACATGACCGCTGATGAGTTTGATTATGCTATGCGCTATAAAGAATATGACCCGGATCTTAATGCTGCGATCAAAGAAAATACCAGCAGGGACGTGATCACGATGATGTTGCGCAATATGCCTTCAGGCTCTGGCGATGGTGCGGCTTTCATGCAACGCCAGCAGTCTTATCAAAATTCCTATTATGGCCAGCAGGCACCTATAGGTTTATTCAATCCCTTCAAATGGGCCGATTTTTATAAATCCGTGCAGCGGGGTGATTACCGGAAAAAGAAAAACTAATTTTAAGAAGGCATTGCAAACGCAATGCCTTTCTTTTGCGGTCCCGGGAGGCTGTTTATTGAATACGGCCGGCAAGGACACAATAAAAACACCTGTAAGGTGCTTTTATTGTGATTAAGAATTCTGGTTTAATTTATTCAGCGATAGCCGCGATGCCCGGAAGTACTTTGCCTTCAAAGAACTCCAGTAAAGCGCCGCCTCCCGTAGAAACATAGCTTACTTTATCGGCCAGGTCGAATTTGTTTACTGCCGCTACGCTGTCGCCGCCGCCTACTAAGCTGAAGGCGCCGTTAGCTGTCGCATCGGCCACTGCCTCCGCGATTGCTTTGGTACCCGCCTGGAATGTCTCCATTTCAAAAACACCCATCGGGCCGTTCCATAATATGGTTTTCGAATTAAGAATAACCGCTCTGAATGCTGCCTGTGCTTTAGGGCCTATGTCCAGTCCCATCCAGCCATCAGGGATGTTTTTATTATCCGCGATCTGGGTTTGCGCGTCATTGGCAAATTTATCCGCGGCCAGGCTATCTTCAGGCAGGTGGATATTCACGCCTTTTGATTTCGCTTTTTCCAGTAATTCCCGTGCCATATCTAATTTGTCGTCTTCACAAAGTGACTGGCCGATGTTGCCTCCCATTGCTTTCGCGAAAGTATAAGCCATACCGCCGCCGATGATAATATCCGTTGCCCGGTCCAGTAAGTTTTCGATGATCAGGATTTTGTCCGACACTTTAGCGCCACCAATGATGGCTGTGAACGGGCGCTCTGCCTCGGATAATATTTTTTTAGCTGCATCCACTTCACCTTCCATCAACAGGCCGAAAAGTTTGGCAGAATTATCAAAATAGTTAGCGATAATGGCTGTAGAGGCATGTGCCCTGTGCGCAGTACCGAAAGCGTCATTTACATATACATTACCATATTTAGACAATTTTTCCGCAAAGGCCGTATCACCTTTCTCCTCTTCTTTATGGAAACGAAGGTTTTCTAACAGCAGGATCTGGCCTTTTTGTAAAGCGGCAGCTTTATTGGCCGCATCCTCGCCAACACAGTCTTCGGTAAAAATAACCGGTACACCAATCAGTTGGGATAAATGATTAACGATCCTGCTTAAGGAGAAATCGGCAGGTGTCAGCTCCGGCTTCTTCTCCAGGTCTTTTATAGGTCTGCCCCAGTGACTCATCAGGATCACGCTGCCGCCATCTCTCAATATTTTTTTGATGGTAGGTAAAGCCGCCTTAATCCGTGTATCGTCAGTAATCTTTCCGTCTTTAATCGGAACATTAAAATCTACTCTAACAAGGGCTTTTTTGCCCGAAAAATCAAAAGAAGAAAATTTGCTCATATGCATAAAATATAGGAGAACAAATATACTGCTTTCTCCGCTCTCAAAATGGCTTAAGCATTTATTTTCTGTCTATAAAGTTCATCTGTGCCTGTCAGTAGTTTAAACGTATTGTAAAACGATTGTAGGAAATTTGCTACAATGCCGGAAAAAATTCATCTTTGCCGTAACTTCCTAGATATAAAAAACTTAGCTTAAAATTTATAACCACATATGAAAACGCGACGATTGGGAATTTTAGCCATTGGAATGGCTTTGATGCTGGCTTCCTGTAATTCAGGATCGGGAGAAAAAAGTATTTTCTCCGGGGTGTCAGAGGTCTTTGATTCCGGGCTGAGTGAAGCGAGTGTAGCAAAAGCATTACAAACCGGTCTTGACCTGGATTCAACCGTATATAAGCATGCAGGAACGATCCGTTCGGAAATAGCCCTGATCTATGAGAAAAGCGGGAATAAACCTTTATGGATAGAAGGTAAATCTATTTCTGAAAAAGGGAAAAAAGCGATTGCTTCTATCGGGAGCCTGGGCCTGGACGGCCTGGACCCGGAAAAGTATCAGTTCTCAAAACTGCAGCAGGCTTTAAATGCAAAAGAAAGCAGCGAGGAAAACCTGGCTAATACTGAAATACTCCTGACCCGTAGCCTTGCGCTTGCCGCAAGCGATCTTACCTTTGGCCTGCTGAACCCGGCAGAAGTAGATAAAGAGTGGCATTCCGATAATGACAGCATTTTCTCTTTTGCGGAAGTACTATTGGACAACAAATTACACAAGGATAATATCCTGGATGCCTTCCGGCCATCCAATCCACGCTATGCTTTAATGCAAAAGGAAATGGAGAAGTGGAACCGCCTGAAATCCGATACCAGTTATGTGAAATTTAAAGAACTGCTACAGGGAGGTAGCCTGAATGCACTCCAGGACCTGATTCGAAAAGAAATTCAGTCGGATGAGGCGGATACCCTGCTGATCAAAAGCTACCAATACCTGAACCATTTGTCTACAAGCGGTAAGGTAGATGAAGAGCTGCTGAAAGTGGCCAAGCGCCGGCCGGATGATTATATAAAACAGCTTAAGATCAATATGGAGCGTATGCGCTGGTTGCCTAATAAGCTGGACAATCAATATATCTGGGTAAGCATTCCACAGGCAGAGATAGACTACTATAAGGACGGTAATAATTTGTTTCACAACAGGACAATCGTTGGTTCCAGGAGCAACAGGACTCCGTCGATCCTGAAACCGATGCAGAACATCGTGATTTGCCCGCCATGGGGTGTTCCGCTTTCTATTGTCGGTAAAGAGTATGGTGGCCGCATACCGGCGAGGTACGAAGTGTACCGTGGTGGTAAGCGGGTGCCTAACAGTATGGTGAATGCGGGTAATTACCGCCAGTTTGCCGTAAGGCAGCCGCCGGGACCGGCTGCAGCGTTGGGTTATGTGAAGTTCAACCTGCCTAATAAATGGGATATTTATTTGCATGATACGCCCAACCGTAGCCTGTTTGGCAATAAAGTACGGTATATGTCACATGGATGTGTACGCGTGAAAGAACCAAAAGTACTGGCCGCACTGCTCCTGGAACACCAGAATATAGGGATCGATTCGATCAACAACATTATTAAAAAGAACCGGACTACACCGATCAACACCGATAAAATACCGGTTTACATCAGCTATTTTACCGCGAATGCAGACAGTACTATGAAAAATATGTTGTACCTGACGGACCCTTATCGTAAAGATTCGGTACTGATGCAAAAGCTGGCATTAAAGTAAAATATATTTTATACATGATTTGAAATATTTGTTAATAATTGAGCAGAAGTGCCATTTTCGAGATAGAAAATGGCACTTTATCATTTGGAGCGGAAAAGCCTTCGTAACTTTGGGCGCTTTTAGAAACCCATACCTGTTTTCGAAAAAGCTAATAATAACAACAAATAGGAATATTATGAAAGTGGTTATAGTAGGGGGCGGATTTGCAGGGATCAACCTGGCCAAATCGCTCGCAGGAAAGCAAGGAATAGAAGTCGTGCTGGTGGATACGAATAATTATAATTTTTTCCCACCTTTAATTTACCAGGTGGCCTCTTCATTCATAGAGCCTTCCAATATCAGTTTGCCCTTCAGACGAATGTTTCAGTACAAAGAGAACATTCGTTTTTTTAATGCCAGCCTGTTACATATAGAGCCGGCCCAGAATTATATTGTAACGGATAAAGGTAACCTGGAATATGATCAGCTGGTGCTGGCCATGGGTACCGAAACCAATTATTTCGGCATGGAAAATGTGCGGAATAATGCCCTGGCTTTGAAAACCATTAATGACGCTTTGGAGGTTCGTAATACGCTCCTGGCAAACCTGGAAAAGGCTTGCCGTACCAAAGACCCCGAAGCGCTGAAGTGTATTATGACGATCGTAGTATCCGGTGGCGGTCCTACAGGCGTTGAAATTGCCGGTATGATGGCGGAAATGGGTAAATATATCATGGAGAAGGATTACCCGGAATTGAATGGAGTTCCCAGCCGCATTATCCTGGTCGATGCCGGTAAAACCTTACTGGGGCCGATGAGTAAAAAATCGCAGGCGGAAGCCCTTAAACAGTTGAAACACCTGGGAGTAGAAGTGAAGCTGGACGTCGCGGTAAAGGATTTTAATAATAACGTGGTTTACCTGGCTAATGGCGAAGCAATAAAAACACCGACCCTGATCTGGGTTTCGGGGGTGATCGCCAAAGAGGCTAAAGGCTTACCGGCGGAGAGTATCGGGCATGCCCGCCGGATATTGGTAGATGCTTATAATAAAGTTGAAGGAACAGACAATATTTACGCGATAGGTGATATTTGCCTGCAAATGACCGACCCGGCTTTTCCTAAAGGACATCCGCAGGTGGCGCAGCCGGCGATACAACAGGGAAAGCTTTTAGCTAAAAATTTTGAAAAGATGCTGCTGGGACAGCCTTTGAAAGCGTTTAAGTATAAGGATAAAGGCAGCATGGCGATCATTTCAAAGTTTAAAGCCGTGGTGGACTTGCCTAAAGGATTTATGAAAGGCGCATTGGCCTGGTTTACCTGGCTGTTCATTCATATTATGCCGATTGCAGGTTTTAGAAACCGTGTTAAGCTGTTCTTTAGCTGGATGTGGAGCTTTATTACCAATGACCCGACGATACGCCTTATTATCAGTAGCAAGCCGCCGAAAGAAGAGGATATTATGAATTAATGGTTAATTAGCGCTAAGTGGTGAGTGATGGGTGATTTTAATGGCTAGTTGTTGATGGTTGATAAGTGGTGAATGATTAATTATTAATGATAGGAATTGCTCTAAATACCATGTCATAAGAAGCCAGCCGCTATCCTTCGATTGAACTCCGGATGACAAACCGTATTTTATGGCCTGTAGTCAATGATCCTTAATTGTTTCCTGGAACCATCCGGGAATTGCAAAGCCAGGAGGGCCGCAGCATTAATGAATTCTATTTCGGGTACCACTCTTATCTGTGCCCGGAAAGTAGCTTTAAGTGCAGTCAATGCTGCTGAGGGATCTGTTAACTTGCTCACTACCTGTATGCGAATCTCATCCTGCAACTCACTATTCTGGTGAATGCCGATCAGGTAGTTTTCGATCCAGGTTTCTTTATTGAGCAGCTCGAAAATCGCGGAAGGGTAGACCGAAGTACCCTTATATTTGATTAACTGTTTTTTGCGGCCTAAGACCGGGCCTACGCGAATGGAATTTCGCCCGCAGGCACAGCTTTTAGTAGTATGCCTGCACAGGTCTCCCGTTCGGTAACGGAGCAGGGGCATACCTTCCACTCCTAAAGTGGTAATGGTGACTTCCCCGATCTCGTCTTCAGCAACAGCATTGCCGGCTTCATCCAGGAACTCAACAATGATCAGTTCCGGGTTGGTATGAAGACCTGCCTCCGCATTACAGGCGGTAAAAGCGGTCTGCATTTCTGTAGAGGCATAAGTACTGTGAATAGCAAGCGGCCAATCCCGGTAAATGCGTTCATGTAAGATACTTTTCCGCCACTCTGAATCGTAGATGCTTTCTCCGATGGCCAATACTTTTTTCACGGGTAGCGTCGCTAAATCAATAGCCTGAGCTTTAGCAGTTTCAATAAGTTTTAAAAGAAAAGAGGGCACTGCGACCAGGGTACTTACGTCCAGGTTGCGGATCACTTCCAGCTGCATTTCAGGTGCCCCGGGCCCGGTGCGTACCACAGCAGCCCCCAGCTTGCGGGCGCCCTGGTAATAAGCCATACCGGCCATAAACTGTTTGTCCAGGGTCAGTAAAAGCTGTATTGTATCGGCTTCGCTAAGGCCCATAGTTACAAAAGAGCAATATTCGTTATAGGCCAGCCGCTCCAGGTCCCTGGCTGTAAGGGCTATAGTTACGGGTGCTCCCAGCGTTCCCGAGGTCGCAGTATATTCCGCGATTTTATCTTTGCCAACGCAGAGAAAATCCCAATTGTTCAATTGGAGGTCTTCCTTTGAGGTCGTGGGCAAATCGGTAAGTTTTACGGTAGGAGTTTCTATATTGGCTGAACGGAACAGCTTTTGATAGAAAGGCGAATGGGCCTCCAGGTAGTGTAATAAATCCCTGAAAGCCTGCTCCTGCCAGGCTTTTTGTTGTATTAAAGGTGCAAAAGAAAGATGTTGGTTGCCCCAATTATGCTTCATTACCCATCATTAAATAAGCTTTAATAAAGCCGTCCAGTTCACCGTCCATTACCGGTTGTACATTACCTACTTCATAGTCGGTACGGTGGTCTTTGATCATTTTATAAGGATGGAATACGTAAGACCGGATCTGGGAACCCCATTCAATTTTCTTTTTGCTGGCATTTGCTTCATTTTTCAAAGCTTCACGTTTGCGCAATTCTTCTTCATATAAGCGGCTCTTCAACATCATCATAGCCTTTTCCCGGTTAGCCAGCTGGCTACGCTCGGTCTGGCAGACCACTACAATTCCGGTTGGTATGTGTGTTAACATTACCTTCGTTTCCACCTTATTTACATTCTGGCCGCCGGCACCACCACTTCGCGAGGTTTCCATTTTTACATCAGAATCCGGTACTTCAATATGGATGGTATCGTCTACTAACGGGTAAACGAATACGGAAACAAAAGAAGTGTGCCGACGGGCATTACTGTCAAAAGGAGAGATCCTCACGAGGCGATGCACGCCGCTTTCACTTTTGAGTAAGCCATAGGCAAACTCGCCTTCGAATTGCAGGGTAGCCGTTTTGATCCCGGCCCCATCGCCCCATTGCCAGTCTACCTCGGACACTTTCCAGCCTTGTTTCTGGCCGTACATACGGTACATGCGCGCCAGCATTTCGGCCCAGTCCTGGCTTTCCGTGCCACCGGCCCCGGCATTGATCTGTATGATGGCGGTCAGTTCATCTTCCGGTTCGTTTAAGGTGGACTTGAATTCCACTTCGTCCAGGCTCTTTATCGCTTGTTCGTAGGCTGCTTTTACTTCTTCTTCGGCTGCTTCGCCTTCTTTCCAGAAGTCAAACAGTATGGCAAAATCTTCTACGGCATCCCGGGTCTGGTTGTACAGGCCGGTCCAGTATTTGTTGATCTTTATTTCTTTTAAAATACCGGTAGCGCGCGTATCATCGTCCCAGAAACCGGGTGATGTGGAGAGTTGAAAATCACTTTCGGCCTTAGCCGTTCTTTCTTCAACGTTCAGAAATTGGTATAAGTGAGCCAGGCGCTCACGCATTGATTTTAATTGTTCAGCAGTCATTTCCTGTGGAAAGTTAGGAGTGCAAAGATAAAGAAATAATGCCATGGATACCGCTTGAGCCTTTATTTAGCGGTAATGCATGACCGGCCCGGCCCGAAGGCGACGGTATGATTATGTTTTTGAAATTGCTTAGTTGAACGAAACGCTCAGGTCGAGCAGCATTTCCACATGGGGGATATCGTCTTCCAGGTACATATTGCCCTGGGTTTTAAAACCGAAGGCCTGGTAAAACTTTTCCAGGTATTGTTGCGCGCTGATCCGGATACTGGTTTTGGGCCAGCGCTCTTTGATGTGATAGATCGCCTGCTCGATCATTACTTTACCTAAACCCAGGTTCCGGGCAGATTGTACGGTCAAAAAGCGGCCAAAGCTGGCTTCTTTATAAGAAACGCCGGGCGGGAGTATCCGGCAATAAGCCAGCATCGCGTTGTCTTTAGTATAAAAAAGGTGTAAAGCGTTGATGTCTTTGTTATCTACATCCTGGTAGCTACAGGCTTGCTCCACAATGAAAACAGCATTCCTGATTTGCAGGATGCTGTACAATTCCTGATTGCTGAGCGTGTCAAAAGTTTTTAAACTCCAGGACATAGGTCAATGCTTTAGTAACACTTTAAAAGGAGATATTATAATAGTTTAGCCTGTGCCAGCACGTCTTTGATGCCCTGATAAGAATATTTCAGGTATTCCGGCAATTGCGCGACGGGTACCCATTTTGCTTCCGCTATATTCTCTTCGGCCTGCGGGGTCAATACCGGGGTGCCGCTTACATTCATGGTGAACCAAACAGTAGTTTTAATGATGTCTTTTTTATTTTCTGAATAAATATGGAAGGTGTCCGCTATCTTGTTGCCCAAATGGAGCTTATTCAAGCCGGTTTCTTCCTGCACTTCTCTAACGGCACAGGCTTCGATAGACTCGCCGTCGTCCAGTTTTCCTTTAGGCAGGTCCCATTTTCCCCTGCGGTAGATCATCAGTATATCCCCGTCTTCATTATGTACCACACCACCGCCGGCGCTGATCGGTTTAAAATAGCTGCTGATCTCTTTTTTGAGGATGTCGATATCGATATCCTCTATGATCACCCCTTGTGTAAATGGTCTTTCCAGGTGCTTTTTAGCCATTCTGAAATTGCGGTGAAAGGCGCCTACAAACAGCTCAAAACCTTTACTTAAGGGATTTTGACTGATAAAACTTTCTGCGGAGTTGGTTAATATTAATGGTTTATCATTAATATATATTTTTTGTACAAAATGCATGAAACGAAGATACAGGATATTTGCTAAAAAGCCGATTTGTTTTGGCTGTTTATAAGCGCATAATTATTAACCAATCTATAGCATTAATGATTATTTTTGCAGCCATGAGCAACGCAAATATTTTCGCCGAAAAATTATTACAGATCAAAGCATTAAAATTGAATGCTGATGAACCCTTTACCTGGACATCAGGATGGAAATCCCCGGTGTACTGCGACAATCGTAAGCTATTGTCTTTTCCCCATGTACGGGACTATGTAAAAAGTGAATTGGCTAATTTGATCCTGGACCAGTTTGGGGATGCGGAAGTGATCGCCGGTGTGGCTACCGCGGGTATTCCACATGGTGCTTTGGCGGCCGACTTGTTGCGTTTGCCGTTTATTTATGTAAGGGATAAGCCGAAAGGACATGGTTTGGGCAACCAGATCGAAGGTGCCTTGGAACCCGGTCAGAAGGTAGTTGTGGTGGAGGACCTGATCTCCACCGGCAAAAGCAGTATCGCTGCTATAAATGCCCTGAAAGCTGCCGGAGCAGAGGTAATCGGCCTTGTGGCTTTGTTCACTTATGGTTTTGACGCGGCAGAGAAGGCTTTTGAAGAAGCCGGTGTGCCTTTCTTTACCATCAGTAACTATAATGCCCTGGTGGAAGTGGGTCTGAAACAGGGAATTATCTCCGAAAACCAGGTGGATGCATTAAGCGACTGGAGAACCAACCCATCAGAGTGGCGACAATCATAAAGTAATGGACGATAAGGGCAGGTCAGCGACCTGTCCTTATTTTTATGCCATTAATTTATTCAGTCTATTGAGCACGGCCAGGCGTACATTCCGCGGGATCAGTCTTTCCATATTGATCTTTCCCGGGTTATTAGCCTTCGCGATCAATAGCAGCTCTATTTCTTCCTTTGCTATGTCCAGCATAGCGGTATAGGGTAAAACATCATTGCTGAAATCACATAAGGCTTCCACCATCAGGTCCTGGTAGGGTAAAAAGCTGATACTCTGATTTTGTTCCGCCTGGGCGGGAGCAATATGTAATAGTGCCGGGCTGTTTTGCAGTTGCGCTTCCATAATTATTGAGCTTTAATTTCCATACAAAGAAAAGATGCCGCTACGCCAAACTAAGGCGTAGTAAGCGGATATTTTTTATATTTTATTATTTTTTGCATATTCCCGGAATTTTCTTTACTTAGGAGGATATAAATCAATATTTTTTCTACAATCAAAAAATAAGTACTTATGTTTAAAGTCGGAGATCAATTCAAGCAGGAGTTTAGCTATACACAGGAAGAGGTGGATATGTATGCCAAAGTGAGCGGCGATACCAATCCTTTACATATAGATGAGGAGGCCGGAAAAAATTCAATGTTTGGCCGCAGGATCATTCACGGGTTTTTAGGCGCCAGTATTTTTACCCGTATATTCGGTACACTTTGGTATGCCGAGGGTACGGTGTATATGGCTCAAAGTGTAAAATGGCTGCGGCCAATGTTCACAGGGCAAAAATATATCGGGGTGATTACAGTAAAAGAAATCAATGCGGAGAAGCACCGGGTAACATATACCTGCGAGGTATTTGATGAAACCACAGGGGAGCAGACCATAACCGGGGAAGCGACCTTGATGAATAAAAAACAGTACGTCTGGTAATTATTGCCATTAGTTGATAAAAGAACGGGGGAACACAAATTTTGTGTTCCCCCGTTCTTTTATAAGTCCTGTAAATGGTTCCTTAATTATTACCAGTTGTCATTTGCTGGAGCAGGTCGGACAAAATATTTTGTTGTTTACTTTGCACAGGAATAAAGGTTATCCTGTAAAAACACAGGATAACCTTGTTTGACATGAAAAAGTACTGCTAGTTATGGTAGGTAAAGTCAATTAATTATACCGGCTAAAACCTGTTAGCTTATAACGTATAATTCTTGTATAAGGGATCGTCGCCGTCAGCGATTGTAACGCTTTTCTCATCTATAATTTTCCCGTCTACTTCTACCTTATACGTTACGGTGAACGGATCTCCGCCAATATTAAAGCTGGAAATAGTAACACTACCGGCCGAAAATTTTTGAACAGATTCTATAACCGCATTTGAGATGCCGCCGTCTACAAAGTCGCTACCCACTGTTACTACAGTGCCTATTTCTGTCGCACCGTTTACTTTCCAGTCCACGTAAGTACCATCCAGTTTACCGCCGCCTGCTCCAATGGAAAAGTCGTCCCCACTTGCTTTATCGAATGTGCCCGAAACAGAAAAAGTGATTTTCGCACTTTTGCCGCTTAATGAAGGGCTGCTGTCTTTTTTACCGCAGGCTGTAAATAATAGCGTGGACACTAATAGTATAAGTGCTGTAGTCCACTGAATTTTTAATTGTTTCGTTTTCATAGATAAATTTTAAAATTGAAAATTGCATTTAAAACTGCAGTATTGAGCGTTAATTTTTTGATCAATAAGGATTATCAGTCTTCTATCATTTCATAGGTGAAGGTTGCAGCATCGGCTACTTTACCAGCCGGAAAGCTGATGTAAACCGATTTGGGTGAACTTGCGCCAGCATCTAAACTTCCAAGACTAACTTGATCCTGGTATAAAGCTCCATTTGTATCTTTTACGGTACATTTAAGCGCATGATCATAACCATCATAATCCTTGCTGCTTATGTTCTTTACCGTAGCATGAACTTCATATTGAGTGCCGGGCTCTTCTTGTAAACGACTATTAATCGTTACCTGAAAATCAGAGACTTTATGGGTGCTTCCATTTCCATCCGGACCAGGTGTTCCGCCTTTTCCGCAGCTGGTCCATAACATACTTAAACATAGCATACCTGTTACACTCAGCAACACTGTTCTTTTCAGGTTCATTTTCATAATAAGTTTTGTTTGAAGCAAAGTTACTTTAGGGGTAAAAAGAATACAATACCTATATATAGGGCTTTTTGCCCTCCTATAGATAGGTAAAACCAGCTTGATTATATCATTTTATGGTCTACCAGCAGCATGAGTAGTTCCGCCGTGTTTTTGACCGAGAATTTTTGCAGGAGGTTTTTTCGGTAAGTATCTACCGTTAGTTTGCTCAGGAAAAGTTCGGCGGCGATTTCTTTGGTGGTCATTCCCTGTACCAGTAATTGCAGTATTTGTTTTTCCCGTCGTGTGAGTGAGGGCAACTGTTGCTTAGAAGAAGTTGGTGTAGCTAATATTTTTTTTACTTCAGAGCTTAGTACAATTTCATTTTTAAGCGCCTCTTCAACAGCGGTTAGGATTTCGGGCGCGGACGTGTCTTTCAGCAAAAAACCAGAGGCGCCGTCCTGCAGCATCTGCAAAATGGTGCTTTGTTCTGCCTGGTTACTTAGGCCTATTACTTTTGTCTCCGGGTGAGCGGTTTTGACGCGACGGCACACTTCTAAACCATTGATGCCAGGCAGGGCAATATCCAGCAATATAATAGCTACAGGGTGGCTGTCCATATACGACAAAACGGAAGCCCCGTCAGTAAAGGAGAGCAGGGTGTATTGGTCAGCATATGGTGCAAAAACTGATTTGAGCCCTTCTATAATGATAGGGTGGTCATCTACCAGGGCTAAGGTTTTTTTATCTTTATACATATAGTTCAATATTTACGATAGTACCTGTGCCTGGCGCGCTGTCTATATTTATGGTCCCTTTCATCAGGTTTACCCTGCTTTTTATATTGTCGATGCCCATTCCCTGGCGCTCCCGTATCTGTAAAGGATCGAAGCCTGTCCCGTTATCTTCTATGGCAATCAGGAACCGATGCCCGTTTTGTATACATTGGACCAGTATTTCAGATGCGCTTCCATGCCGGATGCTGTTGGATAAGAGTTCCTGTACTATGCGGTATATATGTGCCTGGGCGGGTAAAGGAATGTTTTTGTCTATATTGCCGGATTGGTATTCCAATGTGGTATGATCGGTGGAGAAGGCTACACAAAGATCGCGTAAGGCTATTTCCAGGCCGGACCGGATCAGGGTTTCCGGCATCAGGTTGCGGGCGATGCGACGCAGTTCACCGATTGAATTTTCAAGCTGGTGAATGGTTTCGTCCAGGAATGGAAGATCAGAGTGCTTTTGCGCTCCCGACAGTTTTATTTTTATACCGGATAAAGCCCCTCCCAGGCCATCATGTAATTCACGGGCAATACGTTGCCGTTCTTGCTCTTCACCCGCCATCACGGCTTGTGTGACCTGTAATTCCTTTTGCTGCTGCAGCTCTTTGAGCTTGTAAGCGTTACGTTGTTTATTGTTTTTGTAAATGCTGTACACATACACCAGCGCAAGCAGGCACACAACGGCTCCGGTACCTAAAAGCCAGTTGAGCAAGTACTGGTTTTTGTGTTGCAAGGCGGCTTCTTTTTGTTCTGCTTTAAGGCTGTTGATCTGCTTCTCTTTTTCGGCAGTTTTATACCTCTGCTCTATTTCTAGGATGTCTGCTTTGTTTTGAGTAACTTGCAGGCTATCGTTCAGCGCAATATATTTTTGAGACCATTCATAAGCCTGAGTCATATTTCCAGTAAGTGCATAGGTATGGGCCAGTAAATTAGCGTATATGCTACGGTCCTGTGGTAAAAGCAGTTTACTCTTTAACAGGTCCTGCATCACATTGATGGCTTCCTGGTTGCGACCCTGTTTCCTGAGTACTTCAAATTTTAAATATTTTGCCCTGTTGATATAATAAACTTCCCCTAAATTGGATTGCAGGGCAATCCCTTTGTTGTAACTGGTTATTGCCCGTTGCAATTGTCCTTTTTTTTCATAGTATTGTCCTTCCGGAACATAGTAGAAAAGAAAGGCGTTGGACCGGGGGTATTTTTTTAAAATAGCATAAGCTTTGTCAAGATATATTTTCCCTTCATCCGCTTTATCGCTGAAGATAGTATTCTCTGCCAGGATAAGCAACACTTCTACTATCGCTTCCTGTTTTAGCGCATCACTTTCGGTTGTTGCCATTTCAAAACCAGACCATGCAGCATGTAAATAGGTACTGGCCTTGTCTCTTTCCCGGGCATTCAGCAGGCTAATGCCTATAAACTTGTTTGCATTAGCGATACTAAAGACATTGCCTGACTTTTCAGCAAACGGCAATACTTTATTGATATATATATCAAGGCCTTTTTTTTCATTACCTGATAGTTGCTCCAGCACACCGAGTATAAGCCAATTGCTGCTGCGTATACGATAGGCTTCGGGATGTGTAAAAGGGGCGAGTTGACTGTCCGCCATGCGTGCATGATTGCTTATGCTTTTTAAGTCGCTGTTGCCCAGTAAATAATATGCCTGGTAATAGTGAGATGCGGCGGTAAGAAAAGGATTGTTCTGGGATAAGCTAAGTCCTTTTGCTAAATAATTTTTAGCTTTAGGCAGCTCTTTATTCCTTTTGTAGACATATGATAACTGGAATGAGCGATAAGCCCTGGCGCTGTCGTCAACGGCATTTAAGTATTGTTGCTGCAAACCGTTGATCAATGCGGTGTCTTCGTAAAGCTTAATGGTTATCTGGGCTATGGCCGGTATACAATAGCATAACATGCCTGTTAAGATGCATATTAATTTCATAAATTTTCATTATGATATACTTCAAATATCCCTATTTTAAGGAGAATAAAAAATACCTATATATAGGAGCTGCCGGGATTAGATGCCATAATTTAAACTCCTTAAGGGGCAGGTAGTTTGGATTGCATATCTATCTTATTGGATATGATGCTCTTAGGGCAGGTTTCTCCCGGGGCTCCTACCTTTGTACAAAGAATTTTCTACAGTTTATAGCAAAGGATTAAGCAATGTACTGATTATCTCATGCCAAAATGATATTCGCAAAATTTATAGACCGGCGATTTCCCACCCACGGTATTTAGGTAAATTTTAAATCCGGAATCTATCTGTTCGATATAAAAATCGTCACTTTCACCTATGATTTTTTTCCAGAGATTCATTTTGCCCAGGATCAGATAGCCCGCATCAATATGGATCACTTCTATTTTGGAAGGAAAAAATTCTTTGTAGGCATCAATGATCCTGAGCAGTTCCTGGTTGGTGATATCCGGGTATTCGATCTCGATAACCCGATGCTTATTTGTTAAGGTGGCAAATACTTCAAGGATTTTCTTTTTTCCCTTTTTGTGAAAAATCAGGCTGCTGAAAACTTTCGCCACTAATGGGATGAAGAGTATAGCAATTACTTTACGGTAATCCCTGCTAAAAAAGCCATTAGTACCCAATTCTGCATAGGTAGCATAACTGTACAGGATCACAAGGAGCAGGGAAATTGTAAACAACAGGTAGTTAGATCGCAAAAAGACGCGGAGATATATTTTATTCATAGTATATAAAAAAGCAATTGTGTCCTAAAAATAAGAAATCACAATTGCTTTTATATAATTTGATAATAATTGTTAAGATGCGGTAGTACCCAGCAGTTTATTCAGGATATCAATCGCCGATTTAGCGATGATCGTGCCCGGGCCAAATACGAAGCTTACACCGGCCTGGTACAGGAAATCATAATCCTGCTGTGGGATTACGCCGCCGGCAACGACCATAATATCTTCACGGCCATATTTTTTTAATTCTTCAATCACTTGCGGCACCAGGGTTTTATGTCCTGCTGCAAGGCTGGACACTCCAAGGATATGGACATCGTTTTCTACCGCTTGTTTGGCGGCTTCTGCAGGGGTCTGGAATAAAGGCCCGATGTCTACATCAAAGCCAAGATCTGCAAAGCTGGTGGCGATCACTTTCGCGCCGCGGTCGTGGCCATCCTGGCCCATTTTGGCGACCATGATCCTGGGGCGACGGCCCTCTTCCTGTGCAAACAAGTCGGCCAGTTCACGGGCTTTTTTGAAATTTTCATCCATGGCGATCTCTTTTGAATATACGCCGGAAATACTCCGGATGCGGGCCTGGTAGCGGCCGAATATTTTTTCTAATGCATAGGAAATTTCGCCCAAGGTGGCTCTTTTCCTGGCGGCATCTATGGCTAATGCTAATAAGTTACCCTGCCCGGTTTTTGCGGCTGCTGTCAGGGCTTCCAGTGCTTCCTGTACGGCCGCACTATCTCTTTCCGCTTTGAGTTGCGCCAGGCGTGCCAGCTGTTGTTCGCGTACTTTGGTATTGTCTACTTCGAGTATTTCGATATCAGATTTTTCATCGGTGATATAGTTGTTGACTCCTACAATGGTGTCCAGGCCGCCATCGATACGGGCCTGTTTTTTCGCTGCCGCTTCTTCGATACGCATTTTAGGCACCCCGGTTTCTATAGCTTTTGCCATACCACCCAGGGATTCCACTTCCTCGATCAGCGTCCAGGCTTTTTCCGCGATCTGCTCGGTCAGGTATTCAACGTAGTAAGAGCCGCCCCATGGGTCTACCGTACGGCAGATATCCGTTTCGGTTTGTAAAATGATCTGCGTATTTCTCGCGATACGGGCGCTGAAGTCGGTAGGTAAGGCGATCGCCTCATCCAGGGCATTGGTGTGCAGGCTTTGGGTATGGCCCATAGCCGCGGCCAATGCTTCAATAGCGGTACGCGCTACATTATTGAAAGGGTCCTGCTCGGTAAGACTCCAGCCGCTGGTCTGGCAGTGGGTTCTTAAAGCCATACTTTTTTCTTTGAGCGGGTCGAACTGTTTTACGATTTTCGCCCAAAGCATACGTGCGGCACGCATTTTGGCGATTTCCATAAAATGATTCATACCTATGGCCCAGAAGAAGGACAGGCGGGGCGCGAAATCATCAATTTTTAACCCGGCTTGGATACCGGTACGGATATATTCCAAACCATCTGCCAGTGTATAGGCCAGTTCGATATCAGCCGTAGCACCCGCTTCCTGCATGTGGTAACCACTGATCGAGATGGAATTGAATTTAGGCATATTCCTGGAGGTGAACTCGAAAATGTCGGCGATGATCTTCATGGAATGTTCCGGCGGGTATACATAAGTATTCCGTACCATGAATTCCTTCAGGATATCATTCTGGATCGTACCGGAAAGTTTATCCATAGACACGCCCTGTTCCTCGGCAGCGACTACATAGAAGGCCAGGATCGGCAATACGGCGCCGTTCATCGTCATGGAAACGCTCATTTCATCCAATGGAATCTGGTCGAAAAGGATCTTCATATCCAGGATGGAATCAATAGCTACGCCCGCTTTTCCTACATCTCCTACCACACGCTCATGATCACTGTCATAGCCCCTGTGGGTAGCCAGGTCAAAGGCTACAGAAAGGCCTTTCTGCCCTGCAGCCAGGTTCCGGCGATAGAAAGCATTACTTTCTTCCGCGGTACTGAAGCCGGCATACTGGCGGATCGTCCAGGGTTTTTGCACATACATACTGCTGTAGGGCCCCCTCAGGAAAGGAGCGATACCGGCAGCCAGCTGTAGTTGCTTTTTATTTTTAATATCAGCCTCGCTGAAGTTACTTTTAACCGGGATACCTTCTGCGGTTGTGAAAGTGGCCGTTTCTCCGGCTGTACTTTCTTCAAGCACATTGGTAAATGGTATTTGGGAAAAATCTTTTCGCATCCGAAAAAATATAATTTTTAGCCAACAAAGGTAAAGATTAATCCCTGAAATTGAGCGATCCCTGATAGGGCTTATTGTTTACTGCTGTTCTCTATAAAAATAGGGCGTGTATATCTATAAAACATAAAAAACTGCGTTATGTAGATAAATAAAGACCTTAATGCGACAACTCCTTGTATTTGTTATAGCTGTTCTCATGTTTACCGGGCAGGAAGCGCATGCACAACGTTATGAGGGCGTGCATGTAAAGAGAATTACCCAGAAAAGTTATAAGGGAAAAGCCATGCCTGGTCAATTCTCTATTATGGCCGGATTGAAGCGTTCTACAGGTGTCCATGAGCGCAGTACACAACAATTGCCGCAAATAAAACCTGATTTTGCTTATTACAGCATCAGTATACAACTTACTTTAAAATATGAAAGAGAAAAGTGGCATGCGCAGCTGTATTATCTAAAGCAGCATTTTGACGCAGGAACTGCTTATTCCAATGAGAAGGGTTTAAATCATGACTGCCTGGATTTGTATGGAGTAGGGTTGGGGCTGAACTATCATTGGTCCCGGGATGAAAACTGGACTTTGTATTCCGGGCTTTCCGGAGGATTTAGTTATGGAGAGATCCAGCCATTATACCCTGTAAATGGTAATTCTATCACCTTAAGGTACCGTTTGATCGATTATCAGCTGACTGCTTTGGGAGTCGCTTACCGGCATAAACGCCTGGGAGGCTTCCTGGAATTGTCTTACGGAACGATGGGTTTAGGTCATCTTGGTTTTTCTTATAAATTAAGTAAAGCATGAAAATCATATTTTTAATACTAGGTACACTTTTTAGTAACCTGCTTTTCGCGCAGCGATATAGCGGTGTAAATGTAAACAGTATCAAAGGCAAAAAGTATAAAGACGAAACAGGGTTTCAAACCTATCACCAGTTTTCATTGGGGATTAATTTGCCCCGAAGCCTGAATTATGCCGGCGATGCAGCCTGGCCATGGAAACTTTTCAAAGGATATTCCTATAAGGTAATCGTTCCCGGTATCCAGGTAGAATATGCCTATAACTGGCAAAGGATCGCGATTCATCTGCGTTATATGTATGAAAAAGTGGATGAGCAGGTGAATACTCCTCAGGAACAAGTGCGCAATAAGCTACATCAAAGTACTTATGGCCTGGGCGTGCATTATAAATGGTTGTATCAGGATAAGCTGCGTTTATATTCCGGTATTACCTTAGGGTCTTCTATTCAGAAAGTCTGGGAAAATGGGAGCGGTTATAACAGCACTTCCAGTACCGGTTATGGAAGTATTCAGCTAATTGCTTTGGGAATTCACTATAAATTATCGAATTTTGGACTATTCGGTGAGCTGGGTTATGGTAAAAAAGGATTACTTTACGCCGGAGCATTTTATAGCATATAATGAAGCACATAATTTTAATGATTACAGGCCTGGCCTTAAGCCTGGGCACTTTTGCACAACGCTACAATGAGGGGGGCGTTTCTATAAGGAATGCAAGGGGGGAACGCAACCGTTCGATCTATCATAAACTGCAGCTGGGCGTATTAGCTCCCGGTACTATGCCGGCCCGCAAAAATGTCTGGTATACAAAAGCGTTAGACCCTGCAGTTTCGGGGAAAGCCAATACTATTCCATTGACGCTGCAATATGCCTGGAGCAGTAATGTCAATACCGAATTTTTGATCCACGCGGGCTTTGAGCAGGTGAAATATTATAGTGAAAATAACCCAGGTCAATCCGATCATACCCGGAATTTCGCCAGCTTACTGATCGGGGTGAATTATAAATGGTGGCAGCAGAAATACCTGACCCTGTATAGTGGTTTACTGATCGGCGGCGGTGTAGGGCGCTATGCCATTGCGAAGGATGATATAGTGGACCCGACCTTTGAGGCCGACCGTACCAACTGGGTTTACCCCAGTGCGCAATTAACGGCTATAGGCGCCAATTTTGGCAAGCAGGTAGGTGGTTTTTGTGAAATCGCTTTTGGTTCCAAAGGCATCATAAATGGTGGTGTTTACTGGCGTTTCTAATCCTATAAAACTTTCAATTTGTTCTATAAAAGAAGCCTGGCGCTATATTCTGCCAGGCTTCTTTAGGTTTAATTGCTTTCTTATTTTTGAATTTTGCTCAGGATAGAAGCGGGTACACCTTTTTTATTGAGCAGTATCGCTGTTGTCTTTAACTGAACATAAGCTTTAGATACATTTAAATAACCTTTGTAGTCATTATCTTCACCCCAGGAGTTCTTAACAATATAGTACTCTTTCCCGTTCTGGTCTTTAGACATACCTACGATGTGCATACCATGATCATCTGTAGTGGTCTGGTTGTCCAGGCCCACCTGGCGGAGCTCAGGCGTGATGGTCAGTTCTTTTTTTACTTCGGTAAACAAGGCATCTTTTTCTTCTTTTTTCATTCTTTTAGCATCCAGGCTCATCGCGTTTTCCGGTACATAAGCGACGCCGTTTGGCCAGGAAAAGTAAGGCTCAGATACATCTGTTGCCCAGGTAACGGTATAGCCTTGTTTTAAAGCATGGTCAATAATGTTGGTGATTTCCGGCATCGGTATGTTATTTACCCATTCAAAAGACCAGTTGTCCGGTACCATCATCATGGCTTTTTCCCAATAAGGCGTATTGGTCTGCGACATGAATTCGATGTAGTCATCAGGGTTTAGTCCCACGACCTCTTTCGCGAATGATTTCGGGGTATAATTTTTACCCGCGTAGGTAAATGATTCCGGTACTTTTCCCAGGTAGGCGTCCAGGGTATTGCTGACTAAGGATTTCCAAACCGGGTTAATGGTACCGTTTTTATTGGCAGCTACCCCTTTCAGCATACCTTCCAGTACCGCCTGCATTTCACCGAAATTATTACGGGTAGCACCTGCAGTCAGTCCGCTGTAAACCTCCTGGGGTACGGTGCCATATTTACGTAAGCTGTTGATCACATCATGCGGCTCTCCGCCATCACCCCAGCCGATATTACCGCCCATACGCACATATACATCGGATTTGTCTTCATATTGTTTACGGGCATGGAAGATCTTGGATAAATGGATCGGCTTACGGCCGGCTTTGATCATTTCAGATTCTAAAAAAGAACCGGTAGCATAACTCCAGCAAGTACCTGAGCTACCCTGGTTTTCCACAGCAGTACGATCAATATTGATCACTTCGGTAAAACGGTAGGCTTTCTTTGCAGTGTCTACTTTAGTGCCGCTGGTAGCTTTTACCAGGTTATCCTGGGCCATGGCAGCGCTGAAAACAAACATTCCTGCAATAATGCTCAACGTGATTTTTTTCATTTCTATATTTTATTTTTATTAATTTTTCTGACTTGACCAGCCAAAGTTAGTAAAAATCACCTATGGGTTATGGGGTAGATTTAGGGGTATTTTATATACCTGCTATAAATTATACCCTTATTTTTATCTTTTGAAATAAAAGCTATACTGTATCGAGCAGTATTTATCATTACTCACTCTTTATTAAGCATGATCATATGGCAAAACAAATACTTATTGCAGGGGCATCGGGTTTTATAGGACAGTATATCAGCCGTAAATTCCGGGAAGAAGGGTGGAAAGTGAAAACGATAGGTCGTTCTGATGAATTGAGCTGGGACGACAGGGAAGGTATTATAGCCGCTTTAAATCAATCGGCTGTGGTCATCAACCTTGCCGGTAAATCGGTGAATTGCCGGCATACCGAAGCCAATAAAAAAGAGATCCTGGAAAGCCGGGTGAAGACTACTGCTATTATGAATGAATGTATCCGGGCGTGTAGCAAACCGCCTGAACTCTGGCTGAATGCCAGCGGTATGTCTATCTATCCCCGTTCGATAGAAAATGTGTATACGGAGGAAAGTGATACCGATAAGGAAGGGGTGTTTATGGCTGAAGTAGCCAAACAATGGGAAGCGGCCTTGTACCGGCATGAGTTACCGCAAACCAGGAGAGTAGCTTTACGTACCAGTATTGTACTGGCGAAAGAAGGCGGTTCCCTTGCTGAACTGGTAAAACTTTGTAAACTGGGGCTGGGTGGTACGGTAGGTTCCGGTAAACAAATAATGTCCTGGATACACCTGGAGGATTATTTCCAGGCCCTGCTCTGGATCATAGTGCATAAAGAAATCACGACGCCGGTAAACCTGTGCGCGCCGAACCCTGTATCTAACCGGTATTTTATGAAAGCATTGCGTAAAGCCCTTAAAGTACCTGTAGGGTTACCGGCACCCGCATTCGCTGTAAAGATCGGGGCAAAAGTGATCGGTACCGAAGCCTCCCTGGCCCTGGACAGCTATAATGTGGTCAGCAAAGTATTGCCACAAACAGGTTATGCATTCAGATTTGAGCTTTTAGAACAAGCTTTTGTAAATTTTTGGCCTAAAGGATAGCGCGGAAATTTTTTTTCGCCTGATTTTCCTATTTTCGCCAAGATTAGCCCGTTGCTAATCCATATTCATTTAAAAACATAAAATCAAATTTTATATGAGTTCAAAAATTAAGGTAGCAAATCCTGTAGTGGAACTGGACGGAGATGAGATGACCCGTATCATCTGGAAATTTATCAAGGATAAACTGATCCTTCCTTATATCGATGTAGATATTAAATACTTTGATCTGGGTATGGAACATCGTGATGCTACTGATGACCAGGTAACCATTGATGCCGCTAATGCCATTAAACAATATGGGGTAGGGATTAAATGTGCTACCATTACGCCTGATGAGCAACGTGTAGAAGAGTTTAAATTGAAACAAATGTGGAAGTCACCGAACGGGACCATCCGTAATATATTGGACGGTACGGTATTCCGCGAGCCTATCGTGTGTGAGAACGTACCGCGTTTAGTACCTAACTGGACTGCGCCTATCTGTATCGGTCGTCATGCCTTCGGTGATCAATACCGCGCTACAGATTTCGTTACCAAAGGTCCTGGTAAACTGACCGTGAAGTTTGAGGGTGAAGACGGTACCGTTCAGGAATATGAAGTTTACAACTTTAAAGGAGATGGCGTTGCATTGGCCATGTATAATACGGATGAGAGTATTAAAGGCTTTGCCCGCTCTTGCTTCAACCAGGCTTTAAGCAAAAAATGGCCGCTATACCTGTCTACAAAAAATACCATCTTGAAAAAATATGATGGCCGCTTCAAAGATATCTTTGAAGAGATCTATCAGAATGAATTCAAAGCACAATTTGTTGAAGCCGGTATCACTTATGAGCACCGCCTGATTGATGATATGGTGGCTTCTGCATTGAAATGGAACGGTAACTTTGTATGGGCTTGTAAAAACTATGATGGCGACGTACAATCTGATACCGTAGCACAAGGTTTCGGTTCATTAGGCTTAATGACGTCTACCTTAGTAACACCGGATGGTAAAACTATGGAAGCAGAAGCGGCGCATGGTACAGTTACCCGTCACTATCGCGAGCATCAGCAAGGCAGACCAACTTCTACGAACCCGATCGCTTCTATTTTCGCATGGACACGCGGCCTGGAGTTCAGAGGTAAACTGGACAGTAACCAGGAGTTGATCGACTTCTGTCATGCTTTGGAAGCAGTATGTATTGAAACTGTAGAGTCCGGTAAAATGACCAAAGACTTAGCAGTATGTATCCATGGTAATAAAGTGGAGCATGGTAAGGATTATTTGTATACTGAAGAGTTCCTGGAAGCTTTAGATCAAAACCTGAAAGCTAAATTGGCTAAATAGGTTTTATAAATACTAATAAAAATCCCCTGTTTCAAAAGAGCAGGGGATTTTTTGTTGATAATATGAAATCATTATTTCACAACTTTCTTATAGTACGCCAATTATTGGCGTATAGCTGTCATGAGCGCGATCTTAATCCTGTTTATAATTATCAGCACCTTCAGATTAACCTTCCCTTCTATCCAGCTCTTAAAAGTCAAAGCAGGAAAGCCCCTGCGAAGCCCTTCAAAAGACTTATTTTTGTCATGCCTGTGTCTGAATTTTCTTAGCGAAAAGTGAAAATGAAAAAGCGCTGTATTCTTTGAATATTTTTGTCTTGCTAATTTACATGATGAACGTTTTTAACCTTGAACTGACTATCCATTTTGCGTGTCCCGGACATACCGGCGACCCTGTATACCTCATCGGTAGTCTTAATAACTGGCAACAGGAAGGCATTTTACTGGGTCATATTCCTGAAGGTCAAAATGAACTTATCGTCCGGTTAAAAAACGTGCCTGAAGGCTTGCTGGAGTTTCAGTTGAGTCGGGGGGACTGGTCCGCCATTTCGTGTCGCTCTAATGGTTCGATAGCCGACCCGTTCACTGTCTTTATTGAAGAAGATACTTCACTAAAATTAACGGTCTTCGCCTGGAGTGATGATTTCCCGCTTTCTACTGTAACAGAACAGGTGCACTGGTTAAGTGAAGCTTTCTTTTTCCCGGGATTAAACGCTTATCGTAAGGTCTGGATTTACCTTCCCCCAAGTTACCCCTATTCAAAAATTAAGCGCTACCCGGTATTGTATATGCATGACGGGCAGCATTTGTTTGACGAAGCAGCTGCGATAGGGCGTAAAAGTCCTGTTGAATGGCGGGTGGATAAAGTGATTAACCGCTCGGCAAATGAGGCGATCGTAGTGGCTATTGCACATGGCGGCGAAGAGCGGGATCGCTTACACGATTATGTAGTACTGCCGGTAGCGGGCATGCCGGAACCTGCGGGCGAGCGATACCTGGCAGATATTATACATGTGCTGAAACCTTATGTAGACGCTCATTACCGGAGCATGAGCGATCGGAAATATACTGCGATGGCCGGGAGTTCTTTAGGAGGCCTGCTGAGCTTGTATACCGGCTTGATACATCCGGCTAGCTTTGCCTGTCTGGGTATCTTTTCCCCTTCTCTCTGGCTGGACAATATGCAGGTGCACAACTTTATTGATACTCTTTCCGCTGCGGAACGAGTGCAGCAGAAGCAGCAAAGCTATTACTTATATGGCGGCAGCCTGGAAAACCGGAAAATAAAAGACCGCGCGCCTATAGCAATGGATAAAGCGATTGAACACATCGGGGAAGTGTTATCCGGTAGTTTGCAGGCGAATGTGACTATGGAGATCAACCCTGCGGGTAAACACGGCGCATTGTACTGGCAGCAGGCCTTCCCGCACTTTTATGAATGGTGGCAGGAGCAAATGGTCCTTCGATGAACAAGATACTGAATGATGTTTGAAAATTATTAAAACCATAAATTATGGAAGCGATAAAAGTAGCCCGGCACTTATTCCGGGTAGTAAGCAAAACCTATAAAACACCCCATTATATAAGCATACAATTGCAAGGTGAAGGTGCACGTGATTTTGACCAATGCACCCTGGGCGCGAATAACAAGATTTTCCTTCATAGGGACTGGAGTAAGCACCGCATAGAAGCGCCGGTAGTGCCCGATTGGGACACTTTTTATGGGGAAGAAAAACCATTGATACGTACTTATACACACCGTGCAATAGACAAAGAGCAGGATATCATCACTATAGATTTTGTATTTCATGGCGATGAAGGCCCGGCCTCTCACTGGGCGCATAAAGCTGCTCCCGGCGATTTCCTGGGTGTGGCCATGAAGCTGAAATCCGCGCCGCTGGTACCTGAAGCGGATGGATACTTGTTAGTGGGCGATGCGACCGCTATACCTGTTTTATCCTGCATACTGGAAGCTTTGCCGGCTACAGCCAAAGGGAAATGTATCCTGGAAGTCGCTACGGTTGCGGATATACATACTGAGCTCCGGCATGAAGGGATTGAAATCGAATGGCTGATCAATCCGCATCCCGAACAGGGTAGTTTGCTGGCCGAAGAAGCAAAGAAATCAGCGCTTCCTAAAGAAGCAGGAACATTTGCGTATGTAGCCGCAGAGTACAGGACGGTAAAAGAGTTGCGTTGGTATTTCCGGGAAGAACTGGGCTGGACCGCGAAAATGTTTTACGCTTTTTCCTACTGGAAAGCGGGTATGGCCGAAGACCAGTCTGCAGCGGACCGGCAGGCCGAAAAGAGGTCGGAATAAGTAAGTAATTGGAAAGCCATAATAAACATACCTTATTTAAATAAAACAGCAATGGATTTTTTCCATTGCTGTTTTATTTAAATAAGATGCTTAGTTTAGATTTTATTCTTCATATCGATCATTTTCAAAGCCGCGATCATGGCTTCCTCTCCTTTATGCCCGTGCACTCCGCCCAGTCTTTCCCAGGCCTGCGCTTCATTGTCCAGCGTAAGTACGCCAAATATTACGGGGATTGGTAAGCTTAGGTTCAATTGCCCGATACCTTCGGTAACGGCTTTACAGACATAATCAAAATGCGGGGTGCCGCCACGGATTACCGCACCGAAAGCGATAATGGCATTAGGCCCCTCCGTATCGTGGATAGAAGCTTCATACATGGCTTTACAGGCATAAGGAATTTCAAAACAACCGGGAACTTTGATCATTTTACAGATCTCGTTGCCGGTTTCTGCTGCGATTCGCTGCGCACCTGCGATCTGCTCTGCTATGATCTTTTCATTCCATTCTGTATAAACGATACCAACCTTGCCATTTCTGAGGTTCCGGATCTCTTCTAAACTGAGCAAGCTGTTGCTGTCCGATGAAAGTGACATATAAATTTATGATTGATTTAAAAATAAATGATGCAAATGTACAACTTGTTGAATTAGTGAATGCTGTTCATCATTAAATATAATATAATCGCAACGATGCATCTTTTCAGCTTCGTCCATCTGGCTGTTCATACGCTTCTTTATATCGGCTTCCTGGACATTATCTCTTTGCATAGCGCGTGCGAGCCTTAGATTTTCCGGGGCCGAAACCCCGATCATAATATCCATATCCTGATCGGATCCGCTTTCAAAGAAAAGCGCGGCTTCCTTGACTACATAAGGAGCATTTTGTATCTCCATCCATTGATTGCCATGTTTTTTTACGGCCGGGTGCACAATACCATTTAATCGTGCCAGCATTGCTTTATCATTGAAAACCATCTTTGATAAGGCCTGCCGGTCCAGTTGGCCGGCTTTAAAGATCGAAATACCAAAAGCCGCCGTAAGTTGTTCCCGCACTTCAGCATTATTGGCCATCAGGTCTTTGGCAAAGCTGTCGGCATCCAGGGTAGGTATGCCCAATGTTTTAAAAATGCGTGTTACTACGCTCTTTCCGGAGCCGATACCTCCGGTGATCCCAATTTTTAACATGTGGTAAAACTAGGATAATTACCCATTTAACAGGCCTATAATCCTCAACAATGTCTCAATAAAGTTAATTTCCTCCTATTATGACATTAATCATAAAAAAATGCCATAATTAAGTACTAAATTTGCATTTGTATTTTTTCAAAAAAAGTTTAGTGGCCAAGAATATTTCCTTTGTAAACAGCATAAACGCGGATTTTTCCAAAGAATTAAAGCGTGAAGTTGATAATTATTTTAAATCCAGCCTCAAAAAGCCAACCGGGGACTGGCGTATTTTTCACAAAACGCTTGTTTTGTTTGTATCGCTTATCATTTTATATGTATTACTACTATTCGGTACCTTACCGGTATGGGCAAATGTAATCCTGTGTGTGCTGATGGGCTTTACTTTCGCTTTTATCGGCTTTAATGTGATGCATGATGGTGGTCATGGCAGCTATTCCGATAAAAAATGGCTCAACGAGATAATGGGACATTCCCTGAACGTGATGGGCGCAAGTACCTACTTCTGGAAGTTCAAACATAATATTGTACACCACACTTATACGAATATTGAAGGGCACGATGATGATATTGATATCAAACCTTTCATCCGTACCAATAAGGACCAGAAGCGCTATTTCTTCCATAAGTTCCAGCATATTTACGCGCTGTTCCTGTATTCGATCACTTATTTATTCTGGTGGGCCTATAATGATTTCGTAAAATATTTTTCCGGTAAAATACTGGAAAAGAAAATCCCGGAAATGAAAACCAAGGAGCATATCGGTTTTTGGTTGACCAAAGTGATCCATATCGCTGTTTTCATTGTATTGCCGATATTGGTTGTTGGCTGGAAAAACGCTTTGATTGGTTACCTGATCATTTCAGGTGTTACCGGTATCATCATCAGTATTGTGTTCCAGTTGGCCCATGTGGTGGAAGATGTAGATTTCCCAACCCCTGATGCCGAAACGCTGAAGATAGAAGAAAACTGGTTTGTACATCAGTTGCAGACTACCGCGAACTTCTCGACCAAAAGCAAATTTGTATCCTGGATGACCGGCGGCCTGAATTTCCAGGTTGAGCACCATTTGTTTCCAAGGATCAGCCATATTCACTACCCGGCAATCAGCAGAATCGTACAGCAGGTATGTGCCAAATACGATATTCCTTATCATGAATACCCGACTTTGGCGAAAGCGATCGGTTCCCACCTGGGTTACCTGAGAGTGGTAGGTAAAGAAGATTAACCATACTTAATTACATAAAATAAGGGCAGATCAACTGATCTGCCCTTATTTTATGTAAGCTTATTATAGCAATTCTTTAATGTCCGCGATCATACGCTTGGCAATATTGTCTGCTGTAGTTTCTGAATTACTTTCGCTATAGATCCTGATGATCGGCTCGGTATTAGAAGTACGCAGGTGTACCCAGTCCTTATCAAATTCAATCTTTAAACCATCCTCTGTATTAATGGGCTGGCTCTTATATTTTTCGGCTATACGGGCAAATAAAGCTTTGACATCAATGTCGTCGCTCAGTTCCATTTTATTTTTGGAAATATAGTATTGCGGATAGGTATTGCGCAGGGCTTTAATACTCTTACCGAATTGGGCCAGGTGACTCAGGAAAAGCGCGATCCCGATCAGGGCATCGCGACCATAGTGCGATTGCGGATCAATGATACCGCCATTGCCTTCACCTCCGATCACCGCGTCTACGGCTTTCATTTTGGTCACTACATTCACCTCTCCGACCGCACTCGGGTAATAAGTGCCGCCGTGCTTTTCTGTAACGTCCCTTAAAGCCCTGGTGGAAGACATATTGGAAACCGTATTTCCTTTTTTATGTTGCAATACATAATCGGCCACAGCTACAAGCGTATATTCTTCGCCAAACAGGCTGCCGTCTTCATTGACAAAGCAAAGGCGGTCTACGTCCGGGTCTACAGCGATGCCCAGGCTGGCATTGGTTTTCTCCACTACGCTGCACAGTTCACTCAAATGCTCCGGTAAGGGTTCCGGGTTATGGGCAAACTGGCCGGTAACGGCTTCGTTTAATACATTTATCTGCGTAACACCTAATGCTTCCAATAATGCTGGTACAAATATCGCTCCTGTAGAGTTGATCGCATCTACCACGATCTTGAAGTTGGCATTCTTTATCGCTTCAACGTCTACTAAAGGGTGCGCTAGTATAGCGGCTATATGTTTTTCCATATAGCTGTTGTCTTCGGTAATACTACCCAGGTTGTTGACTGTTTCAAAAGTGTATTCATCGGCATCTGCCAGTTTCAGCAGTTCCTGCCCTTCTGCAGCGCTGATAAATTCTCCCTTTTCATTGAGTAGCTTAAGCGCGTTCCATTCTTTGGGATTATGGCTGGCGGTCAGGATAATCCCCCCGGCGGCTTCTGCCATAGTTACGGCGACTTCAACCGTGGGTGTAGTGCTTAATCCCAGGTTAATCACCTCAAATCCCATGGATTGAAGTGTAGCGGCTACAAGCTGAGATACCATAGCGCCTGAGATTCTTCCGTCCCTGCCGATGATTATCTTGTTGTTAGCTGCGTTTCTTTTTTTGACCAGCACACCGAAAGCTGCCGTATATTTTACTATGTCAACAGGAGTGAGCCCATTGCCCGGCGTGCCGCCAATAGTGCCTCTTATACCGGAAATAGATTTGATCAGAGCCATTTAATTTTGAATTTTGATTGCAAATTTAACTTAAAAAGAAAGGCGGGCATAGTTTTTTACGACTTAACATTCTTTAAGCCTTTTTGTTGGAAAATGGCTTTATTTTTGCCGGTCTTTACCCAATATCTGAACAATGACCGAGACAAAAGAATGGTTTGAAAGCTGGTTTGATTCCCCTTATCATGGCATGCTCTACCAGCGCCGGGATGAGCACGAAGCGAAGGCCTTTATTGATAAATTATTTGCCTGGCTGCAGCCTGCAGCTGACTCCACTGTATTGGATATCGCCTGTGGCGATGGCCGGCATGCCGCTTATATGAAAAATTATGTGCATGAAGTGATCGGTATTGACCTGTCGGAACACCGCATTAATAAAGCACAACAACTGGCAAAGGAAAACCTGGCCTTCTATAAGCAAGATATGCGTAATGTGTTCCGCCTCAATTATTTTGATTACGCCTTCAATTTTTTTACCAGCTTCGGTTATTTTAAGCATAACCGGGACAATGTGATCGCCGCCGATTCTTTTGCGAAAAGTTTAAAACCGGGAGGAAAGCTGATGATCGATTACATGAATGTAGATAAGGTTAAAGATCAGCTGGTATCAGAAGAACTGGTGGAGGTGGATGGCATTAAATTTTGCCTGCACCGTAAATCGGAACAAGGAAAAATTATTAAAACAATCCGGTTTAATGACCTGGCCGGTAAGGCCTGGGAGTTTGAAGAAGTGGTTTCCGAATTCCGCCAGCCTGATTTTGAAAATATGTTTGAACCCTGCGGTTTAAAGCTGATCAAAACTTTTGGCGATTATGATTTAAATGATTTCGAAGCCGAAAAATCACCAAGATTGATTATGATTTTCGAAAAACATTCGTAAGCCTCTGGCTTTAATTATTTTTGGAATGGCCCGGTGTGTTACCGGGCTTTTTTCTTTTCCATCTTCTATGGGTCCATAGCCAGGTTTCCGGCTGGTTTAAAATGGCTGCTTCAATAGCCCGTGTATGAAGTTCAGAAATAGTGCCTTCTTCCGGGTATTTTTGGGGATCATCGACCAAAACGTAAGCTTCCGCCCTGTAGTAACCGCGTTTTTCCCGCACAAAGTCAGCAAAAATGATGGGGTAATTAAACTTTCGGGCAATACGCTCCGGACCCCAGAATACCGGCGTATCCTGGTTCAGGAATTTCGTCCAGTACATATTCTTGCCGGAAGGCGTTTGGTCGGTCAGGAAAACGGTTGCGCTTAAAATTTGCTGATTGCGGACATTGCGCATAGCCCCGACTACGTCCCTGTCGGTAATCAATTGCGTTTTAAAACGGGTACGTACCTTTTCAATGATCTTATTAAAGCCTTTATTGTGCAAGGGTCTGAAGATGGCATAAAAAGTCTGCGGTGATTGTACACTGTAGGCATTGCCCGCCCATTCCCAATTGCCATGATGACCGATAGCTACCATTACAGACTGTTGCTGATCCGCGTAGCTTTGGAATATTTTTAATACGTTTTCCGGAATTTTAAATCGTTTGTTCAGCTCTTTATAGGATATCGACAGGCTTTTCACGATTTCAAATACCAGGTCGCAGAAATATTGGTAAAATCTCTGGGCGATCACCTGGATTTCCTGTTCACTTTTATCCGGGAAAGAGTTCCGTAAATTGGTTAAGATCACCTTTTTCCGGTAACCCATGAAATCGAATAAAATGAATTTGAAAAAGCTGGAAAATACATAAAGTACCCGCAGCGGCAGCAACGAGATCAGGTATAGAACAGGGTAGGCCAGGTAATAAGACAGCATTATTATTAAGGAATAAACCGGGTAACGATCAGTGATGAATTAGTACCGCCAAAACCAAAGGAGTTGGACAGGAAGGTATCGAACCTGCCTTCTAGTGTTTCCGGGATAATATTGATCTTTGCGGAATGTTCATCCGGGTTTTCAAAATTGATATTGGGTGCCATAAAATCGTTTTGTAACATCAGGGTACTGTAGACAATTTCACTGGCCCCGGCCATCCAGCACTCATGTCCCGTCATAGACTTGGTAGAGCTTACCGGTACTTTTGATCCGAAAACATTAAAGATGGCTTCCGCCTCTACGCCATCACCGGCAGGAGTGGAAGTGGCATGGGCGTTTACATATTGGATCTGGTCCGCCCTTAAGCCGGAATCTTTTAATGCTTTATTGATGGAAACGATCTGGCCATTGGCGCTTGGATTAGAAATATGCTCCCCGTTGGAAGAGAAGCCATAGCCTACAATTTCAGCCAGGATCTCAGCGCCTCTCGCCTGTGCTGCTTCCAGGCTTTCGATAATAACCGTTGCCGCCCCTCCGCCCGGTACTAATCCGTCACGGTCTCTGTCAAAAGGTCTAGAAGCTTTTGCCGGCTCCGATTCCCTGCTGGAAAAAGTACCCAAAGCATCAAAATTGGCCATAGAGTAATTATTGATTTCCTGGGCGCCACCACAGATCACCCGGTCCTGCAAGCCATTTTTTATGAATAAATAGCCCATACCGATGGAGTGGGAGCCGCTGGCGCAGGCAGCGCTCAGCGAGAAATTTATACCCGTTAGTTTAAAAATAGTGGACAGGTTCATCGTCACGGTTGAATTCAGGACCTGGAAGACCGATCCGGAACCCAGCATCATAGTGTCCTTTTTTTCTCTTACAATATCAAAACCTTCAATAGTGGGCTGGGCCGTACTATCATTGCCATAGATAATACCGGTTTCATTTTTATGAATAAAATCGGCGTCCAGGCCCGATTGCTCCAGTGCTTCGAGGGTAGCCATATAGGCAAACTCCGCCTGTTCCGGCATCATGATCCGGGATCGGCGGTCCAGTAATTTTTTTAGCTCAGGCTTGGGTACCAGGCCGCCTAAAGCGGAGCGGTAACCGATAGCCTTCCTTTCCGGGATATAAACAATCCCGGATCTTCCATTAAATAATGAATCTTTTACTTCTTCTTTATTAACTCCCAGGCAGGAGTAAATACCCATACCGGTTATTACGACACGATGGCTCATGAATGACTGACTGATTTGCTGCAAATATAAAATTAATTAAGATTAGCAGGCCGGAAGAAAATAGCGACGGAATTTTGCTATATTTTATCAATCAGCTCCATAATCGTTGTATAGATATAATCTAGGTCCTCTGCTCTGATGCAATAGGGGGGTACTAAGTAAATGATATTACCTAAAGGTCTTATAATAATATTGCGCTCAAGGAAATAGTGGTACAAATAGGGTTGCAGCGCATTGAAATAAGAACTTTCACCGGTAATAATTTCAACAGCCAGTATGGTTCCGCATTGTCTTGCAATAGCTTTTTCTGATTGGAAATGCTGTATAAACGTTTTATGGAGCGCGCAGATCCTGTTGATCTTTTCTTGGGTGTCTTTCGAGAGCAGGAGCTCCAGACTGGCTAAGGCAGCGGTACAGGCTAAGGGATTGGCCGTAAAGGAATGGCCATGGAAAAAGGCCTTTGATTTTTCATCGGAAAGGAAAGCGTTATAAATGACATCGGTAGCTGTGGTGATGCCCATAGGCATAGTCCCACCGGTCAGGCCTTTGGAAAAGCACATGAGGTCCGGGGCACAATCCAGCTGGTCGGCGGCGAATAAAGACCCGGTCCTGCCAAAACCTACGAAGATCTCGTCCTGTATCAGCAGGATATTTTTTGAACGGCAATAATTCAGAAGCAGGTTGAGGTCCTGCGCTTCATGCATCAGCATTCCGGCTGCACCTTGCACCAGGGGTTCATAAATAAAGCATATCGCTTCGGATGCATGTAGATCTATGCTTGCTTTAACCTGTTCTATGTTGGTTCGGTCCGGTACTTCTATATAGATTACTTCAAACAGCTGTTGGGCGAAAGGAGCAGTCCAGGTATTCCGTTCGCTGAGCGACATGGTACCAAAAGTATCTCCGTGGTAACCATTTTTGAAGGCCAGTATTTTGGTTTTGGGCAGGCCCAGGTTAGCATAATACTGTATACACATTTTTACCGCTACTTCTACGGCGGTAGAGCCATTATCAGAATAAAAAACCTTTTGCTGGTTAGCCGGCAAAAGGCCTAATAACCGTTCAGACAATTCAATGGCTTTAGGATGGGTAAAGCCCGCAAAAATGACCTGTTCCAGGGTGTTGAGCTGTGTGGCTACCTGCCCGGCGATATAGGGATGGGCATGCCCGTGGAGGGTAACCCACCAGGAGGATATGGCATCTATATAGCGCCTGCCCGCTGCATCGAATAAATAAGCACCCTGGCCGGATACGATAGGGATCGTTTCGGTGGTCTTCATCTGGGTGTAGGGATGCCAGTTGACCGTGGCATCCCTGTGTTGTAATATCAGATTGTCTTGCATACTTCTTTTTGAACAGGCATAGGTTTCAATCCCAGGTTATGTAGCATCTGCATGTCTTCTGTAACCCTAGGGTTCGGCGTTACCAGTAAGGTTTCCCGCTCACCGGTGAAAATGGAATTGGCCCCGGCCATAAAGCACCAGGCCTGCTCTGTTTCCGTCATTTCGATTCTTCCGGCACTCAATCTTACCATAGAAGCGGGCATTGCAATTCTTGCGGTAGCGATCATTCTTACCATTTCCCAGATAGCCACTTTAGGGTTGTTTTCCAATGGGGTACCTTTTACCCTTGCGAGGGCGTTGATAGGAACGGATTCCGGGTGTTTTTCCATATTGGCCAGGGTGAGCAGCATAGAGATACGGTCTTCATGGCTTTCTCCCAAACCGATAATACCACCCGAACATACGGTCATACCGGCCTTGCGGACATTATTGATCGTATTGATCCGGTTGTCGAATTTCCGGGTAGAAATGATCTCATTGTAATAATCTTCGGAGGTGTCCAGGTTATGGTTGTAGGCATATACACCGGCTTCCTGTAAGCGTTGCGCCTGGCTTTCGGTGAGCATGCCTAAAGTGCAGCATACTTCTAATCCCAGTTCATTAACGCCTTTTACCATTTCTATAATGCGGTCAAAGTCCCGGTTATCTCTTACTTCCCGCCATGCGGCAGCCATGCAAAACCGGGAGGAACCGGAATCTTTTGCTTTTTGTGCATGAGCGATCACCGTATCTACAGGGAGTAAGGCCTGTACTTTGATGTCGGTATGGTAACGGGCGGCCTGGCCGCAATAAGAGCAATCTTCCGGGCAGCCGCCGGTCTTTACGGAAAGCAAGGTAGAGATCTGTACTTCATCCGGCCGGTGCCATTGCCGGTGTATGCTTGCGGCCTGGTAGACGAGTTCCAGTAGGGGGGTGTGGTATATGCTGGCAAGCTCTGCTTTCGTCCAGTCGTGACGCAGCTCATTGGAATGATTCATTGATGGTACTATTTACTGTTATAATTTAATTGTTGTTTGATGTGCTCACAGATCGCTTCGATACAGATCGCTTCTCCTTGTTTCAGTTCAGGTAAGTCAAGGGTGAGCACCTGGCCTGGCAGATGCTTTTGAATAATGCCTTTTGTAGCCGGCTTAAAATTGCCATTGAACAGGACATAGGCCAGTGGTATATTTCTTGTCCTGAGCGCATTAATGGATAATAAAGCGTGGTTGATACAGCCCAGGTAATCCCGGATGACTAATATGACCGGGAGCTTCAGCCGTTCGATCAGGTCAATCATAAAATGTTGCTCGTTTAGGGGCACAAATAATCCTCCCGCGCCTTCGACAATAAGCCGGTTATCGGTTGCCGGCAGGTCAAAATCAGCTAAGCTAATGGATAAGTGATCGGCCTCTGCCGCTTCATGGGGTGAAGCCGCTAAGTTTAAACGGAATCGTTCGGGATGTATCTTTTTTACCTGCCGGGATAAACCGCGGACCGTATCGCTGTCGCTATAATCCAGGTCGCCGGCTTGCAAGGGTTTCCAGTAATCGGCAGCCCAAACCTGGGTAAGGATAGCTGAGGCGATCGTTTTCCCGACGCCGGTACCGATGCCGCTGATAAAATAGTTAGGGAACATAGGCATGTTTTTTTATAATCGTACAAAGAGTATTCATGTCTTCTTTCGTATTAAAGGAATGGATACATATTCTTAAGCGTTCTTGTCCCTGGGGTACGGTGGGGGCAAACAAAGGATAAGTAATTATCCCGCGCTCTTTTAATTCCTGGTGGGCCTTAAGTAATTCAGCCTGGTCTTTAAATTGTACCAGCTGTACCGGGCTGCCATTTTCTGCGTATTTATGAATACCAAATGACCTGAAATAAGCAATATTACGGTTTAGTAATCCGGGTAGCTGTGGCTTTGCAGCCAGGTATTGGTAAGCACATTTTATGCGCAACAGGTGTAAGGCCGATGGCGCGGTGGAATAAATAAAAGGCGCCGCATAATTGATCAGGTAATCTTTCAGTAACCGGCTGCCTAAAATGGCCGCCCCTTCCAGTCCCATCGCTTTGCCATAAGTAACTACAGTGGCCAGCACTTCATTTTGAAGCCCGCTTTGGTGAACGATTCCTTTGCCGAACACACCTATGGCATGGGCTTCATCAACGATTAAGCCGGCATTATATTGGCTGCAAAGTTTTATTATTTCAATTAGAGGGGCAAAGTTCCCGTCGACAGAATAAAGACTTTCTATAGCTACCACAACATTCCCTGTTGCTTTATTAAGGAGCGCTTCAAGATGGTTTAAATCATTATGCCGGAATTTCCATTTTTTTGCCCGGGATAAATGGCAGCCGTCATGTACCGACCTGTGAATGAGCTCATCCACAAGAAAGGTATCATCGCGGCCTGAAATACAGGAAAAAAGGGACAGGTTGGCCTTATATCCTGAAGGGAAGAACAGTGCTGCTTCTACGCCATGTTCCGCGGCAATGAACGATTCGGTAGTTTCGGCTATTGTACTGTTGCCGCTGATCAGTCTTGAGCCGGTCGAACCTGATAAACAATCGGGTTGCTCTTTAACCTCCTTTAAAAGAAGTTGCCGGAAATCCGGGTCCCTGCTTAATCCCAGGTAATCGTTGCTCTGGAAATCAATACCGGTATCATATTGTTTTAAGCTCCGGTAAGTATGTTGTTCCTGCCGGGCAGTCAGGGCCTTATGCCATTGCTGTACTAATGCCTTCATAGCTGAAGATTTCGGCGTTTATCGCGGTGATCCAATCGGTAAACAATTCTTTTTCTATAGCCAGAATGCTATCTGCCTGTTTGTTCCATTCCGGGTCGAATAAGGCCAGCATATGGTTCATTTCTTCCAGGTGGCCTTCTTCCTCCAAAATGATCGATTTGACCATTATCCTGGACTGCAGTTCCGAGAGGACTTCCTGGTAAATAGGGTATAGCTCATCGGCCCGTACTTCAATAGCATAGGTTACAAAGAGGTAAGCGGCGTATTGCAACCGCTGACCGGAGATATTGTAATGTTGTGCCAGGTGACGACAGCAGGCCAGGTCAAGCCTCTGCAGGTATTGTTTGGTAAATACCGGTGCAAACAAGTCTTTGCTTTCATAGCAGGTAAAAGCGCCGGGCGCCAGCTTGCTGATCTGCTTTTTCAGGTAATAAGCATGCCGGTGTTCTTCCGCGGCGTGTTTAAGCTGGACGAGATCGGTAGTTGCGTCATTTTCACAAGTGGAGATTTTCCTGGCGCCCACATTCTCTAAATAAGATAAGGTATTGAGCCACCGGGCATGAAGCTCGTCATTGCGGACGATAGTCACGAGTGTATCTTTCATGTGTATGTATTTTTTAATGTTTATATGGAGCAGTTAAAAATATTGCTTTGAAATCGCTGCTGAATTTTAAGGGTATTGCTTAAATGACTATTTTGAGCAAATGTATTAGCTTTGCCGGATGGTTAAGGGTGCCGGTTTTAAAATATTAGCTAGTCCGGTTAGTGATCTGCTGCAGCGTATTATTACATTGGAAAGAGCAAGTAGCATTGCTATTTTTATCCAGATTGCTAACCAGATTACCAGCGCAGTGCAACAGGGCCTATTAGCGCCCGGGCAGAAAATGCCCGGAACAAGGGCGCTTGCCGGGGTGCTTAACGTACACCGGAATACCATTACGGCTGCTTATGAAGAATTGTATGCGCTCGGCTGGTTGTTGATTGAGCCAAACAAAGGTGCTTTTGTTGCTTCAGAGTTGCCTGTAATCGGCAGGGGAAAGGGGGAGTTGCTGGACTATCCCGCACAAACCGGTTTTTCATTTAAGACCTCGATTATCCTGGACCATTTTACCGAGAATAATATTTGTGACTACTTGTTTACAGATGGTACGCCTGATATTCGCTTAACCCAGCTCAAGGACCTTTCCCGGCTGTATACTGCCAATATGAAACGGAAAAGTAACCGGAAAAAAATGAGCTATTATTTCCAGGAGGGAAGTAAATACTTTAAGCGGCACTTATGTGATTATTTGAAAGTTACCCGCGGGCTTAAAATAACTGCGGAAAATATCCTGGTTACCCGTAGCGTTGAGATGAATTTGTTTATTATCTCATCGATCCTGTTGCAGCCACACGATTATGTGGTGGTGCCGGACCCCGGGTATTTCGCGGCCAATATGGCTTTTCGTAAGCATACCAAAAATGTGCTTACCGTCCCGGTGGACGAAGATGGGCTGAATATCGCCGAATTGGAAAAGTTGTGTCAGCAATGCCCGGTACGGATGGTGTACGCCATTCCGCAAAATCATTACCCTACGACTGTTAACCTTAGCGCCGCCCGCAGGATGGCACTAGTGCAATTGTCGCAGCAATATGGTTTTATTATCGTTGAAGATGATCATGATTATGATTTTCATTACGAGCAGCAGCAAATGCTGCCTTTGGCAACAGCGGACTCTGCGGGTATGGTGGTCTACATAGGTTCATTTGGCAAATCGCTTGTCCCGGGCTTCAGGACGGGTTTTATTGTTGCCCCGCAAAACCTCATGCGGGAAATGAGGAAATTCCTGGGGATTATAGACCGGCAAGGTGATGTGTTGATGGAGCAGGCCCTGGGGGAAATGATAGAAGAAGGGGTGTTGCAGAAGCACATTAAGAAGTCTATCAAGGTTTATAAAGAACGGCGGGATAAAATGGCTGAATTGTTGCAGTCGGAGTTGGGGGCATGGATAAAATTTACCCCTCCGGCAGGCGGCCTGGCATTTTGGGTAGTATTCAGGAAGCAGGTCAATTTAGCACGGCTTAAAGAGCAGTGCGCTATTAATAACCTGTTTTTGCCGCGTAATATTCTTTACCAGAATAAACAGTTAGCCGCGATGCGGCTTGGGTTTGGTCACCTGGAGGAGCGGGAAATACCGGTAGTTATAAATATCCTGAAACGATCCCTGGAAGAAATGGCGCGCAAGGAGTTTTGAGCTTAGGGGCCTTGTAAATAAGGTATTGTAGCATCCGTTTATTTATATTTCTACCTTTGGGTATTATAACCAACTTTTTGTAAAAGATGTTTCGACACAAAGGCAAGAGCAGAACGTATACCCATAATCTCAGGTTGGCAGCTATGTTATCTTTTGTGGCGGGTATGGTAAATATAAGTGGCGTGATGGCTTTAAATGTGCTGACCACAAATATTACAGGACACTTCGCTTATTTTTCTGAAGAAATAGTATTGCAAAAATATTCATTCGCCTTAGTCTCATTGCTGTACATTTTAGCCTTCCTGCTGGGCGCTTTTGTGTCTAATTTGCTGATTGAAATATTGAACAGGAAAAGTAGGTTGTTTGCTTACATCGTGCCTATGTCAGTGGAAATTCTTTTTTTATTAATAATAGCCCTATCCGGTATTGCCTATCTTGATGTGCGTATGATTGCCTGTATGCTGTTGTTTGCTATGGGCTTGCAGAATGCATTAGTTACTAAAGTGTCTAACTCTCTTGTAAGAACCACCCACCTGACAGGGCTTTTTACAGATCTGGGTATTGAGCTGTCTCAATTGATTTTTCACAGGAGCAATAAGCTTAATTTCAAAAAGCTGGTGCAAAGTATTAACCTGAAACTGACTATAATATTTTGCTTTTTTGCAGGTTGCCTTTTAGGTGGAGTGCTATATAGCAAGCTGCTGTTACATACACTCTTGCTGGCGGTGTTTGTGCTTGTTGTCGCTTTGTTTTACGATTATATTCGTCTGCGGTATTATTCTTTCAGAAGAAAACTCCGGCACTGATAGCTTTTAAATGATGTCAGTGGTTTATCAGCTGTTTAGTAATTTATCCGAAGACTTAACTTCGAGGGTAGCGATAATTTGAATCGGCTTAGCTGATAATTTTATAAATTCACCACTATCTAATCTGTAGGTTAGGTTTGAGCGCCAAAATCCGTCGTTTCGGAAAAATAACGGAGTATAGGCAGCTAAGAGCCGAACAACATGTTTAAACTATATAACCGGGATTTAGTCTGATATAAATGAAACGTTTTTTTCAAATTCTGCTGCTGGCTCTTATTGTTTCATTCAGCGTAAACGGACAAACATACACGGGACCGATACCAAAGCCTTCAAACGGTTATGGGGCGGACGGAAGTTATACCGTAGCAACTCAATCATTTGCTAATCCAAATTTTCCGGGACACGAGATTGTTATTTATTATCCGGCAGGTATCACTTCGCCTGTTCCGGCCATATTTTACAGCCACGCTTTTGGTGGTAACGACCCAAACAATATTTCCGGATTTCTGAATTTTGTGGCTAAAAAAGGTTATGCTGTTGTCTTTGTTCCGTATCAGACAGCAGGTAATGTTCAGCAAAAATATACCAATCTTTTAGCAGGTTTTACAAAAGCTGCACGCGATTATCCAGATATTATAGACACCACAAAAGTTGGCTTTGCCGGACATTCTTTCGGTGGCGGTGCTTCTTTCGCTAACGCTTATCATTTTTTTACTGAATTGAACTGGGGGCAATCCGGTCGTTTTATCTTTGCAATGGCACAATGGTATGCTTACAACATTACGCAGACAGAACTACAATCTTTTCCTGCTGATGTAAAATTATTGACAGTAGTTTATGAAGAGGACAAAACGAATGACCAGCGAATGGCAAACGATATCTTCAATACGATAAACATTCCTGCATCGGAAAAGGATTATTTGCGTGTAAAGGCTGACACTATTAACGGATACGCTTATGTAGCCGACCATGTTGTTCCAAATAATTCCCGCTTTGACGCGTTGGATTATTATGCGTATTATCGTTTGTTGGATGCTATGTGTGATTATGTTTTCAACGGAAATGTGGCGGGTAAAAACGTCGCACTGGGTGGTGGAAGCGCTGATCAAATTGCTATGCCGGGCGGAATGCAGTCATTGGTGCATAGCGAAGCCCCGGGTTTTGCAAACGCACAAAGCACCTATCAATTTCCCTGCAGTTCGTCAGACAATCCAAGGCAAGATCATTGCGATGAAGCGCTTGCCGTTACTGAAACCGCGATAAATGAAGCGTTTTCTATTTTCCCAAATCCGGCAAATACAATTCTTTACATTGAAACAAATAAAGACATCGCGCGAATTGACATTTTTGACTCAAAAGGACAACTTATAAAGACAGTAAAGACAAAAAATGTTTCAATAAGCGAACTAACAAGTGGACTTTATTTTGTGAAATTAATTTTGACAAACGGAAGTGAATGGACAAACAAGCTAATAAAAGAATAACGGTCAGAGCTTTCCAAGAATGTTGGATGTTTATTGCGTGTGTAAGCAGATTCACCATTGTTGTGCCTTTTTAGCCGTAACAATAGATCTTCAGTAAATCCTTTATAATAGGATTGGTCCAGCTCGCTCTGTAGTATGTAAACAAAAAACATAAAATAAAAAGAGCCTTACATGTGTAAAGCTCTTTTGCGGACTGGACGGGACTCGAACCCGTCC